>Ga0070690_100001925_pt1 | contig 11032 bp, 8 predicted proteins | sample KBSS33HmetaG_FD_64671 | JGI IMG/M metagenome (GOLD analysis project Ga0070690, IMG submission 64671) | Switchgrass rhizosphere microbial communities from Kellogg Biological Station, Michigan, USA - KBS S3-3H metaG | ecosystem: Host-associated > Plants > Roots > Rhizosphere ...
TATAAGATGTCGTTTACGAATTTCACGACGGGCAAAAGCCACTCCTTTGGTGGTAAATTTCTTGAACTCGTCCCTTATGAACGCCTTCGGTACTCGGACAAGTTCGACGACCCGAACCTGCCTGGAGAAATTCACGTGACGGTCACGTTGAAGAACGTCTCGTGTGGAACGGAAGTCACTATTGTGCAAGAAGGTGTGCCCGACGTGATTCCAGCCGAGGCCTGCTATCTCGGCTGGCAAGAATCGCTCATTCTCCTTGGGAAGCTCGTCGAAGCTGAGATTCCTGACTAGTATCGCCGCCTGAGGAATAGGAGGGCTGCATGGGCAAGGTAAAAGTCGCGGCGTTTACGGTGTCGCTCGATGGATTTGGGGCGGGTCCTCGACAGGATTTGCAAAATCCGCTAGGGGTTCGTGGGGAGCAGCTGCATTCCTGGTTTGTGGACACGGACGTCTTTAAGAAAATGAACGATCAAGGCGAAGGGTCGCATGGCGTCGATAATGATTTTGCGGCGCAGTCAATGGACAATTTGGGCGCCTGGATTATGGGGCGAAATATGTTCGGGCCGGTCCGCGGTCCCTGGAAAGACGAGTTTTGGAAAGGCTGGTGGGGGGATAATCCGCCCTACCACACGCCGGTATTTGTACTCACGCATCACGCGCGCGCGCCCCTTACGATGGAAGGCGGTACGACCTTTTACTTTGTCACCGATGGCACCGAAGCGGCCTTAACGAAAGCGAAAGCGGCAGCCGGAGGCAAAGACGTGCGGATTGGCGGCGGCGTGGCCACGATTCGTCAGTACCTGGCCGCCGGTCAGATCGATGAGATCCACCTCGCCATGTCGCCGATCTTCTTGGGGGAAGGGGAGCATCTCTTTGCCGGTCTGAATCTCCACGGTCTGGGGTTTGCATCCATCAAAACCGTGGCCAGTGAACTGGCAACGCATGTTCTGATGAACAAAAGATGAGCGGGTCGCCTCCGCTGCATCAGTCTTTCCGAAGGGAACAATGCCACCTTTCATCGGCTCGTGATGGCTACACGGAACGACAATGATGTCCAGTGCTCAGTCTTTGTCGGCGTCAGCCTTGATGGGTTCATCGCTCGGCCGAACGGCGATCTCGACTGGCTCATGGGTGAGGGCGGTGGTGACAGCGCAGGGTACGGCTATAACGAATTCATCGCCGGAATTGATGCGATCGTGATGGGCCGGAGGACGTTTGAAAAGGTGGCGACGTTCGACAAGTGGCATTACGGCAACAAGCGAGTGGTCGTCTTGAGCCATCGTCCTGTTGATCTGTCTGGCGCCCGGGCGCGTGGAGGTACCGTTGAGTTGATGGCCGGCCCTCCGTCAGAGGTGGTATACAAGCTTGGCGCTACCGGTGAGAGACATCTCTATGTGGATGGCGGGATCACGATTCAGGAATTTTTGAGTGCGGGACTGATACAGCGGTTGATTATCAGTCGCTTACCTGTGCTTATCGGGGAAGGCATTCCGCTATTCGGTTCACTACCGCACGATATCCGTCCGAGTCATATCTCGACGAAGACCTATCCCGGAGGCATGGTTCAAAGTGAATATCATGTAATTCGATGAGCCGATCGATCCGCTGACGGCCAAGCCTCCAATCTCGCCGGTGACGCAGCAGCCCCCCAAGAATTGGGATTAGTAAACTTACCTGGATCCAGGGGATCGCCTAGTAGGCCGATGGGTATATTAGGCAGAAGCTTTGCCCCCTAACACACAGCTATGTGAGAACGGTCAAACAAAGGAGGGCGCCCATGCAACTGACACCATTCACGCTGAGTTGTGCAGGAGGTCTTCTCCTAGTGCTGGCACCAGCCGCATTTGGAGCAGATACAGCAGGTGAAATGACCGCCAACCCACCGCCGGAAGCCACGGCTGCACCTGCAGATGCAACCGTCGCCGCTCCAACCGATGCCAAGGTCACACCATCCACCGACGCGTCTACTCCACCACCTCAAGTTGCGGCGGAGGCACCTGCCGATACAAGGGTTAGGTCAATGCCTGCCGAACAGAAGGCCCCGAGTGAGAAAACAGCGATGGGGACCTCAATGGATCCTCCCGTGGTGAACGATCCCGCGAAAGTCTATCTTATCAGGGAGAACCCCTTCTACTGGCTCCATATTGAAAAGTCTGTAGAGCATGCCCGTAACGCTGAAATTGCAGGCAACATGGGACAGCTTTTAGAATTACGGACACATGCCCAGATGTCATTATTGCAAGCCAAGGAAGCGCAGCGTGCGGGCAATGTGGCTGGCTTGAATGAAGGGATTGCCAATTTGAAAAAAGCATTGGAGACGCAAGCCTCAACGCAGGCACAGGCTTCTTCGGCCCAGGGGGTAGATCCTCAGTGCATCGATGAGCTTGAGAGACAATGCGGGGATGTTCAGCCTGGCAGCGGGCGTATCCAACAGTGTTTTGACGACAAGATAAACAACTTCTCATCGATGTGTCAGGAGAAGCTGAAGGAGGGAAAGGCCGCGATCGCAGCCGCGATATTGGGGAACAGGCATGAAAAGGCCATATCAGGGACAGCCCGTGAAGAAGCTGTCTTGCGTTCGTCAACTGACTTTGTTCGTGAAGCTCGCAAAAGCTTGTCGCAGGCCGGCGGGATGAAATATAAGGAGATTCAACCACAGGTAGCTGTCTCCACTGAGAAATAGGTTCTAGAGTTCTGGTGCAGAGTTTGGTACCCGCTGAGTAAAAGGGGGTGGGGAAGGCGAAGCCTTGCTCACCCCTTTCATTTGTGATCCGTAACTCCCACGAGCGCTGTTATTTTCTCAAGCAGGGGAGAATCCCATCCTCAAGCCAGGCGTATTCGCCGTTCATGATGCGCTTCGAAAGGCGGTACACGATGCCGTCAGTTTCGTGACGACGGATGCTTCCCCTGAGGGAGGAAGCAGACCGGAGACGACTCTCGAGATCCTGGCAGCAATAGTTGACGAGATCGCGGATCCCTGGCTGGTCACGCATCTCCGGCTGTGAGGCATACCAAATCGTAGCCGCCATGGGGAAGAGCATGAGGCTGTCGTTCACCAAATGTTGTAGGAGGAGTTGCTTGTTGTGCAGTTTTTGACGGTGGTAGAGCGTGGAGGTTAAGGTCGATCGCGTCAACCTCCGTGATGAGGCCTCAATCCGACGAACCCAACCTGCGTAGTCTTTCGCGAAGAGCGTCGACGCTGAGTGAGCACGTCCGAACGGCATGGAGGAGACAAGGGACATGCGGGCGTAATAGCCTGCTGCGGAGAGCTTACGGGAGGTTGATCCTTGTAAGATGGCGAGGCCCTGTTCGAGATAGGGAGCGAGCGACTCGCGCGCCATCCAAATGCGGAGAATCTCGCTCGTTCCTTCCCAGACCAGGTTGATCCTGGCATCTCGCAACATGCGCATCACAGGAATCGCCGGTTCACCACTTTTTTGCTGGGCTTCGACGGTCATGAATCCGCGTCCCCCGCGGATCTGAAACAGCTCGTTGACGGCTTCCCAATACCATTCACTGCCGATGATCTTGGCAGCTGCCGACTCCAGGCGAAGATCCCCCTTCTGATTGGCCCAAGCCCCGCAGAAGGCCATCACGGCCTCCAGTGCCAAGGTATAGGCGGCTACCCGGCACATTTTTTCCCCGACTAGATTGTGTTCGCCGATGGGTTTGTTCCATTGAACACGCGTCTGTGTCCACCAGCGCATAGCGTTCAAGCACTGCTTCAGTCCTCCCAAACAGGCTGCCGGAAGCGTCAGTCGCCCTACGGTGAGGGTGGCAAGGGCAATCCTGAGGCCGTCCTCTTCGCTCCCGAGGCGGTTTTCAATCGGAACGTACACGTTGTTGAAGCACGGAACACCGTTGTAAATCCCCCTCACGCCCTCGAATCGCAACCGAGTCACTGTGCATCCAGGCGATTGGGTTTCGACGATAAATGCTCCATACCGTTTCTGCACCTGAGTGTCGCGGAGCTCTTCGGGCCGATCGACGATGCGTGCGATGACCACAAGCATGGAAGCCAGAAACGCGCCATCCTGCTTGGCCGAGTTTGTAATGAAAAACTTTTCGCCGGTGATGCGATAGCCGACGGTCCTTCCGCCCTCTGACACCCGGACCGCGTACGTTTCCACCTTGGAGATGTCGCAGCCGACGTGTCGTTCCGTGAGGGCAAACCCCGAGATCTCCCCGCGTGCCAGTCGAGGAAGATACTTGGTTTTCTGTTCGGGGGTGCCGAAGAGGCGCAGTGGCTCAGGGACGCCGATCGATTGTGCCGCCGACAAGAGCACCGTCAACGACGCATCGACGCTTCCGCAGAGGGTGGCGACCTTTTGATACTCGTACTGGGTACACTCCTGCCCGCCGAAGCACTTCGGAATCTTGATGCCTAGTGCTCCGAGATGGGCCAATGATTTAATGACTCCCTCGGGCAGTTCGCCTTCACTGTCCACTCGGTCAGGATCGAGAGAGAGAAGGATGGGTTTGATCTTTTCGAGAAGCTCTACGGCTGGCGGGGTGACTTCGGGAATACCGATGCTGTTGAAAAGGTCCCAGCGGATCTCGGCTTCAAAGAGCCCGGCGATAAAGCCGCTATAGGCAGCTTTGTCCCGAGCCGCTTCAGCGATCGCCTCGGATCCTTGAAACAGGCCTGATTTGGCCATGCCGCAATCCTCCGACGCGACCCAGAAGAGTCGCATTCGGCTCTCATCTGTACGAGTGTACCACTATTTTAGCCCAACGTGGGCCTGCGATGTTCGGCTGCGAGGCCTGACCCTAAAGAGGGACACGATAATGCACACCAAAAAGGATGAAAATCGTCAATGGCGTGGTACGATGTGGATAGCGCATTACTCCCGATTTCTTACGGGGTTTGCATCATGCGCAATGTCGTCGTCGTCGAGGGGTTTCGCACCCCCTTTTGCAAGGAAGGCACAGAGTTTCGTCTGACGGATGCGGATATCCTCGGTGCGTGGGCTGTGCGCGAAATGATCGCGCGTTGTCACCGTTGGAATCTCCCGTTGGACACGATCGATTGCGTCCTAGGCAGCAACGTCGCCACCCCGATGCATGCCGTGAACCCGACACGGGTTGCTGCCGTCACCGGCGGTCTTCCTTCGAATATTCCTGCCGATACCGTTGCCGGTAAAAATTGCGGTTCCGGAGTTACGGCACTGTACTATGCCAGCCTGCGCATTCGCAGCGGCGACGTGGATACCGTGCTTGTCATCGGGATGGAGGCGATGAGCCGAATTCCCGTCGTGTATGACCGGACGGTGGCTGACCATATTTTGCAGTTCGGCAAATCGAGAACGTTTCGCGAAGGTGCCGCCGCCGCCTCGTCGCTCATACCCAAGCTGCTCAATCTGAAGCGCTATCCCCCTCGAGTGGGCCTCGTGATGGGTCTCACCGATCCCATGTGCGACCTCATCATGGGACAGACTGCGGAGAATATCGCCAAAGATCCTTCGTTGAACATAACGCGTGAGGACCAAGACGCGTTTTCCATCCGATCCCACCAACTGGCGAGCCAAGCCTGGACACGCGGCCTTTTTGCGGAGGAAGTGGTGCCGATGTTCGTGCCTGAGAGCAACAGGTATGTCGAACGAGATAATGGGATACGAGAAGATGTGGATCACAGGACATTCAGTGATGTGAAGCCGGTGTTCGACAGGCGTCATGGGTCGGTGACGCCGGCGAATGCCTCGCAGATCACGGACGCCGCTGCTGCCATGCTCCTGATGGAGGAGGAGAAAGCCAAGTCGCTTGGGCTGCCGATTCTCGGATATGTGAAGGACTATGCCGACTTTGGTTATGACCCGACCTGCATGGGTCTGGCTCCTGTCGGCGCCATCGCCAAACTCCTGGCCAAGACTCGGTTGGGCCTCAAAGATTTTGCCGTCTGCGAGATTAACGAGGCGTTTGCATCGGTGGTATTGGGGATCAACCGCATCCTTGCATCATCCTCTCTCATGGAGCGCAAGTTCGGCAGGTACGGATTCACGGAGCGCCTGGGCGAAATCCCGCCTGACGATCTCAATCCGCACGGCGGAGCGATCGCGCTCGGTCATCCCGTCGGCGTTTCCGGCTTGCGTCTGGCGATGACCTCTCTGTTCGAGCTCAAACGACGGGATGCCGAACGGGCATTGATCAGCATGTGTGTGGGCGGCGGGCAGGGGGTTGCCATGATCGTGGAGAGAACATAACGATGTTCCGCGAGTTGAAACACTTCAAGACGACGCTTGTCCGGGACGGAATTCTCCTGGCAGGGATGGATTACGCCGGTAAATCGGTCAATGTTCTCAACGGTGAGATCTTCTCCGAATGGAAGGACATCGTCCGGTCCGCGCAACAATCGGAGGCCGTCAAGGGTGTGGTGCTGGTGAGCTTGAAGGAAGGAAATTTCTGCGCCGGAGCCGATCTGGAACAGATGCATGGCGCACAGGAGCAACGGGCTTTTCAGGCCTTGGAGCAATTGGTCGATACGGCGCATGCGGTCTTCGATGAAATGGGGCGCTCGTCAAAGCCGTTTGTCGCCGCGGTGGAAGGGGCGTGTCTCGGTGGCGGACTCGAACTTGCGCTGGCCTGCCGTGCACGGATTGCCAGCGCTCATGCGAGGACGTGTTTTGCCCTGCCGGAAGTCAAGCTCGGGATTCTTCCCGGCTTTGGCGGCACTCAGCGCCTTCCACGGTTGGTCGGGCTGCCCGCAGCCTTGGAAATGATCACCACGGGGAAAACGCTGTTCCCTCGCCAGGCGCTTAAAATGTGCCTTGTGGATGCCGTGGTCATCTCGATCCCTTCTCCGGTGAGGACGCTGGAACAGGTTCAACACGAAGCGTTTGTGCAGGTCGCCATCTCGCGGGCGCGTGAGCTTGGTTCGCTCCCCGTGAGGCCGCGTGCACTGACGGGACGCCAGAAATTCTTCAGCGCCCCCGGGATTCGTTCGCTCGTGTGTGGGTATGCGCGGCGTCAGGTGGTCAAGCGAGTGCAACATTTCTATCCCGCTCCGCTCAGTGCCATCGACGCGGTCAGGCGGGGGATGGGGATGGACGTGCTGAAAGCCTCGCTGGCAGTTGAGAAGCCCCTATTGTTGCATCTGATGGCCACTCCGGTTTCTGCGTACCTCGTCGGCTTATTCCTCAAAGGGGAAGAGGTGAAACGAACGGCTACGAGCGTTCCGGAATCCGTCACTCGGGTGGGGGTACTGGGAGCCGGTTTGATGGGATCGCAAATCGCCGGTCAGCTTGCCGAAAAGGGGTATTCGGCCGTGCTCAGAGATGTGGCTCCCGATATTTTGGCGAAGGGCATGGGACGGATTCATCAGGCGCAAGCGGTCCAGGTCCGGAAGCGGATCATCCTTCCATCCGACCTGCGCTATCGCGTCATGCGAATAACCCCGACCATTCGGCTGAAAGATGTGGCCTCTGTGTCTCTCGCCATCGAAGCTGTGTCGGAGAAGCTCGATGTGAAACGGGCCGTCCTCGCTGAATTCGAATCGGAAGCGCGACCCGATGCGCTGTTTGCCACGAATACGTCGTCCTATACCCTGGCCGATATTGCCGCAAAGGCCACACATCCGGAACGCTGCGTGGGGCTGCATTTCTTCAACCCTGTTGCCAAAATGCAGCTGGTCGAAGTCGTCCGCGCACCGTTCACGTCCGACAGGGCCTTGGCGCAGGCTTGTAGTCTCGCCAAGCGACTCGGCAAGTTCCCGCTCGTCGTGCGTGACGGACCCGGGTTCCTCGTCAACCGGATTTTGGCCCGGTACCTCGCGGAGGCAGTGATCCTGGCTGGAGAGGGAATTCCTATTCAGCGCATCGATGCGGTTGCCAAGGACTTCGGCATGGCCGTGGACAGCGGGCATCCCATGGGCCCACTTGAACTCCTCGATCTCGTCGGATTGCCGGTTGCGGTGCACGTGCTCACCTCATTGGCGGTGCTGGGATCCCGCATCGAATCTCGTGATACCCTGCTCAACGCCTTCCTATCGGGCAAGACACCAGTCACCTTTTGGAAATCGGGGAAAGAAAACCCACAGGCCCGCGACCTGATCAGAGAATACCGTCGCACCGAGTTGTCAGAGCAGGGTTCCCTCTCGGACCAGGTCCTTCACCAACGCCTGTTCCTTCCGATGGTGGACGAGGCGGTGCGCTGTCTGAACGACCGGATTGTGGACCAGCCGTGGCAGGTGGATTTCGCGCTGACATATGGAATCGGCTTCCCGGCGTTTCGCGGAGGGCTGCTGACCTGGGCCAGGCAGAGCATGACGCCAGGGAAGATCGCGGAGACATTGGAAGCCCTGTGCGTTCAGTACGGAAAACGGTTCGAGCCCTGTCCGGGGCTTTCACACGGAGGATGGTAGCGGAGTCACACGAAAAGGGAGCGGCTATGCACGAACAACCTTGGTGCATCCATTATCCGGAGGGCGTTCCGAGAGAACTTCCTCTGAGTCACGAGACGCTCACGGCAATGTTCTCGCGAAGCGCAGCACGATTTGCACGCAGGCCCGCTCTGTATTTCTTCGGGAAGACGCTCTCATATCAGGAATGTCATTCTCTGATTGAGCGATTCGCATGCGGTCTTGCCGCGTTGGGGATTCGCAAGGGTGATCGTGTGGCGCTTTGTCTGCCGAATTCGCCGCAAGCCGTGATCGCCTACTTTGGAGTCTTGCGCGCGGGAGGCATCGTCGTCGCCTGCAACCCGACCTATACGGAATATGAGCTGTCTCACCAGCTGCGCGATTCTGGAGCGCGAGCCGTTGTCGTGCTCGACCTGATGTACTCAAAAATTCAATCGCTCAATCTGGAACGGGTCATCGTCACCCGCATCACCGATTTCATGACGACGATCGCCAAGTATATCTATCGGCACCGCAACGGCCACGCGCAGGCTCCGGACATTCAGCCGAATGAACGCATCCGCTTGTTCCATGATGTCCTGAACGAAGCGGATTCGGTCATGCCGGAAGAGTTGCCGAGCGTGTCTCCGGACGATATTGCGCTACTTCAGTACACGGGGGGCATTACGGGGATCTCAAAGGGGGCGATCCTGCTTCATCGTAACCTGACCGCCAACATCAAGCAACTGGTCAGTTGGTTTTCTCCCGCCGAGCGGGTAGAGAGTTTTCTTGCGGCACTTCCGCTGTTTCACGTCTTCGGCATGACCGTCACGCAGAATATCTGCCTGGCGATCGGAGGATGCATGGTGTTGGTGCCTGACCCGCGCAACATCCCTGTGCTGGTCACCTTGCTGCGCAAGAAGCAGCCGACCGTGATCACGCTCGTTCCGGCGTTCGTGCGAAAGCTCATCGAGCATTGTGACGCCAAGGATTTCTCGTCGACACGGTTTGTCATTTGCGGCGGAGCGGCATTACCCTACGACCTCTTGAAACGATTCAAGGAACGCACGGGACATCTGATCTGCGAAGGCTACGGTCTTTCCGAAGCTTCACCCGTGACCCACTGCAATCTTTCACGCGGCTTGTCGGTCAAGCGATCCATTGGATTGCCCATCGGTAACACGGAGGCGATGATCGTCGATGAGACGGGCCGGGAGGTGGCGTCAGGTGAGGCGGGCGAGCTCTGGGTGCGCGGTCCCCAAATCATGGCCGGGTACTGGAACAATCCTGTTGAAACGGCCAACGCCCTGAAGGCCGGCGGCTGGCTGGCCACCGGCGACATCGCACGCATGGATCAAGATGGCTTCTTCTATATCGTCGATCGGAAGAAAGACATGATCTTGTCAACCTCTGGATTAAACGTCTATCCCGCGGAAATCGAACAGGCGCTCTTGCTTCATCCTCATGTGCGTGAAGCAGCCGTCATCGGTGTACGATCCCTGGATGGTGGCGAATCCATCAAGGCGTTCATCGTGCCGTCGGAGGGGACCGTCGCCGCGGAAGACCTCATCGCGCACTGCCGAAGTCATTTGGCGTCGTACAAAGTTCCGAAGAAGATTGAGTTCCGGACCGAGCTCCCGCGATCGATTCTTGGAAAGACGCTCCACCGAGTGCTACGCGCCGAGGAGGATGCGCAGCTTCAGCTTCAGGCATCTACCAACGGGGACCAACAGCCGAAGCCTGCCGCGGTCGAAAGCGTTGTTGGATGCAAGGCAGGTCAGTGACATGCCTCGCCAGTGCCAAGGCGGCGGACAGGCCGGGCGATTCGATGCCGATCAGATTGATGAGGAGGGGAGTGTCCCGGTCGACGGACACGATAAAGTCGGTCTTCTGCTGCTGGCCGATCATCACGCGGGGCCGTATCCCGGAATAGGCCCAACAGAGGTCCGACTCGTCGAAGAGAGGGAGGAATTTCCACAAGGCCTCAATGAAGACTCCAGGGGGCGTCTTTTGGGACAGATAGTCCGACTTGTCTGTCACCGGGACCTCGTTGGGTCCCACGAACAACTGACCATTCGGACGGGGGCTGAAGTGGATACCTTTGCCGGTGGCTTTGGGCGGCAGGGCCGGATACACCAGGCGCCCAACCAGCCGACTCTTCGCGGAAGTGACCAGCTCGTAGTACTCCCCACGCAGCGGTCGAATGCTATATTTATTGGAGGCCAACGCGAGGGCGGCGATGTCATCGGCATGAAGGCCTGCCGCATTGATCAGACAGGTGGCCCGGAGCTTTTGGCGGTCCGTCGTGATGAGGTAGGCACTGCCGTCGTCTTCGATGCCGATCACCCTGTTCGTGAACGCGAATTCAACTCCGCTGGCTTCCGAGTCCTGCTGAAGTGAGTGGACGAAGGCGGGCGAATCGATGACACAGACGCTCGGAATGACGATGCCGCAGGACGCGCGAAGATGCGGCTCCAACGTGCGTAAGCCGGATGGCGTGACGAACGACATCCGGATATGCGATCTCCACGCATTCAACCACAGCCGCCGGAGCATCGACACCTCACGCCAGAGGCCTCGACGGATATCCTCCCGCGCGATGGCGATGACCATGCCGGTGCGAAGCAACGGGATGTTTCGGCGTTCCGCGTATGCGACGGCCATGGCGCTTCCTTCTCGTGCCAGCCGTGCCTTCAGTGA
>Ga0070690_100001927_pt1 | contig 11022 bp, 12 predicted proteins | sample KBSS33HmetaG_FD_64671 | JGI IMG/M metagenome (GOLD analysis project Ga0070690, IMG submission 64671) | Switchgrass rhizosphere microbial communities from Kellogg Biological Station, Michigan, USA - KBS S3-3H metaG | ecosystem: Host-associated > Plants > Roots > Rhizosphere ...
AGGCCGGCCCTGATTCATTTCTGTCGAACAAGCCTGCGGGCGTCCAGCTCGTCACGAAGCTCGGTCTTGCCGATGAGCTGATCAACACCAACGAAACCGGCAAGAAAGCATTTGTGTATTCGGGCCGGCGCCTTCGAGAGCTGCCCGAAGGCCTCATTGCGATCGGCCCGGGGCAGATTGGACCCTTTCTCAAAAGCGGATTGTTGTCCGTCGGGGGTGTCGCCCGTATGGGGATGGATCTCGTCCTGCCGGCCAGGCGGTCGGCGGTTGACGAATCGCTGGCCTCGTTCGTCCGCCGAAGGTTCGGTCGCCAGGCATTCGAGCGGATGATGGAGCCGCTCATGGCCGGTATCTATGCGGGCGATGCCGAGCAGATGAGCGTGAAAGCCACGTTCCCGCGCTTTGTGGAGTTGGAACAGACGCATGGCAGCGTGTTGCGCGGCATGTTGGCTGCGAGATCGACCAAATCTGGGGAGGCTTCCGGGACTGTCCGGAGAACCATGTTCGTCAGCCTCCGGTCAGGTCTGGAAGCCCTCGTGGCCGCGCTCATCCGTCGGTTGGCGGGCCAGGGAGTGACGCTGAGAAACGGGGTGCCCGTTGAATCGCTACGCGTGCGCTCGCACCAACTCGGTCGATGGACGTATGACGTCATCATGCGGGATGGTTCGGCGCTGTCCGCGGACAGCCTGGTGCTGGCGACGCCGGCATTCGTCACGGCGGAACTCTTGCGTCCATTGACCCCGATTGCTGCGGGGTTGCTCGAGATGATTCCTTATACGTCGACAGCAACGATCGGCCTTGCGTACCCGGCTTCGGCGACCGGGGGGGCGGTCCAGGGATTCGGGTTTGTCGTCCCCCGCATCGAACATCGTGATCTGATCGCCGCCACCTGGACGTCGTTGAAATGGCCGCACCGCGCGCCGTCGGATCAATTGTTGGCGCGCTGTTACGTCGGGGGAGCGGGGCGTGAATCGATTCTGGAGCTTGATGACGAGGCGCTGGTCGGGCATGTGAAAGCCGAGTTGCACGAGATCTGCGGGCTCGTCGCAGAACCGACTTATGTAGAGGTGAACCGCTGGATGAAGGCCATGCCGCAGTACCTGCTTGGACACCTGGAACGATTGAGGCAGGCTGAGGTAGCATTGGGCCGCTACGGTGGCGTGGTGCTCACGGGTTCGGCCTACCGAGGCGTGGGAATTCCAGATTGTATCCGTGAGGGAACGGTGGCAGCGGAGAAAGTAGTCCGATATTTGACTGGCGAACGGTGCTAGTGCAAACAGGAAACAGATACGATGACGACAACGAACGCACTGAAAATCCTTGGAGTGGCCGGTCCGTTTCGTGAGCCGCGTGAGGCTGCCTTTTCCTATGACTACTCCATTCAGCGCCCCCAGTGGCCGATGCCTCATGCGGTTCGTGTCAAAATTGCCATTGCGGAGGAACTCGATGTGCTGAGAAGCAAAATCCTGGGTACCGTGAGCGGCTCGCCAGGCCAGCAATTGCTCGTGTCCCAGCTGCTCACGAGGAGAATTGCCGACGAAAAGCTGCGGATCGCTGATCAGGATGGTCTGTTATCCGGACGTGCCGACGTGGTGGTTGCCCCGTTCACGGGATCCATGTCGCATTTGTTTGGCCGGCTTGAAGCCTGGCTGGAAGGGCAGCGGGATGCGTTGAGGGCGGAAATCAAGGACCGCGTCAAGATCTGATCCGTACTGTCAATCCGTTCAGAAGATTTTTCGATAGTGCTTGGAGTGAACGCCCGACTCGTCCGCAAAGCCGATGGTTCCCGTGTCGGGCGCGCCCGTGTTGTTCAAATCGATTCTATAGTGTCCGCGGATTTCTTCCATTGCTACCTCAAACGGCACCCGGTCAGGGTAGAGTCCCCCCGGTGCATGGGCGCCGCGAGAGAGCGTTCTGATCACTTCCGGTGCTGCATAGATCGGGTCGGACAACACATAGATGTCCGCCACCGCATGATCGCCAAGCTTGTGGCCTGGGGTCGTGGCCGGGATGAGGTCAGTCAGCGTGCCGGCGAGGCGTTCTTTCTTGAGGCGTTTCAGGAAACCCACGACCTGGCTTTCTGTGGCTTGAGCCGGGATGATGACGCTGACTGCATTCATGTCGGGAACCGTCGACTGGACCTTGAAAATTACAGGCGCCGCTTCGGGATCTTCGATGAGCGGTCCGGTGGGACCTTCCGTGCCTGTCGCTTGCTTGTTGCGTGAACTGGGCACAATCAGCGCGACGAAGAGCCAGAGGCCGAGCAGAATCCCAAAGACGACGACTAATGGATGCAGGCCGGCCCGCTTTCCCTCCTTGTAAGGACTTTCTTCTTCTCCCATTATCTCCTCATGCTGTCCGGGGGGGCTCCCGCTTCGCATCCTCCCAGAGCCGATTCATTTCATCGACCGACAGGTCGCCGATCGCGCGTCCCGATTCCGCCGCATGCCGTTCGATATATTGAAACCGGCGGATGAAGCGATTGACGGTCTGGCGCAGCGCGTCTTCTGGATTCACTTTGATGAACCGCGACAGATTCACGAGCGAGAACAGGACGTCGCCGAATTCGGCCTCGATCTCCCGTTGTTTCCCGTTTTCCGAAGATGGTTGCCGGAGCGCCATCCGCAATTCACGGATCTCTTCTTCAATCTTGCTCAGGACCTGATCAAATCCGACTTCGTCATGGCTCCAGTCGAAGCCAATGCGCGAGGCGCGAGCCTGAATTTGATAGGCGCGTAGGAGCGCCGGCAGTGTTTGCGGAACGCCATCGAGGACCGACCCCGGCCGTCCCTCTGCTTGACGCTCTGCGCGTTTAATATCTTCCCATTTCGCCAGCACCTGGTCGGCATTGGTCGGGATGGGATCCTCGGAGCCGTTTGGAAACACATGAGGGTGTCGCCGGACGAGCTTATCGGAGAGTCGGTCAAGCACATCATCGATCGTGAACGTCCCGGCTTCGGCAGCGATCTGGCTGTGGAAGAGGACTTGGAGCAATACGTCACCCAGCTCTTCAGCGAGCTTGCGTCGGTCCTGATGGTCAATCGTCTCCAGCACCTCATAGGCCTCTTCGAGGAGGTACGGCTTGAGCGATTCATGCGTCTGCTTGCGGTCCCAGGGGCACCCATTCGGTGCGCGCAACGCCGCCATCAGGTCGGTCAGTTTTTGAAAACGTTGAGACATGATCTGAAGGCTTCAGGTCCAGCCAAAGACGCTATTATACCCGGATCCCGTCGTCCTTCAATGAGTTGCGCCTGCTTAGGCCCTATGCTAACCTCGCGTGACACGGGGCCCCATCGTCCCGTTTTATCGCACCCACGGAGGCATGCGTGCCTGGTGAACCGGAAGAGGGATTTGTCATCCGAGATCGGCGAGGCAGCAGCCCGGGAGCTGACCGGCCTGGCCCGAGTGCTTCTCCATCCCCTGCGGCCTCACAGGAGGCATCGCCCGCACCAGGGACGGCAGCGGAATCGGGCAGTGGGCTGCCGGTCACGTTTGCCTCCTTCGTGATCTCGCTTGGGAGTTCTTCCCTCATGCTGATGGGAGAGCAATTGGACCCCAATCAGCCGGCCATGCCGGTCAATCTGCCGCAAGCGAAAGAGATCATCGATCTGCTCTCCGTCCTGGATCAAAAAACGAAGGGAAATTTGACGCCGGAGGAACAGACGGTGTTGCGCGATATGCTTTATGCGTTGCGCATGAAATATGTCAGTTTGACTTCGAAATAATCCTGCTAGCTATACGGCCTCCTGCTCCTCCAGGGAGCGTAGCAACCTTTGAGCCAGGCTCCCATTTCCGCTATAGTGAAGACCTTACGTGCCGGAGGTCCGTGTGTTATGAGAGGGAGTCCTGGCTGTGAGTGATCCTCGCCCCAAGATGGCCTCCCCGGCCTGGAGCGGTCCCGAGCGCCGTGCGGTGCCGGAGGACGGCCCAGGAAGTCATCCTGACCCCCCTCCCGCTCCCTCCCTCCAGGAGCCGGAACGCCGCAAGCGGCATCTGCGGCCGGTGTGGATTCTGTTGCTGTTTCTTATTCCGTGTCTTGCACTGACGCTCTACTACGGCCAGGTTGTTGTCCCCGGCAGTGATGATCCGGATTCCTTTTTCCCGACAACGAGTTATGCCCTCGTGCTCCTGCTGATCAATCTCGATCTGATCGGCTTTGTCGTCCTGCTGCTTCTTCTTTCGCGAAACATTATCAAGGCCTATTTCGAACGCCGACACCGTTTGATCGGCTCAGGATTCCGCACGAAGCTCGTGGCCGCGTTTATCGGCTTTTCACTTATCCCCACGATGCTGCTCGCTTTCGTCGCCAGCGGATTGGTGAATAAGGCCGTTGACGTGTGGTTCAGCGACCAGATTGACCGGGTCATGCGCGATTCCTATGAAGTCGCAAAGATGCAGCACGCCGGTCATATCACGCTGGCGGTGAACAGCGCTCGGGCGATCAGTCACGAGATTTTCAGAGAGGACATGCTGCTGCCGGAGCAGCGCGATCTCTTGGTGGCCGCCATGGCGCGCAAACGGGTGGAGTTCGGCGTGGCCGGCATTGAGGTCTACTCCGCCAAGATGGAGACGCTCACGAAGTCGCTCGACGCGGAGGTTCCGGCCGGGGTTCTGGATCTTCCCATCGGTCAACTCGTCCTGCAGGCCATCAACGGGAAGCAAGAGGCGAACACGGTTCAAGAAGCGCAGACGGGCAGGCTCGTCCGTGCCGCGGCGCCTGTGGCAGCAAGCGGCCGCGGCAATGAAGTCGGAGGGGTCGTGGTGGTCGATGCGTATGTGCCCGAATCCCTGCTCGCCAAGATGGACGGCATCGGTCGCCAGTATGAGGAATACAAGCAAATCAAGGCGATGAAAAATCCGATCAAGGCCGGCGCGTATTTGTTTGTCGCTGTGATCACGATGCTGATTCTATTCGGAGCGACCTGGTTCGGGTTTTATGTTGCGCGCAGCATTACCGTGCCGATTCAGCGTTTGGCAGAGGCGACGGATGCGATCGCGCAGGGTGATTTGTCCGTCCGCATCGACGCGAAAGCTACCGACGAAATCGGAACACTCATCGACTCGTTCAATCGCATGACGTTCGACCTGCAAAGCAACAAGTCGACCATCGAAGCCGTCAACCTTTCGCTGCGTCGAAACAACCTCGAACTCGATCGCCGCCGAGCCTACATCGAGTCCGTGGTGGATACGATCGCTGCGGGATTGCTGTCGATTGACAAAAACGGCCTAGTGACCAATTTCAATCCTTCAGGCGAGCGGATCCTGGGTGTTGCGGCCGGGCGCATGCAGGGTCGGCCGGCCAACGAGGCCTTCAAGGAGTTCGGACTGACCCTGTTTCAAACGATCTATGATCGCATGTTGCAGGATCAGCGTGACGACTTGACGCTCGACGGGACGGTCGAAGTCGACGGGAAATTCCTGACGGTGGCGCTGCATGCATCGAGAATGAAGGACGAACAGGGCCAGGACCTCGGCGTCGTCCTGGTATTTGAGGATCTAACCGAACTGCTCAAGGCGCAAAAAGTGGCGGCCTGGCAGGAAGTGGCCCGTCGAGTGGCTCACGAAATCAAGAATCCGCTCACGCCCATTCAGTTGTCCGCGCAGCGCATGCGTAAGAAGTTCCTGGAGAAGGCACCCGATTTCGATCGGGTGTTCGACGAATCCACCAACGTCATCGTCAACGAGGTGGCGAGCCTCAAGCACATGGTCGACGAATTCTCCAAATTCGCCAGGCTGCCGGCTCCACAGCTGGCTCTGCAATCGTTGCGCGACGTCATCATTGAAGTGATCGCGTTGTATCGTAGTGCTCATAAGGACATCGAGTTGATTGTGACGCTGGATGAAGACCTGCCGAATCTGAAATTCGATTGGGAGCAAATCAAGCGGGTGTTCGTCAATCTTCTCGATAATGCGATACAGGCGATGAATCAGAAGGGGCGGGTGTGGGTGACAACTCAGTACGACACCAAACGTCGCCGCGCCGTCGTATCGATTGCGGACGAAGGCTCCGGGATCGCGGCTGAGGATCAGGAGAAATTGTTCGTCCCTTATTTCACCAGAAAGAAAACCGGCACCGGCCTAGGGCTGGCGATCGTGCGGCGAATCATTACCGATCACGAGGGCCAAATCACGGCCGGAAACAATCAGCCACGCGGCGCGGTGTTTACGTTTGAATTGCCGGTGTAGAGGCCGCGGAAGGACGGAGGTCAATGTCCGCTTCGATTCTAGTTGTCGACGATGAGGAAGCGATCGTCTCGTCGCTCAGCAGTATTTTGCAGGACGAGGGCTATGAGGTCTCGGTTGCCAAGAGCGGCGCAGAGGCGTTGAAGAGCTACATGGCCGATCCGCCGGAACTGATGCTCCTCGACATATGGATGCCGGATATGGATGGCCTGGAGACTCTGCGCCGCATCAGGGAGATCGTACCAACAGCGCAGGTCATGGTGATGTCCGGCCACGGCTCGATCGAAACGGCGGTCAAAGCGATCAAGCTCGGTGCGTACGATTATATCGAAAAGCCGCTGTCACTTGAAAATGTCACCTTGCGCGTCAAGCACGCATTGGAACAGTACCGGTTGGAGGAAGAGAATCGGTCATTGCGCACGAAGGTTCAACGAAAGTTCGAATTGGTCGGGCAGTCACCAGCCATGCAGCAGCTCCGCCAATTGATCGATACCGCCGGTCCGACGAACAGCCGTGTGTTGGTCGGGGGAGAAAACGGGACCGGCAAGGAGTTGGTCGCGCGTGCCATCCATATGCAGAGCGCCAGAGCGGATCGGACTTTCGTGGCGGTTAATTGTGCTGCGATTCCAGAAACGCTGATTGAAAGCGAGCTGTTCGGTCACGAGAAAGGCTCGTTCAGCGGCGCGACCTCGATGAAACGCGGGCAATTCGAGCAGGCCGACGGCGGCACGCTCTTTCTGGACGAAATCGGAGACATGAGTCTCAATACCCAGGCAAAAGTGCTTCGGGCTCTCCAGGAGCAGCAGTTCACGAGAGTTGGAGGAACCAAGCTGCTGAAGGTCGACGTACGGGTGTTGGCCGCATCCAATAAGGATCTCTTAAAAGAAATTGAGAAGGGCGCATTTCGGGAAGACCTCTATTACCGCTTGAACGTGGTGCCAATTGTCGTGCCGCCGCTGCGAGAGCGGCGTGAGGACATTCCGCTCCTGATCCGTCATTTCATGAAGCTGCATGCCGAGGAGCAGGGTTTGCGCATTAAGGAAGTGACGCCAGAAGCCATGAATGTCTTCCAGCAGTACGAGTGGCCGGGCAACATTCGTGAGCTTCGGAACCTGATTGAGCGACTCATGATCATGGTGCCAGGCAATGTGATCGATACGGCGCAAGCCACGACGTCGCTCCAAGTGAAGCCATCCGGCGCTGCCCCAGCCGCACTGAGTGCCGTAAGTCAACCAGCCGTGAACCCTCTTTTCACGCAGCCGTTCGATTCGCTCCGTGATGCGCGCAATGCCTTTGAAAAGGAATATATCGGGCGAAAATTACGCGAGCATCACTGGAATATTTCGCGGACCGCTGAAGATTTGAAAATCGAGCGGAGCCATCTGCACCGGAAGATCAAGCTGCTGGATGTCGAAATGCGGCCGGAAGCCTAAGTCCGTCCAGCGGCTACGGACCCAGTTGATCCCTTTATTTCTGCTGCGATGAAAATGCAAGCATTCATTTGCCGACTAGGGTGTGGTTCGAAGCCTGTCGGTGATGTTTAGTATCCGCTCTCCTGCCGCTTTACAGCGTCACATGATCTGCTGCTCTTCTTTTGCAAGGAATCAAAACTAATAGAGTTCGGTTAACTAAGGAGGCTGTATGTCCTGCCTCGTTGCAGAGCTTAAAGCGGACCACGTGACACTCAAGCACATCCTGAAGGAAGCCGGCGATCTGACCAAGTCCGCACTCGAGCGAGTGGAAATTCTTTCTCGGGCTAAAGGCGCACTCCTCAGTCACTTAGATAAAGAAACCGAGAGTTTTATCCGCCGCTCAAATCGGTGGCTGCCCATGATAGGGAGACCGCAGCCATTTTAGATGTGTTTGCGAGAGATATGGAGGCCGTCGCACCGCAGGCCTTGGCATTTTTTGATTGGTACAGCAATGTCAAGGCGGTGGCGAAGAAGATCAAAGAGGACGTTCAGTATGCAATTCAATTCGGAGCCGACCTGGAAAAGCTTATCACGCTCCTGGGTTTACGGATCGGACGTGAGGAGCGGACCCTGTATCCCCATTTCGATCGCGTCGCGAATCAGGCGTAACGACCGGAGGTGCACGTTCAATTGAAACATGTATCTCGGCATTGGCCTGGCAACCACGATCTAGGGAGACAGGCTTTTTGGTCGGGGCGAAAGGATTTGAACCTTCGACCCCTGCGTCCCGAACGCAGTGCGCTACCGGGCTGCGCTACGCCCCGACCTGGTGAGATTTCGGAAAGGAAGCGCGAGTATCTTACATCAGAGGGTCGAAACGCAAGCCGTGCGCGTCGGCCACCCCGCGACAGGTCACCTTTCCATGAGAAAGGTTTATACCCTTGGCCAATCCCGCGTCGGCCCGCACCGCGGCCTCAACTCCCGACGAGGCCAACGTCAAAAGATAAGGGAGGGTTGCGTTCGTCAGGGCGTGGGTAGACGTGCGCGGCACGATGCCCGGCATATTGGCCACACAGTAATGCAGCACGCCATCCATTATATAAGTCGGCTCAGAATGCGTGGTGGGCCGGCTCGTTTCGATGCAACCGCCTTGGTCCACTGACACATCGACGATAACCGATTTTGGCTTCATCTTGCCGACGAGCGCACGTGATACGAGTTTCGGCGCTCGGGCCCCCGGCACCAGCACGGCGCCAATCAGGAGATCGGCCGTAACGACGCTCTCCTCGACGGCCGCTTTGGTCGAGGCGCGGGTGACGATTCTCCCCTGATAGAGATCATCAAGGTACCGCAAACGCTCGATGTCGAGATTGATGACTATCACTTCAGCCCCCATGCCGACGGCGATTCTGGTGGCCGCACTGCCCACAGTGCCCGCTCCCAACACCACGACCTTGGCCGGCGCGACGCCAGGCACGCCGCCCAATAATAGGCCGCGGCCGCCTTGCGTGACTTCCAGATAACGGGCACCGATCTGCACTGACATACGCCCGGCGATCTCGCTCATCGGCTTCAACATCGGCAGCGTGCCGTCTTTCGCCTCAATCGTTTCGTAAGCGATGGCGGTAATGCCGGCTTCTAGCAATGCTTTGGTCAATTCCGCAGATGAGGCTAAGTGGAGGTATGTGAAGAGCAGCTGGCCTGGGTGGAAGAGGCGGGTTTCCGACAGCTGTGGCTCCTTGACCTTGACGATTAATGTTGACTCCCGGAACAGCGTCTCTTTCGAACTCGCGAGTCGCGCACCTGCCTGCCGGTACTGTTCATCGGAAAACCCGCTGCCGAGTCCCGCGGACGGCTCCACGAGGACGTCATGACCGGCTTGGCAAAGGCCATGCACGCCATCCGGTGTGACGCTCACACGATATTCCTGGTCTTTGATTTCTTTCGGCACTCCGATAATCATGGCGTCCCTCTCTCCGGCGCAACGCTCAAATGGTGTCTTCCCTATTGTATCGAGAGATGTGCCGAAAGAGAACTGATGCGGCAGAACCCGTTCTCATGCGGTGGACAGTGCGCGGAACGGTATTGTAAGATTTGCCCCTCGCATTGCAGCTCAACGAGCCGGAGGAGGTCATGATGGATGCAGCAGCGGGATCATGTAATGCGTGCGGCACCGCGGGAATTGCGTTAATGAAATTGTCGCTTGGGAAGGACTTTTTCGGCCGCGCTTATGATCGCCTCTCGCCCTCCAGCGACCAGAGCCCCAAGTGGTACTGCGAGACCTGCTCGATGCAGAAAAATTTACAGCGAGATTTTCGGGACATCCGGGCCGAATTCGACAAATTGACCGCCGGTCAAGCTTCCGAACTCTCGAGGACCGAAGCGTTTCAACGGGCCGCCCTCCGGCTGAGGGAAATCGCCGCCATCCTGGGGGCGAGCAGCCAGTCGCCGTTTCTCGCGGCGCCGGATGTGGACCAGCTGATCGGGCGCTTTCAAACCGCGACCATGCAGGCATAACCCACCGGATTTCCTTGTCGACATTCAAGCGCCATATTTTCGTATGCATCAACGAGCGTAGCCCGGACGATCCGCGAGGCAGTTGCTCCAAACTTGGATCGGAAGCTTTACATGCCCGCTTCAAGTCCGAAGCGAAACGCCTGAATTTGAAGGATGTTGTCCGCGCGAATAAGGCCGGCTGTCTGGACCATTGCGCCCAAGGACCAAGCGTCGTGGTGTACCCAGAGGGCGTGTGGTATAGCGTGAAGACAGAATCTGACGTGACGGAGATTATGGAACGGCATATTCTGAAAGGCGAAGTCGTAACCCGCTTGCTCATGCCGGATCATGCGGCACCGGCCGCGCTGCCTCCTTTGCACTCCCTGCGTTAAGGATCCTATGGCGACAGAAGACAAATGGAAGGCCAACCTGGAGAAGGTAGCCTTTATGAAGCAGTTTCCCGGATTACTCGGGTCATGGGAAGGATTGAAGGGAAAAGCGATTGAGGCGGTGATTCCGCTCAAAGGCAAGCAAGGTGCTGCTGCGATCATTTGCAGCGACGGAACCTTCGTCGTGGTTCCGCCGATGGCCACCGAGCCGTATGAACTTGGCGAGACGTTGACCGCCGGACGTTCGCTCCTGGAACCCAAACACGGCAATGCCTATCGGGAGTACGACCGGTTGGTCCAGAAGGATAAGGATGCGCTAAGGCAGGCGCGGCTCGAAAAAATCCTCGGTGCCATTGAAAATAATCTCGCGCAGATCCCGGAATTGAAAGAACGGCTGAAAGCCCTTGTGAAGGAGTGGCCGTGAGCAGTATTCCCAAAAAGAATATGTTCGAGATCTTCTCGCAAGGTCTCTTTGAAGGAGTCAAACCTATGATGATCATTCGCGACCACCTGGTCCGCCACCCCGACCGCTGCACTCACAA
>Ga0070690_100001928_pt1 | contig 11020 bp, 5 predicted proteins | sample KBSS33HmetaG_FD_64671 | JGI IMG/M metagenome (GOLD analysis project Ga0070690, IMG submission 64671) | Switchgrass rhizosphere microbial communities from Kellogg Biological Station, Michigan, USA - KBS S3-3H metaG | ecosystem: Host-associated > Plants > Roots > Rhizosphere ...
CTGGAGCACGGCGATTGGGTGTGGACGTGCCGCTCCGCGAGCCAGCGCGCCTGCGCTGCCTGGTCCACGCCATTCCGCACGTCGCCGAGGTGCCCCTTGGGATCTTCCACGAAGCGGTGGCAAGCATAGAGATCACCGTCGGCCGCGACACCCAGATACCCTCCTCCGGCGCCGCATGGATACGGTCTGTGCGTCCCTTTGTGAATCTCCTGGATGGCCGTGGCCAAGTTGGCGAAGGCGTATCGCTGGCCCGCGATGGTGCGGCGAACGAACTCCTCGCCACAGTCGATCATCTGCTTGAGCATCTCGGCCAGCGCCTCGTGAGCCATTTCGTGATCGCCGGAGGGGGCGTGGAGCATGGGAGAGAAGCCCACGCTGTGGAAGCCGAGCGAGAGCAGCTCGTCCAGGGTCTCCCGCAAGCGCAGATTGCCCGGCGTCACGGTGACGCGCGCCGAGACCTGCATCCGGCGTTGCGAGGCCAGGAGCGGGCGGACATTGTCCAGGATACGGGCGTAGCTGCCTTGACCGCCGCGAAACGGACGTTGCCGGTCGTGGGTCTCGCCGACGCCATCGATGCTGATCGTGACGGCGAAGCCGTACCGTTCGAAGAATTCGCCGTCGCTCGGTTGAATTAGCGTGCCGTTCGTCGTGATCGAGAAGCCCGTACGGATCGAGCGGCGCGCTCCCATCTCGAACGCGAGCTCGGTGCATTCGCGAAGGAGCCGGCGACCCACGAGCGGCTCGCCCCCGAGAAAAGCAAGGTTGACGCTCTCCCCTGCCCGAACGTCACGAAACAGCAACTCCAGCGAACGGAGCGCGGCGTCTCGCTCCATGTCCTTGGGCTCGGCGCCGAAGCTGCCTTCCTGGGCGTAGCAATAGGTGCATGCCAGATTGCACTTCTGCGCGATGGCCAGCGACAGCGAGCGCACGGCCATGGACCGCGGCGCTTCGTCGGTGATGTAGGGACGCTGCGGATCGAAGAGGCCGAGTTGCTCCAGGCGGTGGGTGGCATTCGCCGGATCGGCTCGCAGCTCCGCCGCGATCGCCTCATCGACCGAATAGATCCGGCTGCCGTCGACGACGAGCACGTGGGCGCCGTGTGGCGTGTCGAAGACGTGCGACTTTCGCACCGGCTCGACCGTCCGGTCCGGCTGTTTGGGGTTCGTGCGGAGCTGGACGAGCATGATCAGGTGGGGGGTGGCTCGTCTTGATTGGCGATGATGAAGCGCAGGACCTGCTCCCAGTTGGTCACCAGATCCAGGTGGCTATAAAGCCGCTCGTCCTGCCAGTCGTCGCTGATATAGAACCTGGGCGTCGACGCGGTGCGGTCCTTTTGCATCCAGTTATTCCCGACGCTCGCTCCGTTGGCGCCCGGTTCGACATTGACGTAATCAGGCCGATTGGCTGCCCAGTAGAAGCAGGCGCACTCGCGATAGTCGTTCTGCCAAGGGGCGCAGAGGCTCTGCGTCAGGGCGCCCGGCTCGACCAGATCCTTCGCGATGAGCGCGCTGTTCGGTTCGAAGAAGTGGTTCACGGTGAGGCTGGCCGTCACCTGCTGTTTGCCATCGATCGACTGAAAGGCGCAAGCCACCTCCTCGCCCTGGTGCTTGTGGAGAACCTCGGCGAGCGCGTTCGACCATTCCAAGGCCATCCGGTCATTGCCGAAGCTGTCCTTGAGCGGCCCCACGACGCCATTGGCGTCCGGGCCCGTGATGGGCGCGGTGAGCGCAACCCCGGCGATCTCCAGCATGAACATCCCTTTGAGCTGGCTGTACTGAGGATCCTCCGCGTCGAGGACGAAGTTCAAGGACTCGTGGAGCACGATGCCTTTGAGGACACGCCTCCAGACGTTGCGGAAGTCCATCTCCAGACCGGGATACGAGTTGGAAATAGCGGTGTCCGGCAGGCTGTTCGGCGGATTGCCCTGAGCGCGATAGGCGAGCTGGGCCGACAGGTTGAGCGGCCGGACCCCGGCGGCCGTCTGGTCATCGGCCGGATCGTGGGGCCGGTTGCCATGCTTGAGGATGTAGTCGGAGGCGGCCCGGATCATGCTCACTTGCCGGCGCGTGAGCGCCAGGTGACGCCCATCGGCGTTGCGCATCATTCCCGGCATCTTGCGGCGGCCTTCATCGGTGAGATCGCCGATCTTGTCATGCTCCCTGAGCGCGCGCGCGAACCACACGAGAGAGCCGCTCTCGAGCGCCAACAGAACGCGCTCGTGGCGGGCTCGGATGGCCAGGGACTCGGCCACCATCGGATCGAAGATAGGCTCGGATTGCCGCTTCACGTCCAGGATGTCCATGCGCGCCATGCCGACGCCGCGCGTGGTGCCGCCCTTGTTGAGCACACCTGTATTCATGAGGCGAACGGTCTCGAGGGCGCGGCGAACGATCTCTCGGGCGGCTTCGATCTCCGCGTGCGAGGCCTCGGCGTCCGGACCGTGGAGGACTTGCTCCAGTTCGTCGGCGACGGTCCGGACGGGCTTGCTGTCGGGCGCGAACGTGGGCGGCCCCGCTGCGACACGGGCGAACGAATGGATCGTCTTTGCCCCCATGTCGAGCTGGACTTCGATCACGCCGTCGCACTCGTCGTCCACGTAGCCGTAGCTGATGTGGTAATCGTCCTTGTCGTGCCCTGCGAAGATCTCGGCGGGGTTCGTCAGCTTGCGCCCGTTGTAGTCGTTGTTCGGCGAATCGGGCTCGCGATACCCGCGCCAGTGGCCTTTGTTCGGGTCGTAGACGACCTTGACGACGTTCGGGTCCGGAACATCGGTCTTGGTGCCGTAGACTTTGCCGTGGGCGGGTGTGAAGCGCAGGCGGAAACCGGGATACTGACTATTTGGCCTTGCGAACTGGACATGACCGAGAGGCACGGTCTCGCCCGCGAGGAAGTTGTGGCAGGCCCCATGGAGCGGATGAACACCGTGATCGCTGAAGGGACCGACCTTGGCTTCGATCTTGTCGTTCTCGTCGCCGGTCCGCCGGTGGATCTTGATGTTGCCGACGTGCGCAGACCACTTCACCGACGCGATGGAGAGGCCGTGTTGACGGAGCAGCTCGTCGGTGACGGGGACCCAGGCTTCGGAGCCTTCGACCTGCGCAAAAAGCTCGAAGAACGGGGCAACCGGCTTGATGAGATGCTTGTCATCGCGGAACTTCACGGGCCCTGTCGAACGCGTGACCCGGAGGTTTCCCTCGCTGTCCAACCGGAGCGATTCTGCCGGGACGATGGCCCGCGGGCCGACCGCGTCGGGGATCTCGAGGTTGTAGTTTTCGAGCGGTTCGGGCGAAGATCCGAGACGAGCCACTGCGAGGGGCGGCAAGATGCGAATCTCTTTGATGGCCATGGTCTAAGCTCCGATCAATACTTCGATTTGGTCGAGCGCGGTCTTGTCTGCAGATCGCAACGCGCGCAGATATCGTTCCTGGGCCTGTCCGGGCGTGAGCATCTTGTCGATGAGCTCGATGGATGCCATGAGCAGGTCGCGATGAGCGCGCCACCGGTTCGCGCTGCGCGGAGGAAGCTCCAGCGTATACGGCTGCTCGAACGGCGGCCCGGCCATCAAGCTGCTGTCCGGCCGGAGGGGCATGCCCATCAGGATCTCGGACAGGCTGCGGATGTTGTACATCTCGCCAAAGATCCATGAGACCAAGGCTCCGCGGGGCGATCGCGTCGGGTGCAGAGAGGGCGCCTCGACATAGAAGGAGTGCTGCAAATAAAGCAGCAGCATGCGGTAACGGAGATTCGCGAGCGCAGCCCAGGGCGCAGCTTGGCCCACGATGAGCCGATGCAGCTTGTTCGAGACATGCGGATCGGTGGATGGGTTCGTGGCGACCCGCCGCGCCGGCGACCAGTCCGACTGCTCGGGGAACTCGCGATAGATGGCGAGGAACCTGCCGAAGTGGGACCTGGCAAATTCGGCTGGAAGGTGCTTGTCATCGGCGGTCAAGGGCCCCTCTCCCTGAATGGAGACCTTCGACAAGGCATCCCACGCGCTTGTCCGATCCGAGGCGACCTCGATGAGAATCTCTTTGTAGCCGAGCCCCCACGCGCTGGGATCGACCTGGAAAGGCAGGCTATCGGCCTGGATGTCGACCGTTGCCACGAAGGGATGCACATCGACGCCGCGGACGATGGGCCCCTGGATCATCGGCCCTGCGGTGAACAGCTCGAGGATATCGCCGTAGAGCGCGCCGACGCGGTTCACGGTGAGGGCCTCGTCTCTCTTCAGGCGCCTCTTGATCTGATCGATCTCGTCAGTAAGATGCAACTTCGCCAGGACCTCATCGGAGGGCGCCTCGGTGAGCACGTACTTGGCGAGCGAGTCCTTCGTGAGCGGCTCCAGTTCGAACGGGAACGGCCACAGATTCGGGTCGATGATCGGGTAGTCCTCGCGCTCGAAGCAGAGCGGCCCGCCGATCAGCGTGAGCATGTTCTGGACCGAGGCCAGATGGCCCATCTCCTCCCGCGCGATTTCGAGGATCATCGCTCTCCACCGCTTGACGAGGCTGCGACGATGTTCGGTCTCCTGGCACTCGTTGAGCGAGTATGCCGCGTAGAGATACTCCACCATGAGCGCGTGCTCCACCTCCGACCCCAGGTGGAGGAGCGAGATGGCGCGCTCGCGAGGTGCCATGGGCGTGTCGAAGACCGCGGTCTCTCTTGGCTTCGGCAAACCGAAACGTTCGACAGCGGCCGCCTTTGCTGGTGATTCCGGGGCACCTACCTCTTGCCAGGTGAGTCTTGAACGAAGTCGAGCAGACACGTGGGCTCCAATCTCCCGCCGTAGCGATGGTTTGCTAGGCTATTCTGGAAGGCTCCCCGATGTCCAGGGGTGGGGACCGGCTCAAGACTTCTTCGCCGGTAGCGAGAAGGATGAAACATTCAAACAGCTTGTGGTCGCGGTAGCCACGATCCATGAGCCACCACACGAGCGCGTCCGGTGGTTCGCGCCACGCGGAGTCGGCGCGCCGGACGGCTCGCCGCCGTGTGCGGGCACCTACTCGCGGAGCTTGGTGCGCTGCCGGCTCCCGGCCCGAACCCCCGCCGCCAGCTCGCCCGACGGGCAAGCAACCGAAGAGTCCGCGCAAGGGCTTCATCCACTTCGACGATGACGGCGACCTCGCGATCGGCATCGCCGACAGCCCGTCACGTCAGATGGGCAGCCCCCAAAGCATCTTGCCGAGGCGGGCTGCGACCTTCGAGACCGACGCCACCGTGAAAACGAGTGGCACCATGGGTACGAGTGCTCCGGCACAGACGTTGATGACGTCGCGGACGCCGAACGGATACAGATGCGTGCTGTCGGCCGCCTTGTAGGACCCGATCAGGTCATTGAGTCCCTGGATGTCGGAGGTGCCGAGGACCGGGGGCGCGTCGGCACGCCCGGTGATCCACTTGCGACGAAACTCGTCGACGTACTCCCGGGCGAGTGCATGATAGTCCCTCGTGTCGCGATCACGAGCCCGGTAGAGATCGCGAAAAAACACCAGCAACGGGCTGCACGCGACCACGACCGCGGCGATCACGAACGCGAAGAACGTCGAGTTGATCGTTTCGAGCGTGACGCGATGGTCGCGCAACTTCACCATCCACGCCACCGACGCGAGCGAGGCATATGCTGCGACGTACAGGGCGAACGCATCGATCGGGCTGCTCAGGATCTTGAGTCCTGCTGCCTGGTCGGGGTGGATCGCATTCAGCGACAGCGGCAACCGCGACAGTCGAGCGAGCACGTACGCCCACAACAGCCATCGCCAGAGCCAGCGCAAGACCATGAACTGAACGAGTGGTATGACGATCGCGGTGCACCAGAGGTTGGAGAATGACATCGCCATCGAATGGTCGAGAGGATGGACGAGGTTGCTCCAGCTCGTCAGCCCCCAGAGCGACGCCTGCCCGGATCCCAGCATGCCCACGGCAAGCGCGCCCTCCACGAGCCGGGAGTCGCGGAGGTGCTCGGTATGGTCCAGGATCGCATCCAGGGGCGCACATTGCACAATTCCCTCCTCGTGGACGGAGCGTACCGCGACCTGGCATCGGGTCTCGAGCAGGTGCTCGGCAAACACCAGCAAGGGCAGCGTGACCAGGATCCGGACATGCGTGGGCGCATCGCGCAAGGTGGAATCGAGCCCGCGCCCGAACGCGAGCTGCACGATCGCATCCGCGACGAGCGGGAGCCATGCGATCGAGACCAGCAAGAGCCAGCGAAGCTTCCCGTCCCGATCGACGAGTCGGCCGGCATGTAACAGGTGATAGAATAGCCCCCCTCGTGTCAGCGAGAACGGATGATCGGTGCGCGGGCTGAGCATCGTCGGACTCTCCGTTGGCGTCGTTCTCCGCAAATGCAATGTTTGCACCGGAATTCTGCCCCTGCGGGTATTCCGACCGTCAGGGATTTTCGGTTGTGGAGGCAAAGACGAGGCACGAGCCTGGCGCGAGGTCGGCCGGCCGGCCAAAAGGCGGAGCCGTCCCGCAGCTTCTTCATCGGCGAGCTCGCGTCCAGCCTCGTACGTTCCCGCCCATCGCTGAGGTGATCCCATGCGTGAGATGCTCGCGGCACCATGGTCGGCCCCCGCGTATTCATGCGAGCTTCCGCGCATGCGAGCCAGTTTTCTGATCGGAGCTGCGAGTCTCTTCGGGGGCGCCTGTGGCGTCGGCTGTGGCGCTGGGCAACCCCAGCCACCCACCGCGACGAGCGCGACATCTGCGCCCAGTCCCGGCGGTGCCGCCGCGAACCCCACGACGTTCGCGGCGAGCACGCTCGCGTTGCCCGGCGGCGGCGCGGACGGAGTCTTCATGGACTACCTGCTCTACAATCCCCGCACGAACACGGTCTGGGTCCCCGCCGGCAACACCGGGGTGGTCGACGTCGTCGAGGTCTCGACCGGGAAGCTGTCGCGGGTCGATGGCTTCCCGACCCAGGAGATCGAGCGGCGAGGCGTCAAGCGACTCGTCGGTCCGAGCGCGGCAGCTCTCGGCGATCGGGGCACGGTGTACGTGGGCAGCCGCGGCGATTCCACGATCTGCGCCGTGAACGAGGCCTCGCTCGCGAAGGGAACCTGCGCCAAGCTCGACTCGGCGCCCGACGGCGTCGCCTACGTCGCCAAGACGCGGGAGGTCTGGGTGACCACGCCGCGCGACAACTCGATCCGCGTGCTCGATGCCACCACGCTCGCCCAGAAGGCGCGGCTGCCCTTCGAGGGCAACCCGGAGGGCTTTGCCCCGGACAACCTGCGAGGTCGCTTCTATACCAACCTCGAAGACAAGGACGTCACCCTCGCCATCGACCTGGCATCGCACAAGACCGTCGCGACCTGGAAGCCGAACTGTGGCGAGGATGGCCCCCGCGGCCTGCGGCTGGCGGAGCCCGAGGGGATCCTGCTCGTCGCCTGCACCGGCCGCGTCGAGAGCCTCGACGTGGCCCACGATGGGGCGCAGCTGGGTTCGATCGACACCGGCGATGGCGTCGATGACTTCGACTATGTGGCCTCGGATCACCATGTGTACGCCGGCGCGGCGAAGGCCGCAAAGCTGACCGTGGCCGTCCTCGACCCCAAAGGTGGGCTCTCGTTGCTCGCGTCCGTGCCGACGAAGGATGGCGCGCGCAACGGCGTCGTCACCACCGACGGGCGCGTGTACCTGTCGAACTCGAGAGGCTCCGAGCTGGTCGTCGTCACCCCGCAGGCCAGGTAATCACCGGGGCCCCATGACCTTCAAGAGGAAGCCATGAGGATTCAGAGTTCAGACTTCAGATCTCGAATGATGGGATTGCAGGCTGCGGTGGTGGCGATGGCGCTCGCGGCGCCGGCCGGTGCGCAGGGTCTGCGGCAGACCTCGCAGGACGAGTATACGCGCTACGAGCTGCTCGCGCCGGACACGGCGGCCTTCAAGATCGAGTACGAAGTCACCGCGACCACGGCGGGTGCCACGTCGTTCTGGAATCCGATCCGCAAGGGCAGCGTCGCGAGCGACGAGGCCGTCTACGACATGATGACCGGTGCGCCGCTGAAGTTCGCGCAGATCACGGGCGCGCAGGCAAAGGCACACGGCTTAGGCGACGCCGATCTCAAGAGCGACTACATCGAAGTCCACCTCGCGCGGCCCGTGCCCCCCGATGGTGGACAGGCGCGCATCCGCATCGTCAAGACCTACAAGGATGCCAAGAGCTACTTTCGTCAGGGCGACGGGATCGTCTTCGATCGCCCGCTCGGCATCCGGCGCGACGCCGTCGTGCTGCCGGCCGGCTATCAGCTCACCGACTGCAACGTGCCGTCGCAGGTGACGTCCGAACCCGACGGCCGCATCCGGATCAGCTTCATGCATCAGGCGCCCGGCCCCGCGGCGTTGATCGTCAAGGCGAAGCCCGGCGCCCCGACGGGCGACGCGGCGAAGCCACGTCCGCTGACCGACGCGCGCAGCTGGGAACCGCCGCCGCCGCAGGGGCCGACCGAGCACGAGCGGCTGTCCGAGCGTGCCCATCAGGATCGCGACATCATCTATTTTCTGCAGTCGCCGGAGTCGAACGCGTTCAGCCTCTCTCACGACTATACGGAGTCGCGGGAAGGCATGGACAGGTACTTGAACGTCGTCCGGACCGGGAGCAAGGTCTCGAAGCCGTCGGGCAAGATCCTCGACACGGGGGAAGCCTTGAATGCCGAGATCCTCACCGGCGCGCAGCTGAAGGCCGCGGGCATCCCCACGGGGGACGACCAGGTGGCGCCGGATCAGGAAGTGGTCGTCACGCACTTTGCGCCGATCAAGAAGGGGCAGTCGGTGAGGCTCCGGCTGTCCGAGATCTATACCGCACCGCAAAGCTACCGCCTCGACGGCGACGAGCTCGTCCTCGAGCGCAGTTTCGGTCGCCCGCGCAACTCGGTCGTGCTGCCGCGCGGCTGGTACCTCACGTGGTTATCGATTCCAGCCGTCGTCCATCAGACACCCGATGGCCTCACGCAGATCGACTTCGTGAATGGCCGGCCCGATTCGGTCGACGTGCTGATCAAGGGCAAGCGGCTCTTGGCACGGTGATCGTCTCGTTCCGCGCTGATCGTCGAACCAGTAGGCCCATGGCGCAGAAACGCGCCGAATGCAGGCCGAGGGCGTACCTGCTGCGCGGTCAGCTACAACCGCGGCGTTGGCCATCCGGGGTCCGGCGGCGCCTACCTGCTGTGCTTCTTGGCCCGGTGTGGCGCAGGCGCACGGTCCCGAAGATAAGCAGCAGGACTCGATTTGTTCATACAACGCCACGCTATACATAGCTGACGTGACATCAACGGTTGAGACGAGTCTCGCCATGAACGTGCTGGCCGGTGGGGGCGAGCTTGGAGAGCGCATGCGGGCCATCGACTGGGCGCGCACGCCACTCGGCCCGATCGAAGCATGGCCGCAAAGCCTCCGGACGTGCGTGCGCATCGTGCTCACGTCGCGGCAACCGATGTTCGTCTGGTGGGGCGAGCAACTCATCAATCTCTACAACGACGCGTACATCTCGATCCTCGGCGGCAAGCACCCCGCGGCGCTCGGTCGTCCCGCATCCGAGGTGTGGCGAGAGATCTGGGACGACGTGGTGCCTCGCGCCACCAAGGCCATCCACGAGAACGAAGGCACGTTTGACGAGGCGTTACTCCTCATCATGGAGCGCAACGGCTATCGGGAAGAGACGTACTATACGTTTTCGTACAGCCCCGTGCCTGGTGATACGGGCGGCCCGGGAGGCATCCTGTGCGCGAACAGCAGTGACACCCAGCGGATCTTCGGCGAGCGCCAGCAAGCGCTGCTGCGAGAAGTCGCGGCCTGCACCACGAACGCGCGCACGGTCGAGGATGCATGCCGGCTGGTGCTCGCGGCGTTCGCGATGAACGCGAGGGACCTTCCGTTCGCGATGCTGTACCGGGTCGACGGGGCCATCGCGCGCCTCGCCGGCACGGTGGGCATCGCCGAGGATCATCCGCTGATCGCGCAGGAGATCACCCCGGAGACCGACGGCATCTGGCCGGTGGCCGACGTGCTCGCCGGCAACCAGTTCGCGCGCCGCGCGCTCGGACACCGCGCGCTGCCGACCGGAGCGTGGTCCGAGCCGCCGACCGAGGCGATCGCGCTTGCCGTGCGGTCCGCAGATCAGCTCCTGACGGCCGTGCTGGTCGTCGGGCGGAATCCGTTCCGGCTCTTGGACGATGACTATCGCCGGTTCCTGGATCTCCTGAGCATCCAGATCGGCAACGCGATCACGAACGCGCGCACGTTCGAGGAGGAGCGCCGCCGCGCGGAGGCGCTCGCGGAGCTGGACCGTGCGAAGACCATGTTCTTCTCCAACATCAGCCATGAGTTCCGGACCCCGCTCACGCTCATGCTGGGCCCCACCGAGGACGCGATCGCCGCCGGCGGCGCGCTCGAGGGTGAGACGCTGCACGCGGTCCACCGCAACGAGCTGCGCTTGCTGAAGCTGGTCAACGCGCTCCTCGACTTCTCGCGCATCGAGGCCGGGCGCATGCAAGCGCGCTACGCCCCGACCGCGCTCGACGCCATGACGGCGGACCTCGCCAGCTCGTTTCGCGCCGCGATCGAAGCGGCCGGCCTTCGCTACGCGGTCGATTGCGAACCGCTGGGCGCGCTCGCCTATGTCGACGCGAGGCTGTGGGAGACGATCGTGCTCAACCTGATCACCAACGCGTTCAAGTTCACGTTCCACGGGGCGATCGAGGTCTCGCTCCGCCCGAGCGGTGACGCCGCGGAGCTCTGCGTGCGCGACACCGGCGTCGGCATCCCCGAAGGGGAGATGCCTCGGCTGTTCGAGCGCTTCCACCGGATCGCCAGCACGCGATCGCGCACGCATGAAGGCACGGGCATTGGCCTGGCCATGGTCCAGGAGCTGGTCAGGCTGCACGGCGGCACGATCGATGCCACGAGCACGCTCGGATCCGGGACGGAGTTCCGCGTCCGGATCCCGCTCGGACGGCAACATCTACCTGCAGACCACATCCAGCCCGATGGAGCGCCGGTGGCCTCGGCGATGCGCAAG
>Ga0070690_100001929_pt1 | contig 11020 bp, 6 predicted proteins | sample KBSS33HmetaG_FD_64671 | JGI IMG/M metagenome (GOLD analysis project Ga0070690, IMG submission 64671) | Switchgrass rhizosphere microbial communities from Kellogg Biological Station, Michigan, USA - KBS S3-3H metaG | ecosystem: Host-associated > Plants > Roots > Rhizosphere ...
GAGGAGGAATTGCGGTTGGGCGAGACGCGGCGGGCGGCATTGAAGACGGCCATGGTCTGCACGGGCCAGGGCATTTTCACCGGGGCCCTCACCACCGCCGGGGCCTTCCTGGCGATGTGGCCGACGAATTTCAAAGGCATCCAGGAGATGGGGATCATCTGCGGCGGCGGCCTGCTGGCGTGCCTGATCCCGATGATGACGTTGCTTCCGCTGCTGCTGCTGCGCGGACGCCAGAATGTCATCGACCGCAAGATGGGCGACACCAGCCGTCGCGAACGCATCGAAAACATCTGGCTCCAACGACCCTTGATCGTCACGGCCATCACCGCGGCGATCTGCCTGCTGGCGCTCTCCCAGGTGCACAAAGTGCGTTTCGATTACAACCTGTTGCACATGCAGAGCCCGGGCCTGCCGGCGGTGGTCTACGAACAAAAATTGATCGATTCCGCCGAAAAATCCGTGCTGTTCGGCGCCGTCATCGCCACCAACCTCGAAGATGCGCTGTCCCTCGAGAAACAGTTGAAAGCCATGACCAACGTCGTCGCCGACGTGCAATCGGTCGCCGGCTACCTGGACGGCAACCAGCGTGAAAAATTGAAGCTGATCGGCGGGATCAAAGAGGAAGTGGCCGCCCTGCATTTCGCGGAGACCGATACCAAACCGGTCGACCTGACTGCGTTGAGCCTGACATTGTATTCCCTTTATGGATATATCGGCTATGCCATCGAGCGCGTCGGCAACGACGACCCGGACCTGGCGGCGAAACTGAGATCATTGCACACGAGCATCGAACGGTTCCGCGTCGCGATGCTGAGCGGCAATCCGTCGGACAAGGGGGAACGCGCGGAAAAGCTGGCTGAATTCCAGACGGCGTTGTTGCGCGATGTCCAGGACACCTTCCAGACATTGCAAAAGCAGGACAACAGCTCCCCGCTGCGGGCCGAGGACCTGCCGCCGGCGTTGCGCGACCGGTTCATCGGCGTCACCGGCCAATTCCTCCTGCAGGTCTATCCCAAAAAAGATCTCTGGCAACGCGATAACCAGCGGGAATTCATCGAAAGCGTGCGCGCGATCTATCCCAACCTGACCGGGACGCCGGTGCAACTCTATGAATACACGGATCTCTTGATGAAAAGTTACGTCCAGGCGGCGTGGTATTCGCTGATCGCGATCGCCTTGATGGTCTTGTTCCATTTCCGCAGCCTGATCGCCGTCGTCCTGGCGCTGATCCCCGTCGCCATCGGTTCGCTGTGGTTGCTGGGATTGATGGGTGCGGTCGGGGCGGAATTCAATCCCGCCAATATCATGACCCTGCCGCTGGTGATCGGCATCGGGGTCACCAACGGCATCCAGATCCTCAACCGCTATGCCGAAGAAGGAACGCCGAGCATCTTGACGCGCAGCACCGGCAAAGCCGTGTTGGTGTCCGGATTGACAGCGATCGCCGGATTCGGCAGCCTCATCGTCGCCAAACATCGCGGCATCCATAGCCTGGGCTGCGTGATGGCAGTAGGAATCGCCACTTGCATGCTCGCCGCATTAACGTTTTTACCCGCGCTCCTCAATTTGATCAGCCGACGTTATCCATTAATAAAACAACCCAGTGTCAGCAGATCGCCGACACCGGGTCAGGAGGAACCGAGGTAAAAACCTCAAGTATGGCGATAATAAAGACCCATGCCGAAAAGTCAATCTTGAAATGTTAATAACCCTGTTAATCCAAGCCTAAAATGGCGCCGAACAGCCTAAAAACTCGCTTTCAATAACGATAACGTAAACTGTGGATTTTATTCGCAACATTTTAGTTATTCACAAGGGTGTTTGGACGCAAAAAAACTCCTTTGCGAGGTCGCGTGGCTCGTGGGCGGTCATTTTTTGCCTGTTGAGCCAGGTCGTCCTGGCCAATCCCGATTTTCATGCCGGGCCGTTGTTCGATGATTCACCGCTCGTTTCCGGCATGGGCCACCGAACCGAGGCATTGGGCCCCCTGTTTTATTATCAAAAAGAGGATTCCGAAAAAACCTGGGCGCTGCCGCCGTTCTATTCTCACAACGTCGATCCGGTCGTCCCCATGAAGGAAGACGATTTTTTGTATCCCCTCCTGACGTACGAACGGTTCGGGTCCCAATATCGCTGGCAATTGATCCAGTTGATCAGCTGGGCCGGCGGTGAAGATCCGGATTCACTGAAAAACAAACGGACCACGCTGTTCCCGTTCTACTTCCATCAGCGATCCACCAATCCGGATAAAGATTACACCGCGTTCTTCCCGTTCTACGGCCATCTTAAAGACCGGCTGTTCCGCGACCGGATCTCGTTCGTGATGTTTCCCATATATGGCGAATCGAAGAAACGGGATATCGTCACGGACAATTATTTTTATCCGTTTTTCCATCTCCGCCACGGCAACGGCCTGCACGGCTGGCAGTTGTGGCCGCTGTATGGCGCCGAACACAAGGTCGTCACCTACCGGACCAATAGCTGGGGCGAAACCGAGACCAATGGCGGTTACAATAAATACTTCGCGCTGTGGCCGATCCATTTCTGGCAGGACAACGGCATCGGCACCGCCAACCCCGAAAAAATCCGCGCCGAGATCCCTTTTTATTACATACAACGCTCGCCGATGCGCGATTCCACCTCGGTGCTGTGGCCCTTCTTCGACTGGATCGAGGATCGGGAAAAGAAATATCACGAATGGGAAGGCCCTTATCCGTTCGTCGTGATCGCCCGCGGGGAAGGCAAGACCACGACGCGGTTCTTCCCGCTGTTCAGCTTTGCGCACACCAGGGCTTCGGAAAGCGACTTCGTGCTCTGGCCGTTGTACAAGTTCAACGGCGCCCAAGGCGAATCGCTCGATCGCCGCCGCACGCGCATCCTGTTCTACCTGTTCCAGAACACCGTCGATCGCAACAAGGAGACCGGCAAAGACAAACGGCGTGTGGACCTCTGGCCGTTGTTCGTCTATCACAAAGCTTTCAATGGCAACAGCCGCCTGCAACTGGTCGCCCCGCTCGAGTCGTTCGTACCCGATAACCGGGGCATCGAACGCAACTGGTCGCCGCTATGGTCCGTCTGGCGGTCGGAAAAAGACGTCGTCCGCGATGCCGGCAGCCAGTCCCTGTTGTGGAACCTCTATCATCATGACCGTTCACCGGAGGCAAAAAATTTCTCGCTCCTGTTCGGCGTTTTCCAGTATCAATCCAATGCGGAACGAAGCAGAATCCGTCTCCTGTTCATCCCGGTTTTAAGTTTGCATAAACATCCGGCAGGAACGAAATAAAGATGGCCTTGGAGTATGTTTGAAAATATCGGCGAGATTGTCCTGTTGTTCTGGCGCACGATGACGGCGCTGCCCCTGACCTGGCGGCAACGGCAGAAAGTGTTCGAACAGCTTTTTGAGATCGGCAATGCAAGCCTGTTGATGGTTTGCATCCTGTCGTTCTTCATCGGCGGCGTCCTGTCGCTGCAGATCGGCCCGTTCATGGCGGAAAAAGGCCTGACCGGTTACCTCGGCGGCATCGTCGGCTACGCGCACGCGCGCGAACTGGCGCCGATCATGATGTCCATCCTTATCGCCGGCCGGATCGGCTCCGCCATGGCCGCCGAGATCGGCTCCATGCGCGTCTACCAGGAGATCGATGCCCTCCGGACCATGAACATCAACCCGATCCATTACCTGGTCTTGCCCCGGCTGATCGCCATCGCCATCGCCCTGCCGATGCTTGTGGTCCTGGCGATCCTCGTCGGCTGGTTCGGCGGCGCGGTCGTGGCGACCGCCAACACCCATATCGGCATCCCGTTCCAGGCGTTCTTCCATGACCTGCGCAATATCGTGGTCATGAAAGACGTGGCCAATGGCGTGTTCAAAAGCTTTTGCTTCGCCCTCATCATCGGCGTCGTCTCCTGCCACCAGGGCCTGATCACCATCGGCGGTCCCCGCGGCATCGGCCGCTCCGTCACCAAAGCCGTCGTCAATTCGATCGTGTTGATCGTGATCTTTGACTACATCCTCACCCGCATCCTGCTCAAATGACCGACCCATCGAACAATAACCAGCGCGGTGTCGGCCTCCAGGTGCGCGGCCTGAAGAAAAGCTTCGGCAGCACGGATGTCCTCACCGGCATCGATTTCGATGTCCAGCCCGGCGAGATCTTTGTCATCATGGGACCCAGCGGCAGCGGCAAAAGCGTCCTGTTGAAACATCTCATCGGCCTGGAAGCCCCCGACGAAGGCGAGATCCTGATCAACGGCGAACCCGTCGATTCCGAAGAGATCGCCGCCAAATATCGCATGGCGCTCGTGTTCCAATCCGGCGCGTTGTTGAACTCCCTCACCGTCGGCGAAAATGTCGGGCTTTACCTCAGTGAACACCGGCTGAAATCACCGGAAGAGATCGACAAGATCGTCGCGGAAAAGCTCGATGACGTCGGCCTTAAAGATGCCGCCAACAAGATGCCCAGCGAATTGTCCGGCGGCATGAAAAAACGCGTCGCCATCGCGCGCGCCCTGGTCATCGAACCCCAATTGATCCTGTACGACGAACCGACGAGCGAGCTCGACCCGCTGTCGTCGGTCGTCATCGGCGAAGAGATCCTCAAATTGAAGGAACGCATCCATGTCACGTCCCTGGTCGTCTCCCACGACCGCGACCTGGCGTTCGGCGTCGCCGATCGCATCGCCGTCATCGACGAAGGCCGTATCATCACCATCGGCACGCCGGACGAGGTCAAAAACTGCACCGAACCGCGCGTCCAAAAATTTTTACATGCGTATCTGAAAACCGACTCGAAATAGCTTATGAAAAATTCACTCGAAACCCGGCTGGGTATATTTGTCGCGGTCACGATCCTCGCCGCCATCCTGATCGTCGAGATGCTTGGCAATCTAAGCTGGCTGCGCGGCGGCAAAGAAGTCAGCGCCCTGTTCACCAGCGCCCAGGATCTCAAGGAAGGCGCCGTGGTCAAGATGGCCGGCGTCGAGATCGGCAAGGTCGAAAAGATCGAGCTCGCCGACCAAAAGGTGCGCATCATCATGAAGCTGCATTCCGATGCCCGGGTGAAGACCGACAGCAAGGCCACCATCCGTTTCACCGGTTTGATGGGCCAGAATTTCGTCTCCCTCAGCTTCGGCGGCCTCGATTCGCCGGTCGCAGACAACGGGACCCAGCTGGAATCCATCGAACAGCCCGACCTGAACGCCGTCATGGCCAAGCTCGATGAAGCCGCCGAAGGCATCAAGAACTTCGGAAGAAGTTTTTCGGGTGAAAAGATCGACAACATCGTCGGGCCGCTCGTCGATTTCGTGAAACAGAACAGCGGGAACATTGGCGGCGCCATCTCGAACATCGAGAGCATCACGGCGCAGATCTCGAAAGGTGAAGGCACCGTCGGCAAACTGATCTACGACCAATCGCTCTATAACTCGGCGATGGACACCGTCAGCAACGTCCAGGGCGTCGTCAACGGCATCAGCAGCGGCCAGGGGACGCTCGGCAAGCTCGCCACGGACGAAACGCTCTACACCTCGACCGCTTCGGCCATGACGAATCTCGACCTGATCCTCAAGAAGATCAACCAGGGCCAGGGCACCGTCGGCAAGCTCGTCAACGACCAGGAATTCTACAAGAACGCCAAGCTCTCATTGCAAAAGCTGGATAAGATGGCCGACGGCCTCGAAGACCAGGGCCCGCTCAGCGTGATCGGCCTGGTCGCCGGGAATTTGTTTTAGTTGGAGTTCCAGGTTCTGCGGCGGGTCGAAATGGTTTGGGCGCATACCATTTCAGACCTTGAATACCTCCGACTGGTTTGAACATTAAATCCGTTGAAAATGATATATCTCATTATATGGGACAGAGCCCTTTATGCCTTTGTTAGCGTCGCTTTTTCGTGGCAGGCCGCCACTCCTTTTATGCTATGGCTTTAACAGGATTTTGAGAGTAACAGGTGGAAGGTCAATCCGGTTACAAATTTCCGAATCGGGCGTCGTCCGTTTGTATATCTTTGGCCAAATCGTGAACTGATACTGCCCAGGTGCTTTAAGAGGGAAGAAGTTTGCCAAAGAAAAGGAAAAACGTGCGACGTCTCCGGAAATGACATATGGGAGCGGTGGACCTTTCCCAACCATCGGCTCTAAAGCCGCTCTGACTTGTCTAAGATTGTATGACAGTGGATACGATGCTACGTCATTAATAGATGGATTTAATAACGCGATTTCCTGCCCTTCCGGACCCTCTAGTTTCATTGGTCCGCAAACCGAGTTTGTTGGCCTGAAGAATAACCCGCGTTCACCTTCTTTGCCAAAACGAAAAACCTGGACATTCGTGTTTGGAGAAGTGAACCGCATCGTAATCGTAACGTAGTGAGGAGCGCCGGGATAATGTTCTGATATGTCGGCCGACGCGTAAATTCCATTGGTGGTGACTTCGTTCAGGCTATTTGTATCTGCGTAAACCGACACGGCAAAAAAACAACAGATTAACCGCAGAAGTCTTAAATTTCTTTTCGAGGCTCGTAAAGGGGTCATAAAAGGTCAGTCCCACATAATAACATATATTTCATTTCAACGGTGCTGAACAGCGCTGGCGGCCGCTTGCCAACGGCATCGTCAGATGTTCGGCGGTCCAGTTCCTGATCATCGCCGTTTCCTCACCGGATCAGCCGTTCCCCCATTCGCCGGGCAACCGGTCGGTGCGCAACCACTTGGGCCGTTTGCCGCAAAAGGTCAGCCCCGCAACTGAAATATCTCTTATGTAGGACTGCCCCCTTTATAATCGAAGGTATAGCAGGTTAGCCCTAAATTTTAGCGGCCCAATCAGCGCCCCCCCTTTACAGCAATTTACTTTGCAATTGGAACCAGATGAACTTTAGTCGTCACGCTCGGCAAATCCACGCGGTCTAAAATATTTGTTCCGATTCGTTTTTTGTACAAAATCGGCTGCACGGTGAGCGTATAATCTCCTTCGTTGGTAACAGAATAAACTTCGTCCAGTTTTAAGAAGCCTAAATAATCGGGTGGCCGGTTGGTAGCACAATCAATTTTGCCTATCATGCCAGTGTATTCTTGATGCGGATATACATTGGTAGTAATGGTTTTGGGAAATTCAGCCACCAATGAGCCACTTGTCGGAGACGCCCATGCGGGCAGATTGTTTTCGTATAAGATTTTCGGGGGATTTTGATTAGGTCCTAGAGACATCGTCGGAAGGCTGCGCTGATACCAATTGTATATTCCTATTAGAAGATTGGTTCCGACATTTGGATTCTGAGGGATGACCTTGCCATTTGAATCCAATAATTCAAATTTGGCGAACTTGCCATTGGGAGTCCTATAGTAGCCGCCGCCCGAATTTCTGACCGCACTTCCCCACTGAACACGCAACATCAACTCTGTTGAGGCTGGATAGAAAGAATTTCCTTTAGAGACCCAATTCGTTTCCATATCAATATGCAATAGCACGCGCCAATGATTGGCATCTTCCGTCCAAACGCCGCTCCAAAATTCACTGGGGTTCACAAAAAACAAATGCCCATTCGTTCCGCGCATCATTGAATAGCCATTGTTTTTTATTATTTTCTGGGTCGAATTATTCGCAAGTTCATCGGCGCGGGCAAGGCAATGGCTCAATCCAATGGCGAGCATTATAAAAAAAATGTCTTTTGTTTTCACAACAATCAAAATACTTGCACTTGTTTCATATTCATAAGATCACCAGGTGGTCGTCCAGTGAGGAAAATCAATTCTATCTTTATCGTCTGTAATGTCTGTCATGCCATGATCATTTGAACTATAGGCTTTCCATCTATCAGGGCTAGACGCATCCGGATCAGCCTTGTCATGAAGTTCCCATGTAATAAGGCGCAGCGGCACCCAGATGCCGCCGCTCGGTTTGAACATCAGATAAGTTGAAAACGATATATCTTCGTATATCGGTTGAAGATTGCTTGGCAGCGCGATACCAGGCGCATCGAAAAACCAGACATTGGTGCTCCCGTCTGCCGAAACGTCCGGCGTGCCTCTTGGAAATTCACCGAGTCTGGCATCGAGTGCGATGCCGTTCGGCGAGGCAATCTGTGGGTCGGCATTCACGATATCGGCATCAGTAATTAATTGCACATACCCCGCCTGTCCGGCACAGAACGCATCCGTCGTGATCGTATGCTTAAAACTCATGTCATTGGTCACACCTGAAACGCCAAGTGACAACCAGTTGTTCAATATTTGCGCCTTTGGAGTTCCGTCAGGTTGGTACGGTTGAGCTTTGGCCGTTGTCGGCCTATGAACATTGAACCCACCCGTGATTGTTTGATCAAACAGCTTCCCATTAGGGGTGCATCGGTAATACACGTGAACGCTAGCTGTCAACGATTGGCCGGCTTTGACGTACCAGCAATGAGTGGATGACGTTCCTTGGGGTGGTTTCAGGAATGCGGCATTTTTCTCGTAGAATAAATCACAATGAGGATCGGAATTGGTGTTCACGAAGGTTCCCGGCAACGTCCAAATAGCCACGAGACTATAAACATGGTCAGGCAATCCGGCGACATCAAATTGAAGGTTTTGCCCCACGCAAAAATCTGGTTTCTCTAAACTTAAATCATGACTGTTTGCAATAATTCTCGGCACATAAATCGCCGTATTTGGTATCGCTGTATAAAACTTATGACCATCCACACGCGGGGTGATATCAACTTGCATCCCCGTCGGCAAGATAACGTCCAAATGGCCGTCTTCAGCCAATTTTCCGAACGCCCCAATCGCAATGAATTGATACGGCAGCGACGAAAGCAACCATATAGGATAATAGGTACATCCTCCATAGGCCGATTCATTATAAGCTTCGACATTAGCGATATCATGCGCCCAACCGGTCAAATCCACCAATGCCTGTTGATTGGGAATACCCCGTCCGCCGATCGACAACATTGTTTTGGTCTGCGCCTTGCGCTGGTATGTTCGTTCATAGCTATCCATGTAGCCGAAGCTGGTATTGATCCGTAGCGGATAATTGGTCGATACATCGCAATACTCATAGCCGATCAATGCGCTTCCTAAATCTGCCGGCCCCCTGGAAGCAAGGGTGTCATAAGGACTGAGCAGACCGATCCAACTCGAAAGGGCGTAGGCCGGCCCGATGATCCAGTCGTTCGTTGAATAAATCCAGTAACCGTTCCATCCGGCTTGGATGGCTCGATCAAAATTCGTGGCAAAGCCGCCACCACCGGTTCCCCACGCCCAATGCTGCTCGCCTCGACATATTCTAATGCCATCAAAACGGTAGTCCAAATTGGTAATCACCATATGCTCATATAATTCAGCAAATTGTGTATCGTTGGTGACCGTCGGGCCAATGTTGGGCTTTACCGGCGCACTCTGTTGATTGACAGCGTGCGGAGATCGTGGATTTTGGCCGCCACCGGGGCCACTGCCGGGAGAAGGCGCTTCCCCGGGCGGATAAACCGTCAGGTTGAACACCGCCACACCGCCGGAGGGAAGTGGCACATTGTCAACGCTCCAACTGCCGCTGACATTGGTTCCCTGCACGCCGTTGACCCAAACAACGGCGCTGGAATCCGACACCATTCCATGAACCGAAACATGCGGCAGCCACATCTCCTCATCGGATAAAGCACTCATCGTCAGGGTCACGTTGGTTTGGATAATGGCGATATTCGTCACGTTCACATTCCCGGCCGCATCCGTGATCGTATAGGTCAGATGATTGGTTCCGCTCGAAAGAGGCAGGTTATCGACCCAAAACCGTCCGTCCCGCTCCACCACCCCGGTAAAGTAATTGGTCTGGCCGCCGGCATCCGTTATCTGAGCTTCGATCTGCGAAGTTGGATCATCGACATAACCGTTGGCCGTGAAATTGGTTCCCATAACGAGCATGCCATCCTGTGGGAAGACCAGATCAACGGTGGGCGGATTGGTTCGTAGCGAGTAATCAATGGTGATGAGCAGGTTGGTCGTGAGGCTATTGCCGGCCAGGTCAGAAGCATGAATGGAAATCAGGTTCAAGCCATTGGTCAGGAAGACGTCGAAACATTGGAAATAATTGGTGGTGAAATTCCATTTGTTGGTGTCGAAGAACCGGTCCATCACCAGGCCCTGCTGGTTGGTCACAAAACACACGGCATTGCTCAGGTCAAAGGTCAGGGCGCCAAGGTTTTCATTCGCCTGTCCCTGCACCTGCAACAGCGGAATGCCCGAGGTGACGGCGCCACCGGTCAGCACGGGATTGGAAATACGGATGACCGGCCGGTTGGTATCCATCTCCAGTTCCAGCTTTTGCCAGACGGGCGCGTAATCACGCGCACCGTATAGGCCCACCCAGATGTCGTAGACTTTATTGGTCAACCCGCCCAAATCCACCGACAGGTTGGTCGTGGTAAAATTGTTCCACGTCGCGCTCTCGAAGTCCGTGCTGTCGACCAACAACGCCTGGTAGAACACGGCACCGTTGGTGGTCAGGTTGATCTGCACCGGCACGACCTGGTGGTTGATGTAATGATTGGTCGATGAAAGAGTAAACCCGATCACTGAATTGGAGAGCCAATACCAGCTGTCACCGAAGGCGTTGGTCCCAAGAAAATTACCGTTATAATAATAATCCGTCACCGAAAACTGGCCGCAGTTGGCAAAGCCGTTATGGTCGCCCCAGACATTTACTTCAAATGCCTCCAAACCCACGTTTGTGAATACGCACCAACGGAAGTTAAGCGGATTAAAGAAATAACCGTAGTCATCGGAAACCAGGCCGCCGACATTTCTAAAGGTCGAATTCACGATGTTTCCGGCGATATTATAATGTCCGGCGATGCCTCCTGTGCAGTCGATCATCGTGAGGTTGGTGATGTTCAGGATATTTTCGCCACTGGAAATTGTGTTTTCACAATCGATGCCCCAATCGCAATCCTCCATCCAAAGGTTCCAAAGCCCATAGGTTATGGAGGTCTCGTTATCGGCTTCATTGATCAGGCCCAGGCCATTGGCCAGGAAATAGAACTGGAGGTCATGC
>Ga0070690_100001938_pt1 | contig 11006 bp, 12 predicted proteins | sample KBSS33HmetaG_FD_64671 | JGI IMG/M metagenome (GOLD analysis project Ga0070690, IMG submission 64671) | Switchgrass rhizosphere microbial communities from Kellogg Biological Station, Michigan, USA - KBS S3-3H metaG | ecosystem: Host-associated > Plants > Roots > Rhizosphere ...
AACCCACCCGCCGTACGCATCAACTCGCAGGGCTAGGGTTTAACCCTGCCCTTCACCGCTTTGTCTGTAACGTCAAACTTTGTGAGATACCAGCCAAACATAAGACGAGTTTGCGAGTTAAGCGCTGCCAAAGATCCGAACGCTATGGAGGTGATGGGCAAGTAGAGCCACTGCAGAAGCATAAAGACAGTCCGATGACGCTTATATCGCAACGGTCGAGGGGGAAGCGTTTTGAGGCTCACGAAGAGTGATACCAGCACACCAAAAAGACCAAGGGTCTGAATGCGGCTAACCGTTAGTGGTAGTTGGTAGGCGGCGATATTTTCAGGGTTAAAATGCGCGGGTATGAAGGCGGCGAAGGCCAGCAGTAGCGCGCCGCTTGCCCAGCTGACATGACCTTCGAGGATCCTTAAAAACTTAGCCAGAACCTTGCGCTTAGGGATATTATTTTTCCGCATAAAACCCTGGTGGGCTATGTACGCTATGTCAGAGGCGCCATATGTCCACCTCCTCAACTGCAAAAACTGAGCTTTGAGCGTTTTGAGATATGTGTCCGCCAGCACGGCGTCGCAGTAGATTGGTATGGCTATGGGATAGATACTATAATTGCCGTCAAAATGGAAGTAACTACGCCAGAAGTGATGGCCATCTTCGACTATGGTCCTCATGCTCCAGAAATTCATATCAATGAGTGGCTTAAGCCCTTGTGAATGAGCGGCAAAATTGCGCTCTAGGTGCGGCCTTTGGGTCAACACCAGATAGTAATGGTTGTTACCGGTAGCGATAACCCGCATCGGTGCCGGGGCATCCCAGATATTGTTGTTGAACATCTGGAGCGGTTGATAGGCGACGCGCATGGGATCGGGCGACGAGCAGTACATGTATGTTAAGGCCGAGAGATACTTCTTGTCCGGGCGGTGATCGCTATCAAGCGATGTGACAACTACGTGCATCGGATCTATACCCCGCTTCTCAACATATTCCTGCAATCTGCGTCCGGAAAAGGTGATATTGCTTCCCTTTCCCTTTATCTCTCCGGGCATGCCTGAAGGATGCTTTATGCACATGGCGTGAAAAAACCTAGGCCCGTACTCTTTAATCAAGTTCTGCGCGAGCTTTTCGCTGGCCTCACCTCCGCGCTCCTCATAAGCTAGCACAAAAATCACCTTGTGCTTCATATCATAGTCGGACGCCAAAATGGATTTAATCGTTGGCTCGAGCACGTCGCGACTTTCGTTATAGGTGGCCACGATAATAGCATGGTAGAGCTGGCTGGGCCTAACAATAGGCGGCTGCTCGCGCAGACGCTTCAAGTTAGCATAGTGCCATTTGGGTCGACCTGACGGAACGTCGCTGGCTTCGGGGGCCTCTACCTCTGCCGCCAGCGCGCTCCAATCGAGCTTTTCGTGCTGACGCATCATTCGGTAGCCGGCAAGCGCCCGTATATTAACCGCCATGGCACGTGTGAAGTAAATCAAGATGTAGGCCAATATAAAGAAAGCCGCCAGGGTCACATTGATAAGACTTAGCAAAAAGGGGGCGGCCAAAAGAAGCCAGGATAGGAGTCCGGGCAAGATCTCAAAAAAGCGGTAGAGTTTGGTGCGGTCTTGTTCGTAGGGTATTTCTATCTGCTTCATATTAATGCAGCACGATCAGCGCATTACTGATAATAACCGCCATGATCAACAAAAGTCCCCCTGCGGCCAATACCGCCAAGGACAGTTCCCGCCGGATTTTGTATGTCCGGATACTCAATGCGGCATTGATGATCGTAGCCAAAAGCGCAAATAACGAAAAGCTTATAATACCCAGGACGCCGCCCACCCTAAAGGCACTAATCCCCAGGTTAGAACGATACTCTACAATATAGCCCTCGACACCTTGGCCTATATTGAGTCTCAGAAAAACAAGTACGGCGCACAAAAAGGCCAAGAATATATTGGCGCTCAATAATAATAAGACAAGTTTATCGTGGAGATACTTTTGGGGTATCGGACTCATATTTTCTTTATTGTATGCCGGGCGGGGTGCTAAGTCGAGCCTTGTTGGGCTGGTGCGAGTAGCGAGAGTCGAACTCGCGTCTCAACCTTGGGAAGGTCATATACTACCGCTGTACTATACTCGCCTGAATGAACAAACCTTTGCTCTCTCATTATTCCTTCGTCCGCTATCCTTTCCAGCAGCAGATACATCATGGAGCCACCTCGGGGATTCGAACCCCGGACCCCCGCTTTACGAAAGCGGTGCTCTAGCCAACTGAGCTAAGGTGGCAGTTTGTCGAAAGTATTATAACAGACTGCGGGCTTATAGTTCTACGATTACTGCGGGTCGGTCCGAATAGGTTGATACAACATTTTTATTCAACCTCCACTCGCTACATCCAGCGCGAATAGTTTTGAATAATATAGTTATGCATAGCTCTCCCCCTCCTGCACGTGATAACCTATGTATATGAATGAATATGAGGGCGTGCGCCAGGTTTACAAACCAAGAACCATCAAATTTTTGATGATCGCCGAGTCACCACCGCCGAAGGCTAGCAACCCAAGCAGCCGTCACTTCTACCGCACCGACAAAACACGCCGGGATGATAGGCTATTCACCAACACCATTAAAGCGCTCTATCCGGAAGCAGCGGATTTGGCGGAATCCGAAATACAGTCAAAAAAGGAAGAGTGGCTCCGATGCTTCCAGGCCGACGGCTGGTATATGATTGAGGCTCTCGATACATCGCTCCCCCATGGCAAGTCGCCGAAGGAGCGGCAATCCTTAATCAGCGAGAGCCTGCCCCGGCTCATTGATAAGGTGCAGAGGTTGGCTACTAAGGGCACAAAACTCATACTAATAAAATCGAACGTATTTATTGCGGCAACAGATCCGCTGCGGGCCGCGGGATTCGAGGTGCTGAACCACGAACTCCTCGACTATCCCGGCCGGTTTAATCAACGCGCATACCGGGAAAAACTAGCCGCCCTGGCCCAGTCTCGCTAGTCGCAAAATATGGTGCTAGCCATACGGCCATGGTAGCCTGCCCAAAGACTCTACTCAGCAGAGCACTAAGCTCCCAATCAACAAAATGCACAGGCTCACTATTATCAGAGTCCTTTTCCCAACCGCCGAACTATGTTTTAAAGTCGGCGCCTCGAGCTAAGGCGCACGCAATTCGGGAGATAAATTAAATTTTACCTCGCCGCCATTATCGATTTACTCCTACTTGGCGGGCCATTACCTTACCTTGCCTTGCTCTGCTAAACCGTCGCCTCCTGCGGTTCTCGCGTGGCAGACAAGTCTGTCTAGTAAAAAAGCACCTACCTATGGCAGATGCTTTTTTAGTGGCGGGCTCGACCGGATTCGAACCGGCGATCTCCTCCGTGACAGGGAGGCGTGATAGGCCAGCTTCACTACGAGCCCGTATTACCGTACACGTTAGTAACAGGGGTAATCATAGCAATCTTTGAACTAAAAAGCAACTGTTGTTATGGGTTGATAAAAGTGTGTGGCCGTGTCTTATCCTTTAGCTTGTCTGTATAAGAAGTTAAGGGTTTGAAGCTGAGATAGATATGCGAGGCCCTTACGCTACTGGCATCCTTTTCCCGGACTCTTAGGATTTCAAGGCCAAGCGGCGTCTCGATTACGCCGGAAGTCTGGCCGGGCTCAAGCCTAAAAAGTGCGTCGATGACTTGCGGCGACAAGTCCCGGTTGGTGCGTTCTATACTAAAGCCGTAGTCCCCGCCGCCATCTTTTGTGTTCACATCGTCAGAGCTTTGCTTGGCAAGCGCGGCAAAATCACCCCCGTTATTAATCTGCGTGAGTATATTTTGTGCACGATTATGTGCGTCCGTATCGAGGGTGGAGGTGACTTTTTGCGCCAGTATCTGTTGGCGCAGCTCCCGCTTGAAGTCGCGCAATGACCAATTCCAAAACTCCTTCAGTACGTCTTCGAAAACCTGCGGGCTGCTGCCCAGACGATTTTGGTTTTTGAGAAGACCTATCTGATAATTCAACTCTTGATCGCTGACGGTTATCCCCTGCTTTTTGGCAAGTTGACGCACATAGTCGTCCTGAATGACCCCCTGGAGTGCTGTTTTGCGGAAGTCGGCCAACTGCTGTTCGCCGGAATCACTGCTGAAATCTACCCGCTGCTGCGTCTGGTAATAGTGGATGAAGTGCCTAAGTTCGAAAAGATAACTCTCGTAAGAGACAAAATCGGATCCCACCTTTGCCACCGGGAACGGAACGACCTGCGTAACTCTGTAGATAAAGGTGGAGGTGGAATGAAAACGATACAAGGCCAGCACGCAGTAAATAAAAAAACCAAGTAGCAGACCTGCAAAAATACCCGCCGATATTGTGACTATTTTTTTGAGCGAATGCCGCAGAGGGTAAATGAACTTGCGGGCGCTTCCCAACACTTCTTCACGGTGTTCTGCAACCGTTTCGTTGGTGATGCGCGGAATATTGCTGATCGCTTCCTTGAGCGAATCTTCGGGCCGCAGCTTGCGGCGAAAGGGGCGCTTCTCTAGTATTTTTTTGATCTTATGCTTCATCTTCTTGTTCTTCTAGCATTTGGCCATCACCTGCGCCGGCAGCAGTAACGGCACTCGGATTGGGCGATGCGACGGTGCTAACGCCCTCCTGCCGCAATATCTCGAGTAACTTCTTCTGTATCTTGGCGGGGTGATGAATGTCGTGAATCACCAGATCACCAACGTACGTCTGCATCATAATTGTACCAAAACCGAGCATCGTTTCCTGAAGGCCGGCAATCTGGTAATTGACCATCTGGATTTGATTGAGGCGCATATCGATGACGCTGCGGTTGAAGAGCCCCTTTTGCGTTATCTGTATGAGCCTTTGGTCGGTCACGATGAAAACGCTAAAGTACCAGGCGACCCAAGAAGGCAGCATCACCAGCACCGACAGTACCAAGGCCACGCCCATACCCATAAAATACGTCCCATAGGTGGGCTTGAAGAGCGAGGGCACGCTGCCCAACAGTAGAACAAGCATGGCAAAAATCAAGCCGCGGCGCATGACAACCGGATGCTTGCGAAAGACCAGCAGTACCTCTTCGTCGTCGAACTGGTCTTCGAAATATTTTTCGGGCATATAGTATGTATTGTACTCTAGAACGTGGTGCCCCCAAGAGGATTCGAACCTCTAGCTTCTCCTTAGGACGGAGCTATTTTATCCATTGAACTATGGGGACGCGTAGAGGCTTTTAACGGCCTCTGTTTGCGCTATTCTTCGCCGCGCGGCTGCGTGAATTTTTCGTGCGTCGTTTCGTAAGTAAAGAGCTCTTCTTTGGAAAACCAGTGGGCGATTTCTTCTTTGGCCTCGGCCGGATCGCCGGAGGCGTGGATTAGGTTGGCGATGGCCAAACCCTTGCTGTTGGCGTGCGCGAAGCTGACGTGAGCGTAGTCGCCCCTGATTGTTCCGGGTGGCGCACTTTTGGGCTCGGTAGTGCCGACCATTTTGCGTACCTGCTCCACCGCCTCGACACCTTCGAGCACGAGGGCGATAACCGGCCCAACCTGCATCATGGCAAGCGTAACGTCAAAGGCCGCCTGGCCACGCCGGGAAATCATCTTGCCGATGCCTTCGTAGTGCTCGTGGTAGTGGTCGTAATCCGGCCGCAGCATTTTGGTAGCGACAATCTTGAGGCCGACCCGCTCAAACCGCGTAATAATCTCGCCGACGATGCCCCGCTGGAGCGCATCGGGCTTTAGGACAATCAGTGTTTGTTCCATGTAATTCCTTCGCTTAGTATGCGCCCATTGTAACAGATATAACCCTCCTTCTCTACCCTACAAATGCTAGAATAACTGTATGCTGTTTGCCAGGGCTAAAACCGACTTTTTGGAGTATTTGGAGATCGAGCAAAACCGATCACAAAAAACCATCGCCAATTATGACCATTATTTGACCCGGTTGCTCGATTTTGCCGGCGACGACCTCCGAATCAACGACATCGATGACGAGTTGATTCGCAAGTGGCGCCTGTGGCTGAACCGCCTGGGCACGAATGTCTCGGACGAGCTACAAAAGACAACACAGAATTATCACCTTATTGCGCTGCGCAGCTTCCTGAAATTTTGCGCCAAACGCAATATCCCAGCGCTCACCGCCGATAAAGTAGAACTGGCTAAGACGAAACGAAAGCAAGTGACATTTTTGAACGAGGATGAGTTACATAGACTCTTCGCCCAGCCGGACGTGAGCACCGAGAACGGACTGCGCGACCGCGCGATACTGGAGCTACTTTTCTCCAGCGGGCTGCGTGTGTCTGAGCTGGTAGGGCTGGATCAAGGGCATGTCAACTTAAAGCGGCGCGAGTTCATGGTACGCGGCAAGGGCCAAAAAGACCGGCCGATTTTTATCAGCCAAGAGGCGGCCGAATGGCTCATCCGCTACCTGAAGGCGCGCCAGGACAACACGAGGCCCCTCTTTATCCGCTACAACGGCGCTAAGGCCGTAGACCTATCCGGCAATTTTCGCCGGCTGACGGCGCGGAGCGTGCAGCGCCTGGTAAGCCGCTACGCTCTGCTGGCCGGCATCACCAAGCATGTTTCACCACACACGCTGCGCCACAGCTTTGCAACCGACTTACTTATGAACGGGGCGGACGTCAGGTCGGTCCAGGCCATGCTGGGGCATAGCAACATTTCTACCACTGAGATTTACACCCACCTGACCGATCCGCACCTAAAGACGGTGCACGAACGTTTCCACAGCCACAAGCCGGATTGATCGCTATTATTGGCAGAGTGGGTTGGCGGTACTGGCGCCGACACCCGGCACAACGTTGTTGGCATCACTTTGGAAAAAGCCGTCCATCACCGCAAAGCGTTTGCAGAGGGCTTCGGCGCTTTGGATAGCGAAGTCGCCCATACGATTGGTGCTGGAGCCGCTCAGCGGCGCGCGTACCTGGACCCGGCGCAAGACGTCTTGAGCCTTACCGGTTGCGTCGATAACCGCCTGCGCCCCCTGCAGGCTAATCGCGGTACCCGTGCCGTCGCTAGCCGACACAATGAGTGCATCGTTCTTATAGAGCGAACTGGCACGGAGATAATACTGGCTTTGGGTGAGGCCCGTGATAGTAAGGGTGCAGCTAGTTTGGCTGCACACAATACCCTTGAGTGCGTTACTACCAGCTGCAAAGCCAAATGAGCTTGCGTCGCCCGCACCGGTGGGGTTCAAAGGCACGGCAAAAGTGGTCATGGTACTGCTTTGCAAGCCGCCTACGCTTAATGAGCCGGTGGTGGGCACCAGGTCGAATCGCAGCACGCCGTATCCACAGTCCCACGACACCGTGGGCGAAAAGACATTGGTTTTGCTCGCCGGACAGTTGGTCGCCGGAGTCGTGGTGGCGTCCTTGGACTGCCAGGTGATTGTGAGACTGGCGATGGTGCCGCTTGTGGCGGTCAGCGGAATAATGGTGCTAGTGCTCCCCACGCTACTGTAAACCAGCGAGGTGGGCGTAGGATTGACGATCAAGCAAGTGTACTGCACGCTGTTGGCCGCGTCGAGCACCGGGACCAATGAAGTGTAAAAACCGCCGCCGTTCGAGGCACAGTCCGGTTTAGCAGCCACCGCCGTGCCGGATTCGGTTGCGGTTTTGATGAGTTCGGCTACGTCGTTTATGCCGGTTTCGGCCGCATAAAACGCCTGCGTACTGAGCTGACGGTCAAGCGCCTGGCGCTGATTGCGCCGCGAGATTTGAGCAAAACCCATAACGATTAGGCTGATGACCATCATCAGGATAAGTGTGACCATAATGGCTACCATGCCGGACTCGCCGTTTCCTAATTTCTTCGGATGCGCTCTGTATTTGACGCTCATGGTTATCACTTATTCTACTCTTTTTACGACAATTGTGCTAAGCTCGGAAACGGCACAGAACTGCGTGCCTGCCAGGGTGTTCTGGCAAATGACATCGGTAGCCGTAGGGCCGTTTGTTGAAGCGAGCAAATCATCGTCGCCATACGCTACTCTAATCTGAATTTTGTACAAATTCGTGCCAATATTAGTGACCGACAAATCCGCCAGACGCATATGCGGATTGATGAGTTCCCTGCCGGTAATCGCCTGATTAGAAAGCGTCTGAGGAGAAGTGGCACTGGAACAGCCGCTAACGGTGGCCTGCACCAGACCGTGCCAAGACTGGTGCAAGGGGCTGGTTGTCCCATCCTCGACCTGCCAGCCAGGGCGATAACTGTACTGAACGTTCCCAACGCAGAAGGCATAATCTGTGCCGGCGGAGTTATCGCCCGAACTGGCCGGCGTCTCGGTCACGGCACCGCCGCCGAATTGAATAGATTGGCTAATAGTGTCCATGATGCTACGGGCGGTGTTTTGAGTGTTGGCCTCGGTGATACCTTTGTAGTAAAGACGGGCAATCTGCAAAACTCCGGCTGTTATCAGCAACAGCACCAGGGAGAAAACCAGCGTGGCTACGAGTAGCTCGATGATGGTAAACCCCTGCGTACGGGCGTTTCCAGTCTCGGCCTGGACGGGGGCGCGTCGGTGCGGCCGGTACAGGGTTGAAGTATCAGTCATAGACCCTGTACTTTAGTTGTAATTGGTCGGTGCCCGACCTAACATCATTCCAAGTTTCGACTAAGGTGAAGGTATTGCCGCTGCGCGTAACGGATAGCACAAATTTGGGCTCCGTGGTGGTTGGCGAACCATTTGTGCCGACGGTGCAGGTCGCGTCGGATGACGCCACCACCGATCCGTCGGTTGAGATGCAGAAAGGTGATGGTGCGCTGGCGTCAAAGAGGGCTTTTGAGTTGCTGGCTGCCAAGCCTTTAATCTGCTCGATTTGGGATTCGGCAATTTTAAGAGCGTTGCCGCGCTCCTGGGCAGAGCGCGTGGCAAGCAGGCTACGGCTGCTGGTAACGTACGCTCCCCCCAGCACCAGACTGACCACAGCGATTGCTATCAATACTTCTACCAGCGTGTCGCCACGCTGCCTGCTCATTCTCTGCGTCGGTACATCGTATATTTTTATGTGCATGTCTTGTTATATTTTATATCCACTTTGACCGATAGTTCCCTGTTTTGGCTGCCGATGGTCAACAATCCCGACTGATTGGTCCCGCCGCTGGCAAAACAAATGCGTACGCCGGTGGCGGGGTTAAGCGCACTCGTGGGAAAATAACCATTAATAGCGTCCACGGCTTGCGCGGGCGTCATTCCAAGGGCGGTGTTAGAATTTGGGATAACGTTCACCTGCTGTGAGCCGGACTGGATCTGAGCGCCGATATACTGCGCCTGGGTTTGATAAAACACTACTACCCCGATAGCGCTAGAGGCAGGGCCGTATACCATGGATGCGGTGGTTAGCCCGTTCTGTAGTTGGCCACTTATCGAATCGTCAGGGGTGGAAGGCGACGCGGTACTTGGGGCAATAACCACCGGTTTAGCCGTTGCCCGAGTACTGGACTCACTGCCGTTGCCGCTGGAGCTTAAGCGGCGGCCGGCGAGCGTATATATTCGGAACTGCTCCGGATCGGTAACACCGCCGGTAACTTTAAACTGCATGGCCTTACCCATAAAGATGCAGTCGCTATTCGTTCCCTGTTGAACGCCGACCGCAGAAGTTATAGTAGGCGGATTGGTGCCGGTAACCGTACAGTTAAAGTTGCCAAGATTAGGGTAATAGCCGATGGCAACCTCGTTGATAGTCTGCTGAATGCGCGCTTGAATGTCGTGGACCGCCTGCTCAAACGCCGTTTGGTCCTGCCGCCCAGAGATCAAGACAACGGCCGCTATAAAAAGAAAAGCGCTAACCGTCAAGACGAGCAACACCTCGATGATGGTAAAACCGTCGCGGCGCCGGGTTTGCAGTACAGTACAAAACCTGCGCCAAAAAACCAGGGATCGGCCAGCAGTGAAAAGGCCAGCTTTCATATGCCTAAAGTATAGCATAAGCGTCTTTAGGAGGCCCAGCGCCTTAGGCCCCGATAATCAACGAACTATACCAGTCGAGTATCCGGCTACCGAAGAGCACCACCACAATCAGCCCGGCAATCAGCAGCGGTCCGAACGGCAAGTGACTCTTGCGGTTGGCCTTACCAGCAAAAACCATTGGCGCGGACAGCACCGTTCCCAGTAGTGAGGCGACAAACAGCACTAGCAGCGCCTTAAGTGCTCCGCCGGCCAGCAGGCCAAGCACGATCCCTAGCTTCACATCGCCAAAACCGATCCACCTGCCCTTCGAGAACTGAAAAATAGCGAAGAATAAACCGCTAATAATGAACACTCCCACCAAACCAGAAATGATCGTCTGCCAACCGCCACCGAAGCATACAGCCAGAGCCAGTACCTGCACGACCGCCAGCCCGATCAGCGGAAACACAACAACGTTCGGCAGCAGCATCCACTTTAGGTCGTACACTGCCAGCGCCATAAATCCTACCAAAAACAGCGCCCACAACACAAAGGCGAACAGCCCCGCCCCGCTAAGTTCTGCCGGCCAAAACAGGTAAGATACTACATAGAGCGCTGGCAAGGCGAGTTCGACAACAGGGCTGTCCGCTATAGGCTTCCGGCAATAACGGCACTTGCCGTGCAGATAGATCCAACTCAGCACCGGAACAAGATCTTTAGCTGCCAGTACGTGCCCACAGTGCGGGCACTCGGACCGCTCCCGTATCCAGTCGCGCTTATTCTTGATCCGCCACACAAGGGCATTGACAAAGCTGCCCATGCACAGGCCTAAAAGTACCATCCATATGAGAAGCATCCAGGAGGTCATATACTATGTATGATAACTCGCCTGCCGCTTTTTGCGCACACACAGCCTAGGTCTAGCCGTCATTGCACTGCGCGTTCACCGAACCGTCGGCGTTTTCTATGGCGTAAATAAGAATCAAGCTTCTGACTGATGCGCCAGTTGCGGTGGGCGTGATACTAGCCCCGCCTTTCGGGCCGCACTTCACGCTGCTAACTAATATATCGGTAGGCGTTGCGCCCAAGGTTGGGCTCTGAGCGGTAACCGT
>Ga0070690_100001943_pt1 | contig 10989 bp, 11 predicted proteins | sample KBSS33HmetaG_FD_64671 | JGI IMG/M metagenome (GOLD analysis project Ga0070690, IMG submission 64671) | Switchgrass rhizosphere microbial communities from Kellogg Biological Station, Michigan, USA - KBS S3-3H metaG | ecosystem: Host-associated > Plants > Roots > Rhizosphere ...
GCGAGGTCGTAGCGCAGCTCGACGATCACCTGCGCCATCGCGGCGTGCGCTTCGGGATCGTTGGGGTTCACCTTGAACACCTCCTCGAGCGTCTGCTCGGCGGGGTGCGCCGCGTACTTCTCGAGGAACAGGTCGGCCCACGCGACCCCCGCGCGGGTGTCCTGCGGGCGCAGCTGGAGCGTCTCGCGGAACGTGTCGTTGGCGAGCTGGAACTGCGAGGTTCCGCGCGCGGCGACCGCGAGCTGGTAGGTCTGGACCGGGTCGTCGAGGTCGAGCGTCCGGGCGTCGTACTCCTTGATCGTCGCGTCGAACAGCGCCTTGGCGCCGAGCAGGTCGCCGAGCGCGAACCGGGTCTCGCCGAGCGCGGTGCGGATCGCCCGGTCGCTCGGGCTTGCCTTCCCCAGCTGTTCCAGATCGGCCTGCGCGTCCTTCGTGCGGCCGGTGATCCGGCGCAGCTCGTCGAACACCAGGTGCGCTTCGGTCACCAGCGGATCGCTGGTGGGCCCCTGCGTGAGCGGCACCACCGTCGCCTCGGCGCCGGCGTAGTCGCCGGTGGCGATCTGGGCCCGCGCCAGGAGCAGCCGCGCCGCGGGCCGGTCCTTGCCGGTGATCTTGCCGAGTTCGGCGATCGCCGTCTTGTAGTCGCCGGCGATCAACTTGTCCCGCCCCGATGCAAGATCGGCGTGGGCAAGGCGGCTCGCGGTCACCGCCACGACCAGCGCCAGGCCCAACCTCTTGGATGTCATGCCTCGAATCTGTGCGACGGACGTACCCCTGTCAAACCCGAGTGGTAAGGTAGCATGGTGGTCGAGCCTTCCAAGGACACGACGGCGAGCGCCCAGGGCCTCTACACGACGTGGGACGCGTTCCTGAAGCAAGCGATTCGTGACTATTACGACCGCAGCTGGACGACCCGGAAGGGGAACTTCATCGCGCTCCTCATCGCGGCGGGGCAGACCTCGCTCGCGCTCGCCAAGGACTCGGTCGTCGATGGCTCGGGGACCAAGAAGGTCGCGATCGGCGCCGGCCTCCTGCTCGCGCTCCGGATCGGCCTGCGTTATGCGCTCGGCGGGCCGCTCGGCCTGGTGCTCGGCGTCGCCGCGGGGGCATCGATGATCTCGTACTTCATCCGCAACCAGAAGGACATCATCAAGAAGGTCGGCAGCTACCGGGCCGTGATCGCCGAGCACGAGAAGCGCTATGGCGACGTCCAGGCCGGATGGCGCGACGGCAAGTACCAGATCACCGATCGCAACCTCATGATCGATGGACTGATGAAGCAGTTCATCACCCAAGTCGACGAAGCGTGACGCGCGCCTGGATCGTACCGGCGATGTTGTTGGCGGCCACCGCGGCCACCGCGGCCCGCGCGGAGGCCGATAGCCGGCCCGTGCCCGCGCCGCCACCCGACGGAACCGGCGTCCACCCCCGGACGTCGCCGGCCGACAATCGCCGCATCGTCGGCATCCTCGAGGTGCGGGTCGAAGGCGTGTCCGACGACGTCAAGGAGACCTTCCAGCGCGGTCTCGAGGATCAGTTCGACACCAAGCACTACTGGCTCGCGAGCCGCACGTACATGAAGCAGCGGCTCCTGCCCTCGACGAAGTGGACCGATGGCTGCATCGTCGGGGCGTGCCTCGCGGAGGTGCGAGCACGAACCGGCGCCGAGCTCGTCCTGCTCGCCGCGCTCACCGGCTCGGGCACGAGCTTTGGCTACGTCGTCACGCTGGTCCGCACCGACACCGGCCGCGTCCTCGAGCAAGACTCCGGACGCTGCGACGTCTGCACCCTCAACGAGGCGATCACCAACGCCAAGCTGGCCACGGTGGGCCTGCTCAACAACGTGCCCGACAAGCTGCCCGACGAAGCGGCCGAGCAAACCGCGGCCCTCGATGCCGCGGTCGCCAAGGCCCAGCGTGAGATCGCGGCGCACGACCAGCACACGACCCGGATCGGCATCGTGCTCACGGCCGTCGGCGCTGCCGCGGCGATCACCGGCGGGCTCCTGTACGAGCTGGCCGACAAGCCGAGCTACGCGCTGCCGATCGCGGCCGGTGGTGGCGCGGTGGCCGCCGGCGGCGTGGTCGTCCTGACGTTCTGACGACCCCACCCGTGCAACGCCGGCAAGCGGCCAGCTGTGCTCCAACGTGCGATCCGGCGTCACCACCTACGCGTCGTCTGGGCGATCGAACCGCAAGGCCGCCAGGCGGCGAGTTTGGGCCGGCGACCTACAGGCGGACCCGGAGCCCCGGGGCCAGCGCGTGCATCGCGGCCTGGCCCCCGACGCTATGGCCGACCACGATGATGGTGGCCTCGCGTAAGGGCGCCCCGTCGCGTCATGGCATCACGGTGCAGCGTCAGACAGCCGATGATACGCGTTGGTGACGGTACGCCCCTTCGCGGCCTGGCCGTTCTCGTGCACCGTGTAACGCTCGCCTGCGATCATGATGCCGTCGGGCGAAGCCAGTAACCCGGTGAACGCCTCGATCTGGCGATCACTCAGCCCGGACGCCGTCCAGTCGAGCGCCGCGATGTTCGTGACCCGAGGTGTGTTGAGCGTCGTCTCGGTCAGGTTCGGACAGGGCGCCGCGAAGCAGCGCAGGCCGTTGTCCTTGACCCGGACGAACGCCCCCCTGGACACCGCCTCGCCTTCGGCGACCCACGCCTCGCTGATCACGAACCGGCCCAGCTCCGGGCGCGGCGTCGTATTGGTCGGCGCGAACGCACCGCGTACCATGCCGTAGACGCCGCTGGAGGTCGCGTTCTTGCGGGCCGCATCGAGCAGCTTGGCCTGCTGGTCGTCCGACAGGTTGGATCCCGACCAGTCGAGCACCGGCGCATAGCACGACTGGGCCTCGCGGCCATCGACGCACCTCGTCGTCGCTCGATTGAGGCGCCTGAAGAACCAGCCACCGCAGAGCGGTGACGCACACCTGCGAAGGTCTGCCGTGATCTCGTAATACGTGGACGCGTTGCCTGCCGCGCTACCGGCCGGGTCGCCGCGTGGGTCTTGCTCGGGAGAGTGCCCCACGGGCTCGCCACGCATCCTCGCGGCGGAAGCGCAGCCCGCGAGCGCACAAATGAAGACGCTAATTCGTCCCGTAACATCGAATAGCGAACGCATGATACAAGGCCCTTTTTGGTCTACCCAGGAATCAAGCAAGTAGCGGGCCGGCACACATCGGAGGAGATCCATTCGAAACTACAAACGATTTTTTCACAAACGAGTTTTTCGCGTCCACCATATTGGGGGAATGGCCATGATTCGAGTGCGCGCTAGCGCGCCCACCGAGCTACTCCGCATCATCGCCTTTGCGGCCGGAGCGCCGGAGCGCTCGAGTGCATCGCGCAAAGTGGTCTGCCAGGAGCGAATCCGCCGTCAGGCGTGCCGCGGCAAGCCAAGGCCGAGGCGGAAGGGCCAGGGGCCAAGGGTGCCGAGGCTTCCGAAAGTCGAGGGCCGGGCGCCGGTTACTCGGTGTCGCCGCCCTTGAGGCCGTGACGCTTGAGCAGCTCGCGCAGGTGATAGCGCGTCAGGCCGGCTTCTTGCGCGGAGCGCGTGATGTTGCCGTCGTTGCGCGCCATCAGGGCCGCCAGGTAGGCAACCTCGAAGGCATCGACCACGGTCTGCTTCGCGCCCTTGAAGCCCAGGCCCGCCTTGAGCAGCGCCGGATCGAACGACGCGGGGCCGGTCGGCGGCGGCAAGTCCACGCCCGACAGCTGGGCCGCCGCGCGTTGGGCTGCCTGCGCGCCCGCCTGCGCTAGATCGTGCGAGACGATCACGCTCGGCCCCATCTCGCGGCCGAACACCAGATCCGCGCGCGTGATCGCCGGGCCGTCGCTCAGGGCCGCCGCGCGCTCGACGACGTTGCGCATCTCGCGCACGTTGCCGGGCCAGCTGTGGCTGACCAGCGCTGCCATCGCGTCCTGCGACCACGACATCGCCATGCCGCGCCGCGAGCTGACCTCGCGCAGGAAGTGGTTGGCGAGGCCGGGGATGTCCTCGCGGCGCTCGCGCATCGGCGGCAGCTCGACGTGAACCACCGACAGCCGGAAGTACAGGTCTTCGCGGAACGTGCCCTTGTTGACCTCCTCGCGGAGGTCGCGGTTGGTCGCGGCGAGTACGCGCACATCGACCTTGTGGGTGCGATCGCCGCCGACCCGCTTGATCTCGCGCTGCTCGAGCACGCGCAGGAGCTTGGGCTGCAGCGTGATGTCGAGCTCGCCGATCTCGTCGAGGAAGATCGTGCCGCCGTTGGCTTGCTCGAAGCAGCCGACGTGCTGGTTGACCGCGCCGGTGAAGCTGCCCTTCTCGTGGCCGAACAGCGTCGACTCGATCAGCTCGCGCGGGATCGATCCGCAGTCGAGCACGACGAACGGCCGGCTCCTGCGGCCCGACGCGTTGTGCAGCGCGCGCGCGACCATCTCCTTGCCGGTGCCGGTCTCGCCGGTGATGAGGCACGTCAGATCGCTCGGCGCGACCTTCTCGAGCTGGGCGAAGATCTCGCGCATCGCCGGTGACGCCCCGAGCATCGCGTCGAACCGGTCCTTCTTGGACAGCTCGATCTCGACGACGTCTTCGAGGGTCTGGAACTGGATGCTGGTATGGCCGATCCGGAACACCGTCCCCGGCCGCAGGAACACCTCGCGGATGCGAAGATCACCGACGAAGATGCCGTTGCGCGAGTTCAGGTCGCGCAGCCGGTAGCCATCGTCGCGGGCCGACACCTCGAAGTGCGTCCCGGAAACCGCCTTGTCCTGGACGACGAGGTCGCTGATGATGCTGCGGCCACCGGTCACGCGCGGCTTGCCGATCTCGAGGATCTTGCCCAGATCGGCGCCCGACACCACCACCAGCTTGCCCTTGCGCATGCGCCGGACGGTCGCCCACTCTCCCTCGAAGAGGGTGGTGAGGCCCGTGTTGGCCTCGTCGGGTCCGAAGGGGCCGTCCTGTTCCATCCGGAGCAACCTATCACTAATTCTGCGCGAACAATCCGCGCGAATTTCCGCGCCGCGGTGCGGCTAGTTCAGCCACTTGTGCTCGTCGCGCACCGGTGGGACATGGCCCTTGCCGCCCGACATCACCTTGAGCCGGGACCGCGCCCGCGCGATCCGCCAGCGCTTCCACGCCAGGCCCGGGCTCCATCGCTTCGAGGTCACGATCGCCGCCGCGAGCATCGCCGCCCCCCACGCAACCCCGTTCTCCCAGGCCCCCGTCGCGACGACGTAGAGCGCAAGGAACCCGAGGAAGCCATACATCAGCTGCCGCCCGGTCAGCGGCAACACCCCGAAAAACTGAACCGGCTGGCGGGCGTAGACGATCCCGAACGCGACGATCGACGCGTAGATGAACGGGTTGAGCCCGCTGATCGGCACGTTCAGGTGGTGCGTGGCAAGCCCTACCGAACAGCCGGCGACCGTTCCGGCCAACGAGGTGATCGCGACGAACCGGTAGAACCGCGCCGTACCCCAGAACCGCTCGAGCGTCGGCACGAACATCCACAAGACGCTGACGTGGAGGACCAGCGCGATGAAGTCCTGCTCGAGGAACGCACCGGTCGCCAGGGTCCACACCCGGCCGTGCACGAACACGTTGCCGGGCGTGGCCGCGAGCCATCGCGAAAGCTGGGCTCGCGTCGCGAGATCCGACAACAGCCAGACCAACGACAGCCCGAGCTCCAGCCCGGCGACGATCAACGCGCCCCGAGTAATTCGCAGCCCGGCAAACCGGGAGCGCTGCTTGACGCTCACGGTCTTGACCTTAGCACCTCGGACGGTCGCGGTCAGGTACTGTAGGTCCTGGTGCCCATGCCGATGGCCCCGGATCTCGGCGTTGCCGACCACGCCGGGAGCGTGACGCCCCAAACGAAATGCCCGTCGTCTGGTCCCTCAACCGTGTTGACGCTAGCGACGCCCGACGATGCCGGAGGTCACGACGCCACGAACGAGAGCATTCACACTCACCGTATACAGGCCATCGACGGTATTCATGCGAATACGGCCAAGTCCGCCACCGCCGCTCCCTGCAGACCCCTGATTCGCCGCGGTTGTCGAACCGCCAACAGAACCCGTGCCAATCGTCGCACCAGCACCGCCCGCCGCGGCCGGGTTCGTTCCGACAGGACAAGCGCCCCCGCTCGGGGTCGACGCATTGGGCGTAGCATCGACGCCGTCAGGCTCGGGGATACACGCCCCGTATCCACCGCCTCCACCTTCCGGTAGCGAGCAGTCCCGCACCGTCGTCGATCGTCACGTTCAGCGATTCGAGCAAGATGCCGCCACCGGAGCCACCACCAGCCGGACCCCAGACCGGCGAGGTATCCGTGTCACTCACGTGACCCAGGGCGCCTGACATACCGCCGCCACCACCGACATGCACGACGCCTCCCGAGACCAAATGAATGGATCGACCGCTGACGAACTGGATCGCGCCGCCACCGCCGCCGCGGTGCAATGGCGGGTTGATACTGGCGCTGACGGTGCCGCCGCCGCCCTGGCAACCCCCGCGCAATGGGACCAGCTTCGCGTTGCCATTCTCTACCCCCGGGGCGGCTCCGGCAAAGGCCAAATCCGTCAAGCCGCCTGCGCCACCTGCGGTTCCAAAGCCGCCACCGCCAAAACCATTGATTATCCACAGAAATTCCGGATAGCCAGCGGAGCTCCCTGGGGGCGTGCGCTCGAAGAACCCACCGCCCGGAACGCCACCACCTCCAGAGGCGCTATCGCATATCAGAGCGCCAGGTCCGATCGTGTCGCCGTTGGCAGAGGCGTCCATCACCCCTTGGATCATGATCTCTTCGCTCGCAACGAACGCGACCGGCAACGTCCCACGGATCCGGAGGTCATTGATGGTCCACGACCGCGCGAGTAACGCGCGCAGGGTGGGACCACCGGGTTGGGCCACCGTCACGCTGGCGACCTGGATCGGAGTACCCAAGGCCGATGTGACAGCCCCCGTGTCCGTGTTTACCAAGGCGCCCGTCGGCAGCGTGATCGCGTTCTCCAGCACAGCCTGGTCCAGCGCCGGTGCCAGACCGTTCGACGGGGCGAAGCTGTGAACCTCGCCTCCCGAACCGCCATCGTCCGGATCCACGTCTGCCGGTCACGGAAACCCGCACGCAACCAACGAGGACGACAAGAAAACTACCTTCCACACCACAGTACTTTCCTGCAAATGCGACCGTCGATCAAGCACCCGGATCGTGGCGCTCGCTCGCTTGATCGTGACCACTAGCTCTTAGCGCCTCGGTCAGTTGATCGGGATCCGGATCAAGACTGGTCCAGTGCTGGCCCGAGATCATTCGACGGGGCGAAGATGGGGACATAATCACCATCCGGATTCACGTCCGCGGGTCTGGGGAACCCGCATGCCGCGAGCGCGATTGGCCAGGAAAGCACCGTCCACATCGCAAGTACTTTCCTCTTAAGATGCAACACCTTGCCTGATGCTCACCGCCGCCTCCGACACCTCGATCAGGGAGTGACAGGGATCACGAACAAGCCTAGGTCTGTCAGCCGGTTCGGTGCGCTGATCGTCTTGGTCACCGCGGGCGCGTTTCCGATCGACTGGTTGTTCACCGTCGCCTCCACCGAGACTGTGTAGGTGCCGGCGAGCAGCGGATCGGTCGTCCCGTAGTGGTCAGAGCAGGTGAACTTGTCGGTGACGAGGACGTTTGTACTCGTCGCGAGCGTCGCGACGGCCTCCACGGCTCCCGCGCTGCCATTGAGCCCGGCCTGGGTGCAGCTCAAGGGTGCATGCGACACAGCGTCTTCCAGATCCCACTCGAGGAAGAAGAAGCCCGCATCATCGAAGATCGTGACGTCGATCGGCGGGACGCTCAGCGAGGTGTCGACGAACGTCTCCTCCGATTGCGCGTAGAGGCTGCTGCCGCTGTCATTCTCGATCTGAACCCACACCAGATAGGTGTCGTTGTCCGGGAGCAAGATGGTGCCCTGACCATCGGAGCAGTTGAACGTGTCGATGAACTGCTGCCCGGTTCCCAGGTGCGTGGCGTCATCGGTGGTCTGCGACACGATCGTCGCCGTCCCGAAGCCCACGGGACAGCTCCGCGCAGAGCCGTCCGCGAAATGCGTGAAGTCCCACCTCACCGAGACAGTAGTCTCTCCCCCACCGTTGTCCGTGGTGCAACTTGCCGACGAAGCAACTGCAAGCAGCGCTCCCAAAACGAGTTTCTTCATTAGGTTCTCCTGAGATGAAGGTAACAGAAACAGCTACGTCGCGTCCTGATGCCAGCCCTACGCCATGACGAGCCACGGCGTGGATCACGAAAGGTTCCTCGATGGAGTCACATCATAGACCATCGATCGGGATCGCGATGGTGCCGAGGTCGGTCACCTGATTCTTCCCGGCGATCATCTTGTTGGTCAAGGTCGCTGCCGCACCGAGTGACTTGTCGCCCGCCATCGCATTGATCGAGATCGTGTACGCCCCCTGGAGCAGGCCACCCGTGACGGCCGAGCCGTCCTCGCACGTCAACTCGTCGTCATAGACGCGGCGCGCGTCGGCGACGTTGGTGCTGAGCGCCTTGATCGCGTTGCTGCCGACCTGCGCGCATGTAAGCGGCCGGTTGGTGGTCTTGCCGACGAGGTTCCACGACAGCTGGAAATAACCACCGTCGTTGAGGATGTCGGCCGAGAAGCCCTGGTCGATCTGGCGGACGTCGAGCACCTGCGAGAGCGATTGCGCGTAGAGCGTGGCGAGATCGTGCGAGCGCACCTCGAGCCACACCTGGTAGACATCGGGGGCGAGGTCGGTGCTGACGCCCGTCCCAGCCCTGCAGTCGAACAGGTCGATGCTCGGATCTCCCACGGCGTTGCCGTTGGCGTCGATCGGCTGCGCGATCATCTGGACGGTGTCGAAGCCTGCCGGGCACGCGGTCGTCGCGCCATCGGCCATGTTGCGCAGCGCCCAGCGCGTCGAGATCGTCGCGACATCGCGGCCACCGCTCCCGCCACCACCGCCGCCGCCGCCGCCGCCACCGTTTCCGGGATCGCTTTGGATGATGCAGCCCGCGGCTTGCGAGACCAGCGTCGTCATCACGGATACGAGCATCAGCTTGTTCATCGATGTGTCCCCTCGAAAATGGCCGGGAGGTGCGGCTTTGGACGCCGAACCCACGATTTGCTTCACGCCGAGTCGATACGCAAGCCGCGCGCCAGTGAGCTGCCGCTACGTGTGATCTAGCGCAAGGTCAGTCCGCGCAGATACATGGCTGCCCATCTTGTTGCCCCGGCATCCTACAAGACGATACCGAAACGACCAGCTCGACGGCCCCCAAACTCACGGTATCGCCTCGGACCACGGTGCGCTGTACGATCGCAGGCGCGATGTATGTATCTGGCGACGCAGGTCGCCCACCCTCGCATTCCGGCGTGACCCACAGGTTTGCGGTGCCCTCGGCGAGATCGAACCCGGTTACCCCTTGGTTGTACTGACAGGGCCAGGCTTGTGAGCCTTCCTTGCCGGGAGCGTCGCCCTGGTTATTTTCGACCGCCCAGTGCAGGCGGATCTGTGCCACCTGCAGCTGAAGCGTATCCGCAGAGTTGAAGAAGTGCTGCTCCGAAACGCAGTCGACGAACTTGTCCATCAACGCGCTCGAGGCCGGCCGCAGCTTCCAGGACAGCTCGACGGCGCCGCCATGCCCCGGCTCACAACCGTGAACCAGGAGACACAGCGTGCCCACCACGCCCCGTATCGCCCATGCGACGGATCCGGCTGTCCTACATCGATGATTTGACCCAGGCTCGTCGCGCATGCTATCGCCCTGGCACATTATGCCAGGGTTTTCAGCGGCATCGACGCTAGCGGCGAACCTGGACGTCCCGCGCTTGTTTGGCCAGGCGCACTGGATCGTCAAGAGCGTCATGGTCCTCCTCGCGGTCATGTTCGTCGTGGGCGTCTACATCATCATCTACAAGGCGCTCTACGTCCGCCGGGCGACCACCGAATCGACCCGGTTCACCGACTCGTTCTGGCGCTCGCGCGACATCGAGCAGATCTACAAGCAAGCCCAGGCCCTACGAAATAGCCCGATCTCACAGATGTTCGTAGCCGGTTACACCGAGCTTGCCAAGCTCGCCTCCGATGAGAACTTGAAGGGCGACCGCGAGGGTAACCTCGCGAACATCGAGCGCGCGCTGCGCCGCGCCCAGACCGTGGAGACCACCAAGCTCGAGTCGATGGTGCCGTTCCTCGCGACCACAGGCTCGGCGGCACCGTTCATCGGCCTGTTCGGCACGGTGATGGGCATCCTGTTCGCGTTCATCGACATCGCGCCGGATCCGAGCAGCGGCGCCAAGCCGGCCGCGTCGTCGCTCACCACCGTGGGGCCGCACATCGCCGAGGCGCTGTTCGCGACCGCGATCGGCCTGGTCGCGGCGATCCCGGCGGTGATGGCGTACAACTACTTCACGCGCCGCATCCGGGTGCTGCGCTCGGAGATGGACACCTTCGAGCAGGACTACCTGAACATCATCAAGCGGCACTTCTTGCGGTGATCGCATGGCCATGAAAGTAGGCAGCGGCGACGAGCTGAACTCGGACATCAACGTGACGCCGTTCGTCGACGTCATGCTCGTCCTCCTCATCATTTTCATGATCACCGCGCCGATGATGAACAACACCGGCGTCGAGCTCCAGCTCCCGCCGGTCGCGGCCAAGAACATCGATGATCCGGAGGGCAAGCTGGTCCTGTCGATCAAGAAGACCGGCGAGATCTTCCTCGGCGGCACGCAGATCACGTGGCAAGATCTGGAGGCCAAGCTCAAGGCGAACGAGCGGGTGAAGAAAGAAGGGGCGCTCTACATCGAAGCGGACACCAACCTGCCCTACGGGGTCGTCATCACCGCGATGGCGGTTGCCAAGAACGCCAGCGTCGAAAAGGTAATGATGCTCACGGATCCGACCGACCAGCTCAAGCTGTCCGACCTCGACCAGAAGGCCAAGCACTAACCAGCGCCCCCTGCGCGTTC
>Ga0070690_100001944_pt1 | contig 10989 bp, 9 predicted proteins | sample KBSS33HmetaG_FD_64671 | JGI IMG/M metagenome (GOLD analysis project Ga0070690, IMG submission 64671) | Switchgrass rhizosphere microbial communities from Kellogg Biological Station, Michigan, USA - KBS S3-3H metaG | ecosystem: Host-associated > Plants > Roots > Rhizosphere ...
CCGGCACATTCATCTCATGCGCCCGGCGGACTGCTCTCGGACCGTCCACATGGAGACCCTTCACACGGTCTCCCTACTGTGGCCGCACGTCTCGCAGAACATGTCGGTGATCGACATCGGCTGCGGCGAGGGCTGGGTGGCCGACGAGCTCGTCACCCGCGGCCTTCGCGAGGTGGCAACGGTGGACGTCGTCGACGTGCGCCGCGCCCGCGGGCACTCCTTTGCCCTCTACGACGGCGTCCACCTCCCCTTCCCGGACGGCCGCTTCGACGTCGCGATGCTGAACTTCGTCCTCCACCACGTTCCCGACGAGCGGAAGGTCGCGCTCCTCGGCGAGGCCCTGCGGGTGGCCCGCGACACCGTCTTCATCCTGGAGGACACGCCGACGACCGCCCTCGATCGCTTCGTCAGCCGGCGTCACGGCGAGGCCTACCGCCGCAAGATCGCCAGCGCCGCCCCTTTCGGCTTCCTGACGCCCAACGAGTGGCGGTGGTTGTTTCGCGAGGAGTAAGTCCCGTCAGTCCTGCGCCGGCGCGGTGTCTTTCGCCGCCAGCGGCGAGCCCGCCTCGATCATCAGCGGGCCCCGGTTGCGCAGGCGAGGCTTGTCGGCATCGGCGCACGCCTTCGCGATCGCGGCTCCGACCTTGGTCCACAGCTTGTCTTCAATCTCGGCGCGGAGGTGGAGCTTCGTCTCCTTGAAGGTGGTCGACGTCAGCTTCCGGCCCGAATAGCCGCTGCGCACTTCAACGGTCACCTTCATGACGTCGCCGCGCTGCTTGATGTTGCCGTCGATGAACGCGACGATGCCCATGGTGTTCGCGATCTCGCGGTAGTTCTCGGCGGTGTCGACACGTCGAAGGCCCGTGACGATTTCCAGGCCGTGGCCCTTCAGCAGCCGCTCGGCCTGCGCGGAGAACGAATTGTCTTCGTCATCCCGGAACGGGAACACGACGATCTTGCCCTCCTGGTTGGGCACGATCTTCGGGGCCCGCTTGTGGACAACATGAGCCTTGGCCTTCGCGTGGTGGCCGCGTGCGTGGGCCGCCGAGGGCGCCGCGGCGACGAAAACCGCCAGCAGGGACGCCAAGGCCAGTGACCGACCCGAACGGCTGGGGGGCTGGGCCATCGGCGTAGAGTAACTCAACCTGGGCTGCCGCAATTGAACTTCTCCGTCGGGGCGGCTTCCCGCACCGCGGCGGAATTGCCACCTTCAAAGAGCGGCTCCATGCAATCCCGAGCGAAGGCCGATAGCGCGTTCCACCGCGGCTGGCTGCTGGTCGCACTGCGCGGCGTGCTGGCGATCGTCGCGAGCGCCGTCCTGCTGACGCGGCCGTCCATGGCCCGCAGCCTGTTGCTGGCCGCTCTGGGTTCCTACCTATTCATCGACGGCGCGCTCGCGCTCGGGGCCGCCCTGCATGCCGATCGCGGCGCGGCGGGCCGCGGCCGCTACATCCTCGAAGGTTTGATCAGCCTGGCGGTGGGCGCGCTCGCGTTCGCCCACCCCGACGCGATCGCGACCGCCGTGCTGACGCTGATCGCGGCGCGTTCGTTCATCACCGGTCTGGTCGAGGTCGCGAGCGCGATCTCGCTGCGGCGGAGCGGCGGCCAGCATCACTGGCCGATCGGCGTCGGCGGCCTGGCGTCGGTCGGCTTCGGCGCCTTCCTGCTGGAACGGCCGGCGTCGGGCACGCTGCTGCTGGTCCTGATAGCGGGCGTCTACCTGTTGATCTTCGGCCTGAGCCTGCTGGCGGCGGGATTCCGCCTGCGGCGCGCCGGCGCGAGCCTGCGCGCCGCGGCGCACGCGTGAGCGCGCATCAGCCCGCGATCGGCTGATTGTCGAGCTCCGCGCCAAGCGAGGGATCGCGATCGATCGCGTCCGAGACCACCTCGGACGTCATCGCTTCGGGATCGCCCCGCAGGTGGAACCCGTGCACGTCCTCGTCCAGCAGGCCCCGCCGGACGAGACGGAAGCAGAGCTCGCGCACGATGGCGGGCGGCAGCCGGAGATCGCGCGCCAGCTCGTTCTCGGACACGGCCGCGCCGGGCGCGCGGGCCGCGGCGCGCGTCAGGTGGAGGATGATCGCCACGCCCGCCTTGCGCTCGCCGGCGCAGTCCAGCCGAAACGTGGCGGCCCCGTGGACGAGGACGCTGTCGGTGCGATGCGCGACCGCGATCTCGGCGCCGACCAGGACCGCGTACCAGGATGCTTTCGCCCATACCAGGAAGACCGGGAACGCCAGGAACCCCGAGGTCACCGCGTTCGCGTTGGAGACGCCAATCTGCACGTTGGCGAACACCCAGGAGATGACCACCAGGGCCAGCGCGGCCACGACGCCGCCCGCCGCCGCCGACGCGAACGGGATGCGGGCGCGGACCGCTGCGGTGTAAAGCAGCGTGACCGCCAGCCACAGCGCCCCGAACGCGAACACGAAACCGAGCGTCATCTCCAGGCCCGGGATGGCGGCGAGGAGCCGTCCCAGCCGGGTCGCCGACGAGCCGCGCAGCAGGAACAGCGAGCCACCCGAGACCGCGAGGGCGACCGGCGGAATCAGCATCAGCGCCACGTAGGCGAGAACCCGCGAGAACTTCGGCGTCCGCTGTCCGGAGGCGGCGATGATGTGCAGCGCGCGCTCGGTGTAACCGAACATCTTGGATACCGCGAACAGGAGCGCCGCGAGGCCGACGATGCCGCTGACCAGCTCCGTCGTCCGATCGACGGCGTCCAGGATCATCCCCATGGCCGCCTGCAACATCTGGTTGCCCGTCGGGACCAGGACGTTCGTCGGCAGCCGCGGCGAGATGACCGGCAGGCTGTCGAACGATTTCAGGATCCAGAGCGCCACCACCAGCGTCGGGACGATCGCGAACACGGTGTAATACGTCAGGGCCGCCGCCTGCAGCCCCAGCCGGTGTGCGTAGGCGCCGCGGACGGTGAGGATCGCGATCCGGAACGCCCGGAGGCCGAACGCGCGGACCCCGCGCACCTGCGAGCGATCGCGGGTCCAGACGGCGTGCGCGCGCACGCCCAGTTTGCGGCGGGCGCGCGCGATCGCCGGCACGTTCATCAACCACGACATGCTCCCAGCCTGGCGCCGGCGCGGCCGCGCGGGCCTCAGGCAACGACTGTAAAGTGGGGCCACGCCGGTGGCGCGTGCGCGGCCGGTGCCCACCCTGCCAATGGGTCGAGGCCCGGGATGCGAATGGCCGCGCGCCGCCTGCGCAAACTGCTTCGAGAGCCGTTCTGGTTGGTGCTGATCGGCTGCCTGATCGGCGGCCTGATCCTCGGAACGCTGGTTGGGCGCGAGACGTCCGACGAGATCACGGAGGCCGTGTTCGGGAGGGCCTGGCGCAAGACGCCAGAGGAGACGCGCGGTTTCTTGATGACGCTCCTCGGCCTGCAACTGACCGTCATGACGATCGTGGTGATGCTGGACGCTTCCATGATCCAGTCCGCCGCCAACCAGTACTCGCCGCGGCTGGTCCCCTACTACCTGAAGAAGGTTCCCTTCCGGAAAGCGCTGCCCATGTTCGCCCTGTCGACCACCTACATCCTGGCGGCCGTGCGCGAGGTCGGCCTCGGCGCGGACCAGGCGGCGCGCCCGCGCCCCGTGATGTCGGGCGCGGTCATCCTGGTCCTGGTGGCGTTCCTGCTGCTCACCGTGACCATGATCCGGACGTACCGTTTCCTCCGCGTCGAGCGCGTCCTCGCGCTGGTGCGCGCCGCGACGTTCGACGCGATCGGGCGCCGCGAGGCGAAGATGCGCCGGCTGACGCTCGACCCGGCGGGGACGCTGGCGCTCTCCGCGGATGCCTCGGCCCTGACCGCGCCGGCATCGGGTTATCTCGTCGACGTCGATGTCCGCCGCATCGAACGCATCGCCCGCAGGGCAGACGTGCGCGTTCGCATCAGCCGCGCGGTCGGCGACTATTTCGACGCGGGCGAGGTGGTCGGCTGGGCCGGACGCGACGCGGGTGGCCCGGTCGACGCGCGCGCCGCGCGCCGCCTGACGGCCGCGCTGTCGATGGCGCCGGTCCGGGAAGCCGACCTGGATCCAGCCTACGGGATCCGGATCCTGGCCGACGTCGCCGCGCGCGCGTTGTCGGATTCTTACAACGATTCCTACACGGCCCGGCAAGCGCTCCAGCAGATCCGCTCGATCCTGCGGCACCTGGCGCGCGAGCCGCTGGGCGACTGGAACGTGACCGACCGCGACGGCCGCGTGCGCGTTTCGGTGATGGCCACCCAGCTGCGCGAGTACATCTCCCTCTCGGTCGAGGCGCCGTTGCGCTTCGGCGCCGGCGATCCGGAGCTGCTGGCCGGGATCCTCGAAATCGCGCTGGAGGTCGGCCTGGTCGCACCGGACGCCGAGGGCCGGGCCACCGCCCATCAGCTGATCAACCGGGTCCTCGAGGACTCCATGGAATACGGAGATCTCCGCAACGGCCGTCTCAAGCGGCTGCTCGCGGAGGCGGATCTCGTTCGCGCGTCCCTCGAAGACGACGCGCCCCGCCCCGATCGCCACGCCCGGTCCGACTGGGCGCTGCCGTCGGGCGACGGACCCGCCTAGTCGCTCCGTGCCGCAGGCGCGGTGTGTGACTACTGTCTTTTCCGGCAGCCGCGATCCCGCGCTTTGCGCGGGCGCGGATAGCCGCCGACTCTCGGTCGCTGGATTTCAGCCTGTGGAGAGGAATCAGAGGTCGCCTTAGTGGTCGCCGTGCGGCGCGCTCTTATCATTCCCCGGCCGTGAAACAGCCCAAGACGCGACGGATTTCCAGCAAGCGACGCCCGAGCGACGTGCATCCGCCGCGCCAGGCAAAGCAGCCCGCACTGACCGACGAGTGGTGGAACTCCTGGCGGCGTGCAAACGCGCTCGGGTGGGAATACCTGGACGCGGTCACCGGCCTTCTCCGCATGAACGTCGACGCGCTGACCAGCGCGACCCGCTTCATGACGCCGTTCCGACCCCAGTAGGACAGGACGTCAGCCGTGGGCATTCGCATCTCCGGCGTCGGCGGTTATGTGCCCAGCAAGAAGGTCACGAACCACGATCTCGCCGCGGGCATCGACACCTCGCACGAATGGATCGTGAAGCGCACCGGCATCGTCGAGCGGCGGCTCGCGGCGCCGGACGAGGCCCCCAGCGACATGGGCGCGGAAGCCGCCCGCCGCTGCCTGGCCGATGCGGGTGTCGAGTCCTCGGCGGTGGACCTGATCGTCGTCGCCTGCGCGACGCCCGACCAGTCCCAGCCGGCCGTCGCCTGCATGATCCAGCAGAAGCTGGGCGCCTCCGCCAGCCAGTGTCCGGCGTTCGACGTGAACTCGGTCTGCAGCGGCTTCGTGTTCGCGCTGAACGTCGCGCAGAGCATGATGCTGACGGCGCCGCGCCGATTTCGGAACGCGCTGGTCATCGGCACGGACGCGTTCTCGAAGATCATGAACTGGAAGGACCGGCGGACGTGCGTCTTCTTCGGGGACGGCGCGGGCGCGGTCCTGCTGTCGCACTCCGAGCAACCCGAGGACGACGGGCGGCAGATCCGGTTCTTGCTCGGCAGCGACGGGCGCGGACGGAACGCCATCGAGGTGCCGGCCGGCGGCACCAGACTGGCGGTCACGCCGGAGGTGCTCGAACGAGGCCTGAACAAGTTCACCATGGACGGTCCGCGGGTGTGGGACTTCGCGGTCGGCGTCGTGCCGCGAACGATCCGCGCGCTGCTCGCGGAGAACGGCCTCTCGACGCGGGACCTGGATCTGCTGGTCCTGCACCAGAGCAACCTGCGCATGCTCGAGGCGATCATGACGTCGCTCGAGCTGCCGATGGAGCGGACGGTGACCACCGTCGAGTCCTACGGGAACACGGCCGCGGCGAGCATACCTCTGACGTTGCAGAAGGCCGCCGCGGAGGGCCGCCTCACGCCGGGTTCGCGCGTGATGCTGTGCGGATTCGGCGGCGGATTGTCGTGGGGAGCCGCGCTGGTCGACTGGTAACGCACCTCCGCGCCGGCTGAGCGTCCGTCGTCGCCGCCGTTGCCGGGACAGCCCCTAGTCGCTCCGCGCCGCAGGCGCGGTGTGCGACTATTGTTTTTTCAGCTAGCCGCACTCCCGCGCTTCGCGCGGGAGCGGCTAGTCGGAAAATCGGCCATAGTGGATTTGTGCTCTATCAGCTCCACGAGTACAACCGCGCGCTGCTATCGCCGGTGGTTCAGATGGCGAAGGCAGCGGCCGACATGTTCTCGGCGCCGGGGAGCTGGCTGGCGCAGTTACCCGGCGCGAACCGCGCCGCCGCCGCGTACGAGCTGCTCTACCGGCTGGGCAAGGACTACGAGAAACCGCCCTGGAGCATTCACGACGTCGACATCGACGGCGCCCACGTGCCGGTCGTCGAACAGGTTGTGCTGGCCCGGCCCTTCTGCCGCCTGTTGAGGTTCGAGCGCCGGACCGAAGAGCCGCACCTCGCCGACAGGCTGGACCGCGACCCGGTGGTCCTGGTGGTCGCGCCGCTGTCGGGTCACCACGCCACCCTGTTGCGGGACACGGTGCGCACGCTCCTCGTTCATCACGACGTCTACGTGACGGACTGGATCGACGCCCGGATGGTGCCCCTCAACGAGGGGCCGTTCACGCTCGACAACTATGTCGGCTACCTGCGCCAGTTCATCCGGCGAATCGGCGCCGATCGAATTCACGTACTGGCGGTCTGCCAGCCCGCCGTGCCGGTGCTGGCGGCCGCGTCGCTGATGGCGTCGGCCGGCGAGCCCCAGCCGCGCAGCCTCATCCTGATGGGCGGTTCGGTCGACGCGCGGCGCAGCCCGACGCGCGTCAACGAATTCGCCAGCAGCCGCTCGCTGCACTGGTTCGAGACGCACCTGCTCCACGAGGTGCCGGACATGTATCCGGGCCGGGGACGCCGCGTCTATCCGGGTTTTCTCCAGCACGCGGGCTTCATGGCGATGAACCCGCTGCGCCACTTCGAATCGCACTGGGACTTTTACGAGCACCTGGTCCAGGGCGACCTCCAGAACGCGGAGGAGCACCGGCGCTTCTACGACGAATACAACGCCGTCCTCGACATGCCGGGCGAGTACTACATCGACTGCATCCGCGTCGTGTTCCAGCAGCACCTGCTGCCGCGCGGCCTCTGGCACGTCGCCGGCGACCGGGTTGCGCCGGAAGCGATCACGCGCGCGGCGCTGCTGACAATCGAAGGCGAGCACGATGACATCTCCGGCCCCGGTCAGACCCAGGCCGCGCTGGATCTGTGCAGCGGCATCCCCGACGAACGAAAGCGACACATCACGATCGAGGGCGTCGGCCACTACGGCCTCTTCAGCGGGCGGCGCTGGCGGCAGACGGTCTACCCGCGGGTCCGCGACTTCATCGCCGCCGCCGACGCGCGGTTCGACCCGTCGAGGACGGGTTAGAAACGGTATTCGATCCCGACCGACGTCGTGGGACCGTACGAGAGCGCCGACGGGCGGCAGGGGACCGCCGCGTCGTAGCTGCACGCCGACCGATCGCCGACCGCCGCGATGCCGAATGCGCCGCTCAGGTAAAAGGTGTTTGGGCCCCCGTTGCCCCACAGCCGGTAGCGGAGACCGAACGTCGCGTACGCCCACATGTCCAGGCTGAGACCCAGGTCCAGTTGAAGGGCGACGCCGGGCGAGACCGGCACCTGGAGCTTCGCGAGCGCGTTGGCGAAACCGAGCGTTGGCTTGTCCGTGTACTGGTTCCGCTTGAGCGAGTGCGAATAGGTGAGCTCGAGGTTGAGACCGTCGATGCTGCCGATGCGCGCGTGCGGCGCCACCGACAGCCCCCGGTATCCGCCGAGTTTGCGCATCTCGCCGCCCACGCCCACGCCCAGGGTGAGGTAGCGGCTGACGAACGCGCCCAGCACGCGCGCGTCTGTGAGCGCGCCCAGCCCGTCGCCCGACGACGCCACGGCCACCGGCGACAGCTCCAGGCCGAGCATGAACGGACGCTTGAAGTAGTGCTCGATGCGCGCCTCGCCGATCGCGCCCCAGCTGTTGCCCACGAAACCGAGGAACGGCCGCCAGGTCGTCTCGACGCGCGTCAGCCCGCGCGGGGCCGGCGGCGCCATCAGCGACGGCGACGGCGCGGTACGCGTGACCGTCGTCGATTCGGCGCCGGCCGCGCCTGTCGTCGACTCCGGCGCGCGCAGGTCCAGCGGCTCGACCGGCTCGGCCGCGAGCAGCGACAGCGTCAGCAGCAGGGTGCTCGTCACGCGACCAGCCTTATCGATTCGAGGTTGTGGGCGTGGCGCAACCACGCCTTGATGCGCTCCTCACCGGAGCGGCGGTCGACGTGACCGGACGGCACACCGCCGGCCGCCGCCAGCGCGTGCATCTCGGGCTGGCTGGTCGCGCGCAGCGGCGCGCTCAGCGTGCGCGATGCGCTCAGCGTGACGATGGGCAGCTCCGGCGCCGGTGCGACGACTGCCGCCGGATCCAGACACGACGACAGATCGGGGGCGGCGTCCATGCGCGGGCCGAGGGAGGCGATCCCGAACCGCGTCTTCAGGGTCGCGGCGATCGAGACGTGCTCGAACGGCGTCGACACGACGGCGCCCCGGCGCACGAGCGGCCCCGCGACGATCGCGGGCACGCGGAAACCGAGCTGGCGGAATTCGGGCAACGGATCGTCGGTCAGGGGCGGCGGCACGTGGTCGTAGAAGCCGCCGTGCTCGTCGAAGTTCACAACCAGCAGCGACCGCGACCACTGGGGGCTCTCGGCCAGCGCCCGGTAGACGCTGGCGACGAACGCCTCGCACAGCGCGAGATCGTGCGGCGGGTGGCCGTCGTTGGCCTCGAAGTCCGGATCGATGATGGCGATGTTGGGGAGCTCCCCGCGCCTCGCATCGGTGTAGAAATGGTCGAGCGGCTCCGGTGTGATCGCGTCGTCGCCCGAGAAACTCTTGGCGGGAAACGCCAGCGAGTACCAGGGCAGCTTGCTCGAGAAGTAGTTCTTGCCCGTCCAGCAGCGGTCGGCCATGCGCTCCCAGATCGTGGGCGGCGGCGTCAGGCCCATCGGCCGGTTCGTCTTGTGCCCGTCCGCCGTGGCGGCGTGCAGGTAGAAGCGGTTCGGCCAGGTCGGGCCCATGACCGACGAGAACCAGCGATCGCAGACCGTAAACTCGCGCGCGAGCGAGGTGAGGAACGGGATCCGGTCGCCGGTGTAGTAGCTGAAGATTTCGTTCTGGTGGACGCCGGGGTTGGGCAGCAGGAAGCCGTCGTTGCGCCCGCCGTTGAAGGCCGTGCGCGACGACACCCAGTCGTGCTTCGGATCGATCGCGCCGTTTCCCTCCATGCGCAGCAGCGAGAACGGCTCACCGTTCGCGTCGACGATCCGCTCGTTTCCGGTGAGTCCGTCCAGCTTCGCAGCGGCCGGGTACGTCGGATCCATGTGCAGCGCGCCGAAGAAGTTGTCGAACGATCGGTTCTCGAGCATCAGGACGACGATCGTGTCGATCGCGGCGAGCTGCGCGTTGGCGATCCCGTCGGCGGGCAGCTGCGGTCCGCCCGCGCAGCGGTTCGACATCGGCCCGCAGGCGCTGGCCGCTGTCGCGAGCGCTCCCAGACCGAGGCCCGCCTTGAGGGCGTCGCGACGGGTGAAACGATTCTCGGAGGACGATTTGTTGCGGGTGCTGCTCGGCAAAACTTCTACCGTCGTGTCTTCTTACGTTCGGGGCAGTGAAGCATTCGGGGCGACCTCGCCCCGCGCAAGGATTGTTCGTACGCGACGCGCGATCTGGACGTACGAACTCGCCGGCTGAGGTCGCGATCGGCTCAGCCGCCGCGGCGGCCGCGCGCGACTGCGCTCAGAACCAGTTGAACGTCACGGTCCGCGCGGGGCCGGGGGGGACGGAGAGGATGCTCCCCGCCGGCAAATTTGGCGCACCGAGCCCGCTCCCGGCCGTCCCGTGCGCGCAGCTCTGTGTGTCGCAGCTCGTGCACAGGTCGAACGAGGCGACCGCATCTTCCGAGACCACCGTCAGGTTGGTTGGCCGGTCCGTGCCCGTCGCCAGGCTCGTGAACTGCGACCCGACGCTGCTCGGGTAGAAGATCGACAGGTTGCCCAGCGCCGCGACGTCGTCGGGCACTGCCGAGGCCGTCGCGCAATCGATCGCCGAAAGCTGGGGCAGCGCGTTCGTGGTGGCGGCCAGCGTCGGCGTCCCGTTCGGCTCCACGTACGCATCGACGAAGTAATGCCCGGCGACCAGCGGCGCCAGCAGCTCGCCGGCGCCGGTTCCGCCCGAAACGGAGATCGCCGGCTCGTCGTCGCCGGCGCAGCTCCGCAGGAAGAAACGGCCGTCGCCCTCCACCCGCCAGCGGGTGACGCTGCCCGCCGGCAGCTCCACCGACAGCTGCGTGCTCCCCGTGCCGCACGGCGCCTCCAGCGGGCGCGCCGGCTGGTCGAGCGCGAGCTCGGGGCGGCTGCACTCCCACACACATCGCATCGGCGCCTGCGCTTCGCTGATGGCAGCCGCCCAGACGTCGTCGATCTTCATCTTGTATTGCTTCGCGAAGGCATCGGCGAACTCGTCCGCGGTCGCGTTGCTCGGAACCACGTTGTACAGCTGCACCATCCAGGTCGCGCGGAACATCCGCAGCATGTACCCGACCAGCCAGCCGCCTGCGGCGTATAGCGCCGTCGAGGAATGAGGCGCGTCGTAAGAGTCGCGCCAGGAACCGCTCGGGCGCGGGGTGCGCTCGCAGGACAGCGCCACCGCTGCGCCCTCCGTCAGCAGCCAGGGCGGCCGTCCATACGGCGCCAGGTAGGCGTGAATCAGCTCGTGACGATCGAAGCCGGCCGGCGAGCGCACGGACGCGTTCGGCGCGCACGCTGCCGCGCCCGCGCCGCACTCGGCGTGCGCGGCGAAGTCGCCCAGACCGTCGAACTTGTAGTAGCTGACCAGCGTTCGGTCGATCTGCAGGAGATCCGCGATCACCTGCCCGTGCTCCTCCAGCTGGCCC
>Ga0070690_100001945_pt1 | contig 10988 bp, 9 predicted proteins | sample KBSS33HmetaG_FD_64671 | JGI IMG/M metagenome (GOLD analysis project Ga0070690, IMG submission 64671) | Switchgrass rhizosphere microbial communities from Kellogg Biological Station, Michigan, USA - KBS S3-3H metaG | ecosystem: Host-associated > Plants > Roots > Rhizosphere ...
AGAGATCCGATAAGAACAACGGACCCTGAAAGGGTCCAATAATGGTTCGACCCCTTCAGGGTCGTGCCAGGGACGCGACTGGCCTTTCCGTGGGCGTTGCCCACGGCTATTAACTTTCACACCTCCGGTGTGAGTGAATCGAACTGTGAATCTCTCAATAACCTGGTTGCTGATCTCGTTTTTGTTCGGAGCCAGTCAAATCACTGGCTCCCACTCGCCACCTCCACTTCTTTCTACTCACAGTCACCAAAGAGCGAAGAAAACCGTCGTCACCAACTATGGTGCGCCTGTTCAAGTCGCACTTCTCAAAGACAAAGTCATCAAAGAGAGTAGCGGCCTCGCCGCTTCGCGGAATGTTCCGGGAATCTATTGGACACATAACGATTCCGGCGACGGTCCTTTTATTTATGCGTTTGATACGCGCGGATTGCGGAGAGGCGTATGGCAAGTTGCTGGTGCATCTGCCTACGATTGGGAAGACATGGCGGCCGGCCCCGGCCCGGTCGCGGGTAAAAACTACCTCTACATTGGAGATATCGGCGACAACGCGGAGAAACGCCCCGAGGTGATCGTTTATCGGGTGCCTGAACCGGTTGTCAGCACGGGAAACAACGCAAAGGCTAAAACCTTTTCAACCGAACCCGCAGAGGCAATTCATCTTCGTTATCCCGACGGCTCACACGACGCCGAGGCGTTGCTGGTTCATCCGATTACCGGAACCATCTACATCGTTACGAAAATTCTGTTTGGAAATCCGGGAATCTACGAAGCAGCGACGCCGCTCAAGGCGGGCGCAACAATCACTCTTTCTCGCATAGGCACCTTGTCAGTGCCGAGTCTCCTGGGAGGGATAATTACGGGAGGTGCAATTTCGCCCGACGGCCGGCGAGTAGCATTCTGCGACTACATGCAAGGGTATGAAGCGGTATTGCCGGACACGAAGGCTGCGTTCAATACGATCTGGAAACGGCCGCTAGTTTCGTTTGCGTTAGGTAGTCGTAAGCAGGGTGAGTCGATCACCTATCGTCTTGATGGCAAGGCCTTATTGGCGACAAGTGAAGGTTCGCCGATGCCATTGATTCAGGTGGTCAGACGTTGACGAATTGTTTATGGGAACCGCCAAGACGCAGAGGCGCAGAGTTCGCAAAGGAAACAAGACAAGAAGTCATCTCACTGCCACATTTCCTAAAATACTTTGCGTCTTTGCGTCCTCTGCGGCTTGGCGGTTACGGTTGAACACTGGTGTCACGTTGCGCTATCTAGTCTTCTCGGTTCTTTCTTGAGAAGTAATAATAAACCGGCAGTCCTGCTGCAATGATGGTCAAACCTATTAATGACTGCAAAGGCGCGTTTCGGATCGTGAAGATAATCAGGTAGATCGTTACGAGGACGAAGACCGCAGGCACAACAGGATATCCCCACGTTTTGTACGGCCGCGGAGCGTTAGGCTCGCGGAAGCGGAACACAAACACCGCCGCCGTCACCATCCCGTAGAAAAGCCAGAACGCAAAAATCGCCAGGTCAGTAAGCTGGTCGAATGTTCCCGAGAGCGCAAGGATACCCGCCCAAACTCCCTGTACCACCAACGCAATAACCGGCACCTTCGTCGATTTCGAAACTCGCGCCAGTCCCTGGAAAAAGATTCCGTCTTTTGCCATCGCATAAGGTATTCGCGCCGTGCCGAGTATTGAGGTCTGCAGCGAGCCCCACGAGGAAAGCAGCATCACTCCCGCCATTAAGCTCACCGCAAGGGGCCCCATCACCTGCCGGATTGCTTCCGCAGCTACTGAAGACACCGCCGAGACACTCGCGACCTGCGTGGGTGTCAGCACGTAGAAGTAACTGACGTTGACCAACACATAGAGCGCGATCACGATCAGCATGCTACTTATCAAAGCGAGCGGCAGGTTGCGCTCCGGGTGTTTCACCTCGCCCGCCATGTAGGAAATGTTGTTCCAGCCGTCGTAAGCCCAAAGCGCTCCGAGCATTGCTGCCGCAAATCCGGAGAAGCCGGCGCCGGTCACAGCGACTCCCTCACAGGCCCCACCCACATTCGCAAGTCCCAAGTGTGCAAAGGTTCCATCCTGGTAAAAGAAAGCGCCCAGGCCAACGCCAAGCACAACGAGAACTTTGAGGATTGTTATGAAGGAAGCAACGTTTCCGCTAACGCTAACTGCCGCACAATTGATCAAGGTCGTGATTGCGAGAGTTATGAGTGCAACAACCTGCAACCTCCCAAAGGGGACTGCACCGAAACCCGGAATCGGTATCTGAAAATAGACAGCGCTGAGTCGTCCTCCCAGCAGGTCGTTCATGAAAATGGCAAAGCCAACCGAGAGCGCAGCGGCGGAGGCAGTGCGCGAGATCAGCATTTGCGACCAGCCATTGAGGAAGGCCCAAACCTTGCCATACGCGTCGCGCGTGATCACGTATTCCGCGCCTGCATGAGGACGCATCGTAGTCAGTTCCGCGTAAGTCAACGCTCCGGCGAGGGCCAACAGACCAGCAGCAACCCACACCAGAATCACGCGGAACGGTGTGCCCACGTTGCACGTCATCACGCGTGCTTTGAGAAAAATCCCAGTGCCTATGATGTTGCCGACGTTTACCGAGATTGCGGCGATGGGTCCCAGGCCGCGAACGAGTTCATGATCAGGTTTCATGTTTCAGGTTTCAGGTTTCAGGCGTCAAGTTCAAGGGTATCAAGTTCAGGTCTGTGTCGGTGTTTAGGTTTCATTCTCACCTGGCTTCCGCCAGGTGTCTGGGTGTCCCTAGATTATCGGAAACCGTTTAAACGGTTTCCTTTTCTTGAGTCCTTACACCACCTGGCTGAGGCCAGGTGAGAATGAGAAAACCATCCGACACTTGAAACCTGAAGCTTGAAACTTACTTCAAGAGATCTTTCTCTGAATGCCGCGTCCTGTCAGCGCCGCAGCGGCCGCTTCACCCGTTACGACTGCGCCTTCCATGAAACCCTGCCACTCGGCCAGATGCTCTCCCGCAAACAGGACCTTACCGTGTGGCCGCGCGAGAATGGGTCTCAGAGTAAACCATTGTCCGGGTCGAAAGAACGCATACGCGCCCTGGGTGTATTTGTCTCGCTGCCATGCGTAAGATTGAATGTCGAGCGCAAGGTTAGGCGCACGTTTCTCAAGCGAGACGAGATCTGTGGTGATTACTTCCGTGCGACGGGTATTGTTTTGTGACGCGAGCACATCAGCTTTTTCTCCAACTGCATAGCTGCAAAGAATTCCTTGTTTGCCAGGCTGATCCTTAGTGCTGTGAAAATAGTAGTGGGAGGTCACATCGCTCACGAGTGAAAAGTTTTCCGGCCCCCAAAAGCGTTCGCGAAAGAGCACCGAGTTTTTGATGATGCGGGCGTATTGGAGTTTTTCCGCGGCGGCTTTTTGCGCGGCGGGAAGAGGGGGATCGAAAACGATCTTGTCCAGCGTGCGCGCGGGGACGGTGCAAATGCAGGCGTCGGCAACGAAATCAGTGCCGTTGGCTGTGACAGTTACGCGTCCGCCCCGCTGCTTAATCTTCTGAACAGCCATTCCGGTGCGAATTGCTTCATTTCCGATCGCTGCGGCCAACTTCTCAATAATGCGCGAGTTGCCTCCCTCGATCTTGTAGTCCATCTCATTAGCAGGACTTGATTCGAAGTATTCAGCAGCCGCTGCATAACCGGATATCATCCGAATGGTTTCGCCGAAATCCGTGCTGTCTTGCAGGTCGCGCAGCAACAGATCGTCTTCGCTGAACCCGATTTCATCGAGCAGCGTCCACCAGTCGTATTGATCCAGTCTCACCTTGTCCTGTTGTGAATAACTCTCGTAACTCTTCTTGAGTTTCGCGAATGCCGCTTTCGCCTTGGGAGAGAAATCCCACTGGCCGGGACGCTGCACTTTGCCGTCGCGCATGAGCCAGGCATCAAACCGGTGATCCTTCAGCGGGATTCCAAAGTCCTTACACAGCGCTTTCATGCGCTCATGACTTTCGCCAACCCATTCACCACCTAGTTCGCAAACAAGGTCAGGACTCTGCTTGAACCTAAATGAGAAAACTCGGCCGCCCGTGCGCTCCCTTGCTTCCAAAACTGTGACACTCCAACCCTTCTTTTTCAGCGCGTGCGCCGCAGCCAGACCTGAGAGGCCCGCGCCAATGATGATGCACGAGTAGTCACGACGCTGGACGAAAGGGCCGAACAATACCGGCACGCCTGCAGCCGCGATTGCGGAGGTCTTCAAAAATTCACGCCGAGTTGTCTTCAAATGTTTGGGTTGCTTGTTCACCACACGTCGTTGGTAATCAGGTCTTCGTATGTATCTCGCCGCCGGATCAGTTGGGGAGTTCCATCGTCTTCAATCAACACAGCCGCGGGAAGTGGGCGCCCGTTGTAGTGAAACATCTGGGCGAGGGAATATGCGCCACTGTTCAAAAGCGCAAGCACTTCGCCGGGCTGAACGTTGTTCGGTAGCAGTCGATAATCCGGTAAACGCCCGCCGCGCTCGATATCGAAATAGACATCGCCGGAATCGCACAACGGCCCAGCCACCTTGTAGTTCTCCTCCGTAGGAGCCTCTGCCGAACTTGCGGAGATGAGGTGGTAATACCATTTGTAGTTATTCATTGAGAGCATCAGGTTGTAACCCGCGTCGGTCAGCAACCAGATGTCTCCGGTCTCCGGCCGTCGTTTGATGTTTCGAACCGTGGTGAGGACCAATCCGGCGTCCGCAATGATGCTGCGACCTGGTTCCAACAGAATGGTGACGTTCTCCAGCAGATGCTCGGCGTTTACTTCACGTGCCGAATCACGAGCGATGCGCATGGCTGCAGCGAGGACTGCTGTTGGTTCGAGATCCGCGCCTAACATGTCTCGCTCATGTTCTGGCAGCTGATCCGCCTGTGAACGATCGCGTAGATAGTTGACCGGAATACCGCCGCCCAGGTTGATGTGTTCGAGGGTGTGGCCTGTTTCGCGATGAATTGTCAGCAAGTGTTCCCACATGCTGCGAAAGGCTTCAGCAAAAGGCTCGACGTCTGGAGTTTGTGATCCGACGTGGATATGAATGCCACAAACAATCACCAGGTCGGGGTTCTGCAGACCACGACGAAATGCGTCCAGGACCTCTGATGAGGAAATACCAAACTTCGAAGTAAGAAGCGCCGTTTGTAAACCAAGATGTGAACGAGTGCCAATCTCGGGAACGAGTCGCAGCGTGATGCGGGCAGGAGCGACTGAGTCGCCGCGCTCGCGGACACGTTTCACCGCGGCTTCGACCAATCCAATTTCGTAGATTGAATCAATATTGATCGCATAGATACCGGCGCTGACAGCCTGGTCGAGTTCTTCGTCGCTCTTGCTGGTGCCGTTAAAGATTATCTGATCTGGTCGAAAGCCAACCTTTAATGCTTTGAAAAGTTCGCCGCCGCTGTTGACCTCGATGTCGATTCCGGTTTCGCGAACCGTCTTGAGCACCGCCATATTCGAGTTCGCTTTCGAGGCATAAAAAAAGCGGATCGGTTTTTCAACTGCCGCCGCTGCGCTTTGCAGTCGTTGAATGTTCGACCTGATGCGTGGCGCCGAGAACACGAACAGCGGCGAATCATACTCGCGAACCAGAGCGAGCGCGTCGGCGCCGTTGATGGAAAGATGACCGTCAGTTACTTCGAGGTAACCGGGAATGGCCCAGGCGGGACTTACAGCTGCTAAGCGAGACGACATTCTCAATGACTCCCAGAGTGGAATGGTTCAGTTCAGTTTGCGTAGTGCTTCTCGGATCTGTTTGAGATGACGCAGCTCGTGATAGCCGAGAAAAGAAACAGCCGCCGCTCCGCTCATCGTTCCCAGAAATGGATGCTTGAAAACTACTTTCTTCAGACGTTCTTGACCGACGTCGACGCAGAGTTCCTTGAGCTTGTGGCGTGTGGCGTCGTAGCTGGCGATATTCGCTTCCTTGTCAGGCGGTGTGACCGGGTTCATCGCACGTGGAGCCTTCACTTTAATCAGACGCATACCCACTATCGAAGTTGGAATGAACCGTCGCAATAGCCCGAGCTGCTGTGGTGGACCAGCTAACGCTTTTTCTAACTCCTTGATTACGCGCTCTTCGACAAGATAGAGATGATGGATGATCTCGCCAACGCTCCACTCGGTCTCAGATGGGCGCTGTGCAAAAGCTGCGGGAGAGAGCGGCCCGATCGTGGCGATCAGTTTTTCGTGTGTTCTATCGAGCCGCTTAATTGTTCGTTGCATTTACAGGACAAAGTTGTAGATGAGCACGCCAGTGACCTTCACGGCTTCGCCCATCAGAAATGTCGGCGAGAACCTCGCCTGCTGAGCTGAACTGACGGCAGCTGCTTGCAGGAGTGGATGTCCTGAGACCGCGCGCGCGGTGATAACATTTCCATACTCATCTATCGTGATCTGGACCGTGACTGCTCCCGAGATTCTGGCCGCCCTTGCCTCCGCGGGATAATTCGGAGCAGGCAAACTAATAGCTTTGCCATTGAGCACACCACCCGAGATTGGACGTCGTCCCTGCGCATTTGTATTCGCCGGATCAGCGGGTTTCGTCTCTGGCGGTTTTGCGTCGGTGGGTGTATCGGTCGATCCTTCTGACCCGGCCGCGTGTGGTTCGCGTTTCTGGGTCTCGGGAGTCGCCGCTGTCGCCTCGGCATCTTCAGGCTTTTTCTCCGAAGCCACTGTCGGTGGCGGCTCGTTCTGTTTCTCAGGAAGCACAAACGAGCTCAGAAATTGTTCCTTCGTGACAAGGTCTTTCTTCTTGTTGAGAAATACGACCGCGTAGAAGCGTTTGCGCGTCGCGAAGGCTTGGAGCGTGCCGGAGAGATCCCCAATCACAAAATTGTAGTTGCGACCGACGTGTCCGTTTAGTTCTTTAGTGCCAACGAGGGAAATCTTGCCCACCGCATCCTTGCCGCGAATCTTGGTGGGGAACCATCGGCGAAAGGCGTCAACGTAGGAGTTCACCCGTTCAACTTCAGAATAGAGAGCGGTGTTTGCTTTGATGCCGGACATCGAAGTGACGGCGAAGACAGCGCCCGAAGGATGATCCGAAAGGTAGAGCCGCATGGTTAGGGTCATTTTGTGATACGGCTCTTTGGTGACTTCGGCGGTGGAATTCTTCGGCATAAGGATTTCGAATTCCTCGCCGTCAGGCCGGAGGGTTTCCCATTCTGCTATCGAACTCGACACCTCCTTTTGCGCGCACACGTGATGGAACGCAACTGTCACTAGAAAGATTGCGAGGCCGGCGATGGTCACGGCGCGAATTAATTGCATATCAAGCGCTCCTTTCAAATGATGCCGGGGACAGAAACACGAATCAGTCGTGGAGAGGCTGCAAATATAACGCAATACGCTCGGATAGTTCCAGAACGCACCTTCAAATAATGTCCGAAGTTGTAACGCAAACTGTTAGTTTGCGATGACTGAAGGGCATTCTAGTTCGGGCGCAAACTAAAAGTTTGCGCTACAAAGAACTAACCCGGGCCATTACACTTCATAACTGCGCCATCATCTCCGCAGGATTCCAGTAGGCGTGCAGGTTCTGAATCTTGCCCTGCTCGTTGATTTCAAAAACATCGATCCCTTCGAAGCGAACTTTGTTGCCCTGCCGGCTCACGCCGCGGCCCGTCCATTTAACCGCTGCGCCGTTACCAGCAATGAAGATCTGCTCCTCGTGCAAACCAACTTCCTTGAAGGCACCCACAATCGACTGGAAAAAGGTGGCCAGACCCTGATGCCCTTCAATGCGTGGCCCGCCCACCGGATCGTAACTAACCGCATCAGCGGCGAAAGTGTTGACCCATGCCTGCTCATCCATTGAGCGCGTTGCTTCAAAATAATCACGGACAGTCTGTGAAATCACTTCCGGCGACATTCAGTTGTTCCTCTTTTCTCGTTCGGCTTGTACGAGCATGCGGCGCAGAATCTTTCCGGATGCCGACTTAGGAATTTTATCTGTGAATTCAAGGAAACGGAGCTTCTTATGTGGCGCCACGCGCTGCTCCACAAAATCCATTAGCTCCTCAGCGGTTGCCTCTTCGCGCAATACCACGAAAGCCTTTGGTACTTCTCCGGCCTCTTCATCAGGGCAGGGAATGACTGCAGCGTCGGCGACTGAATGATGAGTCAACAAAAGCGCCTCCAGTTCTGCGGGAGGCACCTGAAAACCTTTGTATTTGATTAGTTCTTTCGCACGGTCAACGATAAAGAAGTGCCCGTCTTCGTCGACGTATGCGATATCACCGGTGTGCAACCACCTTTCGGAATCAATAGTGGCTGCTGTTGCGTCCGGCCGGTTCAGGTAGCCTTTCATGATTTGCGGCCCGCGTACGCAGAGTTCGCCTTCCTTGTTTGGCTTAAGTGGTTCGCCAGTTTCAAGGTCTATGATCTTGCACTCCGTGTTGGGAGCAGCGAAACCCACCGAGCCATATTTGACGCTGGCCGGATCGGCTGGCGAAGAATGTGTGACCGGACTCGTCTCCGTCATGCCATAGCCCTGGCGAATACTTAGATTCAAGCGCTGATTGCAGGCGCGGGTGAGATTTTCATCCAGTGGCGCGGCGCCAGAGAAGATTGCCTTGAGCGACGAAAGATCATAGTCGTCGACGATCGGGTTCTTGCTTAGAGCGAGGACAATTGGTGGAACTAGATGGGCGAGAGTCACGCGATACTGTGTAACTGATTTGAGGAACTGTTCGAGATCGAAGCGCGGCATCATCACAATCGTCGCGCCCATGTAAAGACCCATATTCAGAATCACGACGAGTCCGTAAATATGGAACAGCGGAAGGACACAAAGCAGAGTGTCGTTTTCGGTAAAATAGTCGAGCCCCTCCATTTGACGCAGGTTGGAAACCAGATTGTGGTGCGTCAGCATCACGCCTTTCGGGAGGCCGGTCGTCCCGCTTGAGTAAGGCAGCGCCACCAAATCTTCAACTGGATTAATTCTTACGTAGGGAGCCTCGCCGTCATTCTCCAGCAGCGAGCTAAAAGGGATGGCTCCTTCTGCTTCACCAAACACAAAGAACTCGGTAATGCCGGCTTCGTCAGCAGCTGCACGGGCTTTATCGAGAAATGTCGGGCCAGCGACAAGAAACTTCGCGCCGGCATCCTTTAGTTGATGAGCAATCTCATGTTCGGTGTAAAGCGGGTTGATTGGTGTGTTGATTCCGCCAAGCGAAGCGACAGCGTGGAAGCAGATAGCATACTCAGGGGTATTCGAACTGATGATTCCAAGCACATCGTGTTGCTTGAATCCTCGTTGAGCGAGGCCGGCGGCAGCCCTCGGGATCGCCCGGGCCAGCTCGGAATAAGTGATGATGCGTCCGGTGGGCCCCTCGATAAGCGCTGGCTTGTCGCCGAGTTCGCGGGCGCGGGCGAGCACAAACTCCGTCAAGGGCACTTCCGGAATGCTTACGTTGGGGAATGGTCCTCTGAAGATCATAAAAAGTGTAGCGCAAACTGTTAGTTTGCGGATCGGGTGATTAGGAGAGCGTGGTTTATCAGCGCGGACGCAAACTAACAGTTTTGCGTTACAAACTTCGACTACAGGCCGCATACATTAACAGGTGACCCTGTGTCGGCAAAGGGTTATAGTTCTTCGAAAGAGTAGTTAACGAATTTCAGGTTCTTCTGCGCCTCAACATGAACATCGTTTGTCTGGCCACTTATTTCAAGGGTGTTGATTTCATCCAAGAGTGTAAGAGCCGCGGCCATCAGGTCGTTCTGATCACTAAAGAAAAAATGCTTGGCGAAGATTGGCCCCGCGAAAGCCTGGACGATCTCATTGCGCTTCCCAACGACGCGGACACAGACCTGTTCATTCATCTGATTGGAATGCTCGGAAGACAGACTCGTATCGATCGGGTTGTAGCGCTCGAAGAGTTTGACGTCTTAACTGCAGCACAGATTCGCGATCATTTTGGCCTCCCCGGGCAGCCATGCGCCACCGCACGCTTTTTCCGTGACAAGGGCGTGATGGGCGACAAAGCACGGGAGGCAGGAATTAACGTGCCCGAGTTTGTTCCTCTCTTGAACTACAACGACATTCGATCGTTCATGGAGCGAGTGCCGGCCCCTTGGATCGTTAAGCCGCGCTCCGACGTTTCCGCGATTGGCATCCGCAAGGTGAACGAACCCGGCGAAGTTTGGCAGATGCTCGATGAACTGGATCGGCGCGAACGTTTGCGCGAGCGCGCCGCGCATCATTTATTGGCTCGATTTGTTGAAGGCGAGGTTTTTCATGTGGACTCGCTAGTCAGTAATGGTCGAGTGATCTTTGCGGGCGCCAATCAATATGGGCGGCCGCCGATGGAGGTTGCGCACAAGGGAGGCGCATACATGTCGCACACTGTTCCGCGCAATTCGCCTGACGAAAGGATCCTGCTGGCCAGCAACCGCAAGCTGATTAGGACTCTTGGTCTGAAAGAGGGCGCTGCTCACGCTGAGTTTATTAAGAGCGCGGTCGACGGCAAGTTTTACTTTCTCGAGATTGCCGCTCGCGTTGGCGGTGCCTATATCGCGGAAGTTCTGGAAGCCGCTTCGGGGATCAACCTCTGGCGCGAATGGGCGAAGATTGAGCTAGCGGACGGCAAAGTAGGAAGCATCACTCCGGCTAGAAAAGAGTATGCGGGAATCGTCTTGTCGCTTGCGAAACAGGAGACGCCTGACACGTCTGCCTACGACGATCCTGAGATCGTGTATCGCGTGAAGAAGAAACACCATGCCGGCTTGATTGTGCGCTCACCAAAACTCGAGCGCGTCCAGGAGCTACTGCAGACCTACTCGCTACGCTTTGCAGAAGACTTCGCCGCTTTCTTGCCCGCGCTTGAACGAGCGGAATAGCAGTGGTCAGTGGTGAGTGGTCAGTGGGCGGTTGCACTGCCAACCGACCACGGACTATTGCCCACTATTCATCGTCCAGTGATTCCAAGGGCCAGATCTTCACGTCCAACTCTTC
>Ga0070690_100001947_pt1 | contig 10982 bp, 9 predicted proteins | sample KBSS33HmetaG_FD_64671 | JGI IMG/M metagenome (GOLD analysis project Ga0070690, IMG submission 64671) | Switchgrass rhizosphere microbial communities from Kellogg Biological Station, Michigan, USA - KBS S3-3H metaG | ecosystem: Host-associated > Plants > Roots > Rhizosphere ...
GCAATGACAGCAGCGCGGCTCGGTGAGCGAAGGATCGCGGTCGATGCGTTGTTAATGGAAACAGCGAAGAACCGCTCCTTACCAAACGGACACAACTATCAGCGACTTAATCTTCCGTGTTATTTGCCAGGCAATGGTGGGTTGCTATACGCAATCGCTCTGATGTCGGCTGGTTGGAAGGGTGCATCGAATACGAGTGCACCAGGCTTTCCTGACGATGGATCCTGGAAGGTACGTTCCGAGGGCTTGAATTCTCAGTTGCTCGCTCATCTGTAGGCAAACTGAAAAGAAGATCGCTATCGTAGCAGTCAGAAGCAGACCCACCGGTTTCCGCAGAATACACAGATTAAAGCTAGACAGTTCAAAGGGGCGGTTACCAGAAAAAGGGACGTTGAGTACCGAATCACTCAACGTCCCTTCTAACTTTTAATCTGTAATCGGCGGAATCGGTGGGTCCGCTTTATTGCCAACCGCAAACTTTTCCAGTCGGATTCGCGCGGACGATCTCAAGGAAGCGCGGCTCATAGTCCTTAGCGTACAGATCGACGCTGTGCCTGATCCTGGTGAAGAGTGAACAGCGCATGCTTTCGTCGGTAACCCTGTCGCGCAGAAACATCATCGCGTTTGCTTCACCCCAGTATTCACGATCTTCCCAGATCTGAACCGGAGTGCCGCCAATCTTTTGAGCCAATTCCACGAGGCGGGGGTCCTGGGCGTTACGACCGTTCGTTAAAAAGATCTTGTTGTACTGTGGCATCAGTTGGGTTTGCAGTTGATAGACAGCGCCATCAGCTTTTTTGGTTCTGTTCACATGACCAAATTCATGAGCAATCTTCGTGGCCGCTAAAGTACTGCCGCCAATCCGTAGACTCAATTCCCCTCCGGGAAGGAGTGAATTCATAACCGGGAAGTAAATGGGATTGGGATAGCCTTCGTCGATACGGATACCTAACGCAATCGTAGCTGACACCAGTTGACCGGCATCGTTCCATTTGTATCTTCCTGTAGTTGCTCCTTCTGCGTTGTCACGTGCAACGGTGATGATTAGCGTGAAATTAGGATTGTTTTGATATGAGCTCCACTGGTTTCGTCCAGCTTCCGTGGACAGAAACTCTTGCTTCCACTGGTCATATCGTGACCGATACTTCTCTGGGATGTCTTCTCGAATGCCACCGGTTTGGTCATCACGGCGACTGACGGCGAGTGGCTCGCCTCCGTGATACGAAGCGATTAGATCTTCGGCAGTCACTTCATTGGCGTTTGGTTGGCTGGAAGTATGGCCAGCGGTAAACGGCATCAGCAACATGGCTGTCAAAACAAAAACAGCCAGTGGTAAGAATCGGGACGATCTCATTATCAATGTCCTCTGCGTCACGCGACGCGGTCGTCATTGGAGGTGCGGGGCTTCAGAAGTGTGAATGACAACTTTTCTAAACCAAGTACAGGTATAAGTCAATGATTTTGGACCGTCAGATCTGCCGGAATTCAGTGATTTTGATGGCGGTTTTCTCAGACCAGTTTTAAAGCTCGTTCAGCCGCGAGCCTCACGCAACTTTGTACAAATCCCTACCTGCGTCTTTGACTATCAACGTATCGGGATCGTCGCGTAAGCTCTCGTAATCAAAGCCTCGATAATCGACGTACCCGAGATTCACTTGTCTGCACGTTCGTTCGTCTAAACCACTCGCCATTGTGATTCGATAGCGCGGGACGACATGTCCATGCTCGTCGAGACGACCTGCATAGGTGACATGCGCAAGGTGAGCCGCGATGCAAAGATTCTCACGAAGCTCTTCGGAAACTCCCAACATATCGCGGACGCTTTCGAGGGGTGCGTAGCCATACTTTTCGATCAGCTCGCCATGTGTCTCTGATATTTTCGTGAGATGGGGCGCATAGATGATCAACTCACCACCATCTTCGATTATTGCGCCGAGTTTGTAGCTGGCTTTGCCACCGACCCACAACTCATCGTAATGAGGATCAAGAAGCGCAACTACGCGCCTATACTTTCGACCCGTGTAACGAATGTGCACCCGCCGGCTAACTTCTACTGCCTGACGAAACGCTTCACGAACATCACCGGCAAATAGGGCATGGGTAATCAACCGGCCGTCATCTGCTCGCGAGACGACGCTATTCAAAGAGATGATGCGTGCTCCGATAAGGTCGGCGGCCGATTCGATCAAATGACGAGTCGGAGTTTCGGTTTCGCCAATGATGTTTTCTATTCCTGCAAGCGCTCCAAGCCAATGGGTCGTGTGCGTGAGTTCTGGTCCAGCCACTCCGGGAAAGAAGTACTTGGCGCCGCCCGCAAACCCAGCGACTTCATGCGGCACAGTCGCACCAAAAATGAGCACAGTGTCGTAAACGCCGGGCGCAAGGAGTTTGTTGATAGTGACGGGGACTGCGTGGGTAATCAGCCCTTTTGTCAGCCGACGAACCGTGTTCTCACCGAGCATGCCAATCTTCACTAACTCATCCGGAAGATCCCAACGGTGATCATAGAGATGTCCTGAAAACGGTTTGTGGTCTAAGCCGAGCTTGGCAATCTTCTGCGACTCAGACATCGCCGGATGCGTTCCCTGCGCGACGAGCACATCAAACTGCGAGACGTCCCGTGCCCTTAGAACATCAGCCGTAAAAGGAAACAGCAGGTCTGTGTTGTCGTCGCGTGTTTTATCGGGAACGATGGCGAGCACACGGTCACCCGCGAGGATTTGCTCTTTGAGTACTTGCTCGACGATTGTCTGGAGATCTTGTTCGGTTAAGTCGGATTCGGCCGAGCCTTCACCGACGATTTGGGATGGCAGAACTTCGGTGGACACTGAGATTAGGGTCTTTACAAAATCAGAACAGGAGCGAAGCGACTGTTTTCAAGTGACGTGATTGAAAGCACGAGACAGTCGATTCCTCCTGTTCTGATTTGTTAGTTAGAGAGAAACTGTTTGCTCAGCCCAGAACTGGAATTCCCGGTGCTTGTGTTCCTCGGCCTTCGCCTGGATACCGTCGGCAACTGCTACGATATGATCGAATACGCGTTGGCCGACTTCGTCAATCGTTTCAGTACCATCGATCACACCGCCCGCTGACAAGTCGAGGTCATTCGACATTCGCTCAAACACGGGCGTATTTGACGCTAGCTTGATGACTGGAGTAATGGCGTTGCCGATCGTCGTGCCCCGGCCGGTTGTGAATACTACGACGGTGGCTCCAGCGGCAACGAGACCAGGCGTTGATTCCTGATCGTAGCCTGGGCCTTGCATCAAATTGAGCCCACGATTCCGCGGTGTTTCGGCATATTCGATTACGCCTTCAACACGCGTGGAACCTGCCTTGGCAATTGCGCCGAGCGATTTGATCGTGATGTTCAGGAGTCCACCCATTACGTTTCCAGGACTTGGGTTATTGTTGAGCACCGCGCCAAATTTCGACGCATAGTCTTTGTACCAATCGACCATCCGATAAACCGCGCGTCCGGTCTCGACATCTTTTGCACGACACGCCAGCAAGTGCTCCGCGCCACAAAACTCAGGGACTTCCGTTATCAACACAGTGCCGCCGGATCTCACTAACAGATCAGCAGCGCGACCCAGTGATGGATTCGCCGAGATTCCTGAGAAGCCATCAGAACCACCACACTTAACACCGAGCACCAACTCGCTTGCTGAACACCGTTCACGCGCTGTTTGATTAACCTGCGGAAGCATCTTTTGAACTTCTTCAAGGCCGCGCTGAATCGCTGCCTGTGTGCCGCCTACTTCTTGTATTCCGATCTTCGCAACAGGTTTGTCGAACGACTTCTCGCGTTTGAGCAGATACTTCTCAACCTGCGAGAGGTTCGTCTTCTCACAACCCAGATCGATCAGGATCACTCCGCCAACGTTCGGGTGGTCTGCGTAATTTGAAAGAGTCCGCAGCATCACATCGATCGTCGAACCATCCTGGCAGCCGCAACCTTTGTTATGGGGAATCGCGACGACTCCATCAACGTTCGGATACTTCTGTCTATCGAAAAACGTGAACTCAGCGATGATGGAAATCTGGAGCGCTTCATGACTCGCGCACATGCTCGTCGGAACAATCAGGACATAGTTGCGCGTACCAACACGTCCATCAGGTCGACGAAAACCCATGAACGACGCGCGCTCGTTTTCCGGAATGTATGAAGGTGGGGGCGTGTGCAAATGCTCCGGCAAGTCACGAATGATTGGCACATCGTCACTCATGTTGTCGTGGCTAATCTGTTCGCCCTGCAGGATGCCGAGCGAAGTTCCGATTGGCTGACCAAACTGCAACACAAACTGGCCGCTGGGAATATCACGAATCGCAAACCGATGACCCGGCAGCACGTCGTTACGAACTTGAAGTACTGAATCGTCAGGTAAAACGATTTCGAGTCCAGCCGTCACTGGCTTCTTGACGACCGCGACGTTGTCTTTCGGATCGACAATGATCGCGTAATCGCTGACAAGGGCCGCTTGTGGAGTTTGAAGCTTAAACATGTAATTGCGATTAACCGTCCAGAACGTCTGCCAGTATCAGGGACCTCACATTCGGGTGGAGCCGCAGCCATAACCCGGGATTCTGATCCAACTGTGCTTGGCGCGTCGCACCATCATCGGAAAGACTCGTGTCTAAAAGTTTGCGATAGCTCTCACGCTTTCCTGGAGCCGTGCTCGCGTCAACGATCGACTGGACAATTCGACGAGCTCCGAGAATAGCGGCGGGCCCAAGAGTAAGTATGCTTGTGGCCGCGCGACATTCTGCTTCCTCGGATTCCGTTACCTGGGTTCCACCCGCTTTGAACTTCTTGATGTGATGCTCGCGAATACTTTCCGAGATCGGAATCATTCCTGCCACATCGTTATAGGTCGCTCCCGACCCTGGTTTGATGTAAGCGAGGTGGGATGCGCCGCCCGCTTCTGGCCCAAGCCCGAGAAAGAAGATATCAATGCCGCCGAGTGCTTCGAGTTTCTGAATGTACGCTGCTAATTCCGCTCCCAGATCTGCAGCGTCCGTCTTGATGCAGGTGAAGCTCTTGACCTTGCTAAAGAACTCTTCGCCCAAAAGACGTTCAAAGTCGCGAACGAAGCTCAACCCGTTGTCCATGCGCAGCGGCGCGAGCGCATCTTGAGTAAAGACGTGCAGACGTCTGAGCAATGCATCGTTCTCGCTGTTCTTAGCGATTTGTCCGAGCTGTCGATGGAGCGCTTGTGCTCCGCGACCGCCCAAGAGAATCATCACAAGCGAGCCGGCCTTAGCGTCGGCGGCAGATTGAATTTCATCGAGCATCGCCCGTCCCACGGCGTCTTCAGTCGGCAGAACTTCATACTGCAACTCGTGCGCTGGCAGGCGGGCAAGATAAGCAGGATCGGCCGGTCCTCTCGATAACCAGACATTTTCACCGGCAATTCGCCGTCGGATGTTTTCAGTGCTCGTAGCTGACATTAAGGTGGAGTCGTTTGCGTTCGAAATGTTGTAAAAAAACCTACCGGGAAACTCGCTTAGGAGCCGCGGACTGGTTTTACCAATCCGAACAGGAAAGCATGACTTTAACACGCGATGAAAAAGTAGACAAGCTACAATTTCCTTAACGAAATGACTGTATAAATCCCAGCAAGTAGCGGCTTTTTCGGCTTGACGGTGACTAAGTTAAGGTGTTACACAGTAACCGCATTTTCTAGAAAGTGGTCTAACCTTTAGCCAACTATCTCCCCTAACCACCGCAGCGGCGTTCGGGGTCTAAACCACCTCCTTGCCGAAGCTTGGATTAGTTCGGATTGTGGGCTCCGTTCACCAAACCTTAAGACCGAAGGCTTTTCTTTCATGACTTATTCCCGCTTGGAATTGAATGGCAAAGTTGCAGTCGTTATCGGTGGCACTTCGGGCATCGGCCGCGCAATCGCGCATGGACTCGCCGAGGCGGGTGCCGATGTAATACCAACGTCGAGACGAACCGAACAGGTCGATGTCGCTGCCCGTGAAATTGAAGAACGAGGACGGCGAACGCTGCGCGTCGCGTCGGACGTGGCTGACCGCGAGTCGATCCAGAAGTTGCTGAATGAAGTCGTAAATGCTTTTGGCAAAGTAGATGTCCTGGTAAATTCCGCAGGTCGTACCAAGCGCGCGCGAACGGTTGATTTCTCCGAGGACGACTGGAACAGCATCTTCGACACCAACCTGACTGGCACGCTGCGAACTTGCCAGATTTTTGGCAAGCACATGCTCGAAAGAGAATCGGGCAGCATTATCAACATCGCTTCGCTATCGACGTTTGTCGCATTGTTTGAAGTGGCGGCGTATTCAGCAAGTAAAGCGGCGGTAGCTTCCCTCACGAAATCGTTGGCGATTGAATGGGCGGCGCATGGCGTTCGCGTTAATGCAATTGCCCCCGGCGTGTTTCGAACAGCTCTCAATCAAAAGCTGCTCGACGAAACGGAGCGCGGTCGCGAATTCCTCTTGCGCACGCCAATGCGGCGATTCGGCAACGTCGACGAACTCGCGGGCGCGGCAATTTTTCTGGCGTCTGACGCCGCCAGTTTCGTCAACGGTGAAATACTAGCTGTCGATGGCGGATTTTTAGCAAGCGGCGTCAATCAATAAACAGCAAGAGTAACCTCGAGGGAAAATGAAGATGAACGATGCAACAAACGTCGTGGGCGCTGCGCGTGCATCAAGTGCTTCTCAAGCTGGTTCACTCGGCGCAGCGGCTTCTGCTGCCAGTGCAGTCGAAACGGTCGGAGCACAAATTGGTCGTTATCGTTGGGTAATCTGCGGCCTCCTGTTCTTTGCCACGACTGTCAACTACATCGATCGTCAGGTGCTCGGGATACTGTCGAAGGATCTCAAAGGCGCCATCGGGTGGACAGAAGTCGACTACGGCAACATTGTCGCCGCGTTTAATGCAGCATATGCGTTCGGGCTGTTAGTTGCCGGACGATTGATGGACAAAGTGGGAACGCGTATCGGGTATGCATGCGCGATCATTTGGTGGAGCCTCGCTGCAATGGCCCACGCACTTGCTCGGACACCGTTTGGCTTCGGGATTGCGCGCGCGTCCCTCGGAGTTGGTGAAGCAGGAAATTTTCCGGCTGCGATCAAGACTGTCGCCGAGTGGTTTCCCAAGAAAGAACGAGCGTTTGCTACAGGTATCTTCAATGCAGGATCCAATGTCGGCGCGATTTTCGCGCCGTTGACAGTGCCGTGGATCGCAACGCATCTAGGCTGGCAATGGGCATTTATTTTGACGGGTGCGATCGGATTTTTATGGCTGGTCTTTTGGCTGCCACTCTACAACCGACCTGAAAAACATCCGAAGGTTAGCAAAGCTGAGCTGGCTCATATTCAATCTGATCCACCGGATTCGCCGGCGATCAAAGTCCCGTGGGTGAGATTAATACCGCACCGGCAAACTTCTGCGTTTGCGATCGGCAAATATCTCACCGACCCAATCTGGTGGTTCTATCTCTACTGGATACCGAACTTTCTTCGCGATAATCACGGGCTCGATCTCACAACCATCGGTTTACCGTTGATCGTGATCTACCTGGTTGCTGACATCGGTAGTATTGGTGGGGGGTGGCTGTCGTCGACCTTCATCAAACGAGGTTGGACCATCAATCGTTCACGCAAGACTGCGATGTTGATCTGCGCTCTTGCAGTCACTCCGATCATTTTTGTTTCGAACGTGAAGAACCTTTGGGTCGCAGTTGGCTTGATCGGCTTGGCAGCAGCGGCACACCAGGGATGGTCATGTAATCTGTTCACGACAACCTCTGACATGTTTCCGCGACGTGCCGTTGGCTCGGTCGTTGGCATCGGTGGAATGGCGGGGGCGCTCGGCGGTGCGACCATGGCTGTAGCAACCGGGGTAATCCTGCAAAGCACTGGTCAGAACTACACGATCGTTTTCATGATCGCGGGAACAGCTTACCTCGTCGCTCTGCTGGTTATTCACCTACTCGCGCCTCGTCTCGAACCAGTTGCTGATGTCGAGACCGTTCCGACCGAGGCTTTTTCCATCGGCACCTTCGTAGGCTTCGGATTTGTTGGACTCATCCTCGGCTCATTCGTCGGCTGGTGTGTTGGATTGATCGCTAGGGTCACCGGGCAATTACTTTTTGAATACATGATACTGGCGGGACTCATTGGTGCGGGCATTGGCGGCGTGCTCGGTTTGGTTCTCGCAATGATGAAATTCGGTTCTCGCAAGCCGGCGTAACATATCGTCGTGTCAGGCCTAATTAGATCATGACGGAACTCGTAATCAAAGACAGTCAGCAGTCTCGATGGGACATCGTCTCACTGGGCGAAGTGATGCTGAGGCTCGATCCCGGTGACGGACGAGTCCACACAACGCGCAGCTTTCAAGTCTGGGAAGGCGGTGGCGAATACAACGTCGCTCGTGGTCTCAAGCGGTGCTTCGGACTCGAAGCGACCGTTGTTACCGCGTTCGCTGACAACGCTGTCGGGCGTCTCGTACAAGATTTGATCTACCAGGGCGGCGTAGATCAATCACACGTCAAATGGGTCAAGTTCGACGGCGTCGGACGCACGGTGCGAAATGGTTTGAACTTCACCGAGCGTGGGTTTGGAGTACGCGCCGCAGCGGGCTGTTCCGATCGAGGCCACACTGCGGTTTCGCAGTTGAAGGCCGGTGAGATCGATTGGGAGCGGATCTTCAAGACTGAAGGTGCACGATGGTTTCATACCGGAGGAATCTTCTGTGCACTTTCTGAAACTACGCCGGGCGTTGCGAGCGAAGCGATGGAGGCGGCGCGTAAACATGGCGCAATCGTTTCTTACGATTTGAATTATCGCGACTCGCTTTGGCGCTCGATCGGTGGCCGTGAAAGAGCCGTCGCGGTGAATCGGGAGTTGGCGCCACTCGTCGACGTCATGATTGGCAATGAAGAAGATTTTACTGCCGCGCTCGGATTCGAAGTTGAAGGCGTTGACGAGCAACACTCCAAATTAGACGTGAGTAACTTCCGTAAGATGATCAAGAAAGCAGTCGGCGAGTTTTCGAACTTTAAGGTTGTTGCGACCACTTTGCGGAATGCCAAAACAGCTACCGTCAATGATTGGGGTGCGATCTGTTATGCAGGCGGCGAGTTTTATGAAGCACCGGTGCGCGATAACCTCGAGATATTCGATCGCGTTGGTGGCGGCGACTCGTTCGCTTCTGGATTGATCTATGGATTGTTAACTGGCCGTGGTCCGCAATGGGCCGTCGAATGCGGAGCTGCGCACGGGGCGCTCGCGATGACGACGCCGGGCGATACAACGATGGCGACGCTTGCTGAAGTTGAGAGAGTGATGAAGCGAGGGACGGCGCGAGTCGACCGGTAATGTCGCATCTATCGACCTGGAACTTTGAGCTTGGTGCTTTGTACTTCGTTCTTATTCGACAAGCGTTTGTTCGACTACAGACTACTACAAAGCCACAAAGTACGAAGGACTAAGTTCTTTGCCTTATGGACAAGACCCAGGTAATTAAGACAATCAAAGACATAGGCATCATTCCGGTCGTGCGTGCGACAAGTGCCGACGAAGCAATGCGTGCGATTGACGCCATTCGCGAAGGCGGCATTTCCGTTCTGGAAATTACTATGACCGTGCCGGGCGCTGTCGCTGTAATTGAAGAAATATCTAAGCGCTATGGTTCGGAGGCGCTCGTCGGCGCAGGCACGGTGCTCAACCCAGAAAAAGCACGCGAGTGTATCTCGGCAGGTGCTCGCTTTATTGTGAGCCCTGCACTAAATCTAGAAACGATTGCATTGTGCCGGCAGTCAGATATTGCCGTAATGCCCGGATCGTTGACTCCGACGGAAGTGGTACAAGCTTGGAATGCTGGCGCAGATTTGGTGAAAGTCTTTCCAGCAGGAGCCGTCGGCGGCGCGAGTTATATCAAGTCTTTGAAGGCCCCTCTTCCACATATAGAACTGATTCCAACAGGTGGTGTTTCGCTGAAGACGGCCGCGGATTTTATTAGAGCGGGCGCAAGCGCGCTTGGAGTGGGTGCGGATCTCGTCGACATCAAGGCAATCAGAGAAGGCCAGCAGGCACTGATCACCGAGCGCGCTCGGCAATTCGTGGAGATTGTGAAAGCGGCACGTAATACTGGTTAGCTCAATATCGATGACGCGCAAGCTTGTGTCACAGTTCAAGACGCATAACACCTACTCTCAACTTCGACTGCATTACTCAAGCCCAGATAATCGCAAGTAAGGAAGGGCAGTTTACCCCCGCTCACTTTCGGGGATTTGTCACTGACAAAGCAATTAGGTTGAGTTGCGTTGACGGGATGAGGAAGCGGAGCGTTAGTCGGATGAATGATGGCAGAATGACAATCCGGTCCGAGTTTACAGTCGAACGCTTCGATGCATTGGTGCATGAAGTGACCCCAAGAGTCAGAGGCCCTGTTCCTGCGGCAACGCTTGAAATCGTGCACGAGTCCGATTTGTACTGCTGTGCTTCATGGCGACTCAACGCATGTGGTGCGCGCGAACTATTCATCGAGCAACCGGGACGCGCAATCGCCCCTTGCATTCTTCGAGTTGGAATCTACTTTCAGGATTCGCCAGTTGTAACCTCTCAGCAAGCGTCGCATCAGGCCGCATTCGACGCGCTCATAACCCATCGCGCGACGCTTCAGGCACTGGGCGTTTGCTGCACGTTCACAACAGGATCGGAAACGCGCGACGATACCGTGTTTGCTTGGTCCGATCAGGATCTCACCAAATGGCTCACGGACAAGAGCGACAATCGGGACCTCGTTTGGCTATGGGATTTCAACAAAGGCGAACCCGGTGTGCAACAACTCGAAGATGTCCTCGCTGCGTTGCTACCGCTGTGGGTGGTCTGGAATTCACTCTAAAAAATTGTCGGATAACATGGTGCTCCTAAAGGGGGGCGTTTAACCTTAACCGGCCGGAGGTATAACAACTGCACTCCTATCGGTGCGCGTGTACGATGCC
>Ga0070690_100001952_pt1 | contig 10971 bp, 9 predicted proteins | sample KBSS33HmetaG_FD_64671 | JGI IMG/M metagenome (GOLD analysis project Ga0070690, IMG submission 64671) | Switchgrass rhizosphere microbial communities from Kellogg Biological Station, Michigan, USA - KBS S3-3H metaG | ecosystem: Host-associated > Plants > Roots > Rhizosphere ...
GTGGAATGTTCCGGCGGCAAGATGCACCTGATCCCGATGCCGGATGGCCGGCTCCGCATGGTGGCCGACAATGGATTGCTGCGACGGAAGCTGAAGCTCGAAAGTTTGTTGAGATAGCCAAACGGCGCCAGTGTCCGGGGATCGGGGAGTTTTCTGATCTGTTCACATCACCGGCTGGCGGTCGAAAAGCGGCAGAGGGCTGCCGCAGTCCAAAACCTCGCGGGGATTCGCAGGGCCAATTGACGACGCAGATCTACCGGCCGTTTTCCGTTGAAATCGAAGTCAAGCCGCCGGGGCCGCTTGCGCGCTGGCGTTCAAGCGTTCGAGGTATTCGCGGACCTTCGCCAACGCTTTAGCGCGATGGCTGATCTGGTTCTTCACATCATCGCCGAGCTCGGCAAACGTCTGTTCATAACCATCCGGTACGAACAACGGATCATAGCCGAATCCATTCGCGCCGCGCAGGGCCGTCAAAATTCTGCCCATGCAAACGCCGTCAAAGATCTGGGTATCGAATTTGTCCGCGAAACAGACCGGTGAGGAGCTTTCGACCCTTCCTTCCGGGATCACGGTCAGCGCGATGACGCATCGGAACCGGGCCTGGCGCTTGTCGGCGGACACTTTTTGCATCAGGCGCAAGAGCTTGGCGTTGTTGTCGGCATCGGGCGCATTGCCGTTCTTACCGGGCTTGCCCCCGTCCATGGCCGCGAACCGCGCCGAATGGACGCCGGGTTCGCCGTTGAGCGCGTCGACTTTCAGGCCCGAATCGTCAGCCAGGACATAATCCACCTTGGAATTCTTCAGTTGAAAACGGGTGTCGTCCTGCGCCAGCCAGTGGGCGATCTGGATCGCTTTTTTCGTTGCGTTCCCCGCGAAAGAATCTGCATCTTCAGCCACCTTTGGAACCCCGATGAAATCGTCCAGTGACAGACAATTAAAATTGTAACCCAGGATGGCGCGGATCTCGTCCACCTTATGAGCGTTCCTGGTAGCCAGAAGAAGTGTCTGCACGCCGGAACAATAGCAATCAACGTGCCGTTGAAAATAAAAATTTTTCCCGCTTGGTCCCATAAGACAATCTTCACCATCGGCTGTCTGTGGTCTTTAAGTGTCCAGATTTTTGCCGCGACGGCCACGAATTTAAGCAGTTTCGAAGGCATCGAGGAACCCGGTGTCCGTTTCATCGTCGCCTCCAACGACTACGTATACATCGCCTATACCAATATCACCGACGTCGGCGACAATACCGTCCGGATGACCGAACGGTTCTATGCCGGGGATTGGTGGGATGGCGACCGGGAACGGCACGATCGCAGCCGGCAACGTGCCGAGGTCAAAGGCATCGGCCCGCACCAGAAGACCGGCGAGACCTTCGAGTACGCCACCACCTGGCGGACCAGCACGAACTTTTTCGGGTCCGGCCGCTTCTGCCATGTCTTCCAGCTCAAAGCGCTCAACGGCAACAACGGCGCGCCGCTCGTGACGATGTCCGTGCTCGCCGGCACCAACAACTGTTGCGTCCAGTATTGGCCCGGCAATAAACGCGGGTTCACCACCGTCCGCCAATTCCATTGGTCCCCCGGCGCCTGGGAAACCGTCCATATCCGGATCAAGACCTCAAACACCAACGACGGCGAAATCCTGGTCTCGGTCAACGGCGACAGATTCCAGGGCCTGAAAAATGTCGCGGTCTATCGCCCGGGCGCGACCGCCTACCGGCCCAAGTGGGGACTCTACCGCGGCACCAGCACCAACCTGCCGCCGGGTGAAAGCTGGGTCGAACACAAGAACGCCTCCGCCCTCAAGCTCGCCGATGCCCCGTACGTCGCCGCCGGATGGGAAATGATCCCGGAGATCCTGTCCCGCATCGTTCCGCCACGATTTCCGAAGACGAATTTCCCGGTGACGGATTTCGGCGCCGACACGAACGGTTCTCGCGATTCCCTGCCCGCGTTCACCAACGCCATCTTCGCCTGCAATACCGCCCACGGCGGGCATGTCATCGTCCCCGCCGGCAATTACCGCCTCGACGGCCCCATCCACCTGCTCGATTACGTCGACCTGCACCTGGAAACCAACGCGGTCCTGAATTTCACCGCCGACCCGAAGCTTTATCTGCCAGTCGTGTTGGTGAAATGGGAAGGCACCCGTTGTTATAATTATTCGCCGCTCATCTACGGCTATCAATTGCACGACATCGCCGTCACCGGCCCCGGCCTCATCTACGGCGGCTACAGCAATTTCTGGTACCAATGGAATTTCAAGGTCGAGGCGGCCGACCAAAAACTCCTCCAACAGATGGGGCGCGACCTGGTCCCCGTCAACCAGCGCATCTTCGGCGACGGCCACAAGCTCCGTCCCTACGGCATCCAATTCTACGATTGCGAAAATGTCCTGGTCGACGGTGTCACGATGAAGGAAAGCCCGATGTGGTCGCTCAGCCCCGTGTTCTGCAGCAACGTCACCATCCGGAATTACAAAGTCCTCCCCGGCTGGTACAACGACGACGGCTGCGACCCGGATTCCTGCATCGATACGTTGATCGAGAACTGCGATTTCAGCACGGCCGATGACAATATCGCGATCAAGGCGGGACGCGACAACGACGCGTGGTCGGAAAACGGCGGACGCGAGTGCGAGAACCTCGTCATCCGCAGCAACTATTTCCGGTGGACGATGAACAATGCCATCGCCATCGGCAGCGAGATGGCCGGCGGCATCAAGAACGTCTACGTGGAGAACAACCTCTTTGGCCGCGTGCCGAAATATGCGGTCTATCTGAAAGGCAACACCGACCGCGGCGGTTATATCGAGAATGTCTGGATGCGGAATAACGTCGGCACCAATACGGCTTCACGCGTCGCGTTCCGCATCGAATCCAATTTCAACGGGGTCACCAATCATCCCTACGCGCCGCTGTTCCGCGACCTGCATTTCGAGAATTTCCACTTCGCCCGCGCCGGCACCGGGATCGCTATCGATGGCCTGCCCCAGAAGCACATCAACAATGTGTCGTTCAAAGACATCACCATCGATACGGCGACCAATGGGATCGCGACCAAATTCGTGGAACGCCTGACGCTCGACAACGTCGATATCAGCGGAAAATTGTATAACAGCCGTCCAACCTCCGGACCCTCACGGGCCGATCTGATTCCGCCGCGGCTCCGGTCTCGTTGATCCTCGTAATCTTGACGTTAAAGGGCATTCCCACCCCTCACCCTGCCCTCTCCCCGTTGAAGGGAGAGGGTCTGCTTTTGAACAGCGGCCGCTTTACCTTCGATGACCGTCATGAACGACTGCATCGACCATTGAGAAAGATGAAGACGACCAACGACCTTTCCTTCTCCCTTCAACGGGGAGAAAGACCGAGGATGAGGGGTGAAACGGACGGCGATCGAACAATAGTGCTAAACCCCCACCAACGCCGCCCCGATGACGCCGGCGGAATCGCCCAGCTGATGCTTGACGATCGGCGTTTCCAGAGAATCGCTGAAGACGAACGATTTCACTGCCGCGATCCCATCGGTGTAGAGCGCATCAAAGTTTGAAACGCCACCGCCGAGCACGACGACGTCCGGATCCAACACATCGATCACATTAGCCATCGCCCGGCCGAAGCGCCGGAAGAAATCGTTCATGAATTCGCCGGCCTTCGCATCGCCGGCGCGAAAATCTTTCACGATATCCTGGAACGACGTTTTCGTTCCGAACTTCTCCGCATATCGCGCCTCGGCGCCGCCGCCGCTGATGTACGTCTCCACGCAACCGCGCTGGCCGCAATAACAGGACGGTCCGGTTGGGTCGATGGACGTGTGTCCCCATTCGCCGGCGATGGCCTGGCGTCCGACGATGACCTGGCCTTTGTGCACGATGCCACCGCCGCAACCCGTGCCCATGATGACGCCGAAGACAAGGTCATGTCCCCTGCCCGCGCCGTGCAATGCCTCCGCCATCGCGAAACAGTTTGCATCGTTCTGGATATTGATCCGCCGGCCCAACAACTTTTCCAGATCCGCTTTCAACGGCTGGCCATTCAGGCAGACCGTGTTGGAATTTTTCATCAGGCCCGTCCGCGGCGAGATCGCGCCGGGCGTCCCGATGCCAAAGGTCGTCGGCCCGCCTTTGACCTGCGCGACCAATCCATCGTGGAGTTCTTTGATACGGCCCAGGATATGGCGATATCCTTTTTCCTGCTGCGTATCGATGCGTTTACGAAAGAGCTCCTTCCCGGAGCCGTCGAGGACGACGCCTTCGATCTTGGTGCCGCCGAGGTCGATGCCGATGCGAAACATGCTTGTCCGCAGGTTACGCGGATGAACGCAGATACAAAAGCGTGAACACAGCCGCCGGCGTGCTTAGCTGCGCCAGAACCCGATCACTTCGCTCCAAAAGGCCGCCGCCGGCACCTGGATCTGGCAATGCCCGCCATCCGGAAAAGCCCACAGCTTTTTCGGTCCGGCATAACTGTCATACAGGCGTCGACCGAACTTTTCCGGCACGACCGTGTCTTTGCCATCGACCGTGATGCCCACCTTGCCGCGAAATTGTTTCAGGTAATCTTCGGGCGAAAACCGGTCGACCATCAACAACCGGACCGGCAGATAGGGATAATGACCCTGCGCCACACTGGTGATGCGGTTGTACGGCGAGATCAAAACCATCCCGGAGACGCGGTCGGGATGCTTCCCCGCCAACCAGGATACGACGCCGCTGCCCAGCGATTCGCCGACCAGATAAACCGGCTGAGGGGTCGGCAATTGTTGAAACGCTTCTTCCGCCGCTTCGAACAAAGCAGTCCGGGTCGGTGAACCGGGACGATCCTCGTACCCGGGATATTCCAGGATGAAAACGTCGAAGGGCGCCGCCGCCTGGATATCATCCGCATAATGCCCGGAGCCGGTGGCCGTGCTGCCGTTGCCGTAAGCGACCAGGACCGCGCCGGCGGCGGGTTGTTTTGGGGAAAGGCGTTTGAAGCCGATGGGTGTGCCCGCTGAATTGGTCCACCGCTCCAATCGGGCGGAGCGCGCCATCTGGTCCACCTGCGCCGGCGTGTAGACAGCGGGAAAATAAAGGAGCGACCGTTGAAAAACGGCGATGACCCCGCAAATCACCAGATACGAACCGACGATGATCAACAACAACATCTTGACCAGGCGGACCGGCAACGACGACTTCTTCGCGCTTTGCTCCATGTCCGCGATGATGCAGAACCGATACCACAGAACGGAAGGAAAAACAAAAAAGGCGAACGAATTTCTCCGTTCGCCTTTTGAAGTTTTGGCGGGGTCGGCGCGCGGCGCCGACCGGACGCCGCAGCACGGCATCCCTACCTTTTAATACCGATAATGTTCGGCTTTGTACGGGCCGTCGACCGGCACACCGAGATACTCGGCCTGCTTCTTCGACAGCTTCGTCAGCTTCACGCCGATCTTTTCGAGATGCAGGCGCGCGACTTCTTCGTCCAATTTCTTGGGCAGGCGGTAGACGCCGATCTGGTTCGCGTCGCGGTTCTTCCACAGGTCCAATTGCGCAAGGCATTGGTTGGTGAAGCTGTTGCTCATCACGAAACTCGGATGGCCGGTGGCACAACCGAGATTCACGAGCCGGCCTTCGGCGAGCAGATAAATGCTGTTGCCGCCCGGCATCGTGTATTTGTCCACCTGCGGCTTGATGTTCAATTTCTTGACGCCCTTGGCCTCGTTCAGGCGGTCCACCTGGATCTCGTTGTCGAAATGCCCGATGTTACAGACGATCGCCTGGTCTTTCATCTTCAGGAGGTGTTCCAGCGTGATGACGTCGCGATTGCCGGTGGTCGTGACATAAAGATCGGCGGTGCCGAGCGTGTCTTCGACGGTCGTGACTTCAAACCCTTCCATCGCGGCCTGCAACGCGTTGATCGGATCGATCTCGGTGACGATCACCCGGGCGCCGAACCCGCGGAGCGAATGCGCCGAGCCTTTGCCGACGTCGCCGTAACCGCAGACGACCGCGACCTTGCCCGCGACCATGACGTCGGTCGCGCGCTTGATGCCATCGGCCAGCGATTCGCGGCAGCCGTACAGGTTGTCGAATTTGGATTTCGTGACGGAGTCGTTGACGTTGATGGCCGGGACCAGCAGTTTGCCGGCTTCGAGCATCTGGTAGAGGCGATGCACGCCGGTGGTCGTCTCTTCGGAAACACCTTTCCAATCCTTCACCACGGTGTGCCAAAAACCGGGGCGTTCCTTCGCGACCCGCTTGAGCAGGTTCTTGATGACGGCGATTTCGTGGTTGTCGCTGGGCGTGTTGACCCAGTTGTCGCCGTTCTCGAGTTCGTAGCCTTTATGGATGAGCAACGTGGCGTCGCCGCCGTCGTCCACGATCAGTTGCGGGCCCAGGTGACCCGGGTGCGTGAGCGCATCGAGGGTGAAATCCCAATATTCTTCGAGGGTTTCGCCCTTGTGCGCGAACACCGGGATGCCGGCTTTGGCGATCGCCGCGGCCGCGTGGTCCTGCGTCGAGAAGATGTTGCAACTGGCCCAGCGCACGGACGCGCCCAGTTCCACGAGCGTCTCGATGAGGATCGCCGTCTCGATGGTCATGTGCAGCGAACCGGTGATGCGGACGCCTTTGAGCGGTTTGGACGGGCCGTATTTTTTCCGGATCGCCATGAGACCGGGCATCTCGTGCTCGGACACTTCGATGGTCTTGCGACCCCATTCGGCGAGCGACAGGTCGCGCACCGCGTAATCGTTCCGGGCGGTGTTGCCGGGAACCTTTAACATCGCACGACGGGACGGGGATAATTTGATCTTAGCCATAAATAAGTTTTCAGTTCTTAGTTTTCAGTTTTCAGTTTTTCAAAAGAACGCACCAGTCCTTGAATCATGGCTGATAGTTCTTTCGTTTCTTGTATAAATTCGTCGGCGTTGGTTTGGTTGATCAGTTCAAGTCTTTTGGCAATATAACATTGTGTCCGCAATTCAGCCGCCGAACCTTTCGCGATCCGAAGAAAGCGAATGAAATCCGGCCGGCTGTCGCGTTCCGAGCCTTCGGCGATGTTCGAAGGGATGGAAATCGCCGCGCGCTGCATCTGGTCGCGCAAGGCATATTGCTTCGACTCCCGCAACGCGAGACTCACTTCCACCGCCAATCGACATGCTCTTTTCCACACTTCCAGCTTTTCAAACGATTGATAAGCCATGTCAGTTTAAAGCCCCCTTTCCCCAATTGAAAACTGAACACTGAAAACTTGAAACTACAAATTTAACGCCCGGCGAAGATCCTTCACTTTATCGGTCTTCTCCCAGGTGATCTCCGGGTCGTTCTTGCCGAAGTGACCGTAATTGGTCGTCTTGCGGTAGATCGGGCGGAGGAGGTTGAGTTGCTTGACGATATTCGCCGGCTTGAAGCTGAACACCTGGCGGACGGCTCTCTCGATCTTCGTGTCCGTGATGCCGTCGATCGCCGTGCCGAAGGTGTTGACGCACACGCTCACGGGCTCGGGATAACCGATAGCATAGGCGAACTGGATCTCGGCGCTGGTGGCGATACCGGCCGCGACGATGTTCTTGGCGACCCAGCGGCCCATGTAAGCGGCGCTGCGGTCGACTTTGGACGGATCTTTGCCGGAGAACGCGCCGCCGCCGTGACGGCCCATGCCGCCGTAGCTGTCCACGATGATCTTGCGTCCGGTCAACCCGGTGTCGCCCTGCGGCCCGCCGACCACGAAACGGCCGGTCGGATTGATCAGGAACTGAGTTTTCCGGGTCAGCAGGCGTTTCGGTAAAACTTTTTTGATGACCTCTTCGATGCAAAATTCCTTGATGGTCTTGTGCTTCGCATCGTGGGCGTGCTGGGTGGAAATGACCACGTTGGTGATCTCGACCGGCTGGTCGTTCACATATTTGACAGAGACCTGCGACTTCGCGTCCGGGCGCAGCCATTTCACTTTGCCAGTCTTGCGGATCCGCGTGAGTTCGCGTCCCAGACGGTGCGCATACATGATCGGCGCCGGCATGAGCTCGCGCGTTTCGTTGCAGGCATAACCGAACATCAAACCCTGGTCGCCCGCGCCCTGCTCGGCGTGGCCTTTGCCTTCCGCCTTGCGCGCGTCCACGCCCTGGGCGATGTCCGGCGACTGCGACGTCACGGCGTTCAGGATGAGCACCTTGTCCGCATGGAAGACGTCGTCGTCGTGCGTGTAACCGATGTCGCGGATGGCTTCGCGCGCGATGGCATTGAAATCGAGCTTGGCCTTGGTCGTGATCTCGCCACCGACGACGACGAGATTCGACTTGGCGTAGGTTTCGCAGGCCACACGGCTGTACTTGTCCTGCGCCAGGCAGGCGTCCAGCACGTAGTCGGAAATCGTATCACAGACTTTGTCCGGATGGCCCTCGCCGACGGACTCTGAAGAAAAGATAAAGTTTTTGCTCATGAATCAATGGGTTCAAATGTCATATTGACGTATCAGGATAAGATGATATAACAGAATTCAAACACGTCAAATTTATTTTAACAGAAGGAAACGAAGGGAACCCAGGGGAAACAGCATGCATCCACTGTTTAAAAAAGCTGATGAGTTAAGCGGCAAGGCGATCGGCGCTGCCATTGAAGTCCATTGCTCGCATGATTCTTTCAGGAGCAAACCAATGATAACATTTCAATCGCACCAGAAAACCATGACCCGGCAAAAGTTTGTCGCGCTCTTCTTTGTTTTCTTCGTGTTCTTCTGTAAAATCATCCCATGTCCGCCACGTTGAAATCATTACGGGCCCTGTCCGACCCGACGCGGCTGCGCATCGTCGCGCTCCTGGAACGGGAGGAATTGTCCGTGAACGAACTCCAGGAGATCACGCGGCTCGGGCAATCGCGCATCTCCACGCACCTGGGCCTGTTGCAGGATTCGGACCTGGTCCAGTCCCGGCGCGAGGGCAAGCGGACCTTTTACAAACTCAACGGCTCGACCGATGCCACCGCGCGTGAATTCATCCAGCTCGCGATCCGTGGCGCGAAGGAATTGGCCGAACATTCCCACGACCAGATCAACCTCAAGCGGGTCGTCGCCCGCCGGCGCGAACAGGCGCAGGTCTATTTCAACCAGATCGCCGGGCGGTTCGACCGTGTCTACGGACCCGGCCGGTCGTGGCAGGCGTTCGGCCACCTGCTCCTGCGCGTGATGCCCCCGCTGGTCGTCGCCGACCTCGGCGCCGGCGAAGGGTTGCTGAGCGAATTGCTCGCCTGCCGCGCCAAAAAGGTGATCGCCGTCGACAACTCGGAAAAAATCGTCGAATTCGGCGCCGCCAAGGCGAAGAAGAACGGCCTGAAAAACCTGGAATTCCGCCTGGGCGACCTGCAGAACCCGCCGATCGAACCCAACAGCGTCGATCTCGTCATCCTCAGCCAGGCATTGCATCACGCGGAGATCCCGGCCGATGCCATCGTCGCGGCGTACCAGATCCTCAAACGCGGCGGGCAGATCATGATCCTCGACCTGCTGCAACATAACTTCGAGAAAGCGCGCGAACTCTACGGTGACCGCTGGCTCGGGTTGACGGAAAGCGACCTGCACCGCTGGCTCGAGGAAGCGGGATTCAGGAAGATCGAGATCAGCGTCGTCGCGCGCGAAGAACAACCGCCGCACTTCCAGACGATTTTGGCCGGCGCCGAAAAGATGTAGCGTCAGGCATCTTGCCTGACGTAGAGCCGGGCTTCCAGCCCGGCGGAAAAAGCTAACGATCCGACCACATTCTCCGAAAGAGCCACGTTGTCGCCTGACCACCGATGGTCCGGGCGGCAGGATGCCGCCCTCTACGTCAGGCAAGATGCCTGACGCTACCCCACGACGATGTTCACCAGCTTTTTCGGCACGATGATGACCTTTTTGATCGTTTTGCCGGCGATGAACTGTTGAACTTTCTCCGATGCTTTCGCAATCGCTTCGATCGTGGCGTTGTCGGCATCGAGGGCAACCTTGATGACATCGCGCAGCTTGCCGTTCACCTGTACCGGCAGCTCGATCTCGCTCTCGACGAGCAGCGACGGATCGAACCGGGGCCACCGAGCGTAGGCCAACGCGGAGTGCGGAATGCGGAGTACGGAATGGATTTTTTCCCAAAGCTCTTCAGATAAATGCGGTGCGAATGGTTGCAGCAGGATCAAAAACTCCCGCAAAACGGAAACCGGTTTCGTTTCCCAGGTCATCGCGTCGTTGGCGAACACCATCATCGCCGAGATCGCGGTGTTGAAACGCATGCCGTCCAGGTCTTCGGTGACTTTCTTGATGCACGCATGCAGGGTTTTCAACTGCGCCGGCGTCGCAGCGACGTCTTTGATCGTCGGATCGAGCTTGATGACCTCCAACAGCGCCTGCCCGCCCCGGCCGGCCGTTTCCGCCTGTTCGAATTCCGTCTCCGACTTTTCATCGACGAACAATCGCCAGACGCGGCCGAGGAATTTGTACACCCCGGCGACGCCCTGGGTGTTCCACGGTTTCACCATCTCCAGCGGTCCCATGAACATCTCATACAACCGGAACGCATCGGAACCGTATTCCTTGAGCACATCGTCCGGGTTGACGACGTTGCCGCGCGATTTGGACATCTTCTGCCCGTCTTCGCCGAGGATCAGGCCCTGGTTGACGAGTTTGAAGAACGGCTCCGCCGTCGAGACGCAACCCAGATCGAACAACACCTTGTGCCAGAACCGCGCGTACAAAAGATGAAGCACGGCATGTTCGGTGCCGCCGACGTACAAATCTACTCCTTGAGACTTGTAGCCGCCGACGTCAGTCGGCGCATTTTTTTCAGTCAGCGCGGACTGACGTCCGCGGCTACCCATCCAATAAGATTCTGCATTACGATCAACGAACGCGTTCGGATTTGTCGCATCGAGATAACGCAGGTAATACCAACACGACCCGGCCCATTGCGGCATGGTGTTGGTTTCACGGACGGAACCATCCGGCAGATTCACCCAATCCTTCGC
>Ga0070690_100001953_pt1 | contig 10969 bp, 11 predicted proteins | sample KBSS33HmetaG_FD_64671 | JGI IMG/M metagenome (GOLD analysis project Ga0070690, IMG submission 64671) | Switchgrass rhizosphere microbial communities from Kellogg Biological Station, Michigan, USA - KBS S3-3H metaG | ecosystem: Host-associated > Plants > Roots > Rhizosphere ...
GCCCCGCCCGTCCGCCAGTCGCCGCCAAACCGGTCCAGCATCAGCTTCACGGCATAACTCTGGCCATGATGCGGCGGCGGCGTGTGGGCAAAAACAAGCAGTTTCATGTCAGCATAAATGACGGCCGGATGCGGATCATTTCGATCCCGCAGGTTTTTTCAATACCAGAAACGCGTACGACGGCGCCAGGCGATGGAACCAGTTCCGGCGATGATACCGGTAGTTCCAATCCATGAGCCGGCACAGCCAGCGGTCCAGGCCGGTCCAAAAGCCCGAATTGTACAGGTCAACCCCGCGGTCGCGCAAACGGCGCAACGGCGGAAATTCGAAATACGTCTTTTGCACGATCTCAAAACCGGCCCGCCGAACCATGTCGTCCAGCAACTCCCGGGGAAAGCCGCGTTCGCATGGCGTCAAACCGCCCTTGCGCGGACAATGCCACGCTCCCAGGGTCGTGATGGGCTCTTTGATCAGGCAAAAACCGCCCGGCTTCAGGACGCGGAACAGCTCGCCCAGCACATAGGAAACGTTGGGAACATGATGCAAAACGGCGATGTTCACCACCGTATCGAAAAATCCATCCGGAAAATCGAGGCGGCCATCGATGTGCGCCTTCGCGTACGTCGTCGACGCGTCGTTCTGGAAATAACCCTGGGCAGATTCGACAATATACAAATGCTCGATCAAGTTCCGGACGGGACGGAACTCTTCACCGTTGCCGCTTCCCAATCCCATCACCTTGCCCAGTCCCGGGCGTCCCTCGAGGGTCAGGCGATAACCCGCCTTCCAATGCAGGACATCGTTGTTGGGCATCCGCTTCCGGCCCTGGTCATAGTTTTCGAAACAGGCATTCTCCTCAAGGCCATACCATTCGCGAATCTCTTCCAGGCTGAAATCGTCGCCGAAAAGTTTCCGGCCGGAATAATAGTCAGCCAACGACGCTTCACTCTGCCCTTGCAAACGGGAATGGCGGGGAATTACCGGCGCGGGATCAGGGTTCATGGCTTTCATCGGCGTCGCAATCCGCCATCTGATGTCGGCAGAAACGGCGAACCTACTCATGCTAGTTCAACCATACACCCGAGTCAATCTGCCCTCCCCCCGCCTTGTCCCCAAAAGTCCTATCGACTTCCCGGGTCGACTGAACTAAAACATTTCCACGCGCCGCCAAGACCCCAGTCTTTTCCCGGTAGCGATCGTGTGATTACTAAAGTCAATGTCCTCGGCGTCGGCGTCAGCGTCCTGAACCTCAAGGCCGCCCTCGACGCCATCGCCGATGCCGTCCGTTCCCGGCGCAAAGGCTACATCTGCGTCACCGGCGTCCACGGCGTCATGGAAGCACAAAGCGATGCGGCCTTCCGAAAGATCCTGAACGGCGCCTTTCTCTGCACGCCCGACGGCATGCCCATGGTCTGGATGGGAAAGATCCGCGGTCACCGGGACATGGCCCGCGTCTATGGCCCCGATCTCATGCTCGATGTCTGTGCCTGGAGCGAAACCTCGGGCGCCAAACATTTTTTTTACGGCGGAGCCGATGGCGTCGCCGACCTGCTCGCCAAAAAGCTAAAGGAAAAGTTTCCGAAGCTGGAAGTGGCCGGCACCTATACCCCCCCGTTCCGGCCGCTCACCGGTGATGAAGAAAAAGCGCTGCAGGAAAAGATACAGGCCGCGAAACCGGACATCTTCTGGGTCGGATTGAGCACGCCCAAACAGGAAAAATTCATGGCCGAATACCTGCCGAAGCTCGACGTAACGGTGATGGTCGGCGTCGGCGCGGCGTTCGATTTCCACAGCGGCCGCGTGAAACAGGCGCCGCGTTGGATGCAACGCTCCGGCCTCGAATGGTTCTATCGGCTCTGCCAGGAACCGAAACGATTGGCCAAACGTTATCTCACGAACAATCCCCGCTTCGCCCTGAAGATCCTCGGCCAGTTGACCGGCTTGAAGAAATATCCCCTGGATTGATCAGTTTCCGCTTTCCGCCTTCCGCTTTCCGCTTTCCAGAACCGGCCTGGCGTCTTTCGGCAACTGAACATCGCTGCCCTTGTGCGACGGCAACCACTCGATGATCCGCGCGATCGCCAGCCGCACGGCGTCATCCGATCCGCGCGGCAGGACGAACCCGGCTTTTTTTAGCTTGGAGGCATCCATCCGTGAATGCGGCACGTCGCCCGGCCAGCCGCCGGCCGTCGTCCCGTAAGAGATTTTTGTGCGGTCTTTGAACCCGAGCTGCGCGATCAATTCCTCCGCGATGAATTTCACCGTCGTCCCGCCTTCGGGCGCCACGTTGAACACGTCGAATTTCCCGCTCTCCAGCGTGGCGCACTTTTTGCCGCCGAACCGGATCGCCTCGACGATGTCGCGCACATAGATATATGGCTTCGATTGCAACCCGTTACCGAGCACTTTGAGTTCAGCCGAATTTTCTCCCAGGCGCCGGATGAAATCGTAAATGGCTCCATGGGTCGTCCGGTCGCCGACGATGTTGCCGAAACGGAGGATGATCGCTTTCAAGCCGAACGTGGCGCAGAATGCCGAGATCAATGCCTCCGCCGCCACTTTGCCGGCGCCGTACAAACTGATCGGCAACGCCGGCCCCATGCCTTCGTGCGTCGGCGTCGTGCCGACGTCGCCATAGACCGTGCCCGAGCTGGACGTGACGATTTGCTGGACACCGTTGCGGCGCATCGCCTCCAGCACGTTGTAGGTGACGATCGTTTCCTGTTCCAGGTCGAGGCGCGTGTTCTCGATCCCCCACCGCGCGTCGGGGTTGGCCGCCAGATGGAACACCTGGTCGATCCCGGCGAAATGCGGCGCGGCTTTTTCCAGGTCCAACAGGTCGAGTTCGATGAGCCGAAGCCGGGGATCGTTTTTATATGGCGCGAGATGTTCCCGCCGGCCGGAAGAGAAATTATCGAGAAGACGGATCTCTTTGACCGAACTCTCCGCCAGGAGAAAATCGATCAGGTGCGACCCGATGAATCCCGCGCCGCCGGTCACAAGAATCTTGCTCATGCGTCAAAACGTAATCGTTGAATCGCTGAAATCGTAGAAAAACGGCGTAATGATTCAAAGATTAAACGTCCGGCGCATGATTTTATTTGAGTAAAACGGCGGGTTCGATTATCTCAATACTGCCCTAACGCGCATGAACGACAACCCGGACCATCCACCCCGCAAAAGCTTTTGGCAGGACGCCGTCGAAAACTGGCAGCGCCTGCCCAACAAAGGATTTTTTTTCGGGCTGCTCGCGGCCTGGCTCGTCCTGTTCCAGTTCTGGGGCAATTCCGTCCTCGGTTACGTCCATACCCCGTCCCTGTTCAGCTGGCTTTACGACATCTATAACAGTCCCAACAGCGCGGAGGATTCCGGTCACGGCGATTTCATCCCGTTCCTGGTCATCATCCTGCTCTGGTGGAAACGCCGGGAACTCCTGGCCCTGCCGTTGCAACTATGGCTGCCCGGCGCGCTCATCTTCATCTTCGCCCTGGCGATGCATATCCTGGCATACCTGGTCCAGCAACCCCTGTTCTCCGTCGCCGCCTTGTTCATCGGTGTCTACGGATTGACGGGCCTGGCCTGGGGACCGGCATGGCTGCGCCACAGCCGTTACCCGTTCGCGTTGTTCCTCTTTTCCATCCCCCTGGCCTCACACCTGAATTTCATCCTGTTTCCCTTGCGCGTGCTCGCCACCAAACTCGCCGCCGGCACCGCGCATCTCATCGGCATCAACGTCCTTCGCCAGGGCACCGACCTGATCGATCCCTCGGGATCGTTCCGCTATGAGGTCGCCGCGGAATGCGGCGGCATGCGCAGCCTGGTCGCCGTCATCCTCATCGCCACCGTCTATGCGTTCGGCGTCTTCAGATCACCCGCGCTGCGGACGCTATTGATCCTTTCAGCCGTCCCCTTTGCCGTCCTCGGGAACGTCGTCCGCCTGTTCACCATCATCTTCGCCGCGTCGATCGGCGGGCAGTCCGCCGGCAATTATGTCCATCTCGGCGGACCGTTCGGCATCCTCAGCCTTTTGCCCTATGTGCCGGCCGTCGCCGGCCTGTTCCTGCTGGGGCGATGGATGGAAAAATACGAGGCGAGGTCACACGCGCATGAAAAATAAATGGCTCATCTTTTCGGCCATGCTGCTCCTGGTCGCCACCACGGCCGCCGGCCTCGGCTGGTTGCGCACGCACCAGCGCCTCGGCCGGCCCGGCATCGTCGCCACGCCGATCCTCGGCCAGGTCGCCATGAAGATCGATCTGCCGGCCGATGTCCCCGGTTTCAGTTCCACCAACATCCCTGAATCGGAACTGGAACTGAATTATTTCCCGACGGACACGAGCTATACCCGGCGCCTCTACCAGGCCAGCGGCGCCTCGCCGGTCGCCGCCACCATCATCATGATGGGAGCCGACCGCACCAGCATCCATAAACCCGACTATTGCCTGCCGGGCCAGGGCTGGAAAATCCTCGAAAAGACCACCGCGAACATCACCATCACCATCACGAACGGGAGTTACGACCTGCCCGTCGCCAAATGGACCATCAGCAATTCATTCGTCGGCAAAGACGGGGTCCGCCAGACGATCCATGGTGTTTATGTCTTCTGGTTTGTCGCCGATCATGAACAAACGCCCGATTTTTACCAACGGCTCTGGTGGTTGACGCGCGACATGGTCAGCCACGGCGTCCTGCAACGCTGGGCGTACGTCAGTTATTTTTCGCCCTGCGAACCCGGAAAAGAAGCGGCGACCTATGAGAACATGAAAACGCTCATCGCCGCGTCCGTGCCCGGGTTCCAGGTGTCACCCCCCATGTCCCCCGTCGCGACGATTGCGCCGCGATGACAAGTTTGTTAGTCTGTCTATAACCCGTTTTGTCGGTGAAATCATGTTAAGGCGCACCCAACAGATACGCACCCAGGTCCAACAGCTCGCCGATGCCTGTATCGTCGCGATCAGTTTTTGGATGGCGTACGTGTTGCGTGATAATCCGCACGTGTCCGCGTGGCTGCGCCTGGACCCGATCCCGCCGGATTCTTTCAACAGCGCCAATGCGGTTTGGTTGTACGTCGCCCTGATCCCCATCGCGCCGCTCATCCTCGAATCGCAGGGATTCTACAGCCGGCCGGTCATGTGCCCGCGACCGGCGATGCTTTGGCCCCTGTTCAAAGGCTGTCTCCTCACCACCATCGGCCTGGTCCTCGCGATCTACGCCCTGCACCTGACCGTGCCCCGCGGCGTCACCAGCTTCTTCGGCATCGTCAGCTTCATCATCATCTACCTTAAAGAAGAAACCCTGCGCCTGGTCATCCGGAGCAAATTCGGCCAGTCCCAATATAAACGCCGCTTCGTCCTCGTCGGGACCGGTGGTGAACTGGCCGGGATGGCCCGGGAACTTGAAGGCCGCCGCGACGACACCGTCGCCGTCGTCGCCCAGTTCGATCTCGCCCGGCCCTTGTCCGAACTGGTCCAACTGCTCCACGAACATTCCATCTACGGCGTCATCCTCAGCGCCAAACGCACCTATTTTGAACAGATCGAAAACGTCATCAAAGCCTGCGAACTGGAAGGGGTCGAGGTCTGGCTCATCGCCGATTTCTTCACCAACCAGATCGCGCGCACGACCTTCGACGAATTATTGGGCCGGCCGCTGCTCATTTTCAGCAGCACCCCCGAGGCCTCCTGGCAAAGCGTCGTCAAACAGGTCATCGATTTCTTCGGCGCCCTGGTCCTGCTGATCCTCACCGCGCCGATCTTCATCGGCATCGCCCTCGCCATCCGGTTGACGTCCCCGGGCCCGGTGTTTTTCCGCCAACAACGTTCCGGCATCAACGGCGCGCCGTTCAAACTCTATAAGTTCCGCACCATGATCACCAATGCCGAACAGTTCAAACACGAACTCGCCGCGATGAACGAAATGCAGGGCCCCGTCTTCAAAGTCACCAATGATCCCCGCGTCACCAACATCGGCAAATGGCTCCGCCGTTACAGCCTGGACGAATTGCCCCAGCTGTGGAACGTCCTGTGGGGCGAGATGAGCCTCGTCGGACCGCGCCCGCTGCCCGTCGACGAAGTCAAATGCTTCAACGACTTCGCCCATCGCCGCCGGCTCAGCGTCAAACCCGGCCTCACCTGCCTCTGGCAGATCAGCGGCCGCAACCAGATCTCCGACTTCAAAGACTGGGTCCGCCTCGACCTCGAATATATCGACAACTGGTCCCTCTGGCTCGACCTCAAGATCCTCTTCAAGACCATCCCCGCGGTGCTGATCGGCACCGGGGCCAAGTAAGTTCGTCGAAGCGTTAAAGCGTTGAAGCGACCCATGCGTTTGACTACGCTCTTACGCTTGAACGTTTCAACGCTTTAACATGAAAAATAAACCGACCTCCGTCGTCACCGGCGCCGCCGGCTTCCTGGGCTCGCACCTGACCGACCTGCTCCTTTCCCGCGGCCATAAAGTCATCGGCCTCGACAATTTTGTCACCGGCAGCGTCGATAATATCGCCCACCTCGGCGGCAACCCGGATTTCAAGTTCATCCAGCAGGATGTCACCGAATTCATCTTCCTCGATTGCCCGGTCGATTACGTCTGGCATTTCGCCTCGCCCGCCAGCCCGATCGATTATCTCGAACTGCCCATCCAAACGCTCAAGGTCGGTTCCCTCGGCACCCATAAAGCCCTCGGCCTGGCCAAGAACAAAGGCGCCCGATTCCTGATCGCCTCGACCTCCGAGATCTATGGCGATCCCCTCATCCACCCGCAAACCGAAGAATACTGGGGCAACGTCAACACCATCGGCCCGCGCGGCTGTTACGATGAAGCCAAACGCTTCGCCGAAGCCATGACCATGGCCTATCACCGCGAACACAAGGTCGAAACGCGGATCGTCCGCATCTTCAACACCTACGGCCCCCGCATGCGCATCAACGACGGCCGCGTCGTTCCCGCTTTCGTCAGCCAGGCGCTCAAGAACAAGCCGGTCACCGTCTTCGGGAACGGCAAACAGACCCGCAGCTTCTGCTACGTCTCCGATCTCATCGAAGGCATCTATCGCCTCATGATGAGCGATTACGATCTGCCGGTGAACATCGGCAACCCCGCGGAACTGACCATGCTCCAGTTCGCCGAAGAGATCATCCGCGCGACGAAATCGAAGAGCAAAATCGTCCACAAACCGTTGCCGCAGGACGATCCCAAACAGCGCAAGCCCAACATCACCAAGGCAAAGACGATCTTGAAATGGGAACCCAAAGTTGCGCTCGCACAGGGATTGACCGATACCATCGCGTATTTCCGGACCAAAGTGTGACGATTTGCGATCGACGATCGACGCAACCGTAGAAATTTGGAGTCGTATATCGTAAATCGTATATCGTAAATTCGGTCGATGCTATTTCAGGCCAGGCAATCCAAGTTTGTCTTTCCCGGGCCAGCCCTGGTCATGGGCATCGTCAACGTCACACCCGATTCCTTTTCCGACGGCGGCAAATGCCTCGACGTCGAGGCGGCGGTCGCCCATGCGCTGAAATTGGCCGAACAAGGCGCCGAAATCCTCGATATCGGCGGTGAATCCACCCGGCCGGGCGCCACGCCCGTGTCTGAGACCGAAGAACTGCGCCGCGTCATCCCCGTCATCGAACGCCTTTCGGCAGAAATCCATTCCCCGACGGACGAGGTCGCCCGCAGGCCGGTTTTGATCTCCATCGACACCATGAAACCAGGCGTCGCCCGCGCCGCCCTCCAGGCCGGCGCCGCCATCGTCAACGACGTCGCCGCCGATCGCGAGGACGATGCGATGTGGAAGGCCGCCGCCGCCTTCAACGCCGGATACATCTGCATGCACGCGAAAGCAAAACCCGTGTATGACGATGTCCTCTGCGAAGTCATGGACTTTTTTCGCGATCGCCTGGAAAGATTGAACGCCGCGGGCGTTTCGCCTGACCAAGTCGTGTTCGATGTCGGCATCGGTTTCGGCAAGACCTTGGAACAGACCTTGCTGTTGTTGGCCCGGTTGCGTGAATTTAAAGTGTTGGGCCGGCCGCTGCTGCTCGGGGTCTCGCGCAAGTCGTTCATCGAAAAATTGACGGGCGCGCCGGTAAATCAACGTTTGCCCGCATCATTGGCTTGTGCGACTCTGGGAATCGAAGCGGGCGCGCAGATCATTCGCGCACATGACGTGGCCGAAACGGTCCAGGCCGTCCGCATGGCCGAAGCGATAGTTGGTAAAACATAATGTGGCGTGAAATCCAAAATGATTGGCGGCCCGCGCTGGAGATCCTGATCCTCACGGTCGGCATCTACTACACGTCCCGCTTCCTCCGGGGCACCCGCGGCTGGCCCGTCGTCATCGGTTTCACCGTCCTGCTCCTGGTCCTCGCCGCCGTCGCCACCATTCTCAACCTCCCCGTCCTGCGCCTCCTGCTCGTCGGGTTCGCCCAGTTCTTTGCCGTCGCCATCCTCATCATCTTCCAGCCGGAACTGCGCCGGCTCCTGGCTGAACTGGGCAATATCCCCATCTTCGCGAACGTCCATGAACAACGCGAAAGCATCGAGGTCATCGTCCAAACCTGCGAACGCCTGTCCGAAGTCAAGATCGGCGCCCTCGTCGCCATCGAACAGACCATCCAACTCCACGATGCCGTCGAATCCGGCGTCCCCGTCGATTGCGAAGCCACTCCCGAAATGCTCGAAACGATCTTCTTCCCGAACAACGCCATCCACGACGGCGGCGTCGTCATCAAAGGCGATCGCATCGCCTACGCCGCCTGCATCTTCCCGCTCACCACCCGGCAGGATCTCAACAAATCTCTCGGCACACGCCATCGCGCCGCCATCGGCCTGAGCGAAGAAACCGATGCCGTCGTCATCGCGGTGTCCGAAGAGAACGGCACCATCTCCCACGCCTACAAAGGCCAGCTCGTCCGCGGCGTCACCATCGAGGAGTTGCGCGCGTTCCTGACCTCCGTCATCGTTCAACCGGCCGAAACCCGCAGCCTCGTCGAATGGATCCGGCGCAAGTTCGGCCAGCGCAATAAACCCGGCCCCGCCGTGGTCAACCGCAACGAACCCCGGTCCGCCGGTAAAACCTGATCCACGCCATGCACGACCTCTTCACCAAAGACATCGGCTGGAAACTGGCATCGCTCACCCTCGCCATCGCCATCTGGGTCACCGTCTTCAAATACAACGGCGGCGCGTTCGAACGCGGCACCCCCCGCCAGAACACCTATAGCGACCTCCCGGTCTCCGTCTTTTGCACCACGGGCGATCCCCGCGCCTTCAGCATCAAGCCCGAAACCGTCACGATCAAGGTCAGCGGCCCGGCCGAAGCCATGGACCGCCTCCAGGGCAGCGAGATCCATCCCTTCGTCGATGTCACCGGCAACGAATCCGCCCGCAGCTTCCGCCGCCAGGTCAACGTCTCCCTGCCCCATGGCGTCACCCTGGACGATGTCGATCCCGTCTGGGTCGGGGTATCCCAGGCGCGCTGAACTATTCCATGAATCCAAAGAAAATCTTCGGAACCGACGGCGTCCGCGGCACCGCGAACGTTGAACCCGTCACCGCTGAAACCGCCCTCAAGCTCGGCCGCGCCGCCGCCCTCGTGTTCAAGGACACCGGCAAACAGGCCCGCGGCCACGGCAAACACAAGATCGTCATCGGCAAGGACACCCGCCTCTCCGGCTACATGCTCGAGAACGCCATCTCGTCCGGCATCCTGTCCATGGGCGTCGATGTCCTGTTCATCGGACCGCTCCCCACCCCCGGCGTCGCCTATATCACCCGCAGCCTCCGCGCCGATGCCGGCATCGTCATCACCGCCTCCCATAATCCCTATGCCGACAACGGCATCAAATTTTTCCGGGCCGACGGCTACAAGCTCGATGACAAGATCGAAGCCCGGATCGAAGGGCTCGTGTTTTCCGGTGAGATCGAAAAAGTGCGCCCCGCTGCCGAAGAGATCGGCAAAGCGGTCCGCATCGACGACGCCCTCGGCCGTTACATCGAATTCGCCAAAACCAGTTTCCCCAAAACACTGACCCTCGAAGGCCTGCGCATCGTCATCGATTGCGGCCACGGCGCCGCCTATAAATCATCGCCCTGTGTCCTGCGCGAACTCGGCGCCGACGTCATCGTTTTCGGCAACCAGCCCGACGGCAAGAACATCAACGAGAATTGCGGCTCCATGCATCCCGAAACCCTTTGCCGCCAGGTCGTCGAACATAAAGCCGACCTCGGTATCGCGCACGATGGCGATGCGGACCGCGTCTTGCTCTGCGACGAAAAAGGCAGGTTGATCGACGGCGACGACATCATGGCCATCGCCGCGCTCGACATGCTGGCCGAAAAGACGCTGGCGGAAAAAACGCTCGTCGCCACGGTCATGAGCAACGCCGGCCTCGAAGCCGCCATCAAAAAAGCCGGCGGCAAGATCATCCGCACCGCCGTCGGCGACAAAAACGTCATCGATGAAATGCTCAGGGGCGGCCACAATTTCGGCGGCGAACAAAGCGGCCACCTGATCTTCCGCGAATATGCCTCCACCGGCGACGGCCTCGTCGCCGCGCTCCAGATCCTGCGCATCATGAAGGCAAAAGGACAACCGTTGTCCAAACTCGCCCGGTGCTGGACGCGGTTCCCGCAAGTGGTCACCAACGTCAGGGTCCGTGAAAAAATTCCTTTCGAGCAACTGGACGGGGTGTTGAAGCTGGTGACTTCAGCCGAAAATGAACTGAAGAACGCCGGCGGCCGCGTGTTGCTCCGTTATTCCGGCACCGAACCCAAAGCCCGGCTCCTGCTGGAAGGTTCCGACGAAACGGTCTTGAAAGCGTGGTCCGACAAGATCTGCGGCGCCATCCAGAAACAGATCGGGGCCTGATCCATCATTCCGACAACGACGCGATCGGCGTCCACTGAAGTTCTTTGTTGCACCGGGGGCAATGGGTGAAGATATCGTCTTCGATGAAGT
>Ga0070690_100001959_pt1 | contig 10954 bp, 6 predicted proteins | sample KBSS33HmetaG_FD_64671 | JGI IMG/M metagenome (GOLD analysis project Ga0070690, IMG submission 64671) | Switchgrass rhizosphere microbial communities from Kellogg Biological Station, Michigan, USA - KBS S3-3H metaG | ecosystem: Host-associated > Plants > Roots > Rhizosphere ...
TCCCAACTGCCTTTGTACATATAGCCGTGGAAGGCGCCATCATAGACGCCAAAGTTGTCGAAGTTCGTCGCCTGCATACCGCCGACCAGATTGAACGAGCCGCGGTAGGGCATGTTCGAAAAGCTGCTCGCCAGGTCTTGCGAGCGAATGCGCCCACCGTAGGGCCTGCCGTTTGCCCCCATGATCGGGTTGCCTTCGGCGTCGTGCAGCTCGAACGCAGCAATCGAAGCATGAACCGTCAGGTTATCCGGGGCGCGGCCATTGGTCGGTATTTCGACGTTGCCGCCCGAAGCGAAGATGCCGAGGACGTTCTGCGCGTCCTGATTGATCGCGTTGCCTGCCGCGTCTACCACCGGCGTTTCGTAAGTCAAATCACCCGTGATCACCACCGAGCCGCCGGTCACAGGCTTGCGGTCGTTGCCCGACGGATAGCCGCCTGCCGTCACCGTGACCGCAAAATCAGAATCAATCGCCGGGGCCGGCTGGCCCTGACCGTTGCGGCCCGGCCCGTGCAATGACTGAACGTCGCCGCGGATGTAGAGCGACGCCGCCGAGCGGTTGCCCTTTTCGACAATCGAGCGATCTTTCGGCACGCCGCGCAGCGTCTTGGTGCCGTTGCCGGCATCAATCGTCGTCGTGTTGGCGTCCACATCAATCACCACAGTCGTCGTCTTGCTGCCCTGCGTGATGCGAATGATCTCGCGGTTGCCCGACGGGTCGGCGCTCAGTTGAATGTCGTTGACATCGCCCATCACATAGAGGCCGCTGCCGGAAAAAGTCTCGCCATCCGACGGCACATAAACGCCCGGCTCAAGTGTCGGCGTGGTCGAGGTTGGGTCTTTCGCTTCGGGCAGCGGCTCGATCAGGTTATTGACGCTGCGCAGAGCCTGATGCAACTCGCCATCGGTCGGCGAGCCGGCAGAAAGCTGGAAGCCGCCGTCTAAGACAGCGCGCGCTTGATCAAAGGCGTTGCCGGTCGGCGGGATCGGCGCGACGCCGCGGTCAAAGCCTGCAAGGAACTTCGGCGCCACCAGCACGCCGTCAACGACTTCGGAATCGGCATCAACCGGCGGCGGCGGCTCGCCCGCGCCGTGACGATAAAAGCTGGTGCTGCGATAGGATTGCGAAACGTGGCCGTGAAAGACCGGCGGGTCAGAGCCGTCGGCGGTCGTCCAGAAGCCGAAACGCTCGTTGGTGTGGACGCGGCCCGCGAAGCGGTCGCCGGGGCCGAGCCCTTGATAGATGAAAGGCCCCGCAGGATTGTACGGGTCGAAGGTGTCATAGAAGAGCGCGAACTCAGAGAAGGTGCCGACGCGCAATCCGCCGCCTTCGCCTTTGACCAGCAGCTTGAAATTGATCACGCCCTCTTCAACCAGGGTCACGGCGCCGTTCAAGCCTTCGATGCCTTCGCCGCGCGATTCCAGTTGATAAGTGACGGCGTAGGGCTCGATCTGGCCATAGCGCGGATAGAGCGGATTGATGTATTTGACGCGCTGGTTGTAGTGCGCCGGGTCGTTGTCGTCTACGGGATAGGGCACCTGGATGTCTTTGACGTTGATCTTGGTAATGTAGGCCGCGTTATTTGGGAAGACCTCTTTCTTGTTCATCGCGGCCTGGGCAGCGACGATGAAATCGCTCGGGTTCAAGGTCGGCTGTCCGGGTGTGATGTGCGGCGGATCGGGCAGCGACCCGATGATAAATTTGTCATTGCGCAGCAAGCGGTGCAGGTTGTTGACGCCGGCCTCGGCGGCGTAGAAGCCGCTGGTCAGGTTCTTGAAGTTCTGGGTGATCGCTTTGTCGGAAAGCGACGTGAAGGTGACGGCCAGCCCGAGCATCAAGAGCAGCGACATGATGAGCAACACGGCGATCAACGCCATGCCGCGCTCGTCGTCGCGCGCCGATGTCGCGTCGCGCTGCCATCGCTTCGCCGCCATCGCCGCCCGTAAATTCGTCACCCGAAGGTGCGTCCCTCTCTTACTCATCGCTCTTACCTCTTCGACCGGCAGCGCCGTTCTGCGGACGACTGCTGCCGGTTCAGACTTCTATTGATTTGGATCGCTCGCGCCCGGGCGCGTGTCGCCGGTTCGCTGGTTCAGCCGCTCGTGCAGCTTCGGCTGGCGACCGATGTAACGGGTGCGGCGCTGAATGCCGTCGCCCGCGCCGTTGCCGCCGCCATTGCCACTGACGGGGTTGCCGTCGGCGTCATAACCGCGCGGCTGGCCGCCGCTTGCGCCCGTGCCGCCGCCCGCGCCGGGATCGCCGCCGCCGTAGCCGCCCGGTCCGCCGCCCCCCGGCCCGCCACCGCCGCCAGGCCCACCGCCCGGCGAAGACGGATTGCCGCCACCTGCAACCGAGCCGAAGTCGCCGCCCGGCGTCAAGCGCGGACGGACGACGCTCGCGAGCGTCACCAGCCGTTCGGCTTTCTCATCGTTCTTGATCTCTGTGCGCGCCGTCATCGTTACCTCGATGGCTTGCGTCTTGAACTCGCGCGAGATGCTCTGCTGCTTAACCCAGGTGCCTTCGGCTTCGCCGTCGCGGACTTCGAGATAGCGCAACTGGAAGGCGACGACGTTGCGGGCGATGGTGATGGGCTTGCCGCCATTGACCGACAGCGTAAAGAGCGGATGTTCTTTGTTCGCCCGATCAACGAAGTAGCGCTTGGTGGTTACGGGCCGCAGCGTGAAGCCGCCGTTTTCGTACTCGGAGCCGAACGGCACTTCAGGCGTCACCCCCGGATGATCAACGGTGTCGAAGCTGAGGCCGAGATAGCCGCCCTGAGTCACCTGCGCGGCGCGCGCTTTGATGAAATCGAATTGCAGCGAGCCATCGGGCCTTGTAGCGGTAATGACAAATTCTTCGTTCGGCGCAATGGCGCTGGCGATGTCGGCGACTTTGAGGCGCGTCGAGCCGCCCGGCAACAACTCAACGTAACGATCACTGACCGAAAATGGGCTGGCCCAGCCGGCAACCAGCGGCAGCGTGCCTGTGGGAATCCTCGATTGCGTATCGGCGGTGACAATCGTGACTTCGTCGGTCTTGCCGTCTATGCCATCTTTGGAATAGATGGTGCGGAAGCGCTGGCCGAGTCCCAGGCCATTCTCTTTCGACTGCTGAATGTCGCGCGTCAGAAAATCCATCATCAGGCGGGCGTTCTGATCCATTTCGGAAACGCCCTGCTCGGCGCGAAAGATCGTCTGGCTCTTGCCCAGCAGGAGCGCCACCGCGCCGCCGATGATTAAGAAGACGGTCATCGCCACCATCAGCTCGACGAGCGAAAAGCCGCTCGCAGATTGCGGATTGCGGATTGCGGATTGCGGATTCCGCAATTCGTTTGTGTCTTTTGCCTTCATCGCGACTCTCCTCATTGGTGCGTCATCACCGTGTACAGATCAACCAGTTCGGGCGTCTTGCCTACGGGAGCGTTCTCGCTCTTGACGCGCACGGCGATAGTCAGCCGGCGGTCGGCGGGATTCTCTTCGCCGCTCGACATGATCGCCCAGCGGCGCGTGTAAGTGACGCGCTCGGCAGGGAAGGGATTGCTGTTGGTGATTGTGCCGTCGGGCCGGCGCGTTTCCGCCGTGCCGTCGGCGCGGACAACTGTGACCGTGCCTTCAGGCTCGATGTCGTCGCGGCCCGCGAGAATGATCTTGTCGTAGTAAGCGATGCCGCCGCTCGTGATGTCTTGATCGAGCGCGCCGACGGCGTAGGTGTCATCCGCGCCGTGGCTGTTGGGATTGTTCTGCATCTTTGACGGATCAACCAGCCGCTCGAAGGATGCCGCGCCGAGCTGTTCGAGCTTGTCCTGCGCGAAGGTCGTCGCGGTCGTCATGTTGCGCGAGCTGGCGTTAGTCTTCATCGCCATCGTGAACATGCCGGCCATGCTGATGAGGCCGACGACGGTGACGAAGATGGCGATGGTCGCTTCGATCAGCGTGAAGCCGCTTTCGGCCTCTCTGGCCGGCGGCGTGGCGCTGTGTGTCTGCTGGGTAATCGTTTGATTCATATCGTCTCCCACAAGGCTTTGATCGTCAGGCGGTCAAAGCGCGGCGGCGGGCCGCTTAGGTCTTCTTGTCTTTTTGCGGATCGGCGAGCGTCACCTGGCCGGTCGGCGAGATGACGACATTCTGGTAATAACCGTCAACGCTGTTGACGCGGATGGTCACGTCTTCGTTCGGCAAAGGCGTGACGATGCCGCGCCCGTCAAAGGCGACCTGTCTGGGAGCTTGCTCGTCAATCGTGATGCCGTTAGGCAATTCGATGGCCGTCAGCACCTGAGCTTCGGCGCCGGCCATCTGACCGTATTGCTCGACGCGCAGGCGCTGGGCTTCCGGGATCGTCACCGCGGCGCGGGCGTTGTTTGAAGTTGCCAGGTAGCGGGCTCGCTGCAAAGCGGTGGCGACGTTTCGCGAGCCGACGCCCAGGCGGTAGAGCCGCATCCAGGAGAGCGCTTGCGGCACGATGAAGGCGGTGACGATGCCGATCACCATCAAGATGACCGCCACTTCAATAATCGAAAAACCGCGCTGGCGGCGGCTGGTTTTGGCTGGAAGGATTGGCTTGAGTCGCAACATAACGTAACAAATTATGGCAACCGCCGACTTACACTTCGCGTTACTCGGCGTCGGCGCGCAGCAGGTTCAAATCTCGCCAGCGGGAGCTATCAGGGTGCAAAACCGTGTTTTAACCGCGGGGGCGCTCAAGCCATCTGAGTAGGAGCGCGACTTAAAGAGGCAACTGCTATTCCGTTGACTGACAAGCGGCGGGCTTTCGTTGTACACTCAAGGCAGGGCGCCGTTAGAGCAGGCCGGCTCTTTCAATCTTCCTCAGTGGAGCAGACAGTGGCGACGATCACCAATCCTCAGGAGCGTGTCTCGACAGACAACCTCGACTTTCTGCTGATGGTTTTGCCGCCGCACATCCGCGAGGCGCTCAACCGGCAGGGCGAGATCGAATCGCTCATCGAAGTCGTTCTCGATCTCGGACGCCAGCCCGAAGCGCGCTATCCCGGCGAAGCCCGCTACCTCAACGACGGCGTCGTGACGCCCGAAGACCTGAAATATGTCGAGAGCCGCGTCGGGCGCTTTACGCGTGACAACCGCGCCGGCATCGAGCGCACCTTGCATCGCATCTCGGCCATCCGCAACCGCATCGGCGAGATTGTCGGCCTGACCTGCCGCGTGGGCCGCGCCATCTTCGGTACCGTCGACATCATTCGCGACATGGTCGAATCGGGCAAAAGCATTCTGCTGATGGGCAAGCCCGGCGTCGGCAAGACCACCTTGCTGCGCGAAGCGGCGCGCGTGCTGGCCGACGATCTGGCCAAGCGCGTCATTGTCGTTGACACCTCGAATGAGATCGCCGGCGACGGTGACGTGCCGCACCCCGGCATCGGTCGCGCCCGCCGCATGCAGGTTCCCGACCCCGAGCATCAACACCAGATCATGATCGAAGCGGTCGAGAATCACATGCCCGAAGTCATCGTCATTGACGAGATTGGCACGGCGCAGGAAGCGCTCGCGGCGCGCACCATCGCCGAGCGCGGCGTGCAATTGATCGCTACGGTTCATGGCAATACGCTCGAAAACCTGATGATCAACCCGACGCTCAGTGATCTGGTCGGCGGCATTCAGCCGGTGACGCTTTCGGACGAAGAGGCGCGGCGGCGCGGCACTCAGAAGACGGTGCTGGAGCGCAAAGCGCCGCCGACCTTCGACATCCTTATTGAGATTCAGCACAAAGACCGGCTGGTGATTCATCGTGATGTCTCTGACGCGGTTGACACGATGCTCCGCGGCTACCTGCCGCGCACCGAATTACGCGAGCGCCAGGACGGCGGTGCCTTTACGATCACCGAGCCGGAGCAAGGGCAGGCGCGCTCGGACGGCGCGAGCCGCAACGGTGGGCCGCACCGCGAGCGCCAGGCGGCCCCGCCGCGACGCGACAGCGAAGCGCCGAGCGAGAGAAAACAGAAGCGGCTGCGCATCTATCCTTACGCCATCAGCCGCGAGCGCCTGGAGCGCGCCATTGGCGAGCTTGGCGTTCCGGCCATCGTCACCAACGATATCGCTGAAGCCGATATCGTCCTGACCTTGAAGTCGCACGCCAAGCGCCAGTCGCAGAAGCTGAGAGAGGCGCGCGGGCGCAACGTCGAAGTCCACATCCTGCGCAACAACACGCTGACGCAGATGGAGAATTTCTTGAGCGAAGTCTATGGCGCGGCCCGCCCCAGCGCCGACGAAGACGCCGCCATGCAGGAGGTCGAAGACGCCGTGCTCGAAGTCGTCGAGCAGCGGCGGCCCATCGAGCTAGCGCCGCAGCCCAAGCATCTCCGCCGCTTGCAACACCTCTACATCGAGCGCAGCGGCCTGCAATCGGAAAGCAAAGGCAGCGAGCCCATGCGCCGCATCGTCATCTATCCGCGTTGATTGGGTAATGAGTGCAGAGGCGTTGCGGCAGGGATCGTCCATGCCGCAACGCACAGCCGAGGCGTGGTTATTGAGGCGGTTTCTTCTCTTCCGGCTTCGCCGATGATTCGGGCGCTTTCTTCTCTTCGGTTTTGGCCGGTTCCTGCGGCGGCATCGAGACCGGCTGCGGCTGACCTTTGTGGCAGGTGTAGCAACCGATCATCACCTCGCCGTGAGTAAACTCTTTGGCGATGCCGTACATCATGCCGATCATCTGGCGCGCTGTGGCCATCTGCGGCTTGTCGTCCTTGTCGAACTTGCCGACGATGTGGCAGAAGTCACATTTGACGCCGAGTTCTTTGGATATCAACTGCATGGCGGGCATGACGATGCCGGCGGGCTGGCCTTTGAAGACCTGAATGTTCTTGTAAACGGTTTCAGCGGGCTTGCTGTTTGCAGCGGCGGCCTTCTTGAACATCTCGTCGATGGTCGCCTTGCTGAACTCGGCAGGCACTTCCGGCTCCTTGTGGCCGGCATGGCAGGTGTAGCACGAGACGCGCGGCTTGCCGATAGACTTGTTGGCGTACTGGACGATCTGATACATCGTGCGCGCGAACTTCTTCTCTTCCTTGTCATCTTTGTCCATCTGGTGCGGCACATGGCAGAACGAGCATTCGACGCCGAGCGAGCGGGTGAAGAATCCCATCGCCCGCATGACGTTCCCAGCCGGCTGGCCTTTGAAGATTTGAATGTTCTTGAAGCGCTCTTCGGCGAGCTGTTGCGGCTGCGCGCCGCTGGCCGTCGGCTGCTGTGGCTGCTGTAACTCGACGCCATCTGCAAGCGTCGCCGCGCCCGTCGTCTGCCAGTGCGACGCCACCAGCAGAATCCCCGCGACCATGAACAGAGCAACGATACTGCGTTTCACTAAAGCTGCAATCATTACCTGACCTCCTGACTTGTTGTGCTGCGGGCAAACGTGAGCGGCAGTTTTGCCCTGAGGGAGAATGTCAACCTTAAGAACCCTGAGCTATCCATACTGTGAAAATGGTCGGTGCGCGCTATTTGATCGGCTCGAACGCCTGCCAGTCATAGGTGACGCCGATGACCAGGCCGGTCTTCGGGGCGCGGTCTGACAGGCCGAAGACCCCTGCGGCGTTAAAGCGCAGGCCGAGGGCGCGAATCTGCGCGCCGACCCGCGCGGCGCTGTAATCTTCGGTGCCGAGCGGCGCGTGCTTGCGCGTCGAGTGTTGACCGTTGACTTCGCCGACCAGGTTGACGCGGTCGCTCAGCCGGTAGATGCTCGCCAGGCCATAGAGCAGCACGTCGTTCTGCGTAAAGTTCGACAGCGGCGCTTCGAGTATCCCCACACCGAGATTGCCAAAGACGTTCAAGCGTCCGCCCGCGAGTTTCTTGCCGGCGTTGATCGTCGCGTAAAAATTCGTGGTGTTGCTGCCGATGCCGCGCGCCTGATTCGAGTTCGGCAACTGTACGCCGAAGCGGAAGCCGAGCGACGGCGCGATGCGTGTCTCGTTGCGCAGCTTCATCTTCATCCACACGGTAATGTCGCCGGCGTCGTTGGTATCGGCAGGGTTGGCGCCGAGCTTCAGATCGAGCGGCGTCGGGCCGTGGCCTTTAATTGATAAGAGATTCTGCGGCGTCCACTCGATCTGAAATTCGACCATTGGCGAGAGGCCGACGCTGACCCGCGTGTCCAGCACTTTCGTCAGGTCGCCGCGCAGGCCGGAGAGCGGGAACTTGATGTCCTGCAAAAACTCGAAGCCGGTCTCGACGCGGATGATGCCGGGTTTGACGACATCAACGTCTTCGGTGATCAAGGGTCGCTGCTGCGCGCCGGCGAAAGTTGCCGCGGCGAAGATGACCAGCAGCGCGGCAAAGAGCTTGCCGGCGGCGCGACTGAGGATGTGCGGGTGGCGCGGCATACGTGTTGACTCGTCGGCGATTGTATGGCGCGCGCCGCGCGTTTGTCAAACAAAGACAAGGTTTGTGATTTTTTGATTGCGGTTCGAGCGACGCGCAATAAACCATGATGCAAATCCTTGACAGCGCGCCGAGATACGATAAAGTTATTGTTGCTCTTCATTGTAATGGCTGATCAACGTGACGCGCTCGATGGCAGGCCGGATCGAGCCTCTTCCTCGTCCTAATCAGCTTGTTGTTGATAATCCGTGCGCCCTTCGGTTCGCCGCGCCACACCGCGCGGCGTAGATTGAAGCAATTGCAACCCACTCATTTTCAGGAGTTGTTTAATGAAAGCATTCTGGTTGAAATCATCTCTAATCACTGTCCTGTTGCTGCTGGTCGCCGTGGTCGGCGCGCTGCCGACGCGCTCTGACAGCGGGCAGCAGAAGCCCAAGTTGGTCGTCGAGCAGCCGTCACAGAAGCGCGGCGCGGCAACGGCGACGCCGCTGGCTTATCGCAGCCCCGGCGCGCGCCACAAGCTCGTCATCCCGAACGCCGACCGCGAGCTTCAGCAAGCTTTGCAAGACGCCCGCGTCATCGCCCAAGCGCGCCGCTTTAACGACTATTCAGTGATCGAAGTCAGCAGCGAAACGCTCGACCGGCTGGCTCCGCAGGCGCTTGAGCGGGCGCAGTTGCGCGACGATTTGAACCTCGTGATGCTCAAGCGCGGACAGCTTGACACCACAGGCCAGGAGCCCGTGGTCGCCGATGATTTGCGACAGACCGCGGGGGCGGCGCACGCCCTGCGCCTGGTGCAGTTGTTCGGGCCGCCGACGCCCGAAGCGCTGGCCGCCGTCCGCGCGACCGGCGTGCGCGTCGTCGGTTACGTCCCGAACAATGCTTACCTGGTCTGGGGCTCGACGGCGCAGATCAACCGCCTCGGCGCGCTGCGGCATAGCGGCGATGTCGTGCAGTGGGATGGGCCTTATCACCCGGCGTACAAGATCGATCCGCACATCAAGCTCGACTCCATCGCGCAGACCGGCATGACCGTCACCGTGCTCGACACGCCCGAAGCCGAAGCGACTGTGGCGCGGATCAAGTCGTCATCGCGCGCCGTGCTGATGCCCGAGTACCGAACCGAAGGCAAGCTGCACATCAAGGTGCTGACCGAAGCGCTCAACGTCAAATCGTGGGCGCAACTGCCGGATGTCCTCGGCATCGAGCCCTGGTCCGAGCCGCACCCGATGGACGAGCGCGCCAACCAGATCGTCGCCGGCCAGTTGACCAACGAGACGGTCAACAATGTCTTCTTCAGCCGCCCGTCCGCGCCGGGCTATCTGGCCTTCTTGAACTCGCTCGGCTTCACCAGTGATTTCGACTTCGCCATTGACATCTCCGACACGGGCTTCGACATCGGCTCGGACGACCCGACCAAGATGCACGCCGATTTCACCGACACGGCGGGATTGTCGCGCATCGCTTACCTCGCGGATTTCAGCGGTGACGCGCACACCGCAGCGACTCACGACCCGGAAGGCCACGGCACGATCAACGCTTCAATCGCCGCCGGCTTCAACAACAAGGCGGGCACCGCGTATAACGACGCCAGCGGCTATTCCTACGGCCTTGGCGCGGCGCCGTTTGCGCGCCTCGGCATCTCGAAAGTCTTCAAGGACAATGGCAGCTTCGGGCAATTCTCTTACGGCGACCTGCTGGCGAACGCCTATCGCGGCGGCGCGCGCATCTCCAGCAATAGCTGGGGCGCTTGTAATCTGGATAACGGTTTCTGCAACCTCTACAGCGACGACTGCGCGACCTATGATTACCTGGTGCGCGACGCCGACCCGTTGCAAGACGGCAACCAGGGCATGGTGATTCTGTTTGCGGCGGGCAACGACGGCGACAACGGCGACAAGGCGGCGTCGGTCGCCATCCCCGGCAGCGCCAAGAACACCATCGCCGTCGGCCTGAGCGAGAACGTGCGCGGCTCGGCGAGCGAGCGCGACGGCTGCGGCCTCAGCCAGGTCAGCGCCGACAACGCGCAGGACGTGGTCTTCTTCTCAGGCTTCGGGCCGATTCAAGATGGCCGCGCCAAGCCCGATCTGGTCGCCCCCGGCTCGCACATGACCGGCGCGGCTTCGCAAGACCCGACCTATGACGCGGCCAATCCCGACAACCTCGGCGTCTGTGATAAATACTACCCGACAGGGCAGAAGCTCTACACCTGGTCGTCGGGCACCAGTCACTCGACGCCGCTGGTGGCGGGCGCGGCGGCGCTGGCGTTCCAGTGGCTGCGCGGCCAGCTCAGCCACGAGCCTAGCCCGGCCATGGTCAAGGCCTTGCTGCTCAACTCGACCAGCTACCTCGGCGGCAATTTCGGCAACGACAGCCTGCCGGGGCCGCATCAGGGCTGGGGCCTGCTCAACATCGGGCGCATGTTTGAAGCGACAGACCGTGTTCTCTATGACCAATCGCCCAACCGCACCTTCACGCAATCGGGCGGCGCGCCGTTCGAGGTCACCGGCGTCATCAGCGACCCGACGAAAGAGTTTCGCGTTATGCTGGCCTACACAGACGCGCCGGGCGCTGAGTTCAGCAACGCGCCGTTCGTCAATCAGCTTAACCTT
>Ga0070690_100001963_pt1 | contig 10944 bp, 7 predicted proteins | sample KBSS33HmetaG_FD_64671 | JGI IMG/M metagenome (GOLD analysis project Ga0070690, IMG submission 64671) | Switchgrass rhizosphere microbial communities from Kellogg Biological Station, Michigan, USA - KBS S3-3H metaG | ecosystem: Host-associated > Plants > Roots > Rhizosphere ...
CCGCAGTCCCGATGATCCACCGGCGCCGCCCCGCTGCAAAGGCGTTATGCGCTGAACAGCGACCGCATCAGCTCCGCGAGCTGGCCCTTCAGCATCGTCGCCGAGGCGGTCAATTCCTGGGCGAAAACGCGCGCGGAGATGAAACGGCTGGCGGGGTCCATCGCCAGCACCCGGCGGAGGATGTCCGGGGCGGGCGGCGCCAGCTTGGCGATGCGCCCGAGGTGCTCGACGGTCGGACCGGTGGCGGCCTGGTACAGGATCTCGCCGACGACCCCGCCCTGATAGAAAGGTTCGCCGGACAGCAGCTCGAACATCACGAGCCCGAGCGAGAACAGATCCGAGCGCGGGCTGACGTCCTGCCCGCGGGCCTGCTCGGGCGACATGTAGCCGACGTTGCCCTTGACGTTGCCTTCCCTGGTCTTCGACACGCGCTCGGCGGCCTTGACGATGCCGAAGTCGAGCAGCTTCACCTCGCCCTCGAAGCTGATCATGATGTTCGTGGGCGAGACGTCGCGGTGAACGATGCTCAGCGGGCGGCCCTGCGTATCCGTCCGTTCGTGCGCGTAGCCGATCCCTGCGAGCACCTCGTGGACGACGTAGAAGACGACCGCGGCGGGGACGGTGCGGCCGTACTTCTCGCGGTACCGGGCCGCGATCTGGGCCAGCGTCCGGCCGTCGACGAACTCTTGGGCGAGGTAGTAACCCTCGCCAACCTTGCCGAAGTCCGCCACGGTCACGATGTTCGAGTGCGTGAGCACGGACCCGAGCTTCGCCTCGTCGATGAACTGCGCGACCGCATCCGGGTTCAGCGCCAGGTGCGGGCGCAGTCTCTTGATGACGACCATGCGCTCGAAGCCCTCGGCGCCGCTCAGCATCGCGGTGAACACCTCGGCCATGCCACCCTCGCCAATGCGCTCGATGAGCCGGTAGCGTCCGAACTGCTGCCCCCCCTCGGCGGCCATCGCGGTGGCGACGGCCAGTCCAGCGCCGGAGCTGGGCGGCACCTGCGTGGGGCGCGGCACGACGCTCAGAAGCGGGGCAGCGCCGGGCGCGCGCTCGGCAGGCGTATGGAGCGCCGGCCGCGGCACGGCGGCGTCGACCGGCGCCGCCGGATGCTCCGCCGCCGCGTCCGCGTCCCGCCGGCGCCGGCGAAGGACGATGATCAGGCCGCTCAGGATGAATGCCGCCGCGGCGACCACGCACCCGATCACCGCCGCGAACGGCACCGTGCTCCCCGTCCGGTGCGCGACGCCCACGACCCAGAGCTTGTCGGCCACCGGCACCGCCGCCGCGGTCCAGTCGCCGCCCGCCGCCCCCAGCGACGGATCCGTTTCGCGGCCGACCAGCGTGCTGGCGAGCGCGCCGAGCTCCGCGTCACCGGTCGAGGCCCGGATCCGGCGGCCGTCCGACAGCGCCAGCGCGGCGGCCGGCCCGACCCGCATCTTCTCGAGCAGCTCTCGATCGAACGGGCGTCCGATCAACAGCGTGAAGACGATCCCGGCCCGCGGGAGCTGCTGGTTGGAGATCGCGGCCAGCAGAGTCGCGCCCTTGAATTCGAGCGCGTACAGGGGCGAACCCGCCGCGCCGCGCGCGCGCCGCGCCCCGTCGCGCGCCGTCGCGGGATCGAGCTGCTGCGTGACGATCACGTCGTCGCCGACGACGATCGCGGCCGCCCGGTTGCGGTAGGGATCCCACCAATCCTCGTGCTGAAAGAGATCCTGGAACGTCACCGGATCGGCGCGATTGGCCAGCGCCGACCGCAGCTGCGGTATGTCGGCGGCCTGCTCCACCTCCTGGCTCAGGCTGGCCTTGACGCCCGTGACGGTTTCCTCGAGCGCGTGAGCGATGTCGGCGGCCTGCTTGCCGGCCGCGGCGTCGGCCTCTGAACGTTGCCGCACGAGGACACCGGTGCCGGCCAGCGCGGCCAGCCCGATCGCCACCAGGGCGAAACCCGAACGCGCGGCCGCGGGACTGCTCACCGGCTCGTCCTCATTCCTCGTGCCGGTATCCTGACCGGGGATTCCCGGCCTTGTCGAGCGGCACCGGCGCGGGCTCGACCTTCAGCGCGAAGGTCACGGCGGCGCCCGCCGGGGTCAGCGCAACCGATTCGGTCACGGGCTTCGCGTCGGGCGTCCAGGCGACAACCTGCCGCGCGCCCACCGGGACGTTCTCCAGGCGGAAGCTGCCGTCGGCGCCGACCCTGGCATGGTGGCGGTTGGGAACGACCAGGACGTTCGCCCGCATCTTCGCGTGCATGTTGCACAGCACCTCGACAACCCCGGCGTTCACCATCCGAACCATGCCGGCCTTCTCGCCCTGCTTGTAGCTGCCGAGGTCGAACGGATGCGTCGCCGACGGCGAGAAGACGTTGTGCATGAACGGATCCGAGTTCGGAAACGAGACGCGTGTCCCGCGCTGCACGACGAGCACGTTCGGAACGAACGCGCGGTCCTTCTGGACGATCTCGGTGCTGCGATCGACGTACGGCTCCTTGATGTTGTCCACGTAGACGTAAATCGGCCCCCACGGCTTGCCCTTGACGTCGACGTGGCCGGTGATGGTCGCCAGCTTCGCCCGCGCCGCGCCCGATGACGGCGACATGTCGGCCTCGCCCGCCGGCGGGGTCGGCGACGTCGGGTTCGTGGTGGACGAGACGGGGGGCATGACGGTGGTCGGGGGCGGGAGGGACGGCATGCCTTTCCCGGAGCGGGCGTTGCCCTGGATCCATTTGATCAGCATCTCGTAGTGCTCCGCCTCGAGCTGCGTCAGCCTCATGAGCAGCTCGGTCTGCTGGTCGACCTTCTGTTTCAGCTCGGCGAATTCCGCCGCGGTCGGCGCGCCCCCACGGGCCTTACCCGGCGCGGAGTGCGCGACCCGGCTCATCAGGACCGCCAGCGCGGCGGCGATCATGGGGACTGTTCGTTTACAGCTCATCCTTTTCCTTTCAACCGGTCAATAGGACATGACCACCGAGGACGTGAACACGTCGTTCGGGATCGACGGTACTCCCCCGTACTCGCCGTTGTGAAGGTACTCGATCTTGCCGACGATCCGCTGGCTGACGACCACCCGGACCCCGCCGGTGACGCGCCAGGATTTCGTGATGTAGAGGCGTTCCGCCCCCTCCGCCAGCGTCGGGTCGCCCAGCCACACGAACGCATCCCGCAGATCGCCCCGGACGAGCACGCCGAGGAAGCTGGTCAGCATGGTGGTCAGCTGGACGTATCCGCCGTTGTTCAGGCGCAGGCCGTAGACGCGATGGGCGAGGTTGACCGGCGGACCGATCTCCCCGTCGGAGCTGCCGCGCAGGAACTCGGCCTTCAGCTGAAAACGCGACGCCAGCACCTGGAGGTCGGCGCCCGCGAACCAGATCGGGTGCTGGCTGTCGAGCGCGCGATCCTGCGCGCCGTACAGGCCCGAAACGCCGAGCTCCAGGCGGACCGGCCACGGCAACGGCGGCGCGAACGCGGCGCGGCCGCTGACAGTCTTCGCGGCGTTGCTGTCGGTCTCGTCGTAGAAGTGAAAGGGTTCGATGACCGACGTTCCGTTGGTCACCGCGCCCGCGAGGATCAGCATGTCGTCGGGGCCGAGACGGCTGCGGATCTTGATCCCGATGGGCGTGCCCGTCGTGTAGCGCGCGATCAGCGACGGCGTGATGCCGAAGCGGTGGTTCGCCTTGCGCATGGGGTACTCGATGCCCAGGACGGAATCGAACTTGCCGACGAAGATCGACGTGCGCCGTTCGCGACCGACCAGCCACTCGAGCTGCGCGATGTCGACCTCGAAGGCGTCGCCGAGACGAAAGTCGGTGCCGGTTCGCGGCATGAAATCGACGCTCGCCGTGCCGAGAACCGACGAGGCGAGCGCCGCGTTGAGCGTCAGGTTCACCTCGTTGACGATGAAGCTCGGCGCGCCGTTCGAATCGATCAGATCCTGGCGATCGACGCCGGGCGGGTTGCCGAGATCGGCGGGCTCGCCGCGTGAGTTGATCGCCGGCGCCAGGATGTCGCCCATGAAGACCCAGCCGTAGTCGCCGGCGTACCTGGGAAATCGGCGGCTCGAGAGGGGTCCGACGTCCTGGATGAAACCGCTGCCGTCGCCCTCCGGGACGAAGAAGCCGACGTCGGCGTACCCGGAAATCGTGAGCGACGACTTGCGGCCGGCGACCACGCCGCGCAGCTGGCGGACCTCTTCCTTGAGCTCTTCGTAGTGCTCGTCCTCGAGCGGCGGCGTCTCCTCGCCCTCCTCCGCGGCCTCGTCGGCGCTCCCGCCCGTCGAGGCGGCGTCGTCAGCCGGCGGGGGCGCGGCCGGCGGCGGCGCCTGGGCGTAATCATCCTGCGCGCGCGCCGGAGCGGCGGCGGCGACGAGCGCGAGGAACGACGTCAGCGACAGCGAGCGCAGCGCGCGGGTCGCCATCACTTGGGGGCCTGCGCCCAGCTCGCCCGCACCGGATCCCCGGTCAGCGTCTCGAGGAACGCGACCAGATCCGCGGCCTCCTGATCGGTCAGGCCCAGCGGCTTGATCTCGGCGGCGGGATCGCCGACGCGCTCGCCGCTCTCCCCGCGCCCGCCCGTGTTGTAGTGCCAGACGACGTCTTCCAGCGTCGCGAGCGAACCATCGTGCATGTACGGCGCGGTCAGCGCGACGTTGCGCAGGCTCGGCGTCCGCCAGGCGCCCTTGAGATCGGGCGTCAGCGCGCGCTGGCGGTAGGCGTCGCGAGAGGTGTCCATCTTGCGCGGATCGCCGAAGGGGCCGTTCCGCAGCCACGTCTTGTACCGGGCGTCGCTCTGAAGACGCCACAGACCCTCCAGCGCACCCCAGGGGGGACAGCGCGGGCCGTCGACGCAATCGCACACCTCGTTGACGTTCTCTAACTTCTCGGTGCAGAGCGACGTCGTCGGAACCGCCAGGCCGATCTGGGTGACGCCCACGTTGTGGAAATCCTCGTCGGTGAGCTGCGGCCCATTGTGGCAGTCGATGCAGCCCGCCTTGCCGACGAACAGCCGCGCACCCCGCTTCGCCGCGCCCGGGATCAGCGTCGAGCTCTTCCCTGCCGCGACGAACTGATCGAAGAGCGAGTTGACGCTGACCAGCTCATACTCGTACGCAGCGATCGCCTTGCCCCAGTTCCCGAGGATCGTGTTGACGGTCTGCCTGTCGGCGTCCGCCATGTTCTCCCAGACGCCCTTCTCGCCGTTGTCGGTCTTCGTGGGCGGCAATGGTTTGGCGTTCGCCGGGAAGCGAAGCAGGTCGGTGCCGATGGTGGGATCGATCGGGCCGAAAATGGCCTCGTATTCGGTCTTGTAGACGTCGAAGATCCGGTGCGCCACCGCGAGCCGGTTGCCGTTCATGGTCGTGTTGCTCTCGGAGACGATGACGTTGAGAGCCCAGAGTGAATCGATGCGGCCGTTCCAGAATACGAGCTTCCGGTACGCGCTGTTGATGGTCGTCAACGCGTTGACGTCGGTCCAGCCCGCGCCGACAGAGACGTTGCCTGGCACCGAAGTGGTGTCGTGGCCGCCGCGCGTCGGATCGTGGCAGGTGGCGCACGAGATCTTGATCGACGACCCGGAAGTGGCGCCGCCGTCCGCGGTCAGCGGAGGCTGGCGGGCCGGCGGCGACGGTCGGTTGATCGCATCAGTCTGCGTCGCCGGGCCCGAAAAACCGGTGTCGAAGTAGAACTTCTGGCCGAGCTGCCGCGCCGCGGGCAGGTCCCAGTAGATGTTCGACTGGTCCGCCTCGGGCGGTTCCGGGTTGGCCAGCGACACCAGGAGCGACCACTCCCGGTCCGTCCACTCGCAGCGCGGATCGCCGCAGAACTGCTGGTCGGCCCACTTGCCGCAGCCGGTCAGCGCGACCAGGACCAGGAGCAGAAGTGGTTTTGGAGTGGCGATCATCGGCGGCGCCAGTGTAAAGAAAAGAACAATGAGTTGCTGCCAAATCGCCGGACGAGTTGTCCGACGGTTCGCCGCTGAGCAAACGTCGCGCCAGACAAAACGTCGTCCGGCGGGCGGACTGACTGATGCGAGTTGCGCGTTGCGATCGACGCGCGGCCGACAACTCGCCCGACCGGGCCGACAACTTGACCGAAATTCACGCTTCAAGATCGAAGCGACGCCCGATCTGCCAGGCGAGCAGATCCTGGCACGATGTTGGCTTTTCACCGCCGCGTGCTTGAATCCGTGCGCTCTCTAACGACGCTCTTCGACATGCCGCTGCAGGTTCCGCCTGCGGCGTTTCATCTGCTGATCATGGGGCCGGATCTGTTCCTGGCCCAGGCGCTGCCGAAGAGCGGCAACCTGACGATCGGCCGGGCGGACAACGCCGACATCCGCATCACTGATCCGCTCGCGTCCCGGCTGCACGCGCGGCTTCATGTCGGCGACGGCGGCCTGTTCGAGATCGAGGACATCGGCAGCATCAACCGGACCAAGGTTCGCGACGTCGGGCTCGCGCACGGGGAACGGGTCGCGGTGGTGCCCGGGGAGGCGGTGACGATCGGCTCCACCATCTTGATGGTGCAGGAGACGCGGATGGCCGCGCGCAACCGCCGCGTCTGGCCGCACACGCACTTCGAGGCGCGCATCGAGGAGGAGTGCGTGCGCGCCAACGAGACGCGGACGCCGTTCGCGATCATCCGGCTCGCGGTCGAGGGTAGCCAGCCCGCGGGCATCATCGCCGACACCATCTCGCCGGCGCTCCGGACGTCGGACATGCTGGCGCTGTTCGGACCCAGCGACTACGAGATCTTCCTCCCCGCGACGTCGCCCGATCTGGGTAACGCCATCAACAGGGATCTGATCGGCCGCCTGCGCGCGCAGAGCATCGTGGCCCGCACCGGCATGGCCTGCCATCCGCGCGACGGTCAGACGCCCGAGGCGCTGGTCGCGCGCTCGAGCGAGCGGCTGCGCGGACACGAGGCGGCGGCCCCGATCGCGGGCGTCATCGTCGAGGATCCGCGCATGCGGCGGGTCTACGGCCTGGCCAACAGCGCGGCGCGCGGCGTGATCAGCGTCCTCATCGTCGGCGAGACCGGCGTCGGCAAGGACGTGATGGCCAACGAGATTCACCGCATGTCGCCGCGCGCGAAGGCGCCGTTCGTGACGCTGAACTGCGCGGCGCTGTCCGAGAGCCTGCTGGAGAGCGAGCTGTTCGGGCACGAGAAGGGCGCTTTCACCGGCGCCACCGACGCGAAGGCGGGCATCCTCGAGACGGCGCCGGGCGGCACGGTGTTCCTGGACGAGATCGGCGAGATGCCCGCCAAGCTGCAGGCGAAGCTTCTGCGCGTGATCGAGACGCGCGAGATCCAGCGCGTCGGCAGCCTGAAGACGCGGCCCATCGACGTGCGCTTCGTGGCGGCGACGAACCGCGACCTCGAGGCGGACATCGCGGAGGGAAGGTTCCGGCGCGATCTCTTCTACCGCCTGAACGGCATCACCCTGCACCTTCCTCCGCTGCGCGAGCGCCGCCCCGAGATCCTGCCGCTGGTGCGTTCCTTCCTCGCCCGGTTCGCGAAGGAGGCGGGCGACCGGTCGCCCCCCGACGTGTCGCCGGACGCGGCGCGCCTGCTGGAGAACTATCCCTGGCCGGGCAACGTGCGCGAGGTCCGCAACGTCGTCGAGCGCGCAGTGCTCCTGTGCGAGGGATCGGAGATCCTGCCCGAGCACCTGCCGGTCGAAAGCATGGCCGCCAACTCGATCTCGTTCGCGGCTTCGGCGCCGGTGATCGCGCCCGCGCCCGCGGCTGCGCCGGCGCCCCTGGAGGCGGGGCGGCCGACGGCGCCCGCTGGCTTCGCGACCGGAGGCGCGCTCAGCGCCGCCGACGAGGAGAAGGAGCGCATCCTGCGCGTGCTGGCCGAGTGCGCGGGCAGCCAGACGCGCGCCGCGAAGATCCTCGGCATCGCGCGCAGCACGCTGATCGCCCGCCTCGACGAGTACGGCGTCCCGCGCCCGCGCAAGTAGTCGCGGGCACGTCTCTTGCTGACCGTTTGCTGATCGAGAGGCAAGGTCCATGCGCTTCGCAACCATCGCTCTCTGCCTGATGACCGGCGCCTGCGTGCCGCCGCTGCCGGGCGGGTCGCTCGACACCGGCGCCGGCGGCGCGGCGGGCTCCACGTCAGTGAGCACGGGTGGCAAGGGGGGCGTATCGGCCCCGAGCGCACGCGGCGGCAGCCCGGGCAGCGGCGCCATCGCCGGCTCCGCGTTCACGGGCGGCGGCGGCAGCGGCGGCATGCCGACTCCCGGCGGCCCGCCGCCAAACCTTGGCGGCTGGCCCGGTCCGGGCGAGACAACGGGCAGCGCGGGAACGAGCGGCGCCGACGCAGGCCTGACGTGCGCCGCGCCCCGGTGCACGCCGCATTCCTGCATGGGCGGATCGCCTCGGCCCAGCGCCGTCTCGGGATTCGAATCGCAATGCAGCGACCTCGCGCCCGTCGACGGGCGCGACGGCGCCTGGTTCGTGTACGCGACCGGCCCCACGATGACCGATCCGAGCCCGAACGAACCGTTCCGCGTGGCTTGCGACGGCGCTTTCGGCAGCTGCTACGCGAGCTGCATCCGAGGCACGTTGTCCGGCAGCGGGTATCCGACAGCGGGCATCGGGTTCGTACCCGTCAAGGACTACAAGGCTTACGACGTCAGCGCCTACCGCGGCATCGGGTTCTCCCTCTTCGTCGGCAACGTCCCGCCGTCCGCATCTTTCAGAGTCCAGGTGCCGCTCGTTGCCGACCAGGACCCGGCGTACGGCGGCACATGCACGACGAACTGCTTCAACACCTACCAGGCCCCGCTTCCGAACCTGCCAAGTGGCTGGATGCGCTACGAGATCGATTTCGCTCAGCTCGCGCAGCAACCGGGATGGGGGACGCCGGAGCCCTGGGATCCGACGACGGTTCTCAGCGTCCAGTGGGTCGTCGCGTCCCCGAACGAAACGATCCCCTATGGGACCTTCTTCTACTGCGTCGACGACGTCTCGTTCATCCCGCGCTGACGCGGCCGGGCGCGCCGTCCGACAAGTTGTCTGATCGGCCTACAACTTGATCCGACGAGTTGTAGGACGGGTCGGAGCGCGGCGCGGATTGTCGCGGGCGGCGGGCGGCACGGTCGTTGCTGATGAGCCCCGCGGAAAACAGGTGCGGGGCCTCGGCCCCGACGCCACACGCTCGTCAACCGCGCGGAGGGAGCCTTTCGATGAACGCACAAACGACCAAGACAACCAGTACAGGCACGACGCTCGTCGGGCTGGCGCTCGTCGCCGCGATGGGCGCGGCGCTCGGCTGCAGCGACGGGGGCGGCGGCTCGCCGACCGGCACGGCCGGCACCACCGGCACGGCCGGCACCACCGGCAGCGCCGGCCGCGGCGGCACCACCGGATCGGCCGGCACAGGCGGCGGCGGCGGCAGCGCAACGGCCGGCACCACCGGCACGGCGGGCACCACCGGAACAGCCGGCACCACCGGAACAGCCGGCGCAGCGGGCGGCACCGCGGGCGCGGCCGGCGGCACCACCGGAACAGCCGGCAACACCGCGGGAGCGGGCGGCGGCGGAAGCGGCGGCAACGGTGGGACCGGCGGTCCCGCGAACCTGCCTCCGACATTGAACGTGCCCGCGGGCGCGGCGGTGAAGTTCCACCTGCACGCGATGGGCGACCAGATCTATACGTGCACGGCGAGCTCGCCGGGCGGCGCGGGCGGCAGCGCCGCGGGCGGCGCGGGCGGCAGCGGCACGACGTACTCGTACGTGCTCAAGCAGCCGGACGCGAAGCTCTACGACGGCAACACGCAGGTCGGCACGCACGGCGCGGGCCCGAACTGGACCTCCACCGTCGACACCAGCGTCGTCACCGGCGCGAAGGTCTGGGGGGAGAACTCGCCGACCTCCGGCGCGATCCAGTGGCTTCTCTTGCGGGCCACCGGACACAGCGGCGGCACGGGCGTGTTCAGCGACGTCACCTACGTGCAGCGCGTGAACACGACCGGGGGCGTGGCACCGGCGACCGGCTGCGACTCGACCACCGTCACGATGGAAACGAAGGTGCCCTACACGGCCGACTACTACTTCTACAACGGCGGCGCATCGACGACGGAATGGGCGACGCCACCCGGAAACCTGCCGACCGCCATCCAGGTGCCGAGCGGCGTGACGTTCAAGATCCACGACCACGCGATCGGCGCGCAGGTCTACACCTGCACGGCGGCCACGGCCGGAGCGAGCGGGGCTGGCGGTGCGGGTGGCGCGGGCGGCAGCGGCACCACGACCTATTCGTGGGTGCTCAAGCAGCCCGATGCGGTGCTGTACGACTCGACCTTCACTCAGGTCGGCACCCACGGTCTGGGGCCGAACTGGACCTCCACCGTCGACGCCAGCGTCGTGAACGGGGCGAAGGTCAACGGGGTGAACTCGGTGCCGGCGGGCTCGGTCCAGTGGCTGCTCCTGATGGCAACGACGCACTCGGGCACCGGCGTCTTCAGCGACGTCACGTACATCCAGCGGCTCAACACCGCCGGCGGCAACGCGACGGGCACCTGCGACTCGACCACCGTCACGACGGAAACGCGCATCCCGTACTCCGCCGACTACTACTTCTTCACCGGTAGCGGCGCGGGAGGCGCGGGTGGCGCGGGTGGCGCAGGTGGCGCCGGCGGCGGTGCGGGTGGCGCAGGCGGCGGCGTTGGCGGCGCGGGAGGAACCTAGCCGGTAATCGTCACTGGGGTTGGGCGTCGGCTGCCTGCTCGCCGGAGTCTTCCGGCGAGCAGGCGCCGCCGTCCGCAACGAGGTGTCCGAAAGACGATCTAGTGCAGGTGGCGGAACGCGATCAGCCAGCTGCCCGCGATGATTCCGATGGTGAGCGTTCCGAGCAGGACCTGCCAGGGCCACGACGGCGCCCGCCAGCCACGCCGCAGTTGCAACACGGCCCAGCCGGCACCGAACACGATCCCGGAGCCGA
>Ga0070690_100001965_pt1 | contig 10940 bp, 7 predicted proteins | sample KBSS33HmetaG_FD_64671 | JGI IMG/M metagenome (GOLD analysis project Ga0070690, IMG submission 64671) | Switchgrass rhizosphere microbial communities from Kellogg Biological Station, Michigan, USA - KBS S3-3H metaG | ecosystem: Host-associated > Plants > Roots > Rhizosphere ...
CGAGTGCACCCGCGCCGCCAAGACCGGCCGCCCGTTCGCGCTGGCCCGCGTGCGCTTCGCGCCCGACGCGCCGTGGAACAAGGTGCTGCCGCTGCTCGCGCGCGGGCTGCGCGCGCCGCACGTCTTCGCCGCGTACGGCCCCCGGGACTACGAGATCCTGTTCGTCGACGTCGCCGAGCGCGAGGTCGACGCCGCGATCGCGGGCCTGTTGCAGGCGACGGCCGCCGCCGGGCTGGACGCCACCTGCGGCGTCGCCTGGTATCCCAAGAACGGAATGACGAGCGATGCGCTGCTCGGCACCGCCAATGCGCTGCTGTCCGTGCGTCGCGGAGAGCCCGCGCAGCCGGACGAGCGCGCGGCGCGCATCGACAGCGCGCCCATGCAGCGCGTCCGCGACATGGCCGCGCGCGTGGCGGCGTCGCCGATCAACGTGTTGATCGTCGGCGAGTGCGGCGTCGGCAAGGACGTGCTCGCGCAGCTGATTCACAAGCTGTCTCCACGGGCCGACAAGCCGTTCATGGCGCTCAACTGCGCGGCGTTGACGGCGACGCTGCTGGAGAGCGAGCTGTTCGGCTACGAGAAGGGCTCCTTCACGGGTGCGCTCGGAGCGAAGGCGGGTCTGCTCGAGGCGGCGAACGGCGGCACGGTGTTCCTCGACGAGGTCGGCGACATGCCGGCGGCGATGCAGGCGAGCCTGCTGCGCGTGATCGAGGCGCGCGAGGTGAGGCCGATCGGCGCCCTCAAGTCGCGGCCCATCGACGTCCGCTTCATCTCGGCGACGAACAGGGACCTCGACGGCGCGGTCACCAAGGGGCAGTTCCGCGATGACCTGATGTTCCGCCTCGACGTCATGCGGCTGAAGGTACCGGCGCTGCGCGAGCGGACCGACGAGATCCCGGCGCTGGCGACCACGTTCGTCGCCGCCGCGTGCCTCGATGCGGGCCGCAATGCATCGCTGCTGATTTCAGAGGACGTGATGGACCTGCTCATCGGCTATCGCTGGCCGGGCAACATCCGCGAGCTCAAGAACGTCATGGAGCGGGCGGTCGCGCTGTGCGACGGCCCGGAGATCCTCCCCGAGCACCTGCCGCTCGAGCGGATGGGTTCGCCCCTGGATCCGTTCGAGACGCAGAAGCTACAGCGGGGGACGCCGAGCGCCGCCGCCGCCGAGGCCGCGCTCAGCCTGCCGCCGCTCACGGACCCGGAGAAGGCCGCCGAGCGGCAGCGCATCCTCGATGCGCTCGTCGCCTCGAACTGGAACCAGACGCGCGCCGCCCAGAAGCTGGGGATGCCGCGGCGAACGTTCGTGTCGAAGCTGGATCAGTTCGGAATCCCGCGGCCACAGAAGGTCGCGCCCGCGGATTAGCAGCTATCGCCGTCGTCGTCGCCGAGGATCTCGGTGATCGGGCGCCGGGCAGCGAGGTTCGCGATCAGGAAGGCGCGGTTGTCGAAGACGGAGAGGTTCTGCATCTCCAGCGCGCCCACGCGGTCCTCGGGCGCCTCGAACAGCTGTCCGACGATGATCTCCAGCATGTCGACGATCTCGCGCACGTTTCCCAGGCGATCTTCGCGTCGCTGCGCCAGCATCCAGATCATCATGGTCTCGAGATCGCGGGGCACGCCCGACACGAGCGTGGACGGCGCCGGCGGATCCACCGGAGGAGCAGACCGATCGGGCTGCTCGGTCACGCTCGACTCCGCCCCGGCGTCCTTGGGGCGCCGCCCGGTCACGAGCTCGTAGAGCACGGAACCGAGCGCGTAGATGTCGGCGCGCGCGTCGACGACCTCGCCGCGCATCTGTTCGGGCGCCGCGTATTCCAGCGTGCCCACGCCCGGGCAGAGCTCCGCCGCGCCCGCCGCGGTCGCGTCGCCGCGCGACGGGCACGCCAGCCCGAAGTCGAACAACGTCACGCGACCGTCGCTGCCGATCATGATGTTGGACGGTTTCACGTCGCGGTGAACCAGGCCGCGGCCGTGAAGGCAATCGAGCGCGCGGCCGACCTGCGCGACGATCTTCACCACCTCGCGCAGGCGGCCCGCGCCCGCCCGCGGGCGAGGAACAGGCGCCGCGCCCGCCGGACGCGGCGGCGCCTTCCGCCACAGCGTCGCGACCATCTCGCTCAGCGTTTGGCCGGGCAGCAGCTCCATCGCCATCCACGGCAGTCCGCCGCTGGTTCCGTCGGCGATCAGCCGGACGATCGCCGGATGCGAGATCTCCTTCAGCACCGAGATCTCGCGACGAATGCCCGCCACCTCGGAGGGCCGCTTCGACCGGGTGGTCTTGAGCGCGACCATGCGGCCGTCACGGACGTCCTGGGCACGCAAGACGACCCCCATCCCCCCGATCGCGATCGACCCGATGACCCGGTAGGGCCCGAGACGGCCGAAGTCCCAGGAGTCGTTCGCGGCGTTCGTTGCTGGCGCGGTTGCCATGGCGTTGCCCAGGAAAGCAACCCGAATGCCATCCGTCCGGCCCGGCACGCCGGGTCGGTCCATCCGTGCCCTCGCTCGATCCGTGCAGTTTCGCTGCTCGGATCGGCCCCCGGCGCCGATCTGATGCCAGCCGCCCGTTGAGCTTTCCCCGGTACCTCCACCACTTGCGACGATAGCCGGGCGACCCCGTCCGATCCGCCCATGACACCAGCGCTGGCCACCCGACCGACCGCCCTGCCCTCTTGTACACGTGTACGCCGCCCCCCTATGCTCTCCCTCGTGGCAGATACCGCGCGCGGGCGTTTCCTGGCGGCATTGAGCGACAAGCGTCGCGCCGACTTCCAGGCCCTCCCCGACTGGGAGAAGCAGCTGGACGCGATGCTCGACGAGCCGGCGAAAATCTGGAACGCCGCCTGGCTGTCGCGCGAGGACTTCGCCGCCGAGATCGCGGCGCGCCTCGACAGGGACACCGAGACTGTCGCCAGCTTCTGGGAGCACCTGCGTCCGGGCGACCTCTACCTGGCGTGCGCGTGCGCGCGCGGCCTGTCGGCGGCGATCGAAAAGTTCGAGCAGACGTACGGGGGCGAGATCGGACGGACCGCTCGCCGCTTCGAGCGCCGGGGCCTCGCCGCCGACGATCTCCACCAGCTTCTGCGCAACAAGCTGTTCGCCGCGCAGCCCGGGGAAGCGCCTCGGATCGCCTCGTACACCGGCCAGGGCTTCCTGCAGAACTGGGTGCGCGTGACGACGACGCGCACGTTCATCGACGCCGTTCGCCCGCAGGCAGACACGCCCGAGATCCCGATCGCCGACGAGCTGGTCGCGATGCTGCCCGAGTCCGGCGCCGATCCGGAGCTGGAGTTGCTCAAGCGCCAGAACCTGGCGCACTTCAAGGCCGCCTTCGCGGAGGCCGTCGGCACGCTGGAAGCGTCGGACCGGGTCGTGCTGCGGCAGCACATCGTCGAGCGCCTCACGATCGACCAGATCGGCGCCCTGTACCGCACGCACCGCGCAACGGCGGCCCGCCGCGTGGTGAAGGCGCGCGAGGCGTTGCTGGCCGCGACGCGGGCGTCGCTCGCGAAGCGCCTCGGGCTATCGGAAGAGCAGCTCGAGAGCGTGCTGGCTCTGATCGCGAGCCGGATGGATGTCAGCGTCGATCGCCTACTTCGATAACACAGGGCCGGCATGACGGCGGGCTGTCCCAGCGACGAGACATTCACCCGCCTGGTCGAAGGCCTTCTTTCCGAGACCGAGGTGCGCGATCTGGAGGCGCACTGCGACGGCTGCATCACCTGCGCGCGGCTGATGGCGGAGCTGGCGCGGGCGGTGTCGCCGTCGGGCGGCGGCCTGCTCGACGAGCGCTACCGCCTACTGGAACCGCTGGGCGCGGGCGGCATGGGCGTCGTCTACGCCGCGCTGGACACGAAGCTGGGACGCAAGGTCGCCATCAAGCGCCTGCGCGAGACCGGGACCGGAACGCCGGCGGAGAAGCGGCGCGGGCGGTTCATGCGCGAGGCGCAGCTGCTCGCGTCGCTGTCTCACCCGAACGTGCTGACGATCCACGACGTCGGCGGCGCGGATCGCGAGCTGTACGTCGTCATGGAGTTGATCGACGGCGCGCCCGTCTCGCGCTGGCGCATCGAGAAGCGTCCGGGTTGGCGGCGCATCGTCGACGTCTACCTCCAGGCGGGGCGCGGGCTGGTGGCCGCGCATCAGCTGGGGATCGTCCACCGCGACATCAAGCCCGACAACATCCTGGTCGCGAACAACGGGCGCGTGCTGGTCGGCGACTTCGGCCTGGCCGGCCTGGCGGGAAACCTCACGCCGGCCGGAGATCTGTCACCGTCACCGTCGGCGCCGCCGTCGCCCGGGTCGCTGACGCAGACGGGGGCGGTGCTGGGAACGCCCGCGTACATGTCGCCCGAACAGCACGACGGAAAGACGGGCGACGCGCTGTCGGATCAGTTCTCGTTCGCGGTGTCCCTGTACGAATCGCTGCACGGCCGCCGGCCGTTCGCGGGCCGCAGCGCCGGCGAGATCGCCGCCGCGACGCGGAGCGGGTCGCTGGCGCCCGGCGGCGACGGCGTTCCGCGCGGCATCGACCGCGCGCTGGCGATCGCGCTGGATCCCGATCCGATCCGCCGGTTTGCATCGATGGAGGATCTGCTGGGCGCGCTCGAGCAGGCCGCCGCCGCCGATCGACGGCCGGCCGCCGTCTGGCTGGCGGGCGCCGCCGTCCTGATCGTCGCGGGCGCCGTCGGCGCGCGGATGTGGATGCACCACACGCCGGCGCCGGATGCGCACCCGCCGCTGGCCGTCCAGGCGTCCGCGACGCCGGCGCCATCAGCCGCGAGGACGTCATCCGCGCCCGTGCCACCGATCGCCGGCGCGACCGACGGCGGCGCTCACGCGACCGCCCCCTCGCTCGCCGCGCCGGATGAAAGGTCGGGCTCGCCCCATCACCGCCGGCAGGTGGCTCAGGCGCAACTACCCGGGCAAGCGCCCACGCAGGCGCCACAAGCCGCGACGCCGCTGGTCGTGACCCAGGTGCAGATCCTCGCGCGCGCCGAGCAGCACAAATACCGGCGCGAGGGCGCAGCCTGTCTCGCCGCGCTGTCCGAGGTCACCGGCCCCTGGGCCCCGGAGATCGCCGAGCGCGCGCAGCGGGCCCACGGCAGCTGCGAGATGCTGGTCGGCCACTGCGACGAGGGACGCAAGTTGCTGGAACCGATCTTCATGAACCAGCGAACCGCGGAGACCGTCGCGCAGGGCCTCCTGTCGAGGGAAGCCGCGGAGCTGTGTCCGATCACGTCCTTTCCGACGGTCCCAAAGCGCCTGGGCGCGATCGCAATCCAGGCCAACGCCGCCAACGGGGGCAACGGAAACCAGGCGCAGTGGTGCGGCGCGCTCGAACGGGTGCTGCTCAAGGACACCAAATCACCCGAGGTTCAGGCGTGCTTCGCCGAGTTCGCCGTCCACCCGACCGCGCCGTGCGGCTACCTCATCGCCGATATTCGCGAGGCCTATCGTTATCTGGCCGAGTGCTTCCTGCGCGACAAGAACTGCCGCGAGGGCGCGCGCCTCGACGTGATGCACACCCAGCTCGAAGTCATCACGATCGCGACCGACGACCCGCGCGCGGCGCGCTGGTGCCGGCCCTCCCGCGTCGTCGAGATGTATACGAGCTGCGCGCCCGCCGCCGAGGAAGCGCAGCGCCAGTGCATGGAGCGGTTCGAAGCGGCGGCCAAAGCGGGGACCGAGCGCCTGACGCCCGAGATCTTGCCGCGCTGACGATCTAGAGATTGAGGTCGATGCCCGCGGCCGCGGCGCGCTGGCGGGCCGCGGCGGTGCGCGCGCATGGACCCCACGCCATCCCGGCCAGGATCGCCGCCGCGATGGACGCGAGCGGCATCAGCACGCCGAGCAGCGAGAGGAATCCGCTGAGCATCGTCGTCACCGCCCAGGCGCCTGTGCCGAGCGCGCCCAGCGACACGACCACGATCGCCGTGAGCAGCGCGCGCAGGCGCTGGCTGTAGATGCGCGAGCCGAGGAAGAGGAACAGAACGCCAAAGCCCACCAACCCCCAGGGCACGTACTCGTAGAGACTGGCCAGCCAGACCGCCGACCAGAGCTGGAGCCCGCCCATCAGGTAAAAACCGCCCGTGACCGCGACCGCGACGGACGCGGCGGTCACGATCCCGTCGCGTTTGGTGTTGGCGAGCTCGCGGTCGAGAACGTCGGCGGCGGATTCGGCGGACTGGTCGGACGTCATCTGGATCCTTTCGTGGTGTTTCATTCAGACGATCACAGGGTCACGGCGTCGCCACGCGTTCGGCTGGAATCAGCGGCGCGCCGTAAAGTTTCTGCCACGTCACGGCAGCGCGCCGCCGCAGCTCGGCGTCGGGCAGGTCGCACAGCAGCGCCAGCCGCGCGATGGGCGGGCGATTGGGCGCCGGATCGAGCTGCCGCAGAATGGTCACCGTCGCGTAAAAGTGCGGCGTCCGGCCCGCGTAGCTGCCGTAGACCCCGCGCAACATCTTCCCCATCACCCAGCACGCGGTCGACCCGGTGTCGTGCAGCTCGCCGAGATACGCGCGCAGCTCTCCGTCCGCCCACCCGACGAACTCCGACGAGTTTCCGCTCATGATCTCGAACAGCGCCGGCGGGGGCGGCGGCCCGTTGGGGTCGACCTCGTCGAGCGCGTGGCGCGCCTCGTGCGCCTCGGTCGCGGACGCCAGGACGTCGACGGCGGCGGCGAGCAGCCGCGCACTCTCGCCCGACCGCAGCTTCTCGTCGGCGTGCCGGACCGCGCGCAGATCGGTGTCGAACAGCAGCGGCCCACCCGGGCGGTCGAACCGCGTCAGCGGCTCCAGCTGCGAAAGCCAGCGTTCGCCCAGCACGAAGCCGTCGGGCGGATCGAACTGCAGCTCGTCGCCGCGCAGGCGGGTGCGCATCGCCTCCAGCAGTCGGTCGCGCTCCGCGAGATCGGCCGCCGCCGCGGCCATGCCGGGACCGAGTCGCTCTTCGAGCAGGCTCTTCTCGCGGGCCAGCTCGGCGCGATCGAAGTCGTTGAGCCGGCGCGCGTCTTCGGTCTTGTGCCCGTACATCGCGGGCAGCGTCGAGGCGAGCCCCGCCTCGATGCGATCGAGCAGCACGACCGGCTGGCCCTCGTCGGTCTGGCCGTAGAGCCCCAGCTCGATGTTCAACGAATCGAGGCGGCGCAGGCGCAGTACGTCTACCGTTTTCGTGCCGATGCGCCAGGGCACGCGGTTCACCAGCTCGTAGCTGAGCGCGATCGGCAGGTCGTTCACGCGCTGGAGGTCGATGAAGTAAGGCAGCTGCGCCGCCGCCAGCGCGCGATTGGCGGTCTTCACGGCGTCGCGCATTGGCTTTTCCCCGGGCCAGGCCTGATCCATCGCCTCGAACGCGGCGGCGACGGCCGGCCAGCGGCGCGCGCTCGCGACCAGCTGGCGCGATGTGGGGCCGCCGGCGCGCTCGACGCGCGAGCGCGCGACGACCCAGGCGGGTAGCGTCGCGCGCATCATCTCGCCGGCCGGATCGGTTCGCAGGCGCCGGTAGGCGACCACGCCGCCGGCCGCGAGCACGACGACCACGCCGGCCGCGAGGGCGACCCGCTTGCCCAGGCCCGTCACCGTTCCCTCACCGCGCGGCGGCGCACGCTCTTCAATCGCACGTGCGGCGGAGGCGGCGCAACACGAAGGCGAAGCTGCCCACGCCGATCGACCCGAGCGCCAGGAAATGCCAGAGCCAGCCGATGCGGCTCCCCGCGTCGTGGTCGCCGCCGAAGAACAGCATCCAGCTGTAACAGATGTTGAAGTACATCGGCCAGGTCGGATGCCCGCCCTCCGAGTGGAACCCGCCCAGCGCGGCGTAGATCGCGGCGGTGAAGACGACCAGCCCCAAGGCACCGCCGACCGAGACGAGCGCGGCCGTCCAGGTGCGGTGGAAGATCGTCGAGACCGCCAGGCCGAACAGCGCCAGCGTCACGCCCAGGATCGCGTGGGTGAGGTAGAGACCGCCCAGCACCGCCAGGTCGGCGCCGCCGAACAGCAGCGACAGCGCGGCGATCGGAACCGACACGCTGAGCAGCAACAGGACGTAGAGCGCGCTCGCCGTCGCCTTCCCGGCGGCGATGCGCCACCGCGCGACGGGCGACGACAGCAGCGGCAACCAGGTGCCGCGCTCCCGCTCGCCAGCGATGGCGCCCGCGCCCACCAGCGGCGAGAAGATCGCGATGGCGATCAGCTGGAGGATCGCGACCTCGCCCGCGATGGTCGACCCGAGCGCGTCGGACTCGCGTTCCCCGAACGACACGAAGAACAGATAGACGGTCGCGCTCAGCACGGCCGCGTAGATCATCGGGACCAGGAAGCCGCGCCGCTCGCGCAGCATCGACCGCAGTTCCTTGAACAGCACCGGGTTCACGACGGCAAGCCTCCGTTGCCGCGGTTGCGGCTGCGCGCGACGACGTCGCGGTAAGTGTTCGCCAGGGTCGTCTCGACGGGTTCCAGCGTGGTGAGCACGAACCCCGCGCGCACGATCGCCGCGGCGACGTCGCCGGGGTCGGCGACGCCGATCGCGAGCGTCACCAGCAACGCGTCGTTCTTGCGGACCACCGCGGCCACTGCCGGCAGGGTCGACACCATCCGCTCCGCCTCGTCGGCGCGATCGCGGAGGCGAATCCGGAACTCGGGCGCGCCCTTCGCCTGGGGCGCGGCGTCCTGCCGCTTGCCGTCGATCAGGATGACGACGTCGTCCGCGACCGCCTCGATCTCGGACAGCACGTGCGAGCTGATCAGCACCGCGCGGCCGTTGCGCGCGAGCTCGCGGATCGACGCGAGCACCTCGCCCCGGCTCTCCGGATCCAGGCCGTCGGTCGGCTCGTCGAGCACCAGGGCACGCGGGCCGTGGATCAGCGTCGCCTGCAGCGCCAGCCGCTGGCGCAATCCCTTCGAGAGGTGCTTCACCGGCGCGTCGCGCCGATCGCGCAGCCCCGCCTGCTCCAGCGCGCGCGAGATCCGCGCCGCGCGCTCCGCGGCGGTGACGCCGGCGGCGCGCGCGAAGAACTCCAGATGCTCGGCGCACGTCAGCTCGAGGTAGGGCGTGGCCCGCTCGGGCAGGAATCCCAGCGCGCGGCGCACGCGCTCCGGCTCGCGCACGGCGTCGTGGCCGTCGACGGTGACCCGGCCCCCGCGCGGCCGCAGGAGCGTCGCGATCGCGCGCATCAGCGTCGTCTTCCCGGCGCCGTTCGGACCCACGAGGCCCGTCACCGAGCCGGCGCGAACCTCGAACGCGACCGCGTCCAGCACGGTGCGCGCCCGATCATACGAATGCGACAGCGACTCGACGTTGATCATGGCGCCGCCGGCTCCTCTCCGGGAAGCGGGCCGCGGACGAGCACGATGTCGTTGCCGCGCGTCTCGACCGCCGGATGCGCCTCGACCGACGCCGCCTCCTCGACCTCCGCGACGAGCAGGACCGCGCCCAGCGCCGGCTTCAGGCCCTCCGCCCGCGCCGCCGCGGCGGCGAACCAGGAATTCTTCTCGGCGTTCTCGGACAGTTTGACGCGCTCGCAGTCGGTCCCCGCGACCGTCCGCTCCGCGCCCACCGGAAGCGCATCGACCTGCCCGCACAGCGTGGCGCCCCTGATCACCGCGCGGCGGATCGGGCGCGCCATGTGATTCGCGATGGTGAACTTGTCGCCCCGCCGCGCAATCTCGACGCCGCCGCCCTTCTGGACCGGCTGGACCCACGACAGGCCGGCGGTGCCGAAGCGGCCCACCGTCAGACCGTCGGCGTCGAGGCGGCCGGCAATTCGGTCCTCGGCCAGCGCAAGCGAGCCGGCGGGCCGCGCGAACGGCGTTCCGAACCGATACCCGCGCTCGACGCTGCGCAGATCGCCGTCTCGCCACGGCACCGAGATCGCGTACCGCGCCGAACTGCTGCCCTGCAGCCGAATGTCGGTGTTCTCGAGGCCGGCGCCCGTCGGAGCCAGCAGCGACGTCCGGTTCTCGCCGAGCTGCGCGGGCTTTCCGCGCCACACCGTGCTCACCGCGGTCAGCGCGATGGTCGCCCCGAGCGCGACCATTGGGAACCAACTCCAGGCCAGCCACGCGCGCCGCGGCCGCACGCCGACGAAGTAACCGACCGGACCGATCACCGCGACGTAGAGCGCCAGCAACAGCAGGACCAGCGTCGATCCCGGAACGCCCTTCGGCTTCGTGACGCCGCCGTCGTCGACGAACGGCGAGAACACGCCGGACAGGATGTACTGGTAGTCGTTGACCTGCCCCAGCGCATCCATCGCCGCGACGGTGTCGCCGATGCCGGCCTGCACGCGCGGAAACCAGGCGACGGCGCCGTGTCCCCATGGCACGACGCGGGTCCCGACGCCGAGCCGCGCGAAAACATCGGCGCGGGCATCCGGCGTGGTCAGCCTGCCCACCAGCAGCACGGCCGCCCCCCGCGCGGCGCAGTCGAACAATCCCTGGACCGATTCCTTCCCGCGCAGCGCGACCACGACATACCGCGCGTACGCCAGGCGCCGGCAATCGGGCGCGGCGATCTCGGACGGCGCTCCCAGCTCGATGCCGTTGATCAGGTTGGCTCGCGGCGCCTGTTGCGCCGGGAGGTCTGGGTCTGGCTCATCCTTCTCCTCGCCGTCGGCGATCACCTTGGCGCCTTTCGACGTCGCGCGGACGGCGCGCGAGAACACCGCGAGCTCGTCCGCCGATCCGAGGAACAGCGGCGCGCCGCGCCCGGATTCGTGCGTCGGGTCGACGGGAATGCGAACCGTGCCGCCACGATCCGAAGTGATCACGGCCTCGGTCTTCGCCGGCGGCATCCCGGACCGGTAGTCTCTCCAGAACGTGAGGTGCGCCGGCCCCGCCGCGGGCATCTCGAAGCGGATGCGAAAGCGGCTTCCCTCGGTCGACAGCTCGCCCCGCGCCGGCCCCGGCGGGATCGCCCCGGCCGGAACCTCGACG
>Ga0070690_100001971_pt1 | contig 10933 bp, 11 predicted proteins | sample KBSS33HmetaG_FD_64671 | JGI IMG/M metagenome (GOLD analysis project Ga0070690, IMG submission 64671) | Switchgrass rhizosphere microbial communities from Kellogg Biological Station, Michigan, USA - KBS S3-3H metaG | ecosystem: Host-associated > Plants > Roots > Rhizosphere ...
CATGCCGTGGAGATGGCGGATCAGACCCATCGGATCGAACAGGTGCAGGGCGGCGACGACGGCGGCGAGGACGGCGATCGCGACGATCAGGCGCAGGGCGCGGGGCTTGTTCATGGGATTTCCTTTCGGCGGAGGGGGAGATTTCAGGCCAGCGCGAGCGATTGCCGCACCGTCCAGCGCGACGCGCGCAGCGCCGGCGCGAGGCTGGCCGCGACGGCGCCCGCCATCAACGCGGCCAGCAGCACGGCGACGGCCGTGGAGTCGAGGCGCGGTGCCAGGTCCTGCGCCGCGATCGAGGCGAGCACGCGGGCGACGACGGCCGACAGCGGCAGCGCCAAGGCGAGGGCCCCGGCCCAGCTCGCCAGGCCGATCAGCGCGCCCTCGGCCAGCACGACGCGCAACGCCAGTCCGCGGCTCGCGCCGAGCGCGCGCAGGACACCGAACTCGCGCGTGCGCTCGGCCGTCGCCACCGACAGCGCCGAGGCCAGGCCCAGCAGGCCCACCACCGCCATCAGCAGCGCGATGAATCCGAGCGCGGCCACGAGGATCGCGACGTGGCCGCCCTGGGCCGCCGCGAAGCGGCGCGCGGTGATCGCGCCGCGCGGCGCGATGTCTGCGCGCGCGAGGGCCTGCATGATCTCCGCCAGGGCCGGACGGTCGGCACTGCGGTCGCGCAGCGCGATGCGCAGCACGGCGGTCGCGCCGTCGCGCGCCACGCGCGCGAACTGCAGCGGCGTGATGTAGGCGGCGCCCGGCGTGAGCGTCTCGTCGATGACGCCCGCCAGGCGCAGCGCGACCGGCCGGTGGTCGATCGACAGCGTGATCGTGTCGCCCACCCGCGCGTCTCGGAACGCGAGCGCGCGGGCCATCGTGTTGAGCACGACCGTGTCCGTGTCGTCGGCGCGCAGCCAGCGGCCTTCGACGACGTGCGGCGCGATCATCGCGGTGGCTGCGGGCGCCGCGCGCAGCGTGAAGCCGCCGTGGCCGCCGTCGGGGTAGCTGCGCACCACTTCCACGCCGTGGCTGGCGGCCGCGGCGCCGGCGGCGTCCCAGGACTCGACGGCGCGCACGTCCGCCAGGCCGCGCAGCAGCTCGGCGACATGGGCGGGCGTGGCCTGCGGCGGCAGGGCGAGTTCGATGTCCCAGCGCCGTTGCTGCGCGGCGCGCGCGACGTTGTCCGACCACGCGGCGCGCACGGCCAGGGTCGCCTCGAGCATCGCGCCGGCGCATGCCAGCAGGCCGAGCGTGAGCAGCAGGCGCGTGCGGCGGCGCAGCGCGTTGCGCAGCGCCAACGTCAGCGCGAGGCTGCCCGTGCTCACGCGAGCGACGGCCTGCGAGAACGCCGTGTGCGCGGGCGCGGCGCCGTGGTCGTCGAGCGCGGCGCGCACGCTGCGGCGCGCGGCCGCGAGCACCGGCCACAGCGCAGCCAGCGTCGGCACCGCGATGCCGGGCAACGCCAGCGCGACGAGCAGCGCCACCGGCGGGCTCGGGTCGCGCAGGCGCAGGTTGAGCAACTGCGCGATCGCGCCGACGAACGCGTTGCCGGCCGCGACGCCCGCCGGCAGGCCGACGGCCGTCGCGATCGCGCCGAGCGCCGCCACCAGCGCGAGCGTGGTGCCGGCGAGCTGGTGCGTGCGTGCGCCGATCGCCTTCATGATCGCGATCTGGCGCACCTGCTGCGCGAGCCACGCGCCGATGACCGTGGCGCACAGCACGGCGCCCAGCACCAGCACGAGGCCGCTGAAGGCGGTGAGCATCGCGAGGATCGCGTTCATCTGGCCCTGGTGCGGATGGCGCCCCGGCGGCGGAATGCGGATCTGTTCGACGACGCAGCCCTGCGTCGCGAGCCAGCCTGACAGGCCGCGCATCGCGCGCTCGATCGCACCCGCGTCGCCGGCCTCGTGCGCGACCACCACCTTCAGCAGCGTCATCGGCACGGGTTCGCCCAGCATGGCGAGCGTGTGCGGGGTGACGTAGCCGTAGACGGTCTGCTCCTGCCCCGCGGGTGCGACGCCCGGGTCGTGCACGGTACCCGCGAGGGGCACCGCGCGCCGCCCGGCGTGCGGGAGCGCCAGCGTGACGGCGCTGCCGATCGCGTGGCGCGTGAGCGGCAGCGCGCTGCGTTCGACCAGCAGCGTGCCGTCGGCGGGTGGCCACGCGCCCGCCTCGGGGTGCACGGTGTTGATGGCCAGCGCCGCGAGGTCGGGTACGACGAACAGCAGCAGCGGCGCCTGCTCGCCGGGCGCCAGCTCGATGCGGCCGCGCAGCGTCGCGGCGAGCTCCGCCTGCGCCACCTCGGGACGGCGGCGGATGCGCTCCAGGAGCGCGGCGTCGGGCTCGGCGGACAGCTCCAGTTGCGCCGAGGCGGGGTTCGATCCGACGTAGCTCAGCGGCAGCTCGCGCCCCAGCACGGCGCTGGCGACGGCCATCGTCGCGAGCGCTGCGACGCTGGCCGCCACGGCGATGACGATCAGCACGAGCCGGCCGCGCGCCGCGACGGCGTCGCGCCGCAGCTTGATCCAGCGCGGCGACATCATGCGCGGGCCTCCGCGCGGGCGATCGCGTGCGGCGCCGCGGGCGTGGCGGTGTCGGCCAGCACGCGGCCGTCGCGCAGCGTGACCGTGCGCGTGAAGAAGCGGCCCAGTTCGCGCTCGTGCGTCACGACGATGACGGTCTTGCCGTCGCGCGCCAGCGCGGCCAGCAGCGCCATCACCTCCAGCGCAGTGGCGGAGTCGAGGTTGCCGGTGGGCTCGTCGGCGACGATCAGCGCCGGGTCATTGGCGAGCGCGCGCGTGATCGCGGCGCGCTGCTGCTGGCCACCGGACAGCGCCGCCGGCAGCTTGTCGGCCTGGTCGGCGATGCGCAGCCGATCGAGCAGCGCGAGGGCGCGCGACCGGCGCTCGCGGCGCGGCCAGGTGGCGCACAGGTCCATCGGCAGCATCACGTTCTCGGCGATGGTCAGCGTGGGCAGCAGCTGGAAGAACTGGAACACGATTCCGACGCGCCGCCCGCGCCACTCGGCCAACGCGTCCTGCGACAGCGCGTGCAGCGGCTGGCCGTCGACGACGACCGTGCCCTGGGTGGGCTGCTCGATGCCGGTGAGCAGGTGGGCGAGCGTCGTCTTGCCGCTGCCCGAGGGGCCGACGACGGCGACGCATTCACCGGTGCGCACGTCGAGGTCGACGCCGTCGAGCGCGCGAAAGTCGCCGGCGGCGGTGGCATGGCGCCGGATCGTGCCGCGCAGGCGCACGAGGGCAGGGGAGGCGGTGATGTGCATGGGTTGGCGTTGCGATGGGACGGGAACCCGAACATACTGTTCGACAGCGCGCGATGCCCGTACATCGCGCGCCTCGTCGTTCACTACCGAACAGATCACGCCGCGCTGTTCGACATCCCCGCCGCCCGTGACCGCTGACCCCACCCTCGACCGCCGCGCCGCGCGCTCGCGCGACCTGCTGCTCGATGCCTTGCCCGGCCTGATGGCCGAGCGCGGCTTCGAGCGCCTGACGACGCAGAACATCATCGACCGCGCCGGCGTCGGCCGTGCGACGTTCTACGCCCACTTCGACAACAAGGAGGAACTGCTGGCCGCCAGCATCGGCCGCCTGCGCGCCTGGCTCGAGACGATGCGCCGGCCGGCGCCCGGCCAGCCGTTCGCGTTCATGCCGCCCCTGTTCGACCACCTCGACAGCCACCGGGCGATCTACCGCACCACGTTCGAACGCGAGAGCGAGGTTGCCGTCGAACGCCTGTTCCGCGCGATGCTGCGCGAACTCGTGCGCACCGAACTGGCGGCGCAGCCTGGCGCGCGGCGCGACGACGCCGCGATCGCGCTGGCGACGCAGTTCGTCGTCAGCACCTTCTGGTCGGTGACGGTGTGGTGGCTCGGCGACGGCCGCGTGTGCACGCCGACCGAGGTCAACGCGATCTTCCTGCGCCTGGCTCAGCCGGGCCTGGAACTGGCGCTGTCTACGCCTGCCTGAACGGCGAGCGGTCGTCCAGCTCGCTGAGGTACTCGTCGATCGCGCCGCCTTCCTGCTTCAGGTGCGCGCCGATCGCGCGCGCGAACCCGGGCTCCGCGATCCAGTGCGCCGACTGCGTGCGCGACGGCATCAGCCCGCGCGCCATCTTGTGCTCGCCCTGCGCGCCGCCCTCGAAGCGGCGGAACCGGTTGGCGATGCACCACTGCAGCGGCTGGTAGTAGCAGGCCTCGAAGTGGACGTGCGGGACGTGTTCGAGTGCGCCCCAGTAGCGGCCGAACGCGGCGCCGGCTTCGCGGTCGACCGCGACCAGCGAGCACGCGACGCGGCGGCCGTCGCGCGAAGCGACGAACATCACCCAGTTGCCGGGCACCGACTGCTGCATGGCCGCGAAGAACTCGCGCGTCAGATAGGGCGTGGAGAAGTGCTGGGCGTAAGTGTTGCGGTAGCAGGCGTGGAAGAAGTCCCAGTCGGCCGCGCTCATGCGCTCGCCTTCGATCGTCTCGAACGTGACGCCCGCCTCTGCGACGTAGCGGCGCTCCTGCGCGATCTTCTTGCGCTTGTCGCGCTGCAGGTCGGCGAGGAACTCGGCGAAGTCGGCATACGGCGGCGCGATGGCTGCGGCGACGCCGTCGGCGGGCGCGGCGTCGTGCCGGTTGTGCCAGTGGAACTGCACACCCTGGCGCATCATCCAGCCGGCCTCGCGGGCGGCGTCGTAGTCCGCGTCGTCGCCGAACAGCAGGTGGACGGAGGAGCTGCCCGTCTCGCGTGCCAGCGCGCCGAGCGCGCGCAGCAGGAGCGCGCGTGCGGGCGCGTCGCGCGCGAGCAGGCGCGACCCGGGAACGGGCGTGAACGGCACGGCCACGACCAGCTTCGGGTAGTACGGCACCCCGTATCGCTGGTAGGCGTCGGCCCAGGCCCAGTCGAACACGTACTCGCCGTACGAATGCGTCTTCAGGTACGCGGCCGCGGCGGCCACGAGCGTGCCGCCCGCGCGCTCGCGCACGACCAGCGTCGCCGGCTCCCAGCCGGTGTCGCCGCCGACGCTGCCGGACGTCTCCATCGCGCGCAGGTAGGCATGGCCCATGAACGGCGTGGGGGCGGCCTGCGCGGACAGCAGCGCGTCCCACTCGCCCGCGTCGACCGCGCCGACGCCGGGGTGAACCTCGATGACATAATCGTTTTCAGTCAACGCGCTTCCAGTGCTTCCAGTCATGTCCGAGCCAGATTCCGTGCGGGTCGCACTGCTGCAGATCAACCCGACCGTCGGTGATCTCGACGGCAATGCGCGCCTGATCGCCGACGCCGCGCGCGCCGCCTGGCAAGAGGGCGCCCGCGTGGCGCTCGCGCCCGAACTGGCCCTGTGCGGGTACCCGCCCGAAGACCTGCTGCTGCGTCCCGCGTTCCTGCAGGCCAACGCCGCGGCGCTGGAATCGCTGGCGCGCGCGCTGGCCGATTGCGCGGGCCTGCATGTGGTGGTCGGTCATCCGTGGGACGGCGGGGCCGCGGGTCATGGCGACGATGTTAGGTCGAAGTCCGTCAGCGTGCCGCGCGTGTTCAACGCGGCCTCGGTGCTGGCGGGGGGACGCATCACCGCCACGTACTGCAAGCGCGAGTTGCCCAACTACCAGGTGTTCGACGAGCGCCGCTATTTCGTCTCCGGCCGTGACGCCGGGCTCGCGCCCGTCGTGTTCGAAGCCGGCGGCACGAGCTTCGGCGTGCTGGTGTGCGAGGACGCCTGGTTCCACGAGCCGGCGCTGCTGGCCAAGGCCGCCGGCGCGCAGGTGCTGTGCGTCCTCAACGCGTCGCCGTTCCACCTCGGCAAGCCGGCCGACCGCGAGACGCAGATGGCGCACCGCGCGCGCGCCACGGGCCTGCCGCTGCTGTACGCCCACATGACGGGCGGCCAGGACGAGGTCGTGTTCGACGGCGGCTCGTTCGCGCTCGACGAGCATGGCAACGTCGTCGCGCGCGCCGCGCTGTTCGATTCGAGCACGCTGATGGTCGACGTCGCGCACGGCCGTGCGCCGGTGCCCGCCACCGGCAGCGCCGTGCTGCCGCTGCCCGACCTCGAGAGCCAGGCCTGGGCCGCGCTCGTCACCGGCGTGCGCGACTACATCGGCAAGAACGGCTTCCCGAGCGTGCTGATCGGGCTGTCCGGCGGCATCGACTCCGCGCTGGTGCTGGCGATCGCCGTCGATGCGCTCGGCCCCGAAAAGGTGCGCACCGTGATGATGCCGTCGCCCTACACGGCCGACATCTCGTGGATCGACGCGCGCGACATGGCCGAGCGCCTGGGCGTGCGCCACGACGAGATCGCCATCGCCCCGATGTTCGACGCCTTCCGCCAGGCGCTGGCACCGCAGTTCGCGGGCCTGGCCGAGGACACGACCGAGGAGAACATCCAGGCCCGCGTGCGCGGCACGCTGCTGATGGCGCTGTCGAACAAGACGGGCGCCATCGTGCTGACCACCGGCAACAAGAGCGAGATGGCCACCGGCTACTGCACGCTGTACGGCGACATGGCCGGCGGCTTCGCGGTGATCAAGGACGTCGCCAAGACGCTCGTCTACCGCCTGGCCGAGTGGAGGAACCGCCAGCCGACGCGCCGCGCCGACGGCAGCACGGGCCCGGTCATCCCCGAGCGCATCATCACGCGCCCGCCGTCGGCCGAGCTGCGCCCCGACCAGACCGACCAGGACAGCCTGCCGCCCTACGAGGTGCTCGATGCGATCCTCGCGGCCTACATGGAAGAGAACGTCGCGATCGACGACATCGTCGCCGCCGGCTTCGAACGCACCGATGTGGAGCGCGTGACGCGGCTGATCAAGATCAACGAGTACAAGCGCCGGCAGTCGCCGGTGGGCATCCGCATCACGCACCGGGGTTTCGGACGTGACTGGCGCTACCCCATCACTTCGCGCTTCCGTGCTTAAATCGATTCATCCGTTCTTCCCGCCTTCAACTCCGGAGCCCACCATGAAACAGATCACCGCCATCATCAAGCCGTTCAAGCTCGAGGAAGTGCGCGAGGCGCTCGGCGAGGTCGGCGTCTCCGGCCTGACGGTCACCGAGGTCAAGGGTTTCGGCCGCCAGAAGGGCCACACGGAGCTGTACCGCGGCGCGGAGTACGTGGTCGACTTCCTGCCCAAGGTCAAGGTGGAGGTCGTCGTCAAGGAAAGCGACGTCGAGCGCGCGATCGAGGCCATCGTCAAGGCCGCCAAGACGGGCAAGATCGGCGACGGCAAGATCTTCGTCACCGCGGTCGAACAGGTGGTGCGGATCCGCACGGGCGAGACGGACGAGTCGGCGGTCTGAGCGCGCAGTCGCGCGACCGCGCTCGGGACGGCGAACGCGCGCGTGCCGCGCGCGACCACGCCATCCGCCGTTTCAGACCGGATTGAAATCCTTGCCGGCCGGGCTTGCGACGGCCTCGTCGCGCAAGGTCTGCAGCAGCCTGTGCGCGTCGGTGTCGACGCGCAGCCGGTTCACCTGGCCCGCGTCCACGAAACCGGCGTCGCGCGTGTGTGCGAGCATCTCCAGCAACGGGCGGTAGAAGCCGGCGGCATCCAGCAGGCCGATGGGGCGCGCATGGTAGCCGAGCTGCTGCCACGTCCACGCCTCGAACAGCTCCTCCAGCGTGCCCAGTCCGCCGGGCAGCGCCACGAAGGCGTCGGCGGCCTGCGCCATCTGCAGCTTGCGCTCGTGCATGGTGTCGACCACGCGCAACTCCTGGATGCCGCGGTGGCCGAGTTCGCGTGCGACGAGGCGGCGCGGGATGACGCCCAGCACCTGGCCGCCGGCGGCCAGCGTGGCGTCGGCCACCGCGCCCATCAAACCGGCGTGACCGCCGCCGTAGACCAGCCGGTGGCCGCCCTCGCCGAGGGCCGTGCCGAGCGCGCGGGCGGCCTCGGCGTAGCGCGGATCGTCGCCGCTGCGCGAGCCGCAATAGACACAGAGTGAGAACATCGGGCGATTGTCGCCCGGCGTGCGACGCTATTGGGGCAGCGGGGCCGGAGGCCGCGCCGTCACGATGGCCGTGCCGCACAGCGCGTCGTGCCAGAACTGGCGCCGCGGGTGGAGCAGGGCGGCGAGCGCGTACAGCACGATCCAGCCGGTGACGAGGCCGAAGATGGCCCAGGCGTTGGGCAGCCTCAACGCGCTGGCGAGCACCAGCGGCGGCAGGAACCAGACGTACGATGCCACGTAGCGGGCGAGCGCACGGCGCGGCGAGATCGGTGCGCCGCCATCGGTGAGCAGGCGCAGGTGCCAGGTCCTCATCGGCAGCGTCTGGCCGCTGCGCACCCACAGGACGATGAAGTACAGGCCGACGACGACGAACTCCACCGCGATCAGCGAGGAACGCATCTTCAGCCCATTGTTCTGGTGCATCGCGACGGCGAACACGAGGCCGGCGGCGAAGGTGACGCCGAACAGCAGCACGCCCTCGTAGAGGAACGCGGCCATGCGGCGCAGCAGCGGGGCGGCTGGCAGCCGCGGGTCGGCGGGGTTCATCGGCGCGGCACCGGGGCGGCGGCCGCCGCCGGTTCGCTCATCGGCGCACGGACGCCGGCGCCGACGCCGGGGCGGCGGCCACGGTCGAATGCTTGGGCAGCAGCGTCGTGCGGTCGACCGCGTTCGGGCCGACGGCGATCTTGGGGGCGCCCTCGCGCTGGTGGGCCGGCGGGGTGGCGCGGCGGGTGAGCAGCGTGGTGGTGACGCCGGGCCGCTTCGGCTCGACGAGCAGCGGCGCCGAGCCGGCGGGGGTGCGCGCGGTGGCCGATCCGCCGATCAGGTTGTTCTTGGGTTGCACCATGTCGACCGGCGGCGGGGCGTGGCGGCGCGCGAAGGCGACGTTGGACGGCGCGCTGGCCGGCGCCGCGGCGCGCTTGGCGGCGAGCTCGCGCTTCTTTTCCTCGGGCAGCGCCTGGTAGGCTTTCCAGCGCTCCTCGCGCTCCTGCTTCGACAGCCCGCGCGTCTCCTGGAATACCGTGCGCGCCTGCGTGCGCTGCTGGATGGACATGTGCGCCCATTCGCCCATGCGCTGGGTGGCGCGCTTCTGCTCGTCCGGCGGCATCTTGGGAAAGCGACCGGCGACGTCGATCCAGCGCTCCTTGCTGCGCGAGTCCAGCCCGTTCCAGTCGTTGGCCAACGGGGCCAGCACCTGGCGATGGGCCGGCGAGAGCTCGTTCCACAGCGGGCCGCCTGCGTCGGCCTTGGCCGCCGCGGCGGTTGCCGGGGCAGAGCTGGCGGCCGAGGCCGCGGACGCACCAAAGCCGACCGCCGCGACCAGGGCCGCGGCGGCGAGCGATTCGATCAAGCGGGAAAACCGGGAACGCGCCAAGGCCAAGACTCCTCCGTTACTCGCGGGTGGTCTTGAGGTACTCCGCGAAGCCGGGATCCGTGTAGGCGTCCGGCGGCAAGTCGTCCGACAGCAGGGCGGCGTCCACCTCGGCGACGGCGGCGATCTGCGCCTTGTCGTGCACGTGGGCGATGCCCGCCAGGCCCAGCACCAGCAGCGCCAGCGGAGCGGCCGAGCCGAGCTTCAACCACCAGCCCAGCGGGTTGGCCAGCGCGGCCGTGCGGCCGCGGCTGACGACCACCGGCGCGCTGGCCATCTGCTCCTGGCGGCGCGCCGCCTGGGCGCGCGCCAGTGCCTGCTCACGGGCGAAGCGCAGGCGCTCGCTGATGTCGGGGGCGGTGGACTGGGCGCGCTCGCCAAGCATCGAAGCGACGCGCACGCCGAAGCGCGCCTCCAGGCCGTCGCGGTCCGGCAGGGAATAGGTCGATTTCGTGTTCCTGGTCATGGTGCGAGTCCCTTGGCTTTCAACGCCTTGGCCAGCGCGTGGACGGCGCGCGAGCAGTGCGTCTTGACGCTGCCCTCCGAGCATCCCATCACGGAGGCCGTCTCTGCAACATCTAGTTCCTCCCAGTAACGCAGCAGGAACGCTTCGCGTTGACGCGTCGGAAGCTCGCCGACCTCGACTTCGATGATCCGCAGGACCTGGTCCCGCGATACGGAATCAGAGGCGCTCTCGGTGCCGACGGTTCCCTCGAGGTTGTCCAGCACCTCCAGGATGTCGAATTCGCCGTCGTCGTCGCCCCCACCCCCGAATTCCGAGAAATTGTGCACGACCGCGCTGCGAACCTTCTGGCGCCGGAACCAGTCCATCGTGGCGTTCGACAGGATGCGCTGGAACAGCAGCGGCAATTCGGCCGCAGGCCGGTCGACGTACTTCTCGGCCAGACGGATCATCGAATCCTGCACGATGTCGAGCGCGGCGTCGTCGTCGCGCACGGCGAAGGCCGTGCGCTTGAAAGCGCGCTTCTCGACACTCTTGAGGAAGTCTGAAAGTTCTTTGTCGGTGGCCAAGATGGGGCTGGAAGCGGCGGCGCGCCCGGTCGGAAGGACGCGGCGGATTATGTCATCCCGCCACAGTCGGGCGACGGCGCGTCGACACCCGTCGTTCAGGCTCCAAGGCTTCGTAATGCGCGAAGGTTCTGTTCGACACGAATTGGGGTCAGTTGGCGAACAAATGCCGGGGGATCGGTGCAATAATGGCGCTTCGCACAAATGCGAGCAGGTCCGAAGGCCGACCCGAACGCGGGCACCGGCATGATTCGATCTCAAGGTTCTGAATCCGCCTCACGAGGGCGAGAAGAGGAGCACCAATGGTTTTTCGTCAGAGAAATTCACAGAGGTTCCCCATGGCAGACATTTCCACCGCGGACGCGAAGCGCAATGCTTCCGTGAGTCCGCAGGGTGCGCAGCACCCCCACTCCCCCCCGAATTCCGCCCAGGATCCGAACGGATCCGAGATCCTCGTGCGCTGCCTGCAGGCCGAGAACGTCAAGTACGTCTGGGGCTATCCGGGCGGTGCGGTGCTGCACATCTACGACGCGTTCTACAAGCAGGACACCATCCAGCACGTGCTGGTGCGCCACGAGCAGGC
>Ga0070690_100001972_pt1 | contig 10931 bp, 10 predicted proteins | sample KBSS33HmetaG_FD_64671 | JGI IMG/M metagenome (GOLD analysis project Ga0070690, IMG submission 64671) | Switchgrass rhizosphere microbial communities from Kellogg Biological Station, Michigan, USA - KBS S3-3H metaG | ecosystem: Host-associated > Plants > Roots > Rhizosphere ...
ACCTTTTTGCCGTCTACTACCAGGGTCTTCTTTTGAAGATTGGGCTCCCAGACTTTTTTGGTATGGCGCTGCGAAAAGCTAACGTTATTGCCATACTGTTTCCCTTTGCCGGTAATGTCACACACGCGCATAGTAGTTCCTTGTATATCCTATATTCAGGGCTTTATTTTAACGGTTTTTACTCCTTAAGTCAATAAAACCCCCTGGCCACGCTCGTCACTAAGCCAACAGAGCATTCTGGCAGGCCAACTTGGCACTACAGGTCTACCCGGGCTTAGTGGATCTTAGAGGAGGTTTGTTATACTAACAAAGTTATGATAGGTAGTCTTTCTGTCGAGGGCACGGCTGTTCTTATACTTCTATTGCTGATGTCAATGTCGATACATGAATTTTCTCACGCCTTTGCTGGACATAAATTAGGAGATACGACCGCAGAAGAACAGGGCAGGCTAAGCCTCAACCCCCTGCGTCATATAGATCCACTTATGACCATCGTGCTGCCGATCCTTACTCTTTTGATCTATCACGCCCCCATCTTGGCGGCAAAGCCGGTTCCGTTTGACCCTCGCCGGCTAAAGTACGAAGAGTATGGAGCGGCCATGCTGGCTTTTGCAGGGCCGCTGTCAAACCTTCTGCTCGCAATAGTGGCCGCCTCCATTAGCCATATATATCCTCCGGCGACTTTTTTGGGTGAAGTTTGTCGTATGTTCGTGATACTGAACGTTGCTTTATTTGTTTTTAATATGATACCCATACCACCACTGGATGGCTCCCGCGTGCTTTACGCGTTCGCTCCAGAGCCCGTACGTCGGTTTATGGAAATTATCGAGCCTTTCGGATTCTTTATTATATTCGGTCTCGTTTTGATTGGCGGGTTTGGAGAGGTGCTGTTTCGTTTGAACCAATTAATACTGAATTTATTGCCCTAAGGAGTTATAATGGAAGTGCTGGGCGTGAAGATCGAAAGGTTTTCCATGCTGGCAAATGATTATCTGAATACTAATCATTTGGGACCTTTAGATGTCTGCAGACCGTGGTGTGCAGATGCGAGGACCCACCTGGCTTTTTGCAGGTTAATCACACCAGCGCCCAGCACTTGATTTACCTGTACGTAAGTGGCATATTTGGCGGGGAGTATAACTTAGGTAGAGTATACTTTGTGCCACGGGTGTGTGTCGGGGTGTAGCGCAGTTGGCTAGCGCGTACGGCTGGGGGCCGTGAGGTCGCAGGTTCAAGTCCTGTCACCCCGACCAAAGAAATAGATCCAGACTTCGGCCTGGATCTATTTCTTTATGAAAGTGGATCGAGTCCCCAAGTTTTTACTTCGAGCACGCCACAGCAGAGGAGGGAGGTGTTGGGGCCGGCGCCAAATAATTGCACAAGCACAGCATGCTATACTACCCGCAGATGAAGTCCATAAAGTTTGACCACACACTAGCTCAGCTCGTTCAAAACGGAGAGAAGACTTCAACCTGGAGGCTGTTTGACGACAAAGATCTTTCCGTAGGTGACGACGTACGTATGATCGATAAGGTCGATCCATCGCGCCCCGAAACCTGGAAGGCGCTAGGCGTCGCACGCATCAACGCTATTGTGCAGAAGCGCCTGTGCGACATAGAGGATGGTGATTACGAGGGCCACCAAACTTTTTCTTCCAAAGAGCAGATGCTTAAAACCTATCAAGGCTACTACGGGTCTAATGTAAATTTGAACACGATTGTTAAAATAATACGTTTTACTTTCAACAACGATAGACAGATCCATGAGGAAATTGGTGTACATAACACATCACAATTTAAAGAGTTAAATGTGTATACCGATGGTGGATCGCGCGGCAACCCCGGACCCTCAGCCCTCGGCTATGCACTGATCGACATGGCTGGCAATATAGTTGTAAAAAAAGGAACATATTTGGGTATTACCACGAACAATCAGGCTGAGTACCAGGCACTTAGAGCAGGCCTGGAAGAGGCTGAGCGCATGAATGTCGAGATTGTTCATGTGTATATGGACAGTCTTTTGGTGGTCAACCAAATGCTCGGAATATTTAAAGTAAAGAACCGCGACCTGTGGCCGATCCATGCCGCGATTAAAGAGCGACTTGATCATTTTGAAAAGGTCACCTTTACTCATGTTCCGCGGCAACTGAATAAAATAGCCGACGCCGCAGTCAATGAGGCCCTTGACGCTGCCGCAAGCACAAGCAATTGATCTGTGCTTATCACTCGATAAGTGCTATAATAATGTTATGCCAGATCATCGACTGATCGCCTGATTTCTACACGAAGTCAGGAGGAAAGTCCGGGCAGCGTAGGGAATGACAGTTGCTAACAGCAACCGAGGGAAACCCCAGGGAAAGTGCCACAGAAACAATACCGCCTGGCGCAGCATCGCTGCGCCAGGTAAGGGTGAAAAGAGTGGGATAAGAGCCCACAGTTTGCCGCGGTGACGCGGTAAAGAGGTAAACCCTGTCTGCTGCAAGGTGATGAGCTACGAGCTTTTGCTCACGGTTCCCGCCATAGCTCATCGATATAATCCGCTTGATCTCGGTGGCGACGCCGAGACTAGATAGATGATCAGATAGAACAGAACCCGGCTTACGGATAATCTGGCCACAAAAAAACGTCTCCACTATTGAGGAGACGTTTTTTTGTGGCCAGACCCCCGCACTCTATTTGGTCTTTGAGGCGATTTCGACTACCGCTTCAAAAGCCTTCGGCTCACTGACCGCTAATTCACTCAAGATTTTTCTATCCAGTGTGACGCCTGCCGTCTTAAGGCTGGCGATAAGCTTGCTGTAGGTGGTGCCGTTCAGACGAGCGGCGGCATTGATCCGCGCGTTCCATAGCTCCCGGAAAGTTCGTTTGCGATTCTTCCGATCGCGAGTTGCAAATTGCAGAGCCTTGGTTATAGCTTGCCGGCCGCGCTTAATACTCGCTCGGTTCGAATGGGTCATGCCCTTTGTTGCCTTGCGGATTTTGACGTGCTTCTGATGGGCTGCAACGCCTCTTTTTACGCGCATTTAAACTCCTAGCTTCTGCTTAATGATTTTGCTACTGGCCCCGGTAAGTGTTTTTAGCCCCGCAAACGTTCGTTTACGTGCGCCGCTCTTTTTTTGCAAAAAGTGGCTGACGTGGGAATGGTGAACTCGTGCTTTGCCATTCTTGGTCATCCGTACTCGATCTTTAGTGCCGCTATGCGTTTTTAGCTTTGGCATGACTGGTGCTCCTTATTACGAAGTTGAGCTGTTTGCCGGCGAATTCCGGCTGTTGATCTACGGCAATGGACTCGCCGAGGTCACCTATCACTTTATGAGCAAGTTTAAAGCCCAGGTCTTTGTGGGCCAGTTCGCGGCCGCGATAGATAATTACTATCTTGACCTTGTGCCCAGCTTCCAAAAAATCTTCAACTTTGCGAAGTTTGACGCTCAAGTCGTGTTCGCTGATCTTTAGACCGAACCGCATTTGCTTCAGGTCAAGCGCTTTGGCTGTGCGTTTGTTGCGCTGCATTTGTTTGGTTCGCTGGTAGTTATATTTGCCCCAATCCACTATTTTGACAACCGGTGGGTTGGCGTCGGGGGATATTTCTACTAGGTCCAAACCTCGATCTGCAGCCGCCTGCAAAGCCTCGTTACGTGATAAAATGCCGAGCTGATTGCCCTGATCATCAATTACACGCATCTGTGGCGCCCGAATGTCCTGATTCAGGCGGGTAAACTTGCTGATAAGGATATCTCCTTTATGTTGTTAGTGGTGTCTATTGTAACAGAAGCAACAACAGGGGTCAATAAGCCTCACTGTGGTGTTTTGAAGTTCTGACTACGGTATTGCAGGGCTTCGGTAATGTGTTCGGTAGAGATTTCTTCCGACATGTCCAAGTCGGCGACTGTCCGCGCCACCTTAATTGTCCGCATATAACTCCTGGCCGAAAGGCCCAGGTTCTCGGCGGCCGTATCCAGCACTTGCTTGGCGTCCGCCTGTAAATTACTTCTAAGCCTGATATCTTTATTAGTCATACTTGCGTTCAGTTTTGTCGTAGACTGATATCTGTTGGCCTGAACGTCGCGCGCCCTTATTATTCGTTTCCGAATCGGTTCATCATCTGTTTCGTGCGCGCTCAGTAACCGAGCATGCTCCACTTCCTCAACTTCGGTGTAAAGGTCGATGCGGTCAAGGATCGGGCCCGATAATTTTTGTCTATACCTTAAAATATTACTTGCTGAGCATATGCAGGGCTTAGCCGTGCCGTAGAAACCACAGGGGCAGGGATTGGATGTCGCGACTAAAATGAAATCCGAGGGATACGTCGCCGTTTCTTTGGCCCGCGACACGTTTACTATTCTGTCCTCCAATGGTTGGCGCAACGCTTCCAGGGTTTTTCGTTCGAATTCCGGCAGTTCGTCGAGGAATAATATACCTCTATGGGCAAGGCTTATCTCTCCCGGCCGCAAGTTATTGCCACCGCCGACTATAGCCACGTGGCTGGCGCTGTGGTGTGGCGCCCGAATCGGGGGCTTGGTAACCAATCCGTCGTAGTCTCCACTTACTAGGCTATGCAGTTGGGTGACCTCAAGCATTTCTTGCCGGTTCAAGGGCGGCAGTATAGATGGTAGCGCCCGCGCCAGCATACTTTTGCCTGTCCCCGGTGGGCCATTGAGCAAAATATTGTGGCCGCCCGCTGCTACTATTTCCATGCATCTTTTGGCCCGAGCCTGGCCCACTACGTCCGAAAGAAGGTGGTCGAAAGACATTTGCCGAAGCGGTAGATCCTGGCCGAGCAGCGTATCGATTTCGGTTAGGTCGGCCTGCCCATTCATGCCCGCGACGAGTTCCTTAAGCGAGGGCACCGGCAACAGCTGTATGCCCGGGATCAGCTGGGCCTGAGCTACGTTACCCTTAGGGACGAAGAATCGGATCAGGCCGTGCTTTTGGCCCACGAGCAGTTTGCCGATTATGCCCCTAACTGGCCTGACGCTTCCGTCCAGTCCTAGCTCTCCAATAACCGCCGAGGCTTCTGGCAGGGCGCGTTTGATTTGGCCATCGGCTTGCAGAATGGCCAGGGCTACGGCTAGGTCCGTACTTGTAGAATCTTTGGGTACGTCCGCCGGGGCTAGATTTATGGTAATGCGTTTACGCGGCATTACGATTTGGCTGCTTGCAAAAGCGCTCCTGACGCGCTCCCGTGATTCATCAACGGCTTTATTGCCCAGGCCTACAATTGTTATGCCCGGCAGGCCATTAGAAAGTTGGCACTCAGTGTCAATGATGATGCCACCGGAGCCGATATTGAGGACGGTCTGAATGGGATTTGGCACGTTTTATATAGTCTTACGTGTTGCCTCAAAAGTAAAGACCCGCCTATTTTTTAGGCGGGTCGTTTTTGGTTTGGTTTTAGCAGTTTTAGGGTTTAGTTTGGCTTTCATGGAACAACGGCTTGCGAGAAGCCGTTGTTTCTAGATCGTTTTTGTTTTTGAGCACTTTTTTTATTCAAGTGCTACACGTATCTTATAAATTACAATTATGGCTGTCAATAACAATTATGCTTAGAATTTTATAAAGCTGTGCATAACTCAGCCGTCGTTAACGTTATCATAAGCATATTGACTTTGGCGCTGATTTGTAGTAGTCTTAAATTGTAAGTCAAAAACAAAAAACTTACCTACAATCAAATTATCGCTCTTCGCGGCCCTAAAGGTTGCAAGAGCGGTCAGTCAAGCCGACGGGTAGTAAGCGCTATATATTTTCAATTTAAGGGCGGATTTACTACCCAAGGCTCCACAAATTAGGCCATACTGCGGGGGCGAGCCCGCAGTTTTTATGTCAAAAATATATGAAGAAGCTGGCAGTCAAGATTACAGGAGTATGTAGCCTTATATTGCTATGCTTTCTTTTGGTGACCGATCCTCAGCGATTGCCCTCTGCCGCACTGGTAGTGCCCTTCATATTAATTTTTTCCGTCCTCTGCGGTACGATATTTTCGGTTCTAAATCTTCATGCGCTCTCCGGCAGGGGCAGATTCAGGGCCGCCGCTGCCGTCGCTGCCGCACTCGTGCTTTTGCTCGTGCTAAGGTCGCTCGCCCAGTTAACGATAAGGGATACTCTGGCTACGCTCTTATTTTTTGCATTTATCTATTTTTATACGCATCGGTTTAGTATGGGGCCTGCCGACTAACGGCACCTTGGTTAAATCTTATGCCGATTGCTATAATATGTTCAGACTATGGATGGTAATGCCGATCAGTCATCGGGCCCAAGCGAGCCCCAGGCGATAGGTGGTCAGGACTCTCATGCCCAGACCGCTGGAGTGGCCATTGTGGGCGCAAAGCCCGCATATGATGGGTCTAGCGCAGCAGGCGCCGGAGACGAGGCCTCCGAAGATCTGGATGAGTTGTGGGTCAATAAAGCCAAAGATATTGTAGATAGAACCAAGGGCGATCCTTTCGCCCAAAGCAACGAACTAAACAAGGTGAGGGCGGAGTTCCTGAAAGCCCGTTTCAATAAGCACATCAAGCCCGGCGAAGAGTCCCCATAATGACTATTTTATTTATCGTACTGGCATCATTGCTACTCATAGCGCTCGTTGTTGCGCCTATTTTATTTATCCAGGCGCGATCGCGAATGCGGGAGCAGAAAAATTTTGAGCGAGGCCTAAAAATCGTCCCGCTATTAATCCACCTTCCGCCGTCCAGCGAAGATACTGAGGGTGCCGGCCGGGACGTCCGCGACTTAGTTGACGAAAATATTTCTAAGGCTCAGATTATCTACAATATTATTGCCAGCACTCTCCAAAAAGGCTTCAAGAGCCGCCTATATGGCCAGCGGCATTTTGGCTTTGAAATTGTCGGATCTAAGGGATTTGTATATTTTTATGCCGCCGTGCCTCTAGCCCTGATCGAAGTAGTAAAGCAGGCCATAGTAAGCGCGTACCCGGCCGCCAGGCTGGAAGAGGCGGAAGACCACAACATATTCAATCCCGTAGGCAAGGCAAGCGGTACTGTGGGCGGAGAGCTCGGCCTAAAAGAGGCTTTTGCTTATCCCATCGCCACCTACCAGGATCTAAAACGCGATGCAATGCAGGCGCTGCTCAATTCGCTGTCGACGCTAGATAAAGAAGATGGCGCAGCTATACAGATTCTTATGCGGCCTGCAGAACCCACCTGGAGGAAGGATGCCGCGGGCGTTGCCAGTAAGAAGCGCAAAGGTGGAGATTCCAAAAAAGGTCCGGATAAATTTATTGCTTTAGTCCGTGAGATAGCTACAGCGTTCGTTAAACCTCCCGAACCGAAAAAAGAGGGCGGTGGCGACAAGCCGGAATTGTCGGCACTGGAGCAGGCGACCTTGGACGCGATTGACGACAAAACCCGCAGCCCTGGCTACGAAGTTCTCATACGAGTGGCGGCATCCTCTAATACCGGCCAGCGTGCGCAGGCGATTTTGGCCAACGTGGTTGCCGCCTTTTCGTTATTTGATGCTCCTGGGAAAAATGGTTTCAAGTACTCTTCTGCGAAAGATATTGATGAGTTTGTGACGGCTTATATATTAAGACTGTTCCCGCAGGAGAATAAATCAAGCATCCTCAATTCTGTCGAGCTGGCAACAATATTTCATTTTCCGGATCAGCGGAGCATTCCGACCTCGCAATTGGAGCGTCAGGAATCTAAGCAGGTCGATGGTCCGCGCAATGTCCCTGATAAAGGCCTCCTTTTGGGCTACAACGTTTTTAGGGGTGTCAAAAAGCCCATACGGCTTGCACTCGGCGACCGCCAACGACACATGTATGTCGTTGGGCAGACTGGTACTGGTAAGTCTACCTTTCTAGAAGATTTGGCCTATCAGGATATGATCAACGGCGATGGTTTTGCCTTCGTAGATCCGCACGGCGATACCGCCGAACATTTGCTTTCTATGGTGCCGCGTGAGCGTACCGAGGACGTCATCTATTTCTGCCCGGCGGACATGGAGTATCCGATGGGCCTCAATCTATTTGAATACCAGACTCCGGACCAAAAAGACTTTTTGATTCAGGAGGTGCTAAACATGCTGTATAAGCTGTACGACCCCCAGCATCAGGGAATTATGGGGCCGCGGTACGAACATCTTTTCCGGAACGCCGCATTGACTGTTATGGCCGACCCCAATGGCGGAACGTTCGTTGACATTCCCAAGCTTTTTCGCGATCCGCAGTTCGTAAAACAGAAACTTGAGTACGTGACCGATCAGAACGTCATTGAATTTTGGCAGAAGGAAATGCCGCAGTCCCAGCGATCTAACGAGTTTGGCGAAGTAGTGAGCTGGTTCGTCAGTAAATTTGGCGCATTCTTGTCCAATGAAATGATGCGCAATATTATCGGGCAAACCAAGAGCGCGTTTGAGTTACGCGACATTATGGATAATAAGAAGATCTTGCTCGTCAACCTAAGTAAGGGGCGTACTGGTCAGCTCAACACGCAGCTACTGGGCATGATCTTTGTAATGAAGTTCCAGGCCGCCGCTATGAGCCGGGCCAATATCAAGGACGAGAGCAAGCGTGTAGACTTCTGTCTATATGTCGACGAGTTTCAGAATTTTTCGACCGACTCATTTGCGACGATTCTGTCGGAGGCTCGTAAGTACCACCTTAACTTGATAGTCGCCAACCAGTTTACAACGCAGCTGACCGAAGAAATTCGCGATGCCGTGTTTGGTAACGTGGGTACCGTAGTCTCATTTAGAGTAGGCCAGGATGAAGACGCCGAGGCACTGGCCAAGCGCTATCGGCCGGCGTTCGATACCAGCGACTTGTTGAGAGTACCGAACTACAATACGATTGTAAGGACACTTATCGGTGGAGTGCCGACGCAGCCATTCAGTATGGCTACCTTACCGCCCCTAGGCAAGCCAAACGAGCAGCTGGGTAACGCCCTCAAGCAGCTTTCGGCCGCCAAGTACGGTAGGCCAAAGGCGTCGGTAGAGAAAGAAATTTTCGAGCGGCTTGCCACTAAAACCCCCGCGCCGGCCGCGCCGGCCAGCCCTTATGGCTCCTTTGGTGGCCCGGGCGGCGGGGGTGCTCAGTCTTTTGGGCAGCCCGGCGCGGCCGGATCCTTTGGTGGCGGGGGTGGGCAGTTTCCCAGCGCTCCTCCAAAGCCCCCCTCGGCCCCCGGATCGTTTCTGGACGAGTGGATGGTTAAGCGTGGTGGGCCTCTAACTATGCGGCCTTCTCCTTGGTCCAAGCAACCTCCGCCTGGCGCCAATCAGCCCGCGCTCCCCCAGCCTGGTGTTCCTCAGCTTAGCCCCGCAGCTTCCGCTCCCCCAGCCTTGAGCCCTGTTCATGCCCAGCCTTATGCCCAGCAGCAGGCTCCGGTTCCGCACCCAGCGCAGAATGATCAAGAAAAGACTATCTATATAGACAGGGGCGGGAACGACGGGCAGCCGGCCTAGTGTCTCAGTTGCAACTAGTCCGTATCTGTTCTATACTATGAAGTAAGTGGGGAATACCCAACTACCTAATGATCTCTCGAGGGAAGGCTTTTAGAAGTGGCGAAAACGAGTACTTATTCTGCTGACCAAATTCAAGTTCTGGAGGGCCTAGAGCCCGTACGCAAGCGGCCGGGAATGTATATCGGCGGGACGGGAATCGAAGGGCTACATCATCTTGTTTGGGAAATCGTCGACAACGGTATCGATGAAGCTCTCGCCGGGTTCGCCACCGAAGTTCGCGTAGTCATGCTGGCGGACGGTGGTTTGCGGGTCTGGGATAACGGCCGCGGCATCCCGACCGACATTCATCCCAAGACCGGCAAGAGCACGGTGGAAACTGTGCTGACGGTGCTTCATGCAGGTGGGAAGTTCGGCTCCGGCGGCTACAAGGTTTCTGGAGGTTTGCACGGTGTGGGTGTAAGCGTTGTCAACGCCCTATCCACCAAGCTGATTGTGAATGTCCACCGCGACGGGAAGATATACACCCAGGAGTATGAACGTGGGGGACCCAAGGACGATTTGAAGGCGGCTGGAAAGACCGACAAAACAGGGACTGAGATCATCTTTTATCCGGATGAAACTATTTTTGAAACGGTGAACTTTAGCTATGAAACCATCCTTGACCGGCTTCGCCATCAGGCATATCTCACGAAAGGTGTCAGAACTTCAATCGAAGACGAATCTAATGGAAAAAGATACAGTTTTTATTTTGAAGGCGGCATAAAATCGTATGTGAAACACCTCAACCTCGGCAAAGAAGTAGTGGACGAAGATGTCTTTTATGTAGACAAGCAAGTTGAGGATGTACAGATCGAAATCGCCGCTCAGTATACCGATGCGTTTACCGAGACGATCAAGCAATTCGCCAATAACGTTTTTAACCCGGATGGCGGTACGCATCTTACCGGATTTCGAACGGCGTTGACTCGTGTTGTTAATGACTACGCGCGCAAGGCCGGGCTCTTAAAAGAGAAAGAGGAGAACCTAACGGGCGAGGATTGCCGTGAAGGTTTGACCGCTGTAATTCTGGTTAAACTGCCTGATCCGCAATTCGAAGGCCAGACTAAAAACAAGCTCGGCAATCCAGAGATTCGCGGCTACGTGGACCAGGTGATGGCCGAATATTTTGCTTATTATCTCGAGGAGCACCCAGGCATAGCCAGAAAAATCATAGGCAAGGTGCTGCTAGCCGCCCGCGCCCGCAAGGCCGCCCGCGCCGCCCGCGAAAATATCATCCGTAAAGGCGTGCTCGATGGAGCCAGCATGCCCGGCAAGTTGGCCGACTGCTCCAGTAAAGACCCCGCCAACTCCGAAATTTATCTGGTAGAGGGCGACTCCGCCGGCGGCTCGGCCAAGAGCGGCCGCGACAGCAAGACACAGGCTATTTTGCCGCTTCGTGGCAAGGTCTTAAATGTCGAACGCGCCAGGCTGGACAAAATGCTGGCTAATAATGAGATTTTAAACCTTATTAAGGCG
>Ga0070690_100001973_pt1 | contig 10930 bp, 7 predicted proteins | sample KBSS33HmetaG_FD_64671 | JGI IMG/M metagenome (GOLD analysis project Ga0070690, IMG submission 64671) | Switchgrass rhizosphere microbial communities from Kellogg Biological Station, Michigan, USA - KBS S3-3H metaG | ecosystem: Host-associated > Plants > Roots > Rhizosphere ...
AGATCAGCGTAGCGCAGTCCGTCGCCGATCCGATCTGGCTCGTATCGCGGACGTAGCGCAACCAATCAGCCCCTCGGTTCATGGGATTCGCATCGGCTGCAGCTTCAGGTAGACCGCCGATCGCCACACCCACTCGAGCGGGCCGAACCGGAAGAAGCGAAGCCAGAGCTGGCTGATCGCGATCTGCACGCTGAAGATCGCCAGGGCCAACCCTGTACATCCGGCGACGCCAACCGAGCCGGCCCAGCCAAGCCCCCAGCCGTAAAAGAGGAACGTACAGATCAAGCTCTGCGAATAGTAGGTCGTCAGCGGCATTCGCCCGACGGGCGCCAGGACACGCAGGATGCGTCGCCACGCCGGGCGTTGCATCAAGAGCACGACGATTCCCACGTACGCGAGCGTCAGCGCGACGAGCCCGATCTGATCGATCGTCTTGGCCACCAGCAGGCCCCACAGTCCGTACCTGGGGAGCGGGAGCACCTCGAGCCGCCTGACGACGCTGATCGCGCTGGTCGCGACGGCGATCGCGCCACCCCATGCGGCGAGCCGCCGGAACACCGGAAGATGATCGGCACCGTCGTTGTCGAACCAGTGGAGCGTGCCCGCGATATAGCCGAGCAAGAACCGTCCCAGCAGCCAAAAGAAGTACCAGCCGTAGATGAACGCGGACCAGACCAGCGCGTACCGGACGTGCTCCCACGCGAGCCCTGCGTGCTCGGGGCCATGCAGAGCGGCGGCCATGCGCGCGGTGTACGCCGCGAACTCGCGCCGGTCCATGAACACGCCGAACACGGCCACGAAGACCTCGGGGATCGCCATCACAACGGCCGGGACGAGGATGAGGACGCACGCCCACACGACGCGCGTGCGATTCGACGTGTGGAGAAACGCCAGGAGCCCAAACCCCGCGATTGCGTAGCCCCACGTCACGTCACCCCACCACAGCACGGTCACGTGAAGCGCACCGAGCGTGAACAGCATGACGAGCCGCCGGAGGTACAGGCCCATCACCGGCTCGTGACGCTCCTGGGCGCGCACCAGCTGGATGGCAAATCCAAAGCCGAACAGGAGCGTCAACAAGGTCTGGGCCTTGCTGTGAACGAACAGCATCAGGAGCCAGTCGACGATCTGGTCCACGGTCGCCGGGTCCGGCGCGGGGTGCTGCTCCGCCCACTGCCCGCTGTACAGCACCATGTTGCCGATCATGACCCCGCACAGCGCGAAGCCGCGGAGGACATCGAGTGTGACCACGCGTTCGCGAGGCGGTACCGGGGTTAGGTTGGACATCAGGAGGTAATGCGACCCGCGTCGAGGCCGTATGGATGCCTACGAATATACTCGGCAGCCACTGCCTTTGCGCACCTGGGAGGCCGAAACAACCTCAGGCCGGGATGAAACGACCCGACGAAGTCGAACCGATGATGTATTTCCGATGGCCTGCAGAATATCCATGACGCTCTCTCGACTATAGTGCGCGCCATGGCGCTCAAGACCCCAGAACGGTATCTCGACGAGATCCGCGCGCGCAACGTCCGCATCTTCTACCGGGGGCAGCGGTTCGGAAGCCCGGTCGATCACCCGGTCGCGGCGCCGGCCGCGCGCTGCGTCGCCGAGACCTACGCCGCGGCGCTCGAGCCCGACACCGGGATGGCGGCCCCGTCATCGCTCATCGGCGAGCCCGTGAACGTCTCGAATCTCCTGTGGCGCAGCCGCGAGGACCTGATCGCGCGGGTCAAGTGGGAGCGGCTGTTCGGGCGGCGCACCGGGCGCGGCGCGCTGCGTTCGCCGGGCCTCGACGCGATCAACGCCCTCGCGGTGGTGACCCACGCGTGCGATGCCGCCCGCGGCACCGCGTACCACCCGCGCCTCCTGGCGTTCGTCGAGCGAATCCAGCGCGAGGACCTCGCGGTCTCGGGCGCCATGACCGACGTCCGCGGCGATCGCTCGCGGCGCCCCGGCGCCCAGGCCGATCCCGATCTGTTCCTGCGCGTCGTCGGCCGCGACGCCGGCGGGGTGGTCCTGCGCGGCGCCAAGGCGCACCAGACCAGCGCCATCCACTGCCACGAGCACCTCGTCTTGCCGATGACCTGCGGTCCCGGCGAGGAGGCCTGGGCGATCGCGTGCGCCGTCCCGAGCGACGCGCCCGGCATCACGCACGTGTACGCGCGGCAACCGTCGGACTCGCGACGAACCGAGGACGCGCCGCTCGACGTCGGGCTGCCTGCGTTCGGCGGCTGCGAGAGCCTGATGATCTTCGACGACGTCCGCGTGCCGTGGGACCGCGTGTTCCTGTGCGGCGAGACCGAGCACACCCAGGAGCTGGTTCGCCTGTTCGGCTCGTTCCACCGGTTCTGCTACGGCGGCTGCAAGGTCGGCATCGCCGACGTCGTCATCGGGGCCGCCTCGCTGATCGCCCGCGCCAACGGCCTCGGCGGAAGCCGCACCATCCGCGACAAGCTCACCGAGATGGTCCACTTGAACGAGACCATGTACGCGTGCGCACTCGCCGCCGCGCTCGAGGGGCGCCCGACCGACGCCGGCACCTTCATCCCCGACATCGCGCTCGCCAACGTCACCAAGCTCAACGTCACGCGCTTCCCGTTCGAGATCGCGCGGCTCGCCGCCGACATCGCCGGCGGCGCGATGCTGACCTTGCCGAGCCAGGCCGACCTCGAGCACGCCGAGCTCGGTCCGCTCGTCACCAAGTACCTGACGGCGTCGCCCGAGGTCCCGGCGAGCGAGCGCATGGCGCTGTTCCGGCTCCTCGAGTTCCTGACCCACGGCAGCGGCGCGGTCTACTTCCTCCACGAGTCGCTGCACGGCGCCGGCGCCCCCGAGGCGATGCGCATCCAGCTCCGGCGCGAGATCCCGCTCGATCCCTTCGAGGCCGCCGCGCACGCGCTGCTGGCGCGTTGAGCCGGCCAAGCGTCGAGCGCTGGCCGCCGTCCCTGGCCGTGCACGCTCGGCTTGCCAGGATGGGCTGATTCAGCGCCGCGGAGCCGGGTGCACGTCGTCGACCCAGTGCGCGTCTTCGGGAGCCTCCACCGGCGTGATGTCCAGGTTCACCACGACGGGGTCCTGCCCGCTGCGGACCAGCACGCACTCGAGCGGCTCGTCGGCGGCGTTGATCTCCTGATGGGGGACATAGGGCGGAACATAGATGAAGTCGCCGGGGCCGGCTTCGGCGAGGAACTCGAGGCGCTCGCCCCAGCGCATGCGCGCCCTGCCCTTCACGACGTAGATCACCGACTCGAGATCCCCATGGTGATGCGCGCCGGTCTTGGCCTGCGGCTCGATGGTCACGGTGCCCGCCCAGAGCTTCTCCGCGCCCACGCGGGCGGTGGTGATCGCCGCAGCGCGGCTCATCCCCGGGGTCTGCGCGGTGTTCGGGTCCAGCGTCCCCGCCTTCACTACCTTGACGCCCTCGGTGCGCCAGTCGGTCGCCTTGGGCTGCGACATGCGTACGTCCTCCTGGACCGGAGGCTCGCACGTTTCGTCAGAAGCGACAATTGCGAGCGTACCTCTGCCGGCTTGACCTCGTCGCGCTTTGGCGTTCCCATGCGCGTCGAAACCACCGCAAACCGGGAGTAAGCTGATGAAGAACCGTACCTTGACGATCGCGGCGAGCATCGCCGTCGCCGTGCTGGCAGGCCTCTGGGGCATCCAGGACTCGAGCGCGCAAGTTGCCACGTTCAAGCGCGTCGAGCTCCAGCGGCACGATCTCTCCACGCAGGGCCACGAAGCGGTGCTCGCCCGCGCCGAGTTCCCGGTCGGTGCCGGGGCGCCCAAGCACACCCATCCGGGCGAGGAGGTGGGCTACGTCCTCGAGGGCGAGCTGCAGTTCGAGATCGAGGGCAAGCCCGCGATGAAGCTCAAGGCCGGAGAGACATTCTTCATCCCCGCCGGGCAGGCGCATTCGGCGAAGAATATCGGCAAGACCGCAGCCGCCGTGCTCTCCACGTACATCATCGAGAAGGACAAGCCGCTCGCCACGCCAGCGAAGTAACGCTGGTCATCGGCGGCGACACTCCGGATCCTTGGCGAAGGCGGGTTGTACGAACAGCGTGGAGGCGGCCACAGCGACGAAGAAAGCTCGCATCGATGTTCTCCTGTGCGCCGGTCACATCGGCGCGATGTAGGAGATGCGCTCAAGAGGAAGTAACAGGGACAATCGGCGCGACAGGTTCGAGCGCCGCTTCCAGGACACGCGCGACGTGGACCGCCGGGCGGCCGGTGCCATCGGCGATCTGGTGGCGACAGCTCGTGCCGTCGGCAACGATCAGGGCTTCGGGGGGCGCGCTGCGCACCGCAGGGAGCAGGCTCTTGTCCGCCATGCGCATGGAGATGTCGTAGTGATCCTTCTCATAGCCGAACGCCCCGGCCATGCCGCAGCAGCTCGACTCGATGACGTGGGTCGAGAGGCCGGGGACGAGCCCCAGCGCGGCGACGACGTCTGGCATCGCCCCCAGCGCCTTCTGATGGCAGTGGCCGTGCAGGAAGACATCCTGCTTGCCGTGGTCGTGGAACGGCAGCTCGAGCGTTCCCCGGCGGTGCTCCCCGGCGAGAAACTCTTCGAGCAGGACCGCTTGCTGGACGATCGCGGGGACCGCGTCGCCCTGGACCACGACCGGGAGCTCGTCGCGCAGGGTCAAGAGGCACGAGGGCTCGATGCCGACGATGGGCACGCCGCGCGCGGCGTGGGGTCCCAGCGCGGCGACCAGCCGCGTGAGCTCGACGCGTGCCTCGTCGACCAGGCCCGCGCTGAGGAACGTGCGCCCGCAGCACAGCGGACGAGAAGAAGTATCTTCGAGGACCGTATAGCGGCCGGCCTCGAGCACGCTTCGCGTGGCGCGCGCGTTCTCCGGCTCGAAGTAGCGCGAGAAGCAATCGACGAACAGCACCACTTCTTTGCCGAGCTTTGTCGCCGTCGTCGCGGTCATTGTCGTCAGTCGGCGTGGCGGCGTGGTGTAGATATCGCTGCGCCAGGCCGGGAGCTGGCGCTTTCGGCTGAGGCCCATGAGCTTCTCGCCGAGGACCGCCAGGCCCGGCACGCGGTTGCGCAGGTTGATCAGCGGCGCGAACCGCCGGGCGATCGCCGCATAACGCGGGAGATAGGCGGTGAGCTTGGTCTGGCTCGAGACCCCGTGCCGCGCGTTCCAGTGATGCAGGAACTCGATCTTCATGCGCGACATGTCCACGCCCGTCGGACATTCGCGCCGGCACGCCTTGCAGCCGACGCACAGCTCCATCGTCTCCTTCATGCTCTCGGAGACCAGCGCGTCGGGGCCGAGCTGGCCGCTCAAGGCGAGCCGGAGGCTGTTGGCGCGCCCGCGGGTCGCATCGCGCTCGTCGCCCGTCGCCTGGTAGCTCGGGCACATCACCGCATCGAACTTGCGGCAACTCCCGTTGTTATTGCACATCTCGGTGGCGGCCAGGAGCCCCCCGGACTCCGACCAGTCGAGCGCGGGGAGGACCTTCAAGGCCGCATAGCCGGGCTTGTAGCGAAACAGGCTGCGGTCGTCCATCCGGGGCGCGCGCACGATCTTTCCGGGGTTGAGCAGCCCCTGGGGATCGAACGCATCCTTCACCGACTCGAACGCGCGCACGATGCGCTCGCCGAACATCATCGTGTGGAACTCCGAGCGGCTCAGGCCGTCGCCGTGCTCGCCGGAGTGCGAGCCTCGGTATTCCTTGACGATGGCGAACGCTTCTTCGGCAATGGCCCGCATCTTTCGCGCGCCCGATTCATCCTTCATGTTGAGGATCGGCCGGACGTGCAGGCAGCCGACCGAGGCGTGCGCATACCAGGTTCCCTCGGTCCCGTACTTTGCGAACAACTGCGTCAGCCGGTCGGTGAACTCCGCAAGATCCGGAAGCGCCACGGCGCAGTCCTCGATGAAGGAGATCGGCTTTCCGTCGCCCTTCATCGACATCATGATGTTGAGGCCCGCCTTGCGCACCGCGGTCATCTCCGCCTGCGAGGCCGCGTCGGGAAGCCGGACCACCGAACCGGGATGGCCGTGGTCGGCGAGCAGCTCCTCGAGGCGCTGCAGTGATTCCAGGAGGGGCGCCTGGTCGTCGCCCGCGAACTCGACCAGCAGGATCGCGTCGGGGGTGCCCTTGACGTGGCGCTCGAGCGCCGCGCGAAACGCCGGGAGCCGGCGCGCGAGCTCCATCATCTTGCGGTCGACCACCTCGACCGCCGTCGGCGAAAGCTCGACGATGAAGCGGGTCATGTCCATCGCATCGAAGAACCGAGCGAAGTGGCAGACGGCGCCGACCTTGTGGCGCGGGATGCGGCTCAGCTTGAGCTTGATGCGCGTGAAGAACCCGAGCGTCCCCTCCGAGCCGACCATGAGCTTGGCCAGGTTCGGGCGCGGCTCGCCGAGCGCATCGATGTTGTAGCCCCCGACCCGGCGCAACACCTTGGGGATCCGCAGCGCGATCTCCTCGGCGTTCTCGGCGTAGAGCGCCCGCATCGCCGCCGCCAACTCGGCGAGCCGCGGGGGCGAGCCGGTCACGTCCGGCGAGAGCTCGCCGAACACGACGCGCGAGGCGTCGGCCAGCACCGCCTCGACCTCGAGCACGTTGTGCACCATGAGGCCGTACTTGATCGAGCGAGTGCCGGCCGAGTTATTGCCGGTCATCCCGCCCAGCGTTGCGTGGGCCGACGTGGAGACATCGACGGGGAACTGCCAGCCGCTGCCCTTGAGCTGGCGATTCAATTCGTCGAGGACGATGCCGGGCTGCACGGTGGCGGTGCCCGCCGTCGCGTCGATCTCGAGCACGCGGTTCATGTGGCGGCTGGTATCCATCACCACCGCCGCGCCGAGCGGTTGACCGTTCTGCGAGCTGCCGCCACCGCGGGGAATGACCGGGAAGCCCTCCTTCCGTGCGAGCGCGATGGCGGCGACCACGTCCTCGGTGCCCTGCGGCAGCGCTACCCCGATGGGCTCGATCTGATAGATCGAGGCGTCGGTCGAATAACGGCCGCGCGTGAACGCGTCGAACAGGACCTCACCGCGCATCACCTCGCGCAGCCGCGACGCCAGCGCGGAATCTCCGAGCAGCTTGCCCATCGGCTACTTTTCCATCGCGATCGCGACCGGGGGAACGACCTCCGGCTCGGAAGCGAACTTGCGATCCGGGTGCATGGTGAACGACAGTGCCGTGCCGATGAATAGCAGCACGATCGAACCGATGAACGGGAGGTGCCAGTCGCCGGTGGCGTCGACGATGTAGCCGAACACCGGGGGCGAGACGATCGCCGCCAGCGCCGAGCCGGAGTTCATGAGCCCGCTGGCCGTGCCGGAGTACTGCGGCGCGATGTCCATCGGCACCGACCAGATCGGCCCGATGACGAGCTCGAGGAAGAAGAACCCCCCCGACAAGCAGAGCGACAGCGCGACGAGGTCGCGCGTGAACAGCACCGGGATCAGGCAGCCGGCGGCGCCCAGCATGCCGACCACGATCACGATGAGCCGCGACAGCGTGACTCGGCCGGTCCGGCGAAGCAGGTGGTCGCTGATGATGCCTCCCAGGGCATCGCCGACCACGCCCGCCAGGAACACGCCGGCCGAGTACAGCGCCGACTTCTTGACGTCGAGCTTGGCGTCGTCGCGAAAGAACTGCGGGATCCAGGTGAGGAACAGCCACAGCGACCACCCGTAGCAGAAGTACGTGAACGTCACCGGGAGCATGCGCACGATCAGCCTCCGCCACGGCACGGCCTCGGCCGCCGGCTTCGCCGCACCGAGCGCGGGAAGCCGGGCCAGATCGTCGGGGGTGATGCCCGCGTGATCGCGAGGGTCATCGCGGTAGTACAGCCACCAGACCACGACCCAGACCAGGCTCGCCACGCCCAGGATGGCGAAGGCGCCGCGCCAGGTGATCCAGAGCATGAGGGCCGCCACGATGGGAGGCGTCACCGCATTGCCGAGCCGAGCGAACGAGTGCGTCACGCCCTGCGCGAAGCCGCGCCGGCCCGCCGGCGTCCAGCTCTGCATCGCGCGCGTCGCGGTGGGAAACGTCGCGCCCTCGCCGAAGCCGAGCGCGACGCGAAACGCGATGAGCGAGACGAGACCGACGGCGAGCCCGGTGAGCGCGGTCGCCACCGCCCAGATCGCGCCGCACAGAAGCAGCGTCTTGCGCGGGCCCAGCCGATCGCCGAGCCGGCCCCCGATCACCTGAAAGACCAGATAGGGATATCCGAAGGCCGAGAACGCGAATCCGTACTGGGTCTTGGACAGACCGAAGTCCTTCTGGATATCGCTCGCGGCCGTGGCGATATTCACCCGGTCGATATAGGTGAGGAAGTACATCAGACAGAGCAGAAACAGCACGATGCTTGGAGCGGTCGGCTTCCGGATCTTCATGGGCGGTCCTCTCGATAGATCGCTTGTCGGCCGCGACCATCTGCCATCTTCACGACAGCAAGGTACTAGGGTTGTGCGCTGTCGCAGAGAAACTTCATCGCTTCCTGCGTGCCGCCGGCTCGGTGCGGCACCCCGGCGACGGTCAGGCCCATCTCGACGCCGGCGAGCGTTCCCATGAGCGTCAGGTCGTTCAGGGCGCCGACGTGGCCGATGCGAAACACCTTGCCGGCGAGCTTGGCGAGCCCGACGCCCAGGGACATATCGAACCGCGACAGCACGGCCGCGCGGAAGGCGTCCGCGTCGTGCCCCGGCGGCATCATCACCGCGGTGAGCACGTTCGAGTGCTCCGCGGGCTCGGCGCACAGGATCTCGAGGCCCCACCCGCGCACGGCGCGCCGGGTCGCCTCGGCGTGGCGCGCGTGCCGGGCGAACACGGCCGGCAGCCCCTCTTCGCGCAGCATCACGAGCGCCTCGCGCAAGCCATAGAGGAGGTTGGTCGCCGGCGTGTAGGGGAAGAAGCCGCTCGAGTTGTTCTTGAGCATGTCCTCCCAGTCCCAGTACGAGCGCGGCATGCCGCCCTGCTTCGCCGCCGCAAGGGCCTTGTCGCTGACGGCGTTCATGCCGAGGCCCGGCGGTAGCATGAAGCCCTTCTGGGAACACCCAACGGTAACGTCGACCCCCCACTCGGCGTGGCGGTACTCGATCGAGGCGAGCGAGGAGATCGTGTCGACCATGAACAGCGCGCCGTGGCGCGCCCGATCGATGGCCTGGCGGATCTGCGGGATGCGGCTGGTGACGCCCGTCGAGGTCTCGTTGTGAACGACCATCACCGCCTTCACCGCGCCCTGGCGATCGTCGGCGAGCTTGGCCTCGACCACGCCGGGGTCGACGCCGTGCCGCCAGTCGCCCGGGACGAAATCGACCGATAGCCCGAGACGCTCGGCGATCTTCTTCCACAGCGTGGCGAAGTGGCCGGTCTCGAACATGAGCACCTTGTCGCCCGGCTTGAGCGTATTGACGATGGCAGCCTCCCACGCGCCGGTTCCGGAGGACGGGAAGATGATCACCGGCCCCGGGGTGCCGAACACCGGGCCGAGGCCGTCGAAGATTTCGGCCGCCAGGCGCGCGAACTCGGGGCCGCGGTGGTCGATCGTCGGCCGATCCATCGCCCTGAGGACGCGATCGGGAACGTTCGTAGGTCCGGGAATCTGAAGGAAATGCCGGCCACTCCGGAGGGTCGCAGGCGCTGGCTTTCCGGACGTTTGCATAATGAATTCAGTCTACAGCGCGTTGCCGGCGATGTACGAGAGCTCGCGCAACCGAATTCGCCCAGCACGCGCCCGACAAACGCAAGCGCCCCTGGCAACAATTTTTTTGGTTTGAAGCCACCCGGCGGGAACCATCCGCTCGCTGGCACGCTATTTGGAAAGGCCAGGGCGTGCTCCCTTGTCACGCTGTGCGCCCACGCTCATAGACTGGGAGAGCGTATTCGCACAGTATCGCTGCAATCGGGCATCTGAGGGTTTTTAGGTCATCTAACTACTCGCACTTATTGGAGACTGTGAAAGTCAATCGCCTTGCGTCGCAGGTCGGAGCGGATTCATTATTGAAGATGAGCTGGAACCTTCAGTGTAATTTCCGTACTTGCGAACGTGAAACGTGCCCTGCGGTAGACCCCGTACGGTCCGTCTCGTGAGGAGCGTAACAATGACCGACGCGACCGATCACCCGAGCTCGCCCCCGGAACTGCTTGAACCATCTTCGAGCTTGCTCACGCGGGAAGATGTCGCGGCGCTCACTCCGAAGGGGGTGACCAATGGGCATGCGGACGCGTTCGCGCGAAATCTGTTGTCGGCCTTGCTCCGGTTCAAGGCCGGCGACTTCAGCTCGCGCATGCCGGCGGAGCTCACGGGCCTCGAAGGCAAGATCGCCGACGTCTTCAATGACATCTTGCACGTCAGCGAGCGCCGCGCCGCCGAGACGGCGCGCGTGTGCCGGGTCGTCGGCAAGGAAGGCAAGCTCAAGGAGCGCATGCGCGTGCCCGGCGCCGTCGGCGGTTGGGCCGACGAGATCGACGCGCTCAATACGCTGATCGCCGACCTGGTGTGGCCGACGACCGAGGTCACCCGCGCCGTCGGGGCCGTCGCCAAGGGCGATCTCGGCCAGGCGATGTCGCTCGACGTCGACGGCCGCCCGCTCGAAGGCGAGTTCCTGCGCTCGGCGCAGCTGGTCAACAAGATGATCGATCAGCTCTCGGTGTTCACGTCCGAGGTGACCCGCGTCGCGCGCGAGGTTGGCACCGAGGGCAAGCTCGGCGGCCAGGCCCAGGTCAAGGGCGTCTCGGGGGTGTGGAAGGATCTGACCGAGTCGGTCAACCAGATGGCCGGCAACCTCACGGCGCAGGTCCGCAACATCGCCGAGGTCACGATCGCCGTGGCCTCCGGTGACCTCTCGAAGAAGATCACCGTCGACGTGCGCGGCGAGATCCTGCAACTCAAGGAAGCGATCAACACGATGGTCGAGCAGCTGCGCTCGTTCGCCTCGGAGGTCACCCG
>Ga0070690_100001974_pt1 | contig 10930 bp, 2 predicted proteins | sample KBSS33HmetaG_FD_64671 | JGI IMG/M metagenome (GOLD analysis project Ga0070690, IMG submission 64671) | Switchgrass rhizosphere microbial communities from Kellogg Biological Station, Michigan, USA - KBS S3-3H metaG | ecosystem: Host-associated > Plants > Roots > Rhizosphere ...
GTGAGCTTTGATCTGATCTCCGATCCGCTCGACCCCGGTAGCGCAACCCTGTTCGCCGACGGCGGCACGATGATCCTCATTCCCGGCTCGGCGCCCGGCGACGCCGCCCCCGCGCCATTCATCGCCGACTTCACCTGGGACGAGGCGCTCGGCGCGCCGCATGTCCAGGACCGAGCCCCGACGCTGACCGAGCCGTTCGAGGCGGTCCTGGTCTCGAACACCCAGGGCGTCGACCTCCACGCGAACGGCGCGGTGACCGCCACCGTCGACTGGCTGGTGCCCCGCGAGCGGTTCGTCGATCCGGCGTTCCGCCGGCTCGCCGCTGGCAGCTTGGTCGCCGCCAGCGCCGATCATCGGATCGTCTTGACGTGTCCGTTCGCGCCCAGCGACGCCGGGCTCGAGCTCGTCCACGTGCCGGTCGCCTCGGACGGCGATCCGCTGCTCGGCTGCGCCGAGGTCTGGGCCGTGCTGCCGGGCGATATCCGGATCGCCGCGTCCGCCGCGTCCGCCCGCTGGGTGTACGAGCTCGCCGCGGACGACCCGGGCGCGCTGCCGCCGTCGTCGGCGATCCGCCTGGCGCTCGCCGGCACCCGCAAGCAGATCGTCCGCGCGCACGCCGGCGGTGATGGCCGGTCCGCGGTCGTCGATCCGCGCAGCAGCGGCCACGACGATCTCAGCTTCGCGCTCGACGCGCTGTACGGGCTCGAAGCCGAGTCGCTGCCCGGTGCGCAGATCGCCGCGTCGGAGATCTGGGCCTGGGAAGCCATCGAGCCGCCGCTCGTGGACCTGCCAGATCCTGGAGCGTCGTGGCTGGTCGCCGTGATCCCCGCGCTCCACGGCGGCGGTGTCGGCACCCTTACCTGGCGGCGCGAAGACGTCTGGTGGGACGCCGAGCGCGGCACGCTGCGGCTGCCGACCGCGCCGCTCGCCGCTCGCCCCGACGTGCGGCCCAAGGACCTCGTGCGCCTGCTCCAGATCCTGGCGCCGGTGATCGATCACCGCCAGCTCGCCATCCAGTACGACGCCGTCGCCGACCGCTCGATCGTCACCATGGCGATCGCGCCGGGCTGGCCGAGCATCGAGCTGGCGCCGGCGCCGGTGGTGATCGCCACCCTTGCCGACGCCGCCACGCGAGGCCACGGCGGCCACGCGATCGAGATCCGCGACACCGCCGCGCCCGTCGACGTGTTCACCACGCCTGAGGGCAGCGTGCGCTGGACCCTGCACTTCACCGGCGACGTGCGCCAGCGCTGGAGCGCCATCACCATCGCGCTGCGCGACTGGCCGGCGCCCGGCGAGCGCGGCCTCGCGGCAACTCCGCTGTGGCGCGTGACGGGTCCGGCGTCGTGGCGCACGCGGGCCGCGGCCGGTCCGGTGACGCTGATCGTGACCACGCGCGATCAGATCGACTACCTCGTGCTTGCGGCCATGCCGCGCCTGACCGACGACGGCACGATCGAGCTGGCGCCGATCGGGCGGGACAACGAGTTTCCCGCCGCGGCGTCGGTCGACCAGCTCGACCTCGCGATCTACGAGCGCGGGGCGGGCGCCGGGGCAGGGGCGCACGCGGCGCTCGCGCTCGCCGGCACCACCCTCCTCGATCTCCACGCCACCGCCGGTGGAGAGCCGCCACCGGTCACGCACGTGGTGTTCGAGGACGACACCGCGTGGCGGCCCATCCCGGTTCAGCGCACGACGGTGCTCGCCGGCGGCGGCCATCGCTACGAGCTCGGCCGCACGTACCCGTCGCTGTTCCCCGACGGGTTTCCCCGCAAGCAACGCGTGCGGCTGTGCTACGCGATGAGCCAGCTTGCCGTGCCCGCCTCGCCCGCGGTGGCGCGCACGCTGCGGCTCCGGCTCGCCGGCCTCGGCGTGGCGTCCGCGCGCGGCGTCGCTGCGAACGCCGCCGTGTTCTACGACCAGGCCGACGTCAGCGACTACCTGGTGGTCGACGCCTCGTCCGCGCCCACGGTGGACGGTGACGCGCTGGTCGTCGAGCTCGCACTCGATGCCGGCGGCCTCCGCAAGGGCTTCACGGACCTGGGCGCCCCGAAGTGGACCTCGGTCGGCCTGGCGCAGCACTGGCCCGCCACGCTGCCCAAGTCCCTGGTGCGCCAGCCGCTCCGCATCGAGCTCGGCGACGTGCCGTACGCGATCGCCCCGGGCGACGTGATCCACCTCGGTTTCAGGGACGGCGCGCCGGTGACCACGACCGTCCGCGCGTATGACGCCGGCCTGCTCGATCTGACGACCTCCGTGATGAGCGAGCCCGACGAGCTCACCCTCTACGGCCTACGCACGCCGATCGACCCCACCGACTACGGTGCGACGCTCGTGCTCTTGCCCAGCTCGCCACAGCCGCCGTGGCTGCTCAGCTTCGACCACGATGCCAGCCCGAGCTCGCTGCTCGATACGCTGCTGCCTTACGCCAAGACCTGGGCCGATGCCGTCGGGCAACAGATCTTCCGGTTCTGCGATGATCCCAAGCTCGTCGAGATCTTCCGTCGCGCGGGCGACGCGACGCTCTACCTGTTCAGCAACGAGCGCGCCGAGCTGCGCAGCGACTTCTACACCGAGTCCGACGACCACATCGCCCGCGACCTGGCACTGACGCCGCCGCCCAATTTCCTCACTGCGCCCGACACCACGCTGATCGACCAGCTGATCTTGACCTCGTCGGCCTGGGCCGGGCAGCGACTCGACGCGCCGCGCCCGGTCGTCCTCGGCTCGACAGCGTGGACGCCGCAACCTGGCCACTCGGGGCTGCCGCCGGCGCAATTCCCGGAGCTGAAGATCAAGGCGGCGGACCCGCGCCGGGTGGCCACGAACACCGTCCTGCAATCGATACGATTCAACAGCGGCAACTTCATCCCGCCCGCCGGCCAGGGCAGCTCTGCGACCAACCCTGCGACCCTCATCGCCAGCGCGCTCCGCGTCTCGGCGCAACCGGTCGACCGTGCTGGCAATCCGATCGTGGGGCAGGGCTGGCGCCCGGTCAAATTCATCTCGCTCGACGAGCTGAACTCGCTCGGCACCCCGCTGCCGACCGGCACGCTGGCCTCGTTCGAGGGCATGACCTTCCGCGAGGCCGTGCTGTCGGGCGCGCTCCAGAGCGAGGACACCAAGTACGTGTTCTCGGCGTCGTTCTCGCAGGCGGGCGTGTGCACGCTGCACTTCCTGTTCATCGACGAGGCGCTGATCGCCAGCGCGCAGGTGCGGATCGAGCTGCAGTACGAGGTCAGCCCCGGCCGCACCGGCGCAGGCCTCGCCGATCCGATCTATCCGCTCGAGACCGCGGTCGTGACGTTCGATCCGGAGACGCGGCTGGCGCTGATCGCGCCGGGCCAGCTCAAGCCCGGGGCGCTCGTGTTCGTGCGCCAGCCGGCGGAGAGCGGCGTGCCCGAGCTGCAGTGGGCCCGCGTGGCCAAGGTGACCGGGCCGATCGTCGAGGTCACCCCGCCGCTCGCGTACGCGGCGACGGCGGGCACCCTCGAGCCGATCGAAGTGACGGCGCTCGGCAACCTCCAGAACGCCGCCAAGCTCGACGCCGAGTACTACGCGATGATGGCCAAGGCCAAGCTCGTGCCCAGCCCGCCGCCCCCGAGCGCGCAGGCGACCGAACCGGCAGCGCCCGAGCCGCAGATATCATGGCTGCTGCCACTCCACGATCGGCTGCCGCTCGACATCGTCGTCCGGCCTGTGGACAACACCTCGGAGTACGATCCGTCGCTGCGGCCGTCGCTGCTCGCCTCGCTGATCCCCGGCGATCTCGTGCTCGTGTTCGACGAGCGGCAGCGCCGTGCGTGGGGCGAGCACCGGCGGGACGGCGTCCCCAACGGCGATCCGAGCGCGCCCGACTGGCAGCAGTGGCCCGACTTCCAGCACCAGGCGGTCGTGAAGGCAGTCGATGCCGACACCGGCCTCTTGGTGCTCGGCGCGCCGCTGCCCGACCGCTTCCAGGTCCGCTGCCAGCTCGACCCGGTCATCGGGCGGATGACCATGAACCCCGACGATGTCGCGGCGCTGCGCGTGCTGCCGCATTACCGCGCCCCGGTCCAGGGCCCGCACACGCTCAGCGTGCTCGGCAGCGGCGACCGCACGCAGCGCTTCGCGCGCTTCCTGGCGTCGTTCGATGCCGGCACCGGCACCGCGGTCATTCCGCTCGCGTCCGACGGCGTCACGACCGGCAACCTCGAGGTGCTCGCGTTCGACCCCGAGACCGCCAAGTGGAGCCGCTGGCTGCGCTACGACGTGCTGTCGCGCGCCGGCAAGAAGGACCCGGCGTTCACGCTCGGGTTCCGGCCCACGACCGCGACCGGTCAGGTGCCGGTCAGCGTCACGTTCGGCGATGGCGTGACCGGCCAGCTGCTGCCCAGCGGGACCAACAACGTGTATCTGCGCACGACGCCGATCGGGGCGTGGCCGGCGCGCTGGCTCCCGCAGCCACGGCCGGTGCGGATCGTGTCGAGTGCATGGGCACCCGGACCGATCGTCGTGGCCGCGCGCGTCGCGGCACCGGTGAACCTCAAGCTGCGGCTCGAGTCCACCGCGCCGGTCGAGCTGATCGGCGGCCGCGACCTCGGCGCGGCGCAATGGCGGCCGTCGCTCCAGCTCACGGTCGCCACGGCCGACGGCCCCGTCGACTTCACCGAGATCACCCTGGACCAAGCCGCCGGCGGCGCGCACGGCTTCCTGCTGTCGTTTGTCGACACCCCGCCGGGCACGGTCGACGTGTACCTCTATTCGCAAGCTCCCGTGTCCCCGAGCGCGTCGATCACGGCGGTGCAGCTCGCCGGATCACGCTGGTGGTCGCTCGACGACAAGTTCTACACCACGCTCTCCGCGAGCGACCTGACCGCCGGGCCAGGCGCGACATCGATCCAGCTCTTGTCGACGGCCGGGCTGCGCGCCGGCTCGCTGCTCGCGGTGTTCCCCGACGCTGCCAGCCAGCCGGACATCGCCCACCTGGCCTCGATCGACCCGCCAACGTGGAGCGCGGTCGTCGACCCGCCGTTACCCCGTGCCTATGACCTCGCGCGCTCGTTCATGCGCGGCAACCTGGCGCCGATCACCCAGGGCACCGTCGATCGAACCACGATCGGCAGCAGCGACGGCACGACGGCCTCGCTGCGGCTGCCGCTCCAGAACCGGTCGCCGCTGCTCTACGTCATCAAGCCGGGCAAGGAGCCCGAGCCCGACGTCACCGTCCTGGTCGCGGATCAGCCATGGACGCCGGTGCTCGACTTCACCGGAAGGACCCCGGCGGACCGGGTGTGGCGGCTCGACGTCGATGCCAGCGGCGCCGCGTTCGTGGTGTTCGGCGACGGCAAGCACGGCGCGATCCCGCCCGAGGGCCGCGACAACATCGACGCCATCATGCGGCTGGGCAGCGGCGCCGCCGGCAACCTGGCAGCCGGCGCGATCGGCAAGCTCGTGTCCGGCAACCTCGCCGTCAAGTCGACCACCAACCTCACGCCGGCCGCCGGCGGCAGCGCGGGAGACAGCCCCGCGGTCGCACGCGAGAAGGCGTTCGCGCGCAGGCTCCCGAGCGATCGCGTCGTGTCGGCCGGCGACTGCGTCCGCATCGCGCTGGGCGAGAGCGGCGTGATCGCCGCGGCGCTCGATCCCACCGCGCCCACCGGCACGCTCCGGCTCGTCGTCGCGATGGAAGACCGGCGCCCACCGTCGCCCGAGGATCTGGCGGCGGTGCACGACCAGGTCGCGGCCGCCATGCCCGTGACCGCGCACGTTCGTCTCGACGTCGCGGCGGCCGAGCAGAGCGCCGTGCACCTCGTGATCGAGATCGGGGTCGACGCCGCCCACGCGGCCGCCGATGTGTTTGCCGCGGTGGTGGCCGCGTTCGGTGCGGGCGAGGCCGGGTTCTTTGCCGCCGACCGCTGGGACATCGGCGAGCCGTTGCGGCTCGGTACGATCTACGACGCGATCTTCCAGGTCGCCGGCGTCGCCCACGCACGCGTGCTGTGGATGGCCAGCACGCCGCTCGCCGAGGGTGAGGCCGTGCCCGGTCCGGCACCCGATGTCTTCGATCCCGGCGCCACCGGCGTGGTGCGCTGCGACAACGATCCGATCGGCGATCCGTTCGGACGGTTCGGCACGTTCCGGATCGAGCCTGCGGAGGCAACCCCATGATCGTCAAACCCTCGTCGCGCTCGTACCGCGAGCGGCTCTGGGACCGCGTGCCGGTGTGGAGCCGCGTACGCGATGAGCAAGCCGATGGCCTCCTGCAGGCGCTGCTGTCGGCGCTCGGCGTCGGGCTCGACGCGGTCCAGGCCGACGTCCTGCGCCTGCTCGACGACATGTTCGTCGACACCTGCGACCCGCGCCTGATCCCGGTGATCGGCGATCTCGTCGGCATGCAGGTCGATCGCGAGATCCCCGAGGCCCGCCAGCGCCACCAGGTCAAGTACGCGCTGCACCTGCGCCGCCGCAGCGGCACCATCGAGGCGATCGAGACCCTGTGCTGGCAGCGTACCGGGTTCCGCGCCAGCGTCTCCGAGCCCCGGCGCAGGCCGGCGACGCGGGGTGCCGAGCGAGCGGCCACCATCAACGGCGCGGCCGCATCGGCGCCCCTGCGCGCCGCGGCGGTGAGCGAGCGCGGCGCCAGCGACCTGCAGGTCGTGCTCCACGTCGCGCGGCCGGTGCGGCGCCGTCAGGCTGTCCTCGAGCGGGTCGGCCCTGGAAGCGAGATCCACGCGATCCGGCCCGGGCGCGACGTCGCGATGCGGCGGTCCGACGGGACGCCGATCTTCCGCACCGACGACCCGGTCGGCCTCGTGGGCCCGGACCTCGCGATCGAGCTCCTGCTCGACGGCGGCGACTTCCCGGTGCTCGGCGAGCTCAAGCCGCGCTTCATGAACCTCCCCGACGACGCAGCGGTCTACGTCCCGAGCCGGACGATCGCGATCGACCCCGAGCGCGGGCGCGCGATGGGCCCGACGCCGCCGGCTCCCGGGCTGCGCGCGCGGCGGCGCTACCGGCTCAGGTTCTGGCAAGCGCTCGGCGCCGAGGCGGTCCATGCCGCGCCCAGGCCCAAGGACGGCGGCGTCTACACGTTCGCCGCCGACGGCTCGACCACCGGGCTGACCGACGACGACGGCAACGCGCTACGGCTCGCGTTCGAGGGCCAGGCCGGCCCGCCGGTGCCACGCGAAGGCGAACGCCTGATCATCGCGCTCGAGCCAAGCGCGCCGAAGCTCGGCCGGCGCACCCACGCAGACGAGCCGTTCGTGATCCTGCCGCCCGGCCAACCGTACGTGCCGGCGCTGCCCGCGATCGATCACCCCGGCGCGCTTTTGCTCGACACCTGGGGCCTCGCCCGGCTGTTCTCGATCGAGGACGACTGGGCCTGGGACCGTTACCCGGTGGTGCGCCTCGTCCGCCGGTTCGGCGCCACGCCGCCACCCGATGGAACGGTCGAGGTCGACGTCGAGCGCGGGCGGCTGCGGATCGGCCCTGCGCTCGACGCGCCGAGCTTGCGCGTCCGGTACTTCCGCCGGTTCGATCTCAAGGCGGGCAAGCGCAGCGCCGAGACCATCGTCACCGACAACACTCCGCTCGGCCGCACGGCCCGCGTGACCTTCAAGGATACCGATCCGAAGACTGGGGGACCCAGATGATACGGCAACCTGTTTCGCGGATCTCGTTCGACCGCCGGCGTGGCTTTCTCGGCGTCCACCTCCAGGAAGGTGCGCTGTTCGTCGACTCCGCCTGGAACGAAGACGCCGACATCGCATGGTCGCAGCTCCGCGACGCGCTCCTCGCGGGCGGCGTCGCGGGCACGGCCGGCCCCGAGCTACGCATCGATCCGAGCACCGAGAACGGCCGGCTGCGCAACCTGTGGGTGCGCGGCACGAGCAGCCACGACTCGGTGGCGCCGCGCCCGTTCTATTGCGACGGCCTGCCGGTGCTCTGGCCCGCCGATCTCATGATCGACAGCCAGTGGTTCGGCGATGCGTTCCGCAGCGAGGCGACCGGCGATAGCCATGTTCCGGCCGGCAGGACCTGGATCGATCTGCTGCAGCAGGACGTCCTGTACGAGATCTATCTGCGCGCCCGCGTCGCGACGCTCGATCGGCTCGACGATCCGTTCCTCGACGATCCCGGCCTCGACGCCGCGCGCGGCACGTTCCGCAAGCGCGTCGTCGCCGAGGTCCGGATCCGCAAGGCGTTTGCACGGCACCCGCCGGTCGGGACCAACCTCAAGCTCAGCGTCGACGGCTCGTACCTGTCCGACCTGAACGTCCTCTATCGCGTCGAGCTCGACGCGCTCACCGGCTCGCGGGCCGCGCCGGCAGCCTCGGTGCTGTGGGATCCCGACGCCGGCGCGACGGTCGCGCGGGTAGTCGACACCGCGATCGAGGGCGCGCGGCTGGTGATGGTCGATACCACCGAGGGCTTCGACACCGGCTTCGTGCGCTTCGAGGGCAAGGGCGTCGGACCGGAGCTGTATCGCGTCACGAAGGCGCCTGGGCTCGAGGGCGCAGCGATCCAGGTCACGCGCCACCGCTGCGATCGCGCCGAGGTCTCGCTGGCCACGTGGCAGCTGTCGGGTCAGGGCCAGAACCCGACCGCTGGTCAGTTCACGGCGACGTTCGTCGTACCGGCGGCGGTGCTGTCCGGCGAGGCGCCCCCGATCGAGGTCGGCGATCTCGTCACCGCGCTCCCCGCGGCGCTGGGTCCGTCCGACACCGGCCCGTGGACGGTGCAGAAGGTCGAGCAGAAGGTCGAGCAGAAGACCGACCCCAAAGCCGAGCAGAAGGCCGCCCCGAAAGCCGACCAGAAGACCGACCCCAAAGCCGACCAGAAGGTCAACCAGCAAACGGCGCTGGTCACGCTCACCTTCGGCCCCGCCGGGCTCGTGCAGCAGCTCCTCACGCTCGATACCAGGCGCAAGGCGAGGCTGCGCGTGGCAGCCCGGCAGTTCGACACCACGCTCACCGTCGACGCGCGCTCCGACTGGAGGGTCGGCGACCGGATCAGCATCCTGCGCAACGCCGGCGAGAACACCACCGTGACTCTCAGGGCGATCGAGGCGCGAGAAGATCGCGTCATCGTCCGCGTCGAGCACCTCCCCGGCGGACTCGAAGTGGGTGAGTGGCGACGCGCCGGTACCCCGGCGACGCCCACCATGGTGGTCCGCCTCGATCAGCCGCTGTCGTACGACCACGCGGTAGGAGACGAAGAAGTCATCCCCGAGCGCCCGATCCGGGTGCGCCGGTTCGCCGGCCACGCCTGCCGGCTCGGCATCGATCGCATCGACCCCGCGCACGACGGCGCCGCCAGCATCGCCAACTTCTCGTTCGCGCAGCAGCTCCCCGACGGGCTGTCGCTCCATCTCACGCTGGAGGAGTCAGACGGCCAGGCGCGGCTCGAGCGCGGCGACGGCTGGCACTTCGCGGCGCGCAGCGACGGCTGGGTCGAGACCCGGCTGTTCGCGCCCGTCGAGGACGAACCGGCGAGCGAGGTGCCACTGGCGCGGCTGACCGTCAACGCCCACGGCTACGAGCTGATCGACCTGCGTCCGCTGCCGGCGGCCCTGGCGGTGGACGGCGAGCTCGCGCGGATCGGCGCGGCGGCGACGGCGATCGCGCGGCTGCTCGGCGACGATCCGGCGAGCCATGTCGCCAGCGACGCGGCCAGGCTGTCTGGCCATGCGCGCGTGCAGCCGAGGCTCTTGCCGCGGCTCCACGAGCTGGCGAAGGTCCACTCGAAGCTGCACGCGACCCCGGCGTGCCGGCCCTGGCTCGAGCAACTCGACCGAGCCGTGGCCGAGGTGGGCGCCGGAAACGCGCCGACGCGCCGCCAGTTCGCCACGATCGCCTTCTCGATCGGCGGCCTCGCGTTCGCCTTCTCGACGACGCACTCGAGGGATCCCGGCGTGCCCCAGCCACCCCGGCCCGCGGCCCCAAAGCCACCCGAACCGAGCGTCAAGCTCGCCCCCAGGCCAGGCGCTCTCGACGAGGCCGACGCCGTGCTCGGCGGCATCGCCGGCGAGGACGAGCTCGAGGTCATCGCCTCGCTCACCGTCACCAGCTTCGAGGTCGTGACCGAGATCGCCACGCCCGCGCCCACGGCACCTACTGGCTCCGAGAAAGCCGACGAACCCAAGCCCCCGGCCGCACCGGCCCCGAAGAAGCCATGAGCAACCTACCCGCCACCCCACTGCCCTTCGATCCCGCGCTCGCCGGCGACGACGGCGTCCTGTCCATCGAGTGGCAGCTGTCCGATCACCAGTTCGAGACCCAGGACACGACGAAGCTGCACGTCTCGCTCACCAATCGCTCCAGCTACTTCGAAGCCGACGAACTGGAGATCTGGATCCGGATCAAGGCTCCCGATGGCAGCGAGCCCGGCGAGCGACCCGATGGCAACGTACTCCTCGCGATCTGGCCCTCCGTGCAGTCGGTCCGCGCCATCGCGCCACAAACCACGCAATCCTTCGACTACTTCATCGTCGCGCGCGGCCCGCGCGCCGGCATGTACACGATGGCCGTCGAGGTCAACTACAAGCTGGTCTACGTGTACCGCGAGCTGTGTCGTCAGACCACGGCGATCGCGAACCTCCCACTCCCCATTCAAGGTGGGAGTGCTCTGCCGTTGCCCGGTCCGATCCTCCCACTACCACCATCTTCCGAACCTCACGTCGAGCGAATTTCGATCCCGCAAAGGAGACTTCATATGTCAGGACATGTTGAACAGGACGGCGAGTACGGTCATTCGAGACGGCGTGAGCTCCACGCCATCGAACGCAGGGTGATGCTGCCTGGTGGCGGGGAGGTGATCGTCTCCTACCGGCTCGTGAAGGGCTCGCACACCAGACCCGACGAGAACCGCGGCAGCTTTGGCTACAATCCCGCCTCCAAGGCGATCGAATCCTACTTCTCCACGTCGGACGAGGCGGCGATGGAGA
>Ga0070690_100001975_pt1 | contig 10926 bp, 7 predicted proteins | sample KBSS33HmetaG_FD_64671 | JGI IMG/M metagenome (GOLD analysis project Ga0070690, IMG submission 64671) | Switchgrass rhizosphere microbial communities from Kellogg Biological Station, Michigan, USA - KBS S3-3H metaG | ecosystem: Host-associated > Plants > Roots > Rhizosphere ...
AAAAGATGAGCATTCAAGCCGCATCGGAGCAACTCAAGTTCAGATAAATGCAGGTGGGAAGGGTGGTTTACCCCGCTCAAGATTCATCACCCGCAACATTGAGTGGAAGCAATCTCGAGCGGGAGTAAACCACCCTTCCCCACCTGCATTTAGCGTCGCTTGAGTTATTTCAGTGCTACTTGAGTGTTGTTGTTTTGCACCTTCAACAATTTGCTACACTGAGTTGCATCGATGGAAACGGATGTCGCAAAGCAGCTCGTGATCACGTCTGTTCGTTCGCAAGCGCGTGATATCAAGTCATTTGATCTGAAACTCGCCGAGCCAGGCGAGATTTCGTTTCTTCCGGGGCAGGTGGCAATTCTGAAGGTACCCAGTGAACCACCGGCGTACTTTGCGTTCGCGAGTGCACCCGAAGACCGCGAGTTGGAGGTGTTGGTCAAAAAGAAGATCGGAGCCAGCAACATCATCTTCGACATGTGTGAAGGTGAATCGATCGAGCTGACCGGTATTGCTGGTCACGGTTTCGCCCTCGATGAGCAAAAGGGGAAGGATCTGGTGTTTGTCGCGATGGGCACTGGCGTCGCTCCTTTGCGTTCGGCGCTGCGACATGTGCTGCGACGGAAGAATGAGTTCGGTCGGCTGGTTGTTCTCTATGGCGCGCGAACTCCCGACGATTTTTGTTATCGCGATGAGACGACCAGTTGGGAAGAAGCGGGAGTGGAGTTGCGGCAAGTGATCTCGCGGCCTGACGGTCACGATTGGTCGGGTCCAACCGGTTACGTGCAATCATTGTTGGACCACGTGCTGCCCAGTCTTCAATCTCCCGTCGCACTCGTTTGCGGATCACTGGAGATGATCCAACAGACTAAAGACCGACTACAGAAGATGGGGTTTAAGAGGGCGGAGATTTTGACGAACTACTAAGAATCCATTCCATTGGTCTGCTCCAGAATAGACCTCGCGCGGCCTCGAAATCTGGATCGCAGCGAACGAAGGCGCCAGAGGATCATCTGATGAAATAAATCCTTGCCTTAACGAGTTCGCGCATTATAATGGCCGCGCATTCACGACCTATCAGCCGTAGCCTCGCCGGTCCAACGCATGGAACAACTCGAACGATAGCGCTGCCGGAAAAATGTCTGGAGCAGTGTCTTGCCTCCAGCTCCCGACGAAATGAATTGCAGGAAAAAAGCACTATCGCTAGAGGCGCCATGTGGTGACATGAGCCTCTGCCAGACGATAAACAACAAATCAACGCAGTCTGCTTAGCGACCTGGCAAGAATGACCAATCAGGCTGTAGCAGCTGCTTGTGAAACAAGCATTCGGCTTCCGACGCAGACGAAGCCGACGCAAAGACAATTGTAAAAGAATGAACCTTGCCCGACGTCAGACGATGAAGCAATCTACCAGGTGGCTGCGCAGCTTTGCGCCGCGATGGAAGTTTCTCCTCGCACTCCTCGTCTTCATAGCTGGGTTTGGGATTTGGCGCGGATTCTTTTACCGATCTCAAGTCGAGCGTGGGCTTATTGCACTCAATAAGGCTTACAAGAACGAGCGACCTTTAGAGGTGCGAGTGACGGGTATGTCTTATGCACCACACTCGGATAAACGTGGTAGCGAGCAACAAACGGTCGACGATCGCGCTCGTAACCTTTCAGGCGAGCTTTTGCTTACTGCTGCTTCGAATGATCTGAATGCGTCTTCGCTCCACGCTCTCGGACGCTATTACTTACTGCAGAAGGAGTTCGATAAAGCGATCCGACAGTTCCAAGAGGCATTGAAGTCTTCTCCCGATGCTGCACAGTTGCATGCTGACCTTGGCGCCGCTTTGTTGGAAAAGGCGAAGTTATTTCGTGACGGTCGTGAACCTGGAAAGGCCATGGAGCACCTGGCCGAAAGTTACGAGCAATTGAGCTCGGCCCTCAAGGTGAATCCTTCGCTGGCTGAAGCTTCGTTCAATAGAGCCCTAGTCCTTAAGGAAATGATGCTACCCGAGCAGACGAGAAAAGCCTGGCAGAAATATCTAGAACTCGATCCGCAGTCCCGTTGGTCTAGCGAGGCCCAGCGTGGCCTCGAAAGCATTCCGGCGCGCAGCCAACCTCCAACTCCTGAACAGTTGCTCGCAAGTTTTCTGAAGGCCTTCCGAGAGCATGACGAAGGTGAAGCCTGGCGCATTTTGGGTGCAGGCAGAGAAGTAATCACCGGAGGGATGGTTTCACTTCGCCTGGCTCATGAGTATGTGGTGGATTACTTGAAAGGTCAGAACAGCGAGGCAAAGGAAAAACTAAACGCGTTGGTCTTCGCGGGCGAACTCGATCGGCGTATGGCTGGAGACCCATACACCATGGAGCTCGCGGGGTATTACAGAGATTCGCCGACTCCGACGTTGCGCCTCCTGTTAAGAGCGATTGACGATGTCAACCAGGGGTACGCGCTGTGCTTGTCGAACAAATATGCCGATGCCCAATCGCGTTTCGTCGCAGCGCGCGCGACATTCGATGCGGCGGGTGACCACTGGGAGGCGAAACTTGTTGACTATTGGATCGCATATTGTTTATCGCAGCCTGGTCGGACGCTCGATAGCATTGCAATCTTAGAACCCCTTGCTGCCTATTCCGAGCAGCATGGATATAAGTGGTTACTGTCGCTGACTAGCGGATGGCTCGGCGGGGCTCACACCACTCTCCACGACTACTCCACGGCCATTAAATATCATCAACAATCCCTCGCGCTTGGCGAACAGATCTCTGACGGTTACGAGACGCAAAGAGCGCTGTTGAGTCTCGGGGATCTTTACGCGAGCCTGGGACAATCGGAAGCGTCGCTTGGATATCATTACCGCAATCTTAGACTCACTTCCACTTCAGGCGCGACTGCTCGTCAAGCGTGGCGGAACCTGACCTATTTTGGTGGGACGCTGTATGCCTTTAAGCACTATGACTCCGCACAGGCCGTAATTAATGAAGCGTTGACGATTCCACGGACGGAATTCGGTGATCCTGCCCTGCTTTATCTGCAGTACCTTAATCTCGGACGGATTTACAGCAAGCTCGGCCGATTCGACGAAGCGATCGCTCAGGCTGAAGTTGGGCTCAACATCGCGCAATCGGTGCAGGATCCAAAAGCCAGGCGAAAGCCTGTTGCAAATGCCGTTCTGAGGCAGGCCGATATCAGACGCGAAGCCGGACAATGTGAACAGGCGATCGCCAATTACAATCAGGCTATCGCGCTAGATGCGGAAATGTATGAGGACGTCAAGTCTGATGTTTATCGCTATGCTGCGTATAAAGGCCGCCTCCTCTGCGGTCGGGCCCTGGGCGACGATGCTGCCGTGGGTCGCGATCTCATTACGGTTCTTGATCTCTTTGAAAAACATCGCTCCCAAATTCGTGAGGAACAAAACAGAAACAGTTTCTTCGACACCGAGCAAAGCGTTTACGACCTTGCGGTCGAATACGAACACGAGAAACGAAACGATGTTGTCGCCGTCAATTATGCAGAAGCAAGTCGCAGTCGCTCGCTCCTTGATGCGGTGGAATCTGGAGGACGGATTCACCGTACTTCAACTGGTCCCGAAATGGCATTCGACGAAGTCTCTAAGCCCATCGGCGTCGAAGACATACGAGAGCGAATGCCAAAGCGACTACGCGTATTGATGTACAGCGTACTCCCGTCGAAGTTGCTGATTTGGAGCATTTCACACGACGACTTTTCAGTGTCAGAGCAGGCGATCCCTGCGGACGCGCTTGCGACCGATGTTAATTCCTACATTGATGCGCTGACGACCGAGCGCTCCACTACATCTCCTTCAACGATCGCCCTGGGCGCGAAGCTGTTCGGGACGCTCCTCCAGTCAGTTGCTAAGAAAATTAATTCTGACGAAATCCTTTGCATTATTCCTGACAAGTTCCTGCACCGTTTGCCATTCGCTGCGCTCGTGTCGCCGGACGGCAAATACCTCGTCGAAGATATGACGATTTTTTACGCCCCCAGCTTGAGCGTGCTTGCTCATTGCACTGAGACGGGTAGAACGAAGGCGACTACCGGGCGCGGCACAATCCTGAGTGTCGGCGATCCGTTCTTTGACGCTAAGGCATATCCGGATCTCCCACGGCTTCGCGGTGCTGAGCGAGAGGCGCGGGCAGTGGCTGAGATCTATGGTTCTTCCAGCCCACTGTTGGGATCCGATGCGACTAAACAGCGCGTAAGCCGTCAGATCGATTCGGCTGAGGTAATACACTTCGCGGGACATTACGTTATCAACGATTCGTCGCCGCTGTTGTCCAAGATGCTGCTAGCCGCAGACGGAAGAAAGTCCGAGCCAGACAATGGGTCGACTGATTTGTCCGCCTTCGAGATCATCAGTCATCCGCTCAACCATACGAAGCTCGTGATTTTGTCGGCTTGCCAAACCGGACTAGACCAGTATCACGACAGTGAGGGACCGGTGGGTCTCGCCCGCGCTTTCATGGTGGCGGGCGTACCGATCGTAGTTGCGAGCCAATGGCCGGTTGACTCCGACGTTACCGCAACTTTGATGATCAGCTTTCACCGTTACCGACGATCAGGATTAAGCACTTTAGAGTCCCTCAAGAGAGCGCAGGTGGATGTGCTTCGAGGACAAGATCCTTCGTACCGCGCCCCGTTCTACTGGGCCGCCTTTCTGTGCGCCGGCGGCTATGTAGAGTATTGAGCGTGTCGCGGTATGAGTGCCGCTATAACTGCGGCTTGTGAGTTTGTTTTTCAATCCACCAATCCAACGGGTAAAAGGAGTTAGACCATGCCATTACCATCTGTATTAGAAACGCGTCCGGAGATGAGAGCCGCAGAGTTAAAGATAGACGGACTTTCCGTTCTTTGCTTCAACACGATCAGTGGTGAACCGTTTTGGGAAGTGGCTTATCCTCGAAACCCAGAACACGCACTGAACATCATAATTCACGAATTAGACTCCAACGATGAATTCGTCCGCGAAATAGGACCTCCAGTAGAAGGATTTCGGGTTGACCCAGGTGTAAGAACTATCGAGATCAGGCTAACAAATGGGTCGGTGGACCACTTCGCTGACTTTCCAAATGGCGGTCCAGCGGATCCCAATTTCAACCGGAAGACGTCGAGCGACGAAAACGACTTAGGTTGGATGATCGACTTGGCAGATGCACGTAATGAATTGCTCCACGGGCCTGTGACGTTGATGGGAAGCGACCCCAGTAAGCCGATATCCCTCGCGCGCATTCGCCATTCGTTGCTCTGTACACTCAAACCAGACGAAGGGCCTGCCAAGATTGCGCCACGAGATGCCAACGATCCTGCGGCCGGAATTGAGATCGGCCGAACCAACGGTGAAATGGTCGGCGTCTTACTGGCGAACGACCAAGGTCAGATTCAATTCGATTTCCAGCCCGCTGGACTAACCACAATCCCTCCGCTTGATTACAGTCGCGACAGGCGATACCTCATCATGATGATCAATGAGGATGTTGAAGATCAGGTAGTTAAAAACGACCGGAAAAGTAACAGAGAGTTTGTCAGAGGGGACCTCCGCCTTTTCTACGACCACGTAATCCAAGTACCCCATCCGAAGGATTTGTGGGCGCCTGAAAAACCGGGGTTTACCCTGACTCACGGCGAAACGCATGGCGATTGCCACCCCACCGGATTTACTGGTCGAACCCTAAGGCCTTGATTGAAGTGTAGCGTGCTGCTCGCATGCTTGCAGTTTGTCTATTCAATCCAACGTTCAGCGAAAGGACTTAGATCATGACTGTCTTCGAACTACCGGATGTTCTAAGGAACGCTCCCGGCATGAGAGCGGCTCAGCTCCTTATGGATGGACTATGCGTTCTTTGCTTCAACAAAATGAACTTGGACGATCGGTTTTGGGAGGTAGCCTATCCTCGAAAAGCACACGACCTGACGATTAAAGTTCAGGAGTTGAACGGGGCTGATCGACGGGTAGGAAGGCCCATACACCGCCGCGTTCGCAGTGAGATACGCAGTTTCAATATCAGTCTTACAAATGGTTCGATTGATCACTACAACCAGTTTACGTACGGTGGGCCAAGAACAATACCGTTCAACCGCAGAGCCCCCGGCAATGACCCTCACGATTTATCTTGGATGATTGACTTGGCAGGTCCGGAATTGCAGCACACGTTCAACGGACTAAGACGGGGCCGGCGAATATCGCTCGCACGTATTCGCCACTCACTATTCTGCACGCTTGAGCCAGAAGACGATGATGTCAAGATTGCGCTCAGAGATGACAATGATCCCGACGCCGGCAGAGTGCTGGGAAGAACAAATACTGAAATCGTCGGCGTTTTGCTCGCGAAAGCTCCTGGTGAAATTCGATTTGACTCTGATCCAGCTGGACTAATCAATATTGGCCCACTGGATTATGGTCCTGACAAACGCTACCAGATCGAGATTATTAATGAAGACAACAAGCTCCACCTAAAGAAGAAGGGTTTCGTTCGAGGCGACCTGCGCCTTTTCTACCAGGAAGTAATCGACGCCCACCCCGTGAAGGATCTGTGGGCAAGGCCAGCTCCGCCACGGAAGAGAGTCGCTCCGGACGGTGACTGTCATCCGCCCGATTTCGGTGGTGAAAGCCTGGGAGAACTCCTTCAGCAAGAGACAACAGAGTCGATTAATCGCAGAGCTAACAACGTTCTGAAGAAATCGTCCAGGGGAACCTCGAAAAAAGCTAGAACAAAATCTGCGACCGCAAATTTGAAAAAGGGGGCTAAGAAACAGACTAAACGAACCTTGAAAAAGACATCACGGCAGAATCGGTCTTAGAGTGCGACGAACTAGAAAGGTTCAGAAGGAGCTGACATATGCCAGAGAAGCTAGGACCGTTGCTGAGGGAGGCAATTGATCGGATTAGTTTTGCCTCGGACCCGACCGATATGTTACCGCTTACCTCTGCCGAACTAACTAGCTCTCACGAGATTGCCTTACCCATAGTCGTAAAAATTCCAACCGTTAAGCCGGCCCCCAAGGAATCGTGGCCTCACTATCGTGAACGTGTGCAGGACGATCTCGCGCCGGTACAGACATTGATGGAAAATACGATGGGGTTGTATCCGGTTCCGCTCCTCGCGGCTAATAGCCTGCAAGCGTTGGCCACGCGCGACCAGATTGAAATACTTCGGCAACACGCGAAGGTGAGAAAAATGGAGTTGGATCCACGGGTTCGAGTAACGTTGCTCGATGATGCCGCCAACGATCTGCTTCTAGAGACGTTTAGGACTAAGCACCCCACGCTCGATGGTCAAGGCGTCAAGGTTGCGGTGCTCGATTCCGGAGTCGATACCGAGCACCCATTTCTAAATGTTTTCGATTCGGTAAGTACCTGCGGCGAAGATGTTGCAATTCCTGGCCTTCATGGAACGCATTGCGCCGGCATCATAGCCTCGCAGCACAGTGTCTTCGGCGGAGTTGCCCCCAACGTCGAGCTTCTGAATATCAAAGTTGTCAATGCCGAGGGTTTTGGGAAGCACACCGCCATCAGTAAAGGCATAGACGAAGCCCTGGATCGTCAAGCTGACGTCATCTCCATGAGTGTAGGGTTCAACCATCTGCCTAAGTGGTCCAATGGCGGTCACGGCTGGACTTGCACCGCAGGACACTGCCCTTTGTGTACGGCGGTCGATAATGCGGTAACGTTGGATAACACCGTCGTAGTTGTTGCCGCCGGAAATGAGCACGAACGGGCGCAAGCGCTGCGCGACGCAAAAAAAGGTGATTCATTCGATACAGAATTAGTTTGCCCTGGCCAATCCCGCAAGGCGATTACCGTCGGAGCATTGACTAAGCAGACATTTTCCCTCGCAGGATCCTCCAGCCGTGGTCCTACATCATTCGATCTTTCCAAACCGATGTTATGCGCTCCGGGAGTGAATATTAGGTCGACCATACCCGTTCCACGAACAGCAACGGGTTTCGTCGATCCCAATCCTGCGCCTTCAACTATATTTGGCCGTCTGAGCGGAACATCGATGGCAGCACCATTTGTTGCTGGTGCTGCCGCGCTTCTAATTCAAGAGCGGATATCAGCGGGAAAATCGTGGACACCTGACTTAATATCGCAGACGTTATTAAAGCGATGCGTTGCCGCGCTAATTGGCTCGCCAAATGAGGTGGGCAGTGGCCGCTTGTTACTTGGGAAGTTCTAGTGTGATCACTCAAGTTCGTTCTAACCCTGAAGAAGGGTCGAATAAATAGAAAAGTTTATTTCCGTGTGCTACGGTCTGGGCATGGATTCTAAGGTTCTCGGGAAGCTCTATAAACTCGGGGCCATCGATAAGTTGGCCAACGGACGACACGGTGTCAGAGTGTCGTTGATGTGGAAGACAACGTTGCCAGCGACATCTCGTTCTGCTCGCCGAAATATATTGCAGCAAAAATTTGCGGAGGTAGCGAATGACATACGCTCGGACGGAGCAGAGGTTGATCCTGGTTCTGTCTCCGTTTCCGGGCAAACGGTCGAAGCAATTTTTCCCGTCGATAACTACGACTACATCACCGACAAGTTGAAGAAACAAGATATTCGCGTTGACTTACTCACTAGCGAGCAAGTTCTCTTAGATAAGCTCGATCAACAAGCTCAATAGATGGGAGTTAAGTCGGAAGAGATCACTCGCGAACTTCTACTTACTGATTACGCCGCTGACGAGCACTTTTTCTTGTCGTCCTGCGTGGTTCATGCCTAACCATCACAAAGCTTCGCTACGTGATTTGGCTTTACTCTTTTTAAAACTTGGAACAATTGCATTCGGGGGACCCGCCGCTCACATCGCAATGATGGAAGATGAAGTCGTGCGTCGTCGCCGTTGGCTGACGCGGGACGAGTTTCTCGACTTACTCGGCGCCACAAATCTGATCCCTGGTCCAAACTCAACCGAGCTGGCCATTCATGTCGGCCATCGACAAGCAGGTTGGCCAGGCCTACTCGTAGCAGGGATCAGCTTCATTCTGCCGGCGTTCTTTATCGTCCTTGCATTTGCGTGGGCTTATGTCCGTTTTGGCTCGCTGCCTCCTGTCATAGGAATTCTTTACGGTGTGAAGCCGGTGATCATTGCAATAGTCCTTCAGGCCTTATGGTTACTCGCCCACACTGCGATCAAAACTAAACTACTCGCGATCATCGGCATCGCAGGTGTCGTGCTCACGTTCCTAGGCGTACATGAACTCTTGATACTTCTCGGCGGAGGCATCGTCGTTTTGATCGCGACTTTGATCTTGGGAGGAAAAAAGAGTGGTAACTTTCTGTCGACATCCCCGGCAATCTTGTTTTTGCAAACCAGCGTTGCAGCGTCGAACTTCGGTTTGTTGCCCCTCTTTCTTTTCTTTCTAAAAGTCGGCGCGATTTTGTACGGAAGCGGTTACGTGCTGCTGGCCTTTATACGCGCGGATCTAGTCGAACGATGGCACTGGCTAACTGAGTCGCAACTGCTTGATGCAGTCGCAGTGGGTCAAGTTACACCCGGACCAGTTTTCACTACCGCGACTTTTATCGGCTACGTACTAGGTGGCAGTCGCGGAGCGGTGGTGGCGACCATTGGGATATTTCTGCCGGCCTTCGTGTTTGTCGCTCTCAGTGGGCCACTCGTTCCGCGCCTGCGTCGGTCGCCAACCGCTGCGGCATTTCTGGATGGTGTGAATGCTGCCGCTCTCTCGCTAATGTTCGTGGTGACTTACCAACTTGGCCGCGCTGCCTTAGTAGACACTAAGACAATTGCGTTAGCAGTAATCAGCGCAATCATCCTTTTTCGTGTTCGAATCAACTCGGCGTGGCTCGTCCTAGCGGGTGCGGTTGCCGGTTGGCTCCTTTATCGCAACGGATGATGAGATGAGGTTCGGGCAGGCCTTTGAGTACCTGATCGTCGCGTTCTCCGTCAAAAAGTAAAGTCGCGCGTCAGCTTAACTTGAAAACTGTACGAGGGACGCTCAAGACCGGCGCCTGTCGTTTGATTATAGATTACAAACAGGTCACTGTTCGGTTTGTAGATGTAGCGAAGACGAATGTTGATGGCAGAAAGGCGCGCGGCAGAATTTATCTGCATAAGCGCGGACGTGAGCAACTTGCGTGAGAAGTTGTAATCCACCCTGCCTGCGATAAGGTTTGTAGTGAAGTCTCCCTGCGGCAGGCGAACGCTGTTAAAGCTGTCGCTGAAATCAAACAATAGATGCGCGTTTGGCCGAAAGGTCGCGCCGGCTGAAATCTCATCTCTCTTTCCCGAATAAAAGTCGCCCCACTTGTATCTTCCGGTAAGAACAATTCTCTTGCTGCTATCGCTGGTAAACGAAACTCTTGGACGGTTGAAGGTATAGCTTCCGGGCGGGATTATGATTCCAGGCCTGATCTCGAATGGCTCATTAAGTACATCTCTTACATACTCGATGGGCCGGAAGAAGAGATCCGAGGAGTTTTTGAATATCGTCTCCCACGAAAGTTCCGTTTGCCTGGTCGCCAGCTTATTACTGCGATCCGTGTAGTATTCGATTTGTGTTTCAAACTCCATCTGTAGCACATGCGGAATAAAACGTGGGCGAGGTTTATAAGCCAGTTGGCCGAAGTATTGATGGATTGCTTTTCTTTCGATGAAGCCAACCTCTGGATTGAAATTTGAGCCGATGTCTTCATAAACAGTAATGAAGCGCCAGAGGTTGTTTTCAAAGCGTGAATCAACGCGACCGGAAAGAAAGCTGGACCGCAAGCCGGGCGTCGCCGTTCCCATCAGAAAAGCTTTCAGTTGATAGTGATCCGTGAGGTTGAACTCTGCGTCGATTCCGGCGCCGCGGTTGTACTCAGTTCCGCCGGCGGAAGTCGCACCCTGACGATTCACAAACATCGCGCCAACGTAAGAACGTTCAAGGATATCTCGCTTCACGCGCGCAACCGTGAACTGCTGGCG
>Ga0070690_100001977_pt1 | contig 10923 bp, 7 predicted proteins | sample KBSS33HmetaG_FD_64671 | JGI IMG/M metagenome (GOLD analysis project Ga0070690, IMG submission 64671) | Switchgrass rhizosphere microbial communities from Kellogg Biological Station, Michigan, USA - KBS S3-3H metaG | ecosystem: Host-associated > Plants > Roots > Rhizosphere ...
AATAACCACGGAGGCTTTCCATGCTCAACAAACTCCTCTTCCTGGTTCTCTTTCTGTTAACAGCTGCTCCCGTTATCGCGCAGGAACAGGAAGGCATCACGATCATCTCCGGAACGGCGCGTCGAGTAACAAGCGTCCGCCGCAAACCGTCTTCAAGACAGACGGTGATTCGCCGTCTTCCGGCAAACGCGACCGTGCGAATTCTCAGTCCGGATACACGAAGGGGTTTTTGGCGCGTCATTCTGGATCACGGCCGCCAGGGTTATGTTCCCGCTGCCGATATCGAGATCCCAGAGTCCGCGTTGGCAGCGGCAAGAACAACGGCGAGCGCGGCCCGCCCATGTTTCGAAACACTCGGCGACTGCCCCATAAACGGCTGCGCAGAACCCGACTCCAAACGCGGGCTCTTTAATAAGGCCAAGAACAATCGTCCTGAGGGCACGAGGAGCATCACGATTAGTTTTGCCGACCTCCGATCTTTGCAACGGCAGGCAGATGACGTTGTTGAGCAAGGCACCGAACTGACTCAGGAGCAGCGCGATTCACTGCACAGCTTTGCGGTCACAAATGGCCGTGCCGGAGAAGGGAAGCTTGTGAAACTCACGGGCTTCATCGCGACTGGGGCTGATCCGCACGCAAACACGGGCGAGTCGGTTAACTGTCGGCTACGCACAGCCGAGAATAACGACTTTCACATTACGATTGCGCGACAGGCTTCCCAGACAGAGTTCCAGGGAGTCGTAGTGGAGATGATCCCGCATGATCGTCCCGCCAGTTGGACGCTTGCGAAGTTAAGGAAAGTGAAGCGCAACGGCTTGCTCGTTCTGGTGGTGGGTGGACTTTTCTATGACAACGATCATGTGGTCAACGCTGATCCGACTGACAACCTGACGGGCCAACCCAAGCGGTTTTCACTTTGGGAGATTCATCCGATCACGGAGTTTTTTGTTTGCCAGCGGGCGGGGAATGCGTGCAGCTCACGAACGCTTTCCCAGTGGACAAAGCTCGAAGACTTTCAATAATTTCAAATTTCAGATCTCAGATTTCAGATCTCAGATCTCAGATCTCAAATTTCAGACCTCAGATCTCAGGTCTCTCTCAAATCTCAGGGCGCGGTGAGGGTTGACATCTGTTGGTCCTTTACTGCCCACTTCCCACTACTCTCTTGTCAGTGCCAGCACATACTTTTCCCATTTGTGCTTAAACGCATCCATGTCAGTCTCACCCAGAACTTTTTGCAAGCTTTGAAAACCACTCGGATCTTCTTTCTGCCGTTTTAAGAACTCCTGATAGAAGGTAACCAGTAGCCCTTCTTCCTGCAGGTAGTGACACAAGTAACGTGACTGAGCGTAGTTCGTTCCTCGATCCTCGCCGTAAAACCCGGCCCTGTCCTGCTCCATAAGAGTCTTAAACGCAGGCACGCGTTTCTCACCGATAGCCAGTTGTAAACCAGGCAAGCGCCAATTCGTAAAGCCATGAATGTGGCCACCGACATCGCCACACTGCTCGTAGAGTGATCCTAGTCCTTCATTGAACCAGGGCGGGCACGCGGGAAAGTTTGCCTCCATGAATGGGTGAACAATTTCATGGACCAGGGTTCCACCTCCTGTTCCGATGTTCATGATCAGAGCCTTATGGGTTTGCGAGTAGTAACCGTAGGGAGTGTTTGGGGATTCGCCGAAGAAAAGCAGGGTATGCTTTTCATAAGAGGCCGCATCCTTAAAGAGCCAGATGTCGAGGATGTCGTTCGGGTCCTTGACGAAGAAGTCCTGTTTCAAACGATCCACCGCCCATTTCACAGTCCCTTCGGCTCGTTCCTGCACAACAGCGTGAGGCTCGTCACCGATTACGACGAAAGGCTTTTGAACGATTATTGAAAACCCGGTTGGCCCACGCGCAGACAGCTTCTTTGTGAGTCGCGCCTTCAGCTCAGTGACATGACGAGTGAACTCCGCCTCTGTGAATCCCGCTGAAGTGGTTGTTGCTGGTGATCGAGATTCTGCCGGAGTGGCTAACCGCGCCTGGCTTATGAGGCTTGCATCGGCGCTTGCTGACGTGCCATGTCCACACGACAAACTTGCAATGACTGCAAGAGGAATTACCAAGCCAAAGAAGTTTAGAGTTGTCAGGTCACTGGTCATGTCTGCCGTGCCTATGATGTTCTAATCCGCTGTCCGGCTGTCCGAGTCCCCTTAATGTTAGCGACCCTACGGCGTAATGAGTCGCCGCCATCTCTGCTGAGCTTGAAAATCTGCCTAGTCTTTGCGTGCTTCACGCCAATTTCTTAAGATTGCCCCATAAACTTACGTAAGGCCCGTTCGCTCGTCATCACCCTGATCGCAGCAGTAAGCTTGGTATTACCTGTGTTCGGATCAGGCCAGCAAGAGGTCCCCGCTCAAAAGTCGTTTGCCGGTATTTGGCTTGGCGTACGCAAGTTTATTTGCCGTCCCTCCTAGCAACAATTCTTTCTCGTGGCCTTCCCAACGGCTTTTCAAAAGCGAGTTGCCTTTCGTTAAACTCGCCACCCATACTTGCCCGGATCCTCACCTTATATAAAGGAGCACCTCACATGAGCGAAGTAAAACTCAACCTCATCGACTCTCAAACCATTCTCAGCGGCACAATTCACGGTTCCGTCGTCGACTCGTGCATTGCAGCTCTTTCCGCGGAACCGGAAACGATCGCGGAATTGGCATCAGCGCTCGGCCGGTACATCCTGGCGACCGATGATTCGAATCCCTTCGGCTGGTTTCATCGCCGGTCTGTTGTCGACGAGCGGCCGTATGACGCCGGCATTGTGATCATCGACCTCGCCGCGCGGATCGTTGCCGCAGAGTCCACATATTCACACCCATCGCCCGAGGGCGCGGTCTACTACCACAATGGGCATCATGGGACCGACATTCGCATCCCATATCGGATCGCAGACGATTGGTTGTTCGTGAATTCTATCGACGCCCACCGCTGGTCGCGCGAACGACGGCTGGAGCAACGCAAACCTCGAATCGATGCGCGGGCAGTTCTTTTTGGACGTCCCTTGTTGGAATTTATTGATAACTCTGTGACCGCCGAAGTTCGTTCTCTCCTGAAATCTGAAGTCCTGGATGATGAGATCAGGCGCGACGAATCCAACAACCCCCTCGTGAGGCTGCACTCCAAATGGCTAATGACTCCCCGTGAGGAGTTGCAGGGTCGATCTCCTCGCGACGTGATGCTTGAGAAGCAGAATTTCATCGACCTTGATATGGATTCCCGCGCACTTCAGTGGAGCATGCTCAACGAAGGCCCACCATGCATTGATCGAAAGTCGTTTGCCTATCGCTTCGCCGGCTTCGGTACGCACGAATGGGTTGTCTACTACGACCTCGTTCGTTACCTGCTTGCGTGTGCGGCGGACTTCGAATCTCAGGATGTTTCAGACGCCGTTCACAAACTCGAACAGCTCAAAGCAGAGTGGCTTGAGACAGGGAATGAGGAATACAGCGGCCGCACTCCCGCAGTCATAATTGACAACGAGCGTAAGCGTCTGCCGGAGGCGTTGAGTCCCGAGCAATTGATTATTGATGAGAATTGCGAGTGCTGCCGGATGATGGCACAGGACGCGGCGATGGGATTCGGGCCTGGCTTCTGGCATCTCGATGGTTCGCACATGGAAGAAGAGTTCGCGTTTTCGACATGCAAGACGATTGCGGAATGGGAACTTGAAAATCAGCGTCGCGAGGAGAGTTATCTGGAGTTCGAACGCGAGTGGGCGGAACGCGAATACAACCGTCGAGCGGAAATCCGCGAATGGGACGAAGAACAGCTGCGGATCGCAATGGCCGAAAGCCTGGAAGAGGAAGCGACACAGAATTAGTGATTGCCAATTGCCGATTGCCAATTGGTGAATCGCAACGAATCAAGTTCGACTGCGAATCGCAAAATCCGCAATCCGCAATCCGCATCGCAATCCAAAATCGCCCTCCTCATGACCATCCATCTCTTGTATCCTTGAACTTCCAAATTTTTGGGTGTTCAAGGAGCGAAACCGATGGATGATTCAAACCTGCAGCTTCAAGTTCTGGAACAGCGCGCCCGTAAACTTGAGCGGTGGATACGCTGGTCAATTTGTCTTTGGCTGCTGACCTTTGGTGTGCTTGCCCTGTCTGCATGGAGGTGGCCGACGCATACGCAGCAGCCGGCTGGAGCAGCGTCGTTGCGTGCGTCCGAACTAGTCATCGTTGATCCAAAAGGGGTCGAACGCGTCCGCATTGGAGGTGATCTGCCCGATCCGATAATTAACGGTAAGCGTGTGCCGCGCGGTGAAAAAGCTGCAGGAGTGTTGCTCTACGACGGCACGGGCCAGGAACGGAGTGGCTATGTCACATTTGAACCGTCCGGAAACGTTGGACTCACGCTCGACACACGACGCCAGCAGGTTGCCTTCTTCGTTGCCGGACCCGACTCAGGATCGGCCCTACAGCTCTGGCATGGGAACCACCTCGTCGAGCTACGTTCCGACGGCGACGGCTCACGGGTGACTGCGGTCCAGGACCGAGTAGTAGTGACTCAGGAGCCGCCAGTCAGCAAGATGTCACCGGACACATGTGAGGCTTACCGAAGCGCGCGCGCACGAGTGTCCAAAGAACAGGTGATGCGCGATTGCCGCCGCCGCTTTACGGAGGCTGCCTGTGTCCCGTGTCTTGCGCAACCGTGAGGCAGAAGCCACAAGTCAGAAGTCAGGAGTGGGAATGGACATTTGGAGTTGAGTAGCTTCGCGGGATTGAGTAGCATCACCAAACTATGTCTACAACAAAAACAACGACGAACGGAACCGAGAGCGCAAGGGGAACGAGCATGAGCGGCGATGAGATTGTCGAGCTCTCGCGGCGGCACACGCTTTTTGAATGGTCCGCACAGTCAGCCGTCGATCCGATTCCAGTTGCACGCGCGAAAGGCATCTACTTCTGGACGCCTGAAGAGAAGCGTTATATCGACTTCAACAGCCAGTTGATGTGCGTGAACATCGGACATGGCGATGAGCGCGTAGTGCGCGCCATCCAGGAACAAGCGGCTGTTCTCCCTTACGCCAACCCGTTTATGGCCACCGAGGTGCGAGCGCGTTTAGGAGCGAAGCTTGCCGAGATCACGCCCGGAGACATCGAGGCCTTCTTCTTCACTAACGGCGGCGCGGAGGCGAACGAGAATGCGATCAGGATTGCACGGATGTTTAGTGGACGTCACAAGATTGGCGCACGCTATCGCTCTTACCACGGTGGGACCGCGGGCGCTTTGACACTGACGGGCGATCCACGTCGCTGGGCGGCTGAACCGGGCATCCCTGGTGTGTTTCGCATCCCCGATTTTTACCACGGCATTCAACGCGGGTCAGACACGACGGAAGAAGTGCTGGCGCGAACCGAAGAGACCCTGGAACTCGAGGGCGCGAAGACAGTTGCGGCGATCATCGTCGAACCGGTTGTGGGAACTAACGGAGTGCTGATCCCGCCGGATGGCTACATGCAGGGGCTTCGTGCCATGTGCGACAAGTATGGAATCCTTTTGATTGCGGACGAAGTGATGGCCGGGTTTGGTCGTACAGGCGAGTGGTTCTCGGTTAACCATTGGAAAGTTGTGCCCGATCTGATTTCCATGGCCAAAGGCCTTACCAGTGCTTATGTTCAACTCGGTGCGGTTGGGATGCGACGCCATATCGCGGACCACTTTGATAAGAACGTCTTCTACGGTGGCCTCACCTACAACAGTCACCCGCTCGCTTGCGCCGCTGCGCTCGCAACCATCGCAGTCTATGAAGAGGACCAGTTGATGGAAAACGCACAGCGAATGGGTCGGTTGATGCGCGAACTCTTTGAAGACCTGCAGAAACGGCACCCGTCAGTCGGCGCGGCGCGCAACATCGGACTCTTCGGTATTGTCGAACTCGTGCGAAACCGGGAGACTCGCGAACCTTTGGCGCCTTTCAACGGCTCATCACCGGAGATGCAGGAGTTGCACAAGTTCTTCCGACAGGAAGGGCTTTACACCCTCGTACGCTGGAACACTTTCTTCACCAATCCGCCGCTGTGCATCACTGAAGCTGAGATGCGCGAGGCATTTGGGATTATTGATAAAGGCTTAGAGATTACCGACCGAGCTGTGTCGTAGTGGTCGAAAGAAAAATGCCGCGACACGGATCGCGGCATTCATGCTTTCATCTTATTCTCTAAAGAACGTGTTACGGTCGGCCGAGGACGCCGCCGAGGATGTTTCCCCAGCCGTTGTCACCATTGCCGTTGCGCTGGTTTCCATTCCGTGAATACTGTCGATAACCCTGGTCATAGCCACGCACAAAACCCTCGCGAAAAGCCTGCGATGAGGCATTCTTGAAATAGCGTGACCGCTGCGGGTCGTAACTTTGGTTGCGCTGACCATCGCTGGCGCCAGTATTCAATCCCTGCTGGTAGCCGCGATTAAGTTCCGCATTGTTAATTCCGTTGTTGCCATTCCGGCCATAACGACCATTGTTGTAGTCGCCGTTGTTGTTGTAGCCCCCGTTGTTCCGATTCTGCTCGCGTCTCCAAGCTCCATAGTTGTCATCACGGTTATCGCGATGTCGACGTCGATGCTTCTGACTTTTGTTTCGGTCCCGGCGATCATCGTCGCGACCACGTTGATAGTAGCGGTCATCATTGCGATCCTGCGCTTGAGTGGTATTACTCGCCGCAGCTAGTCCAAAAACAAATGCGAGTGACAAAAGAGCCCCGCCGATCCCTTTTCCAAATTTTTTCATGTTCATAGTTGTCTCCCTTGCTGGATAACAATGGCAACACCCATGCCCGCGCGGTTCCAAGCCGAGATTTCCCGAATTGCTGAGCTTTCTGTCTAATGCGATTGGGAGGGGCACTGAGATGGTGCACAGATCCGCTCAGATGAGTATGGAAAACCATTGCCGATTGCCGATTGCCAATGCCAATTGGGAGATGAGGTACCTAGTCACTCAGGAGTGAACTTAACCTTTTTGCTTCGGCGCTGAATCGTGGGGACTGGCACTTGGAGGTGAGTTCAAGGTACGCGCTCAATTTTTCCCGCGCTTCCTCGCCCTTGCCCTGGGCAAGAAGAACCTCAATATGAAGCGGACCGAGCCAGAGTTGGCTTACCCGCGACTCGGTGGGTGTGACTAGCGCTGACGCCTCTGCACAAAGACGCGCCGCTTCTTCCAACTCATAAGTCTCAGGACTCAACCTGGATTCAGAGTCAGCAGTCAAAGTCGTTGCGACCTGATATTTGGCTTCCTTAGAGAGTGACAGGTAACGGAAAAATCTGACTTCTGCCAGACATCGGAGTGCCTCAAATCTCGAATACAGCAAGCTGTTCGGCCCGGATTGCTCGAGGTTAGTTAACGCAGTCGCGAGGGCTTCATCCAGGCGACCCGTCCGCGCCTGCAGTCCCGCATAGTTCGCTCTCATCAAGGCGCCGACGCGACGTTCACCTATCAACTCTGCGAGTTCGATCCCGCCTAGATACTCCCGCTCCGCTTCTTGGAGCCGCCCAAGAAAGAGGGAACATTGAGCGACTACAAGATGCGTCCACGCACGCCGCTCCCGTGAATGCAGCCTCTCCGCAATCTCTCGTTCTTGCGCAGCGTAATTCAGGCCATCTTCAAAATGGCCTGAATGGACTGCATCTTCACCGAGGAACTCGTACCCGACTGCCTGGGCAAAAGGAATGTTGTGTCTGGTGCCAAACTCGACAGCCCGGCGCGCCCAGACATTCGCGTCGTCGTAGACACCGTAGTGTTGGTGTGCGCCCGCAGCGTACGCATAGACCTGCGAAATAATCGGGGCCGCGAATGATGTGACGTGATCACTCTCCGCGACCGGTGCGACAAGATCCGCTGCTTTTATCAAAAGTTCAATGGCTTTCTTGTGACGCCCCGCGAGGTGGTGAAACCGTCCTTCGATCGACAAGGCATTCGCAGTCTCGAGGGGATTGGCAACAGGGTCCAGTATCGTCAACGCTTCGCGGACGTATTCAACGCCGCGCTGATCTCCTGTGGCTACCAGAGAACTTGCGGCCTGACACTGAAGCCGAGCTCGCGTTGCCGGATCAGTCGCGAGGACGAGCGCGTGTTCGAAGTGTTCACCCGCGGGAATCATCTCGCCATGAAGCAGGTAAGCCTTGCCGATCGCTTCTTCAAGGGTTATTTGTTCGTCTGTCAGGCCCAACGCTTCCGCGCAGTCGCGCGCCCGGCTGTAAGCAGCAATAGCTTCATCCAGGGCAAACACACGCTCGGCCTCTGCTGCCGCTTCTTTCGCGTAGCGGAGTCCACGCTCGTGATCGCCGGCCTGGATGTAGTGATGAGCCAACCTCTCCACCGAACAAGTGCAGCCCTCCTTTTCCAGACCTTCCGCGGCATGGAGGTGCAGACGTCGACGTCGAATGGGATTCAACTCTTCGTAGAGAACTTCGCGGATCTTGTCATGCGTGAAAGTAAATGATTCCCCATCACCTGCGGTGATCAGCTGCGCGCCGACGGCCTGATCCAGCGCGTCGAGAATCGTGTCCTCAGACTGCTGAGCAGCGGCGCTCAGTTCGCTAAACGAAAACGTCTTGCCGAGCACCGCGCCGATGCGCAATACCTCGTTGCACTCGTTTGTGACACGATCCAGACGGTTGCCGATCGCCTCCTTAACGCTCTGCGGGATCAGCAGCTCGGTGACGTCGCACCGTTGCCAGCGACCGCTTTCGCGCCTGACAGAACCTTTTTCAATGAGGGCCTTCAAGACTTCTTCGACGAAGAAGGGATTGCCTTCTGTTTCGTGGTGCACTGCATCGGCAAAGTCGTTGCTGACAGCCTCTCCGAGCAGGGCGCCAAGCTGGGCTCCCGTTTCGTCCCGGTCAAAACGGCGAAGGACAATCCGCGTGATCAAGCGTTCGCGGTTCCAATCGACTAGCGACTTTGCGAGCGGGTGCGCGCGATCGAGTTCGGTTTCTCGATACGCGCCGATAATCAGAACGCGCTCTGTGCGAAGTTGGCGCAGCAAATGACTCAACAGCCAAAGCGTGCTCCGGTCCGCCCAATGTAAATCGTCGGCATAGAACAAGAGTGAGTTGGTCTTGGAAAGTGTGGCGATGACGTTAGCGACGGCGTCGAAGAACAGTAGTCGCTCCTCGTGCGCGGCAAGGCCATGTCGCTCAGGAAACGGACCGAGACGCGTTTCAATATCGGGGGCGAGCTTGGCAATTTGCACCGCCGAGTCGCCGAGAGCCAGACGAAGCTTATCGTCGTCCTGCTGTTCTCGAACCCAACGGCGAAACGCTTCAACAAACGGCAGGTAGGGTGTAGTGGCTTCAAATTCATAACAACCGCCGGTCAGTACGAGCGCGCCATCGACTGCGGCCTGGATCGTGATTTCGCGAGCAAGGCGCGTCTTGCCGGCGCCTGGTTCACCGCTGAGCAACACACCGTGGCCGCGTCCTTCCCGGGCCCGTTGCCAGAGTTCACGCGCTTCAGCGAGTTCATTGGCACGACCGACCAGCCTGCCCCGCGATAGCGCATCGAGAATTGCAACTGACGGGGCCGAGTCGGAACTGATACGACTATCTTTGTCGAGCAGTGAAAGCCGGAGCGCTTCGAGTGTCTCGCCCGCGGAAGCAAAACGTTGTTCGGGATCCTTTGCCAGCAATCGGAGAATCACGGCTTCGACCGAAGGAGGCAGATCGGGGCGCAACACGCGCGGCGGCACGACGGGAGCGTGTACGTGCTGCGAGACGATCGTCAAAGGATCGTCGCCAGAGAAGGGAAGGCGCCCGGTAGTCAGTTCGTACAACAGTACGCCGAGCGCATAGAGATCAGCTCGTCCGTCTATTTTCTGACCCAACGCCTGTTCGGGTGCCATGTAGTTGGCGGTGCCGACAATAATTCCGGCGCGAGAAATTCGTGCGCCGTAAGCGGGTAACGCCAAACCGAGATCCGCGAGTTTGACGCTGCTGGACGCGGATGAACTCGATAGCAAAACGTTGTCGGGTTTCAGGTCGCGGTGGACAATCTTATTTGAATGGGCGTGTTCGAGGGCGGCGCAAATCTGACAGCCAATCTCGACAATGCGCGACAGATCGGCCGGACGCGATTGCGAGAGTCGCGGTCCGAGGACGAGCTCCATTACGAAGAACGGCATCCCGTTCGTTTCGCCTACGTCGTGAACAGAGACGATGTGCGGATGGTTTAATGCGGCTGCCGCTCGAGCTTCACGCAACAAGCGTTGCCGCGCGTCGGGTGAAGAACTTGCGGAGGGAAGAACTTTGATTGCCACCTCCCGCTGCAGCTGCAGGTCCGTGGCGCGGAAGACGATTCCCATGCCGCCCCGGCCGAGCTCAGATTCGAGCCGATAGCGGTCGCCAAGCACCGTTCCCACGGTCAGAGAGCTATTGCGAACTTCGTCGGGAAGAATCTGAGTCTGCTGGGAATCCATTTGTCGAAAGCATAGCAGATGGCAGTGGGCAGCAGACAGCAGACAGCGAGCAGCAAACAGCAGACAGCAAACAGCGGACAGCGAACAGCAAACAGACAGCGAACAGGTTTAAATCATTGAGCACCCTTGGGAGTTAGCTCCCAACCCGTCTGCTGTCCGCCGTCCGCTGTCTGCTGTCCGCCGTCCGCTGTTTGCTGTTACGGCGTGAACTTGTAAGTGATTGTTCCTACCACGTCACCGTTGCCGGGAAGCTTTCCAGGTGAGAAGGTAGCTTTTCTCGCGGCATTCAAAGCTGCCGAACGCAGTTGCGAGTCTCCGCTTGAGGTGCGCCAGGAGACTACTTTGCCGGTGTGGTTTACCCGCACAGTGACTATGATCGTGCCTTCAATTCCAGCGGCTCTGGCTCTCCTTGGATATTCCGCGGACGGTACCTTTACTGCGGCACCCGCCAGAGACTCGCTGACAGCCGGTG
>Ga0070690_100001982_pt1 | contig 10912 bp, 9 predicted proteins | sample KBSS33HmetaG_FD_64671 | JGI IMG/M metagenome (GOLD analysis project Ga0070690, IMG submission 64671) | Switchgrass rhizosphere microbial communities from Kellogg Biological Station, Michigan, USA - KBS S3-3H metaG | ecosystem: Host-associated > Plants > Roots > Rhizosphere ...
TGGTTGGAATGATCCAGAACGCGAGACCCGCAAATAAACTGCAGTTGGTTTGAGCACTCTTCGACTGAAGTTTAGGATCATAGTTCAACGTACAACCATCAATCCCTCGACTCATAGGAACCACTCAAGCGAATAAGTTGCAGGTTGGGAAGGGTGGCTTGCCCCCGCTCAAGAATCTTTTTCACTCAACACTGAATCAACAGCAACTTGAGCGGGGGCAAGCCACCCTTCCCAACCTGCAACTTATTCGACTTGAGTTATTGCAATAGAGTTGACTGGTTGTGTTATGTACGTTGCGTATCGGTTCGAGCTTGAATGTAACAAAAAGGGGCGACTGAAGAAGTCGCCCCTTTTACTTAGGAATAAACTGATTACTACTGTCCGATTGGAGGATCGGAAACCGCCGCTGGCTGGTTTCTGTTAACGTGGATGGTGTTACTGTCTGAATCCAGATAGAAGTGGTTTGTGCCCGTCGCACCTACGCCTTCCGTCACTTGCGGATCGGCGTTGATGGTGTATCCCGCCTGTTGACTCGTCGATTTTGGAATCACCTTCATCGTGTAGACATAGCCATCAACGACGGGAGTCGAGCCGGCATAACGAGTGTCAAGCAGGTTCTCCTTTAGCATCTCTTCGAATGTTCCAAACGCGCTTCTCTGATGCGAGTTGTAATAGAGCATCTGCTGTTCGGCGATGGACCGTAGCGACTTGATCGCCGCGGCTTCGTTCGCGGCTCTAACCGCTGCTCGCCATCCGGTGACACCGACCGCGATGAGGATGCCGATGATGGCGATCACGATCATCAGCTCGATGAGCGAGAACCCTCGTTGATTTCGTTGTTTTCTATTCAGGGGTTTCATAAGTGCCTCCTCCGAGCCTTTACACGAACAGCCGTATCGCTGGTTCCTCTTTACTTGCATTAGGCCCGGATAATTCCAGTCGCCGTAAGTCTACTACAGGATTCCACGGACGGCACAACGCTCGAAGGCTAAAGGTACATCTTACTGACACGTCCCTACTTACAATGTAGAATGCAAACGGCACGATGCGGAACATTGAACCCATTACTGGCGCCCGAACTGCGAGCGCGGTCGACCAAATCGATAGGCTCCAGCGAGCAGTCGAAACCGTAATTAAAGGCAAGCCCGAAGCTGTACGGCTGGCGATCGTGACACTGATCGCCGGCGGCCATTTGCTGGTTGAAGATGTTCCCGGCGTTGGCAAGACCACGCTGGCACATGCGCTCGCTCGTGCACTCGATTGTAGCTTTCAACGGATCCAGTTCACTTCGGATTTGCTTCCTTCAGATGTCATTGGCCTCTCGGTCTATAACCAACATAGCGGCGTCTTTGAATGGAAGCCCGGGCCCGTTTTCGCCAATGTCGTTCTGGCTGATGAGATTAATCGGACGACTCCGAAGACACAGTCAGCGCTGCTCGAAGCTATGGCTGAACGACACGTCACTGTAGAAGGTGTGACGCATCATCTGCCGGCGCCATTCATGGTTCTTGCGACGCAGAACCCGATTGAGCATCACGGCACCTATCCACTACCGGAGTCGCAGCTCGATCGGTTCACATTGCGATTACGCATTGGCTATCCGCAAGCAATAGACGAAGAGCGGATACTTCGCGACCGTGAGTACGCCGATCCACTCGACGAACTGGAGCCCGTAATGAGTGCTCATGAAGTGGTGGAATTACAACGTGCGGTCGCTAATGTGTCGGTTGATGATGCCCTGGTGGCGTATCTGATGCGGATTGTCACCGCCACTCGCGAATCAGAAATGTTGGATCTGGGTGTTAGTCCCAGGGGCACGCTCGCACTGTTTCGCGCCGCGCAGGCATTAGCGCTCGGAGAAGATCGCAGCTATTGCATCCCTGACGATATCAAGAGGCTCGTAGTTCCTGTCTTCGCCCATCGAATAACGGTGAGCTCCCGATTTTCATCATCGCTCCGTCGCAGCGAAGAAGCTGAAGCTGTCCTTCACGAGATCCTCAAGACGGTGAGCGTTCCGCTCTAAGACTCATACTGAAGACGATTACTCGCCTCACGACGCTTGACGACGAACTGAAGTTTATCGAACATCGTCGTTCGGATGATGGAGCCAAGTAGCACGCTGAAACCCGCACGCCGTCCACACGCAACGCGCCTTGTCCTGGCAGTTCTACTCGTGCTGGCAGGCTTAACCGCCGCGCTTGTCACCGTGCTTGCGAGACGAGCAGGCGAAAACGGCCTGGCCGCCGCTGGCGCTGTTTTGTCCCTCATCATCGCTGGTCTGCTGACAATTTTCATTGTGCCGCCACTGGCACGGTCCGCTAGAGATGAAATGGCGGGCTTAGGTTTTCCCGTCGAACCGACGAGCGGTGGAGGTGTGTTTGCGGTCATCATAATCGTGGTGGGGTTTGCGGCCTGGAACACGGCGAACAATCTTCTGTTCCTTGTGTTTTCGCTCTTGTGCTCGACACTATTCGTTGGCTGGGCAGCAGCCCGCACGTCGTTAAGAGATCTGACGGTGTCAGCACGTTTCCCCGATCACATTTTCGCGGGCGATCCTGCACCTGTAATCGTCACCGTAAAGAACACCAAGCGACTGTGGCCTTCATTCTCGATCCTCGTTGAAGCTCGTGGTCCAAAGAATGAAGTCGCCGCAGCGACCATACGTAGGTGGAAACTCCATCACAAGCGGACGCTCGCTTACTTTAGTTATGTTCCGCATAACGCCGCAGCCGAACAGCGAGTGGAGCAGGCTTTTCCCCAGCGTGGCCACGTTGTAATTGATGGGTTCGAGTTGTCGACACGATTCCCATTCGGTTTCTTCCGCCGCCGCCGTCGCTTGCGAGCAAGGAACGTCGATATCGTGGTTTATCCGAAGCCCGAGATCATTAGTGACGAACTACACCTGTTGCCGATGTACGCGGGCCGAATGGCGTCAACGCGTCGCGGTGCGGGTCACGATCTGTTTTCGATGCGCGACTACCAACCGCGCGACGATCTACGGCACATTGACTGGAAGGCGACCGCGCGCACAAGGCGGCTTACTGTTCGCGAATTCACTTCGGAGGACGAACGGCGAATTTCGATTGTACTCGACACAGGAATTCCCACGGACGCTGATGAACATGTCAATGAGCGATTTGAGCACGGTGTTGTTCAAGCGGCATCTTTGCTAAAGCACTTCGTTGATGAACGAGCAGAGGTGCGTTTGGTGGTTGGCGATGAAGTTGGTTCGTTTGGCTCTGGATTGGAACATCTTTATCGATGCCTTCGACGACTGGCACTCGTAACTCCTGTACGCCGCGGCGATTCTGCGAGTGCCTCTACAGAGAAGGCGTATGAAGGCAGTCAGCTTATGGAGCCTGATTACGCGATACTTCTTACCGCGGCTGCTCCGGGATCCATTCCCGCGGCCGTGTGGCGCACATCGCATGTGATCTATTTATAAGAGGATTTCGGATTTCGGAATGCGGATTTCGGATTTTGCAGTAGAGTGTCTCCATCGCTACCAACAATGTCCGTAAACACACAATCCGTAATCCGAAATCCGAATTCCGAACTATCTCCTTCTACTTCCTACTCATCCTCAGTCATCCTCATGATCGGGATTTGTTTCGTTCTATCCGGCGCTACTGGTCTGATCTACGAAGTGCTCTGGGCACGAATGCTTGGGCTGGTCTTTGGCGCGACGACTCTCGCCGTGAGCACTGTGCTTGCTGCTTTTATGGGTGGGCTCGCGCTCGGTAGCGCCGTAGCTGGGCGACTCGCCGATCGCATCACACGTCCATTACGCGTTTACGGCTTGATTGAGATTGGTGTCGCGGTTTACGCGTTACTGGTCCCGTTGCTGTTCACGGTCGTCGATAATCTGTACGCTTTTATCTGGCAACACTTTCAACCAGGTTTCTTTGTCTTCAGCCTGTGGCGCTTTGTGCTGTCGTGCGCATTGTTGCTCGTGCCGACTAGCCTCATGGGCGCGACTCTTCCTGTGCTTTCGGCGGCGCTCCTCCGATCCGCCAAACGTAGTTCCAATTCAGTTACGCAACTCTACGCGTGCAATCTTGTGGGCGCGATACTGGGGACACTCGTCGTCGGTTTTGTGCTGCTTCCGTCAATCGGAGTACGCGCGACTATCATTGTCGCAGCAAGCTTGAACATCATCGTCGGGGTGATTGCGATCTTTGCTGAACGTCGAGGTGGCGCAGCTGCGACCAGCGGTCAGCAAGCGGAAATCGAAGTTGAAGCAGTTGTTGCTGAAACCGATGTTGTTGCCGGTCGGCGGTTCTGGTTGTTCTGCGCAGTCGCGTCGGGATTCGTCACGATAAGCACGCAGGTGGCCTGGACCCGAGTCCTCGCGATGGTCATCGGCTCGAGCACATATGCCTTCAGTATCGTTGTTGCACTGTTCTTAATCGGGCTCGCGGGAGGCGCGTGGTTCATTGGTCGCAGTAACTACGCGACCAAGCTCCGCACTTCGATAATGACGATCGAGCTTCTAAACGCCGCTAGTCTGTTTCTGAGTCTGCTGGTAATCAATCGAATTCCAAACATTCTCGTTTATCTCGGCCTGCGACTTCAGGTGTCTTCGTGGGGAGGTTTGCTGCTGCTGCAGATAATGTGTGCGAGCCTGTTGGTACTCGCGCCCGCGCTTTTGATGGGAATGGTAATGCCCGTGGTGCTTGTGTGGGCCAGCACGGATCGAGAGTCTTCAGTGCGGCTTGTTGGTCGTAGTTATGCTATCAACACGATCGGGGCAATCGCGGGTGCCTTCATGACAGGGTTCATCTTGATACCGCTAACGAGCACTAAACATACGCTGCTCTTTTGTGCCGCGATTTGTGTGATTGTGGCCGGTGTAGCTTATGTGCCGCGTCCAACCACAGGCGATTCACAATTACTTCGAAGCATTTCAATTGGCGCGACAGTGCTGATCATTATCTTGTTGTTCATCACTGCGCCAACGATGAATCTTGCTGATCTTTCTATTGGTGCGTACGACAGCCTGGTCAGAGTATTAGCCAAGACGCGAGAGGGCGTGAAAGACGACCAAAACCAGACTGGGCCAGCAGAACATCGTTTGCTGATGTACGAAGAAGGGCCGACTGCGACAGTGTCGGTCCGCAAGGATTGGGAGACGACTTCACTAGCCATTAATGGCCGAGCGAATGCTTCCGATCGTGAAGACATGCCAACGCAAGTGATGCTTGGGCAACTGCCCGTGCTTGTTGCTCCATCAATTCGCAATGGATTAGTCATTGGACTTGCTTCCGGAGTGACAGTAGGCGCAGTTCTTCAGTCGCCGATCGAGTCGCTGGATTGTGTCGAGCTTGAACGAGCGACGATTCCCGCTTCGCGCTTTTTTGAACACGTCAATAATCGCCCGCTGAACGATCCCAGACTCCATTTGATCATTGACGATGCGCGAACGTATCTACGTGTGTCGCAGAAGCGCTACGACATGATCATCAGTGAGCCAAGCCACCCGTGGGTTCCTGGAGTTGCAAATCTATTTACGCGTGAATTTTTCGAAATGACGCGCGACCGTCTATCGGACGAAGGCGTGTTTGTGCAATGGGTTCAGATCTACCAATTATCGACTGAGACCCTGCGATCAGTCTTAGCCACGTACCAGGGCGTGTTTCCTCATGTGCTTGTGTTTCGCGTTGGCGGAGTCGACAAAGGTAAAGATCTATTGTTGATAGGAAGCAACAAACCATTGAATTTGGACAAGCTGACGGAACGAGTTGCAGACCCGCGAATGTCAGCAGAGATTGCGCGGGTGAATCTGAAGAGTGAAAGCGATGTGCGGGCGTGGTATGTGTGTGATGAAACGACTCTTCGCGCCGCTGTCGCAGGTGCGAAGATTAATACCGACGATAATATGCATATCGAGACAACAGTCCCGCGCGAGGCGTTTCGTCCGTTGATGCAAACGAATTCGGAATGGGTGCAGATGTTGGCGAATAAGTGACGGGCGAAAAACCCAGCCGCGGATTTTCACAGATAAACGCAGATCAAAAGCAAGAGTTTGTAAGACAACAGTCGTTCTCTCAATTCTGATCTGCGTTTATCTGCGAAAATCTGCGGCCCAGATCTTACATCGGACACGCCTGGACGAGCACCATTCGCCACTGGCCATCTCGTTCCGCATAGACTTGCACAACTTTGTAGTGCCCACTGAACTCGCGGCCGCCGTAAAACCACTTCACGGAATCCTTCGCCGTGAGCGCAGCGGTGCTGTCCCAAATGCGGACCGTTACATTTTCTCGATTCAAGTACTCGACACGAATGTTTCCTGACGTGACGTCTTCGATGAACTGCGCCTTATCGTCACCTTCCATCGGATAAGCAAAATAGAAGTCGTCAGCCATGATTCGGTTGAGCGTTTCACCGTCCTTGCGCACGAGTGCTTTGGTCCATTCATCATTCATCTCGCGTAATTTTTGTTCGACCTCGAGACGGTGAGTGCTGGCTTGGCTTGCCATGGCGTGAACTCCTTTCGTTCGGCGAAGGTTGCACAGAGAGCTACTCAGGTTATGACACTGTTCATCAGTTTCTCGGCAGCTGCTTCTCCGCTTCGGATGCAGTCAGGAATGCCGGCACCGCGATATGAGTTACCAGCAAGTGCAATCGTATTGAGCGAACTCACTCGAGCTTCAATTGCGCCAACTCGTTCGAGATGTCCGACGTAATATTGCGGCATCGATCTCGACCACTTGGCAGTTTCGACAAACATCGGTTGACCTTGAATACTTAGGAGTTGTTCGAGGTCTGATCTCACTTGCGCGACCATTTCAGCTTCGTTCAACTGGAAGATCTCAGGTTGCAAAGCACCACCGACGAATGCTCGCAGTAACACGTGTTGCTCGGGAGCGCGTTCGGAAAACTTTACGCTGCTAAAAGTGCAAGCAATCAGCGCACGTCTTTCAATGAACGGAACTACGAAGCCAAAACCATCAAGTGGATGCCCAACGTCATCTCGGCGGTAAGCGAAGTTAATTGTTGCCGTCGAAGTATACTCGATCGCCCGTAGTTGCTGGGCCAAGTTGTTGTCAATCTTTTCCAGCAGCAACGCAGCTGAGTAGGCGGGAATACCGAGACAAACACCATCAGTGTGCACTCTAGAGCCGTTGCTCGTCGTGATTGTCCATCCCTCCGGGCCACGAGCTAACGACGTTACCTTCGAATTCAACTCGATTGAGACGCCAGCAGCGGTGACGCTTCGTCCCAGTTCCTCCGTTAATACCTGCATTCCCTGATCGAACGAAAGAAACAAGCTATAACGTGGACCACTGACTCCGCTTGCCTCGGTTTTGTTGACCTTCCGTTGACGAAGCATCGCGAGAATTATGCTTCGGTGTTTTCGCTCCATGTCCAGGAATCGCGGCAAGGTTGCGCGCAAGCTAAGGGTCGCTGGATCAGCTGTATAGATTCCACCAACCATCGGTTGGGCCATGCGATCGAGTGCTTCTTTACCGAGCCGTCGAGTTACAAAGCTCGCAAGCGATTCATCGTTGTTTCCGTTTTCGGGTGTCCGTGGAAGAAAAAGGTCAGCGGCGATGCGCAGCTTGCCCGCTGCACTAAAGATGTCGGTCGTAACGAATGGCCAGATTCTCGACGGCGCCAGCAATTGAAATCCTTCGGGCACGCCTCTGAGACGACCTTCGCGGACAATAAAGCTGCGTCTGTGTTCGTCGTTTGTGTGGATGAGCCGCGAATCGATACCAAGTCGCTTTGCGAGCGCGACTGCTTCAGGTTTTTCAGAGATGAAGGAGTCAGGTCCGCGTTCGAGCAGAAACCCATCGCGATGTTCGGTTTGAATTGTCCCCCCGAGTCTCGTTGAGGCTTCAAGAAGGGTAACAGCAATGGGTTGCTGCCGTTCGCGAGCTAATTCGGTGAGACGATAAGCCGCCGCCAGGCCGGAGATCCCACCACCAATGATCACGATGCGCTTCATATACAAGGAAGAGACTAGCCGCAGATGAACACAGATGAGCGCAGATCAGAATAGAACCGATTAAGGGGTCGAAACTTTTTAAAACCCGGATCTGTGTTCATCTGTTTTCATCTGCGGCTAATTCATCTTAGGCAGACAGCAGAGCGGATCGCAGACATTATGGCTTGGCCCGTGACTGCCGATATATCTCGGCGCTGTTCCATTTATCCGCTCCATAATCAGTTCGCGAATCATCTTCACAAACAATGGATGCGTTCCTGCTGTTGCGGCGCGGCGAAGGTTGATGCCAATCTCCTCAGCCAGCCGCTTCGCTTCAACGTCGAGATCGTAAATCACTTCCATGTGATCCGAAACGAAACCAATCGGTGCAATCACAACGTCTGAAACTCCGCGCTCTCTAAGCTCTTTCAAATAGTCGCAAACGTCCGGTCCAAGCCATGGTTGTGTGAGTGGGCCACTACGACTTTGATACACAAGTTTCCAGTGATCGATGCCCAGAGCTTCGGCTACAAGCCGTCCTGCCTCGTTAAGTTGAAAAGCGAAGGCGCAATTTAAAGCCATCGAATTCGGAATGCTGTGCGCAGTGAACACAAGGTGTACTTCGGAGGATCTTCCTCCGAGATCATTCAAAGCGCTCCGCGTTTGCTCTACGTTTGCTTCGATAAATAGCGGGTGATTGTAAAAGGCCCGCAGCTTGTGGATCTCCGGCGCGGACTCCCCAGCGACTAGGTGCGCATCAGAAATGTTCTGAAGATATTGACGGCAGCTCGAAAAGGATGAATACGCAGACGTGACAAAGGCGAGTGCACGCCTTACACCGTCCTTCGCCATCTGAGGAACGGTGTCAGTCAGTAGCGGATGCCAGTTACGATTGCCCCAGTAGATCGGGAGGGATGATCCATTTGTTTCTAATTCTTCTTTGAGCGCTGCGATCAGCTTTCTGTTCTGTTCATTGATAGGACTAACGCCGCCGAAGAGTTCGTAATGATGAGCGACTTGCATCATACGTTCACGCGGCACATTCCGACCTCGCAGTACGTTCTCCAGAAAGGGAATTACGTCATCCATTCCTTCGGGGCCACCGAAGGACACGAGGAGTAATGCATCGTACTGGGTTGGATGATCGGTGTCGGTAGTGTTCATCGCGTTATGATGCCACGGCCCCGCGCCGTGGTTATTCACGCTTGCAGCTACGGTCAAGTAGCCTTGTTTTCCAGCGCCGAAGGCGTTGTATTTCGAGGAAGTGCCTTCGTAGTAGCTAGCATGAGCCACCACGGCGCAAGGCCGTGGTATCGACAGCATAAATTCATCGAGCACTCAACTCATGCACGGCATCGACCAATGCAATTACATTATCAACGGGAGTGTCGGGAAGAATTCCGTGGCCGAGGTTGAAGATGTGTCCCGCGCGACCTCCGGCTTGATCGAGGATCCTTTTCGCTTGTCTGATCACATACTCACGATTCGCAAACAAACTCACCGGATCCAGGTTTCCCATCACGCTAACATCATGACCGACGCGGCGCCATCCGTCGTCGAGTTGAACACGCCAATCCAAACCAATGACCTGTCCGCCAGCCTCGCGCATCAATTCAAGGAGTGTTCCCGTGCCCGTGCCGAAATGAATGACGGGAACCCCTGGCGTGATGTTCTCGATGACGGCGCGCGTGTGAGGCAGCACAAACTCTCGATAGTCTTCGGGGCTCAAACAGCCAACCCACGAATCAAATAGCTGCACTGCCTGTGCGCCCGCTTCGATTTGCGCGTTCAGATATTTTCCCAGCGCACGGGATATCAGCGACATCATTGAATGCCACGCGCCGCTGTCGTTGTACATCAACGTCTTCGTAATGACGTAGTTTTTCGATCCGCCGCCCTCGCAGATATAAGACGCCAAGGTGAATGGAGCTCCCGAGAACCCGATTAGGGGAATGTCCGGCTTCAGCGCGCTGCGAGTTTGCGCGATCGCTTCAAGAACAAAACGCAATGAGTTGACGTCGTCCACTTCGCGCAGTCGATCGACATCGGCGCCGGTTCGAACCGGATTGTGAATGACCGGACCTTCGCCCTGCGCAAACTCCAGATCGATTCCCATCGGTTCAAGAATCAGCAGGATATCGGCAAAGATGATTGCGGCGTCGACTCCGAGCCGCTCGGCGGCCGTGACGGTTACCTCAGTAGCGAGTGACGGTGTTTTGCAGAGTTCGAGAAACGTCGTGCGGGCGCGAACTTCACGATATTCCGACATGTATCGTCCAGCTTGGCGCATCAGCCAGACTGGTGTGTAGGGAACCGGCTCTCGCCGGCACGCCCGCATAAATGGACTGTCATCAAGTGATTGCATTGAGGGTAGGGGATTATAAACGAGAACGAAGCATTCAACCTCTCGTCACCTCAGGCCTGAGCTCGCAGTCGGCCAGACGTGTACTTGAAGGAGCCCTTTCATTTCATGGGCTCGGCACAAACACTGGGGAACCGGTTAAAACCCTTTCCGCAGCCCAGCAACGCCCTGAACCCTAAGCTAAAGCTTGGGGAGAAAGAGAGGACGAGTTTTCCTCCTAAAAACCACTAGTCTTCGATTGTCCAGAAATCCCGTTAAATCTTTGGCTCCCAGTTAAATCCGCATTACAATAGCCCCGCATCATCCGCAATTCCTGAGAAAGTTGTCACAACCCAGTATGTTGCGGTGTTTTCACTGTTGAGAGAGCGGTGATAGATGAACGGACAAGCTAGAGTTTTGATCGAGTCCATGCCAAACGAGCTCGAGACTGGAGCGGTGTATCCGCTCAGCTTCGATGAAGCGTTTACCCTCCATCACCGTGCGGTTTTTCGAACCGCTAGGGCGGTCGTCCGCGACACGGCCCTGGCCGAAGACGTAACGCAAGAGGTTTTTTTAAGACTGTATCGCAATCTCAACTCCACGCCGGGCGAGGAATTGTTGCGGGCGTGGCTTCTGCG
>Ga0070690_100001984_pt1 | contig 10907 bp, 8 predicted proteins | sample KBSS33HmetaG_FD_64671 | JGI IMG/M metagenome (GOLD analysis project Ga0070690, IMG submission 64671) | Switchgrass rhizosphere microbial communities from Kellogg Biological Station, Michigan, USA - KBS S3-3H metaG | ecosystem: Host-associated > Plants > Roots > Rhizosphere ...
CCATCGGGGTGGCCTTGCGCTGGCAGATGTTCGGCACGAGCGGAAGATATAGCCCCAGGCTGACATTCGCGATGGCTACGGAGTCCCGGCCGCGCGGATCATCCGGAGCGCCGCCTCCGGCCTGAAGCCATCCCTGGCGCGGTCCGATCGCTCGAGCTCCGCGCTGGCCCCTGGTACAAGGAAGCTTTCGCCTCAGTTCGTGAGCGTCCAGGTGTACAGCTCGGCGTTCCTCAAGGTCACGCCCGTCGGTGTGCGCCACCCCGAGCCATCCAGCGTCGTCGCGTGGAAGAAGTAACAACCAGGCGGAATGTTATAGAGACTGTACTGGCTGCCGCTGGGAACGATCGTCGCATTCAGCTGGTCCGAGCCCTCTGACGGCGCTGCGCATCCATAGACATACAGGTGATAGACCGCGTACGATGAGGTGTTTCGCATGACCAACACGGCAGTGCAGTCCTTCGGACAGGCAGACGTCTCGCCTACCTCGCAGATGCTGTTGCCGCACACCGTGCAGTCCTGCGGGCAGTTCGCGGCCGTCTCGCCCATGTCGCAGACATCATCGCCGCAATATTCGACATCCGGGAGACCACCATCGACCGGGGCAGGTTTTGTCCCGCATCCCAGGGATGCAAACACCGCCCCGATCAGCACAAGATGACCATTTCCGAACAGAGGACGCTGATTTAACATCGGGCTCGACATTGAATTTCTCCGGCTTGGTGATGCATTGCTGCCACTGTGATTCTGGATGAGCGCAAGCCGCACCTGTCACTGGCTGTCGGCATCGACTGCGTCCTCGACCTCATCGGTCCCCTACGCTGACCGTTTGCAGAAAACACGCCAGCTCTCTCACTTGGTCAGCAACCGCGATAGCTGGTGGCTCAGGGTTCGTGCTTCCCCGCCACTCGCGCACGATACGTCGCGTGTGGGTCAGTGCACCGCAAATGCTGCGCGCACCTGGAACACGGCGCGGAGGGCAAGTTGCCGCCCAGCCACCGCGGACGCGCGATTGCCTCGCGCGGCGATCTACGCGGTCAACGGCACGCTCCTTGCTGCCTCGTTTGCCATGACGAAACTACGCACTGTACTCGCCACGCTGTTCTTGGCAGCCCAGGCAGCTGTGGTGCAGGCAAACCCGGCACTGCTCAAGTCAAATGTGGTCGTCGTCGAGCCGACTTACCACGAGAAGACGCGCGAGGTCTTCATGGGATGGTCGCAGCGGTTCGACAAGCTCGCCGACGAGGCCGAACGCACCGATGCACGCCAGGTAGCGCTGGCGAAAAATCTGCGCGAACTGGCCAGATACTACAAGGCGCAGTCGTCATCCCCGGGCCACGGCTCGGGCTGGATCTGGATCCCACGTACCGGTGATATCGCCTTCGTGGTCACCAACCGCCACGTGGCCGGGCAGGCCGAGAGCGTGACCCTCGAGTTCGATCATGCGCGTTCACGTCCGATCGTCAATTGCCCTGTGATCTACGTCGATCCTCGGCACGACGTTGCGGTGATCGAAGTCGCCCGGCGTGACCTGCCGCGGGATGCGATGGGCTTCGAGCTGGCCACGAGCCCGGTTACCGAAGGAAGTCCGGTCTGGGCATCGGGGTTCCCGGGCACGGACACGGTTCTGGGGCAGATCCCGGTGTACTCGTTGACCAGCGGCACCGTCAGCAACGCCGACTACCCGGGGCCGGAGGGCTCGGCGATCGCTCACAGCGCGACCATCGACCCCGGGAACAGCGGTGGGCCGTTGGTCATCGAGGACCCGACCACGGTCATGAACTACCGGGTCGTAGGGATGAACACGTGGAAGGCCAACAGCCGCACCAACGTCAACCTCGCCGTGCCCGCCAAGACCATCGCGGATGCCCTGCAGGGGGCGCAGGAGTCGCTGCTGATCGCGCGCGATCGCACCCGGCTCGCTCGTACGCTCCGCGACAGCGCCAAGCGTCTGGCCGACGAGCTCGGCAGCACGCAACCGGACTACGTGCTGCTCAACAGCTTGATCTCGTACTCCTTCGTGGCGCGGCGACCGAGCATCTTCGATTACCTACTGACGAGCTGGCTGAACGGCAAGCTGAACGAATCGGAGGTGGGCGAATTCTTGAGCTCTCCGGTCGACTTCGCGCGCCGGACGCTCGGCAGCCTGTTCGTCACCACGTTCTCCACCGGTCAATCGAACGTCGGAGCCGTCACCCTGGACAGCATCACCGACGAAGATCGGATCGACGCCGACCGACCGGTGCGGACCATCTACAGCATCGCCGGCAAGAAGCAGGAGATCGTGTGGACCTTCGAGTACGGGGCCTGGCGGATCTCCGACGCGAGCTTCGAGCAGGCGCTCACGACCACAGCCCGCACCAGCACACCGCCCCCGGAGCCGGTCCACACCGGCGGGACGATCGCCCTTCACAAGCCTGGGATCTCGCTCGCCGCGCGGATCGGCCTCGGTAGCCGCAGCGCCAGCAGCGACAACTTCCAGAGCGATCTGTCGTCGAGCTCCTCGATCAGCTTCGACCTCGCGCTCGCGATCCCACTCAGCAAGCACGTCTGGATCGCCACCGGCCTGGGCTACGAACCGCAAGGCGTGAGCTACCCGGTCTCCGTGTCCGGGATGTCCATCAACATCGCGGAAGAGGTCAACTACCTGCAGATTCCAGCGCTGTTGCGCCTCGAGTGGCCGCTGAGCGGCGCCTCCATGACGACTCGCATCTTCGGATCGGGGGGTGTGGGCCTGGATGTCGCCGTTGCCAAGGGCGGCACCTTTGGCAACGACACCGCAGCCGCGGAGCTCTCCTCGATCAGCTGGTACGACCAGCTCCGCGCGGTCAACGTGGCCGGGATCGGAAACGCCGGGGTGGAGTTCGGCTTCGGTTCCTCACCGTCGTTCTACGTCGGCCTGGATCTCACCGTGCGCATGCACCTGCTCGACGAGTGGAGCAGCGACTTCTTCGCCGGCGGGGCGAACTATCGCTACGCAACCACCCAGTTTGGATTGTTCGTCAAGTATCAGACGCTGCGCTAGCGCGTAGCGAATCCGCAGGACGGGTGAACCGAAAGGACGTCGATGCTGGAACGCGACATGGTGGGGCGCTCCCTCGGTAGTTACCGCATCGTCAAGAAGCTCGGCGAAGGCGGGATGGGCGCGGTGTTCGCCGCCGAGCACGAGCTCCTCGGCAAGCGGGTGGCCATCAAGGTGTTGCTCCCCGAGCATTCCCAGAACACCGAGCTCGTGCACCGCTTCTTCAACGAGGCGAAGGCGGCCACGCACATCAATCATCCCGGCATCATCGAGGTCTTCGACTTCGGCTTCGACACCGACGGCGGCGCCTACATCGTCATGGAGTTGCTGCGCGGTGAAGGCCTCGCGGCGCGCCTGGAACACCGGGGGCCGCTCCCGCCGCTACAGGCGGCACGGCTGCTGCGACAGCTAGCCGGGGCGCTCGAGGCTGCGCATGGTCAGGGCATCATTCATCGCGACCTCAAGCCGGACAACGTGTTCATCGTTCCCGATCCGGACATCGTCGGCGGCGAGCGCGCCAAGATCCTCGATTTCGGCATCGCCAAGCTTGCCGACGAGGCCGCCAAGGGAGGCGTCAAGACGCGGGCCGGGGCCGTCATCGGCACGCCGACGTACATGTCGCCCGAGCAATTCCATGGCGCAGCCACCGTGGACCACCGCAGCGATCTCTACGCCCTGGGGGTGATCTTCTTCGAGATGCTCACCGGCCGCCCTCCGTTCGTGTCGGAGGGGCTCGGCGAGTTGATGTCGATGCACATGTTCACCCCGCCGCCACTGGCCAGCTCGCTGATGCCGTCGTTGCCTCCGGTGTTCGACGAGCTCCTCGCCAAGCTCCTCGCCAAGAGCCCGAGCGACCGCTTCGCCTCGGCTCACGATCTGGTGGTGTTCCTCGATCACGCGCTCGATTCGATCCCGGCGACGCCCGCGCTGGACGGCGTCGCTACGACCACGGTGCCGGCGACGGCACTCACGCCGATACCGAGTGTCGTGCGCCACCACACGACCCTCAGCGGTGCGGCATCGCAGCACGTAGCGACGATGTCACGGCCGGGGCGCCGCTTCTCGCTCGTGGCCGCCGTGGTGGTTGTCTGCGCCGCGGCGGGAACGGTGATTGCGCTCATGAGCCGCGACCGGCCAGAGGAAGGCCGCCAGGACGTGGTGGATATGTCACCTCCGCGAACGGTCAAGCCGGCGAGCCCGCCGAGCGATACGAACGCGGCGCCTGATGCGAACGCCGGGTCGGCGCAGCCGGTCCCGAAGCCGCCAGCGCCTCACGCCGCCGAGGTGCCGCCGGATGCCGCGCTGGCCTTGCCCGAGCCGCCGGACGCGGCCCCCGTGTCGCCCAAGCCGCCTCGCGAGCCTCCGTCCGCGCACCGGGATTTCCCCCCGAATGCGCCAGCTCACCCGCGGCCATCCGCTCCCACCATGCCGGCGGAGGTCATTGCCGCCGAGGCCGCCCAGTCGCACGGCGATGCACGCGGCGCCATCGAGCTCGCGCGCCCATGGATGCACGACGAGGTCGCCAGGCTTCGTGCCTACCGCGTCATGGTGCTCGCGTATTGCCAGCTCCATAACACCGAGGCGGCACGGTCGCTCTATCGCGGCCTGCCCGCCGGCGACCGCGGGGGGCTATCGCCCCTCTGTGGCCGCTACGGCATCACGCTCGAAGATCGCTAAGCTAGCTTATCGGACCCGGTAGCCGAGCCAGCCGGTCCCGGCGTCCTGTGCTATTGATCTCTCAACAGCTCAGTTTCGTCTATCCGGCACAGCAGGAAGGGCTCATGAACCGCCGCTCACTGATGCCAGGGCGCACGGTCGCGCGACCGCCGGTCTGGCCATACACCGCGCGCGGAGCATTCGTTCGTCTTTCGCGCGTCAACCTCTCACAAAGGCGGCCCCATGAAACGAATCCTGACTTTCATTGTAGGCTTCGTCACCGGTTGTATGCACGTTGACCCCGCACACATCGACGACGAGGAGGCGCAGCTTCGCGGCGGCACCAGCGCGCTGCGCGTCTGGAACGATCTCGCGCTCGATGCCGTGCGGACGGCGCGTGCTTCCGATGCCGATGCGGCCCGCGCCTATGCCATGGTAAACGTTGCCATGTTCGATGTGGTGAATGGCCTGCTTGGACGCGGCCATGTCCGGCGTGAATCGGCGCTGGTCCCCCCGGTGGGCGCGCCTGCTGTCGCGAACTTCGCCGCAGCGGTCGACGGCGCGGCGTACGCCGTCCTCACCGTGCTGTTCCCCGATCAAGCCGCGCGCTTCGATGCCCAGATCGCTGCCGACAAGCGTGCGCTCGGGCAGCGCGCCGGGGTGGCCGCCGGCCTCACCTGGGGCAACTCGGTCGGGACCAAGGTCGTGGACGCGCGCACCAACGACGGCGCGCGTCCCGTCGAGACCGTTCCGCCGGGTTCGGGTCCGGGGATCTTCCGCGCCGCATGGTCCAACGCCCAGTTCCGGAACCTGGCGCCGTTCGCCATCGCCGACGCCGGAGCGTTCGTCTCCCCGCCGCCCCCGGCACTGACCAGCGCCGAGTACGCGGCAGCATTCGCCGAGATCAAGATCGTCGGCAACGCCGCGGTCCCCGATCCCGAGGCGCTGGCGCGGTTTCAGTTCTGGAACCTCCCGGCCGGAACCGACCAGCCGGCAGGCGAGTGGCTGAAGATCGCGCTCGAGGTTTCCGAGGCACGACACGTCCAGTTCTTCGACGAGGTGCGCCTCCTCGCCCTCGTCACCATGGCGCTCTCAGATGTCGTCGCGCCGACCTTCAGCTCGAAGTTCGTGTATGCCCACTGGCGGCCGGCGACCGCCATCAACGAGGCCGACACCGACGGCAATCCGCTCACCGATGCCGACCCGACGTGGAAGCCGCGCGCCGGTGGCATCGGCGCCAACCCACAGCACACCTCGGGTCACAGCGCGTTCTCGGCGGCAGCGGCCACCGTGCTCGCGGGCTTCTTCGGCCGGGACGATATCGCCTTCACTCACCTCAACGACGGCGCCCCCAACGGCATGCCGCGCCCGTACACGAGCTTCTCCGCGGCGATGTTCGAGGCCGGGCGTTCGCGCGTCGAAGGCGGTCTGCACTTCGAATTCAGCAACCAAGCCGGTCTCGCCGCCGGTCGCGGCGTCGGCACCGAAGTGATCGCGACCGCACTCCTGCGCAAGATCGGCCCGCGATAGCTTCTCGGCACGCGCGTGCGGCGGGGACGCTCACGGCCGAACCATCATCGCCCCACTCGATGCCGGTGTCGTCGCCAAAGCTCGTGGTCGCGACCGCCACGCTCGCCGCAAACTCCGCTCGACGACCTGGTCCTAGGAGCCCAGTGCCTTCGTGGTGGTGGACGCGGTGGCGGCCTGGACAAGCCAGCGCTCGAGCAGGGCCAGGTCGCGCGCGGCGAGGATCTGGTCGCGCTGCTGCTCCGAGACCTCGAGCCCGCGGGCTTTGAGCACGGCAAAGAGCGCCCTCCTTGCTGCCTCGATCTCACCCTCGGTCTTGCCCTCGATCTTGCCCTCGATCTTGCCCTGAGCGCTCGCCGTGGCAAGCGCCGTCTCGAAGCTCTCGTATCCGCGTCGCTGCACGAGGTTGCGCAGGGTCGCCTCGTGCGCAGCCTCCCGGTCGTAGAGCGCTAGCACGGGGACAGGGTTCTTCAAGATGCCCGGCGCCGTGAGCTCCTCGCCCGGCTTGGCGAGCCACACCTTCTTGCCCGGCTCGTGAACCTCGACACGCCGCGGGCCGACGAGCCGCACCACCCACACATGCTGGGTGCCGGCGCCAAGCAACTCCGCGATCTTGTTCTCCAGTTCGGCCTCGTCCTGCCCCGTGTCGGCATACTCCACGGCGAGCGGCGGTGCGCCCGGGGCCCAGCCAGGCTCGTTCGCGAAATCGCCGACCGAGACGTCCGGCGCCCGAAGATGGCTCGGGTCCTTGGAGAAGCCCACGTCGACGCCAGCCGCCTTCACGGCCGGGTCGGTCTCCAGTACCTCGCCGCCAATCAAGTTGGAAAGGCCGCCGCGCCGGCCGGTCGGCAGGCAGAGGATGGGGTGGCCGTTCGAGAGCTCGTAAGGGGAACCTTCGGGGAGTTGCTCGGCCCGGAATGGGCCAGGCACCGGATAGGAACGCACAGGCATCAAGCGGAAGTGTATCACTACCGTCGCCGAAGACGACAAGCTCCGTCTGGTGTCTGCGGGTTCTGCGACGACCTGGGTAAAGCCCGAGCATCGTGAGCAGGCTGCGCGTGATGCTGGATCGGCAACGAGCCATACCCGCAGAGGCGTCACCGGCTGCTGCCGCTCGTGTCCTCGGTGCCGCGGGTCAGCCACCAGGCGCCGACGATCGGCAGCGCGGTGATGAGCATGACCATCAGCGCGACGACGTTGGTCACCGGCACCGCGCGCGGCCGGCCGAGCTGGTTGAGCAGCCAGATCGGCAGCGTCTGGTCGTGGCCCGCCGTGAACGTCGTGACGATCAGCTCGTCGAACGACAGTCCAAACGCGAGGATGCTGCCGGCCAGGAGCGCCGTGGCGAGCTGCGGCATGACCACCGTGCGAAACGCGGTCAGGCCGCTGGCGCCGAGATCCATCGCCGCCTCGATCATGCTGGGCGGCAGCCGGCGCAGCCGGGCGACGACGTTATTGTAGACCACCACGACGCAGAACGTGGTGTGGCCGACCGCGATGGTCCAGAACCCGGGCGTCACGGCGCCCAGGCGAAACACCGAGTGGAGCGCGATGCCCGTGATGATGCCGGGGAGCGCGATCGGCAGGATGAACGCCAGCGTGATGAGGTCTTTGCCGAAGAAGGCGCGACGCGCCATGGCGAGCGCGGCCAGCGTGCCGAGGAGGAGGGCGCCGCCGGTGGCGACGAGGGCGACCTTGACCGACAGCGCGATCGCCGCGATCACGTCGTCGCGGGCGGCGGCGGCCGCGAACCAGCGCAAGGTGAAGCCCTGGGGCGGAAAGCTGAACGCGGCCTCCTCGGTGTTGAACGCGTAGATCGCCACGAGCACGAGCGGCACGTGCAGGAACGCGATGCCGCTCCAGGCCATGATCCGCAGGGGCCACGGCGCCTTCGGCGCTGCGCCGCGCTCAGAGCGCATCGAACGCTCCCAGCCGGCGCGCGATCCCGAGGTAGATCGAGATGATGAGGATCGGCACCGCGGTGAACGCCGCCGCCATGGGCAGGTTGCCGACCGAGCCTTGTTGTAGATTCACCATCGTGCCGATGTAGAGCCCCGGCGGTCCGACGAGCTGCGGGATGATGTAGTCGCCCAGGGTCAGCGAGAAGGTGAAGATCGATCCGGCGACCACGCCGGGGAACGCCAGCGGCAGGAGCACCGTGCGGAAGGTCTGCCACGGGCGCGCGCCGAGGTCGGCCGAGGCCTGGAGCAAGTTCGCCGGCACCCGCTCGATCGCCGCGTTCATCGGCAGGATCATGAACGGCAGCCACGCGTAGGTGAACACCAGGAACCGTCCGAGGTTCGAGGTCGACAGCGAGCTACCGCCGACGTACGGCAGGGTCAAGAGCCCGTCAAGCGCGCCGCGCAGGCCGATCCGATCGACCACCCAGTAGATGATGCCGCCCTTGGACAGGATCATCGTCCACGCATAGGCCTTCACGATATAGCTCGCCCACATCGGCAGCATCACGCCGACGTAGAACAGGCCGCGGGCCGCGCCGCGAGTGTAGCGCGCCATGTAATACGCGATCGGAAACCCGATCAGCGCAGACGCGATCGTGACGGACGCCGCCATGACCACGGTGCGAATCACGATATCGAGGTTCGCCTCGGCGAACAGCGCCCGGTAGTTCGCCAGGGTCAAATCCGGCGTGACCTGCATCGCGAAGTCGTTGAACGTATACGTGCTCTGCCACACCAGCGCGAAGAGCGCGCCGGCGAACACCACGCCGAACCACAAGAGCGGCGGCGCGAGCAAGAGCCAGAGGTAGAGCCGGCGGCGCCGGTAGAAGAAGGTCGACACCGCGTCGCCGGCCCGACGCCGGTGCAGTCGCCGCCCCATCGCCGGTGCGCCGCCTGACTCGGTCATGACCGCTCGTCGATCGTGGCCGGCGTGGCCAACTTGCCCTGCTCTGCTCGATCTCCCTCCTCGCTGTCGCGCAGCTCGACCATCGCCTCGGGCGGCCACGAGAGCTCGATCGCGTCGCCGGGCTTGGGGCGGCCGACGTCGGTGTCGGCGTCGCGGTTGGCCATCGTGACGGCGAGGTGCACCCCATCGACGTCGATCTCGAACCGGCTGGTCGGGCCGTGGAACTGGACATCGACGACCTTGCCGGCAACCCCGAGCTGCCCAGCCCCGGGCGGGCCGAACGTGATCCGCTCGGGCCGGATCGATACGGGGCGCTCGGCGCCGGTGATCCGCCGGGCGACCTCGCCGATCAGCACGTTGGCCGTCCCGACGAAGCCGGCGACGAACGTGGTGCGCGGCCGGACGTAGAGCTCGCGCGGCCTGTCGACCTGCTCGACGCGGCCGTGGTTGAAGACGGCCACGCGATCCGACATCGACAGCGCCTCGCCCTGATCGTGAGTGACGTAGACGAACGTGATGCCGAGCCGGCGCTGCAGGCCCTTGAGCTCGATCTGCATCTGCTCGCGCAGCTTGAGATCGAGCGCGCCCAGCGGCTCGTCGAGCAGGAGCACCCGCGGCCGGTTGACCAGCGCGCGGGCCAGGGCGACCCGCTGGCGCTGCCCGCCCGAGAGCTGGCCGGGGTGGCGATCGCCGAGGCCGCCCAGCGCGACCTGCTTGAGCGCCGCCTCGGCCTCGCGACGCCGCGCCTGGCGGCCAATCCCCTTCATGCGCAGGCCATAGGCGACGTTATCGATCACCGACAGGTGCGGGAACAGCGCGTAGTCCTGGAACACGGTATTGACGTCGCGCTCGTAGGGCGGACGGTCCGATGCGTCCTCGCCGTGCAGGAAGATGCGGCCGTCCGTCGGCAGATCGAACCCGCCGATCAGCCGCAAGCAGGTGGTCTTGCCCGAGCCCGACGGCCCCAGCATCGAGAAGAACTCGCCATCCTCGATGGCCAGCGACACGCGGTTCACCGCGCGGACCTCGCCGAAGTGACGGCTGACCTCGCGAAGCTCGACGGCAATGCTCATTCCGCTTCGCTCATCGATGGCCGCGCCACACGCTCAGCCGCCGCCCATGATCGCGACGTAGTCGGTCACCCACTTGCTGTACGGCACGCAGGCGCCTTGCTTGCACGTCCCCGTGGGCGTGCGCCAGAAGTGGACCTGGGCGAACCGATCGAAGCCGTTGACCGCGCACGAGTCGGCGCCATGCGGCGGCTTGAGCTTGCATGCCGCGGGCACCACCGGCACCGAGCCGAACCACTCGGCGAGCGAGATCTGGACCTGCGGATTGAGTGACCACTCCATCCACTTGTAGGCGCAGTTGGGGTGCTTGGCCTCGGCGTGGAGCATCGTCGTGTCGGCCCACCCGGTCGAGCCCTCGGCCGGGATCGTCGAGGCGACCGGCTGCTTCTCGCCGACCAGCCCGTTGACCATGTAGCCCCACGAGCTCGACGCCACCACGCCCTCGTTCTTGAAGTCGCTCATCTGCACGGTCGCGTCGTGCCAGTAGCGGTGGGTGAGCTTCTTCTGCGCGCGCAGCACGTCGAGCACCGCGGCGTACTGCGGCTCGGTCAACTCGTACGGATCGGTGATGCCCAGCTCGGGCTTCTTCTTCATCAGGTAGAGCGCGGCGTCGGCCACGTAGATCGGGCCGTCGTAGGCCTGGACGCGGCCCTTGTTGGTCTTGCCGTCGGCCAGCTTTTGCTCCTCGAACACCGCCGCCCACGACGTCGGCGGCGTCTTGAACGCCTTGGTGTTGTAGAGCAGCACGTTGGGCCCCCACTGATAGG
>Ga0070690_100001985_pt1 | contig 10887 bp, 6 predicted proteins | sample KBSS33HmetaG_FD_64671 | JGI IMG/M metagenome (GOLD analysis project Ga0070690, IMG submission 64671) | Switchgrass rhizosphere microbial communities from Kellogg Biological Station, Michigan, USA - KBS S3-3H metaG | ecosystem: Host-associated > Plants > Roots > Rhizosphere ...
GAACACCTCGGTCATCGTCGTACCCTTGGGCGCGCCGTCGGGCGCGAGCAGGCCCGTCTTCTTGTCGATCGTCGCCTCGACGACGTGCGCCGGCCGCGGGAACGGCTTCGCCGGCCGGTTCATCTGCTTCATGATGTCGACGTAGACCGGCACCGCGGCACTGCCGCCGGTCTCGCGCCCCATCGGGCGATCGTCGTCGTACCCGATCCACACGCCGATCGCATAGTCCGGCGTGAGGCCGACGAACCAGGTGTCCTTCGCGTCGTTCGACGTGCCGGTCTTGCCGGCGATCGGGATCTTCAGCGAGGCGGCGAGGTACGCCGTCCCCTCGTTGACCACCGAGCGCATCATGTCGGTCACGACGTAGGCGACCTCGGGCCGCAGCACCTGCTCGCCGGCCGGCGCCGGCATCCGCTTGCCATCGATCGCCTCGATGAACTGCGGCCGGGCCACGAGGCCCCCGGCGGCGAGCGTCGCCGCGGCGTTGGTGTTCTCGAGCGGCGTGACCACGTTCGAGCCCAGCGCGATCGACATCTCCGCGGTCAGCTCGCTCGTGATCCCCATCTTCTTCGCGAGCGCGACGATGGCCTCGGGCTTGACATGGGAGGCGAGCTCCAGCGAGACCGAGTTGATCGACTTCGACAGCGCATAGCGCAGCCGCACGTAGCCCTCGTGGCTGCCGGTCTCGTAGTTCTTCGGGTGCCACCCCGGGATGTTCTTGAACGACTCCGGCGCGTCGGGGACCAGCGTCGCGGGCGTGTACAGCCCGCTGTCGATCGCGGTGGCGTAGACGATCGGCTTGAACGAGCTACCCGGCTGGCGGGTCGCCATCGTCGCGCGGTTGAACCCGGCGACCTTCGACGCGTAGCCGCCGACCAGCGCGCGCACCTTGCGCGATGGAACCTCGATGATCACGACCGCGCCTTCGGGCCCAGGCGAGAACATCACGCGGTGCTTGGCGTGCTTGGGCGTTCCCGCGACGGCCTTCTTGGGCTTGGGCTCGTCGTCGTCGCTCGCCGGGCTCGCCGGGCTCGCCGGCTTACTCGCCGCGCCCGGCGCCGCGATCACCGAGATGACGTCGCCGATCTTGAACCGCTCGCTGGGCTTCTTGGTCTTGCCGTCGTCGTCCGGCGGGTTCCATCGCGCGTCGCCCTCGCCGCCGAGCATGATCGCCGCCTGCCAGCCGCCGAGATCGACCACCAGCTCGTGATCGCCGTCGGAGATCTCGGTCACGACCGCGTCGTAGGCGGCCTTCGGCGCCGGCCCACCGGACGGCAGCTTCTTCGCCAGCCTGGCGATCTCGGCGTCCACCTTCTCGGGCTTGACGGTGCGCACCGGGCGGCCGACGCCGTGGCGCTTGTCGACCGCGCGCAAGCCGCGCTGCAGCGCCTGCTGCGCGATCCCCTGGAGCGACGAGTCGAGCGTGGTCCGCACGGTCGAGCCCAGCCGGTCGAGCTCGGCCTCGTTGTTATCGTGCTGCTTGATCAGCTCGCGCTTGGCGAGCTCGACCCACTCCGGCCCGCCGCTGGCGTCGCCGGGCACAGGCACGATCTGGATCGGCGCATCGATCCATTTCTGGGCCTCGGTGGCCGTGATCTTCTGCATCACCACGAGCTGGTTCAAGACGTAGGTCTGGCGCTCCTTGGCGCGCTTGGGGTTCTTGCGCGGCGAGATGTTCTCGGGCGATTGCGGCAGCCCGGCGAGCAGCGCCGCCTCGCCGACGTTCACCTCGCCGACGTGCTTGCCGAAGTAGAACTGCGCCGCCTCCTCGACCCCGTAGCGACCGTGGCCGAAGTTGATCTGGTTCATGTACAAGGTCAGGATCTCTTGCTTGGTCAGCGAGGTCTCCAGCCGCCGCGCCAGAATGATCTCCTGGATCTTGCGCCGGAACGTCCGCTCGGGCGTGAGCAGCAGCGTCTTGACGACCTGCTGCGTGATCGTCGACGCCCCCTGCTTGGTGTGCCCCGCGCGCAGGTTGGTGACGAACGCGCGGAACATGCCCCAGTAGTCGACCCCGCCGTGGGTCCAGAACTTGTTGTCCTCGGCGGCCACGAACGCATCGACGAGGATCGCCGGCACCTTGTCGAACGAGACCACCGTGCGGCGCTCGCTGAAGATCTCCCCGATCCGGCGATCGCTCGCGTCGGTGATCGTGATGACCTGCTTGGGGTGATAGTCGCTGAGCCGTGCGTAGTCCGGCAGGCTCGGATCGCGACCGTACATCCAGAACACGAACGCGGTCGTGCCGGCCACCAGCACGGCCCCCAGCACGCTCAGCATCACCAGCCACTTGAGGAGCGCCAGCCACGGCCCGCGCGACCGCGCCGCCGGCCCGAACGACTTGCTCGACTTGCCGGGCCGTCCCGGCTTCTGCGACCGGCCCGGCGGCTTGGGAGCTGTGCCCTGTGGTCCAGATGGCGTCCACATCCTCATCGTCCTTGTCGTCTGGCCCATGGTTGATACGTCTGCAAGTGCGATACCGCGTGTAAACGGAACGGCGCCCTGATTGTCCCTCGGTTGCGGCTGCAATGCCACATCTGCACGTGTCCCAGGCGACACGCTGCCTACCTGCGCAGGCCGCTCCTCTACCCGGCCCCGAGCATGCGCTCGAGGATCCCGACCGCGCCGCGGATCTTGAGCGCGAACCAGCGCGCGCGTAGCTCGCGACGCCGCAGATCGTCGAGGTCGCCCAGGCTGCCGATCGCCGCCCGCCGGCGCGCCGCGATCCGGCTCATCGCCAGCGCGACCGTGACGCTGAGGTTATAGCTCTCGGTGAACCCGAACATCGGCACCCCGATCGCCCCGTCGCACGCGGCGATCGCGCCGGCCGAGAGCCCATCGTGCTCGTTGCCGAACGCGACTGCTAGCGGCGTCGTGACATCGACCTCGTCGATCGTCTGCGGTGCGCCGGGCAAGGTCGCGAACACCCGGAACCCCCGCGCGCGCAAGCCCCCGATCGCCGCCTCCGCCGACCGCCAGCGGTGCAGCTCGATCCACCTGTGCGCCCCGCGCGTCACCCCGCCGGCCGCCGAGAACCGCTCCTCCGGCTCGATCACGTGCAGCTCGCCCAGGCCGATCGCCTCGGTCGTGCGGATCGTCGCCGCCGCGTTGTGCGGATCGTACGTGTCTTCGACCACGGTGACCACCGACACCAGCCGCGCCGCCAGCACCTGGTCGATCCGCGCGATCCGCTCGGTCGTCAACATCGGCGCGAGTGTGGTACACACGGCATCCGCGCCGTGGCGCGCGATCATCCGGTTGATGGCGTCTGTCACCCGAGTTCCCTCCTCACAGCTTCGGCGGCCGTTCGCGGCGACCATCCCATACATGCAGGATCCGGATCATTTGCTTCGGCTCATCGACCTCGAAGTAGAGATGGCAACGCGACTTCCTGAGGAGCATGCGCTTGAGTGCCGGCCGCTTCGTCGTTGGAAAGGGAGAGCCCGGGCTCCGCGTCGTCTCTAAGAGCTCGATAGTTTCGAGGAGTTCTCGCGCGAACACATCCGGATCGTCGGCGTGCTCGCGCCATCGCGCCGCAATGCGGTCCGCCGCGCGTGCAGCCCGCTTCGAGAGAAACGCCTTCACGGTCTCGCAAGGAGACGAACGGCGAACGCGCGGGCATCCTCGAACTCGCCACGCTCGAACTGCTCGGCGCTCTCCTCGACCGCAGCCTCGAGCTCCTTCCGATCCTCAACGCTCAGCTCGTCGTGATCGGGCAACAGCACCTCCACATCGACGCCCTCGACGAGTTCGACGGGGTCATCGAGCACGATCTGTCCGTTCCGGACGTGAGCTCTTACGGCCTTCACGATCTCAGGCTAGCACGTCAGGCTCCGCTGGATACCATCCACGTTGGCTACCGGCGGGCCGCGCGCTCGGCGTTCGCCCGCTTGACCAGCCGCAGCATCCCGTAGCCCGTGATCGCCAGGATCACCACGCCGATCCCGAGTAGCCGCCAGCGATACGCGCCACCGACCGCCGGCCGGTTCGACGTCCAGAACCCGCTCGGCCGCGTGTAGATGATCTCGTGCGTCGTCGGCGGCTCGGCGCTGGCGAGCGGCGCAGCAGCGCTCAGCGCGAGGCCCAAGGCGAGCCCCAGCGGAATGCATCTACCGAACAAGCGGGCAAGGCAGCGCACGCCCGATCGATACCACGCAAGGCGCCCGGGTGCAGCGGCATTCGGTCGCAGCACGGGCCGGAGACGTGCCCCAGAGCTTGTCAGACCGATTTGCTAGTGATCGGCACTGGTCGGTAAGGTTGCCACCGATCCGCGTTCCTTCTACCCTATCAAGATCGTGGCGATCCCCTGGGTGCTCCTCCGTTGGGAAGTTGAGTACCTGGAGCACGTCCTCGAGGGACGAACGCGGCCGTTGGTGCTGCGTTGCGCGCAGCTCGGCGCAACCCAAAATCCTGTTCGGCGCAGCCTGGTCGTGAAAGCCGTTGGTCTCCCCGAAGTCACGCGTACGAGCCTGATACGTGAGCTTCTCGGAAACATGTTGGCCCGGGAACTCGGCGTACATACGGCCACGCCCGCTTTGGTCGAGATCGACGCCGAGATGGCGAATGCGCTAAACGTAAGCCTCTCAGCGAAGGGACTCCGTCTTGAACCCGGCACCGCTGTCGGTTGCACATACCTCCGTCCGCTCCTTCCAGTCGCTGGAGACCTTCCCGAGCCGGCCGCAACAGAAGTGCCGCGCCTCTATGGCTTCGATCTGGCGGTCCAGAACCCCGATCGTCGTGTCGACAACCCGAACTGCGCACTCTTCGAGAACCAGCTCTTGGCCTACGACTTCGAGATGGCGTTCAGCTTCCTGATGTTGATTGGGAGCACTCTCGAAGCATGGGAGGTCTCGCGTCACGGGATCGCTGCACGGCATCTTTTCTTGCCAAGGCTTCGCGGCAAGAAGCCGAATTGGCAGCCACTGCTGGACGCGCTTCGAGCTCTCACGGGAGAACGACTCGACGCGCTTATCGAGTTGCTGCCGCCGACATGGCGCGGGGACATGACTGGTGTGCGTGTTCACCTCATGAGCCTACTCGGAGCATTGCAGGCGTTCGAAACCGAATTGCAGGAGACCGTCACATGACGAAGCCTCGCATTCCTTACACTTACTGCGTTCTTCGTTACGTCCACGATCCGGCAGCAGGCGAAGCGCTCAACGTGGGCGTCTTGGCCTACGCACCGTCCGAGCACTGGGTGGCCTGCCAGATCGAGCAACGATATGCCCGGTTATCGGCAACGTTTCGGGGGTTCAATGGTCATCACTATCGAGCGGCGAGTCGACGCACCTTGTCCGCGGTCGAGGCATTGCGAGCGCGCTGGCGAGATGCCTTGCCATCCATCGACCACACGCCTGGTGCCGTCGACGGCGTTTTTCGCGTACTTTTCCCCGATGCAGGGCTCAGCTTCCAGCGTGGTGATATGTGCTCAGGATTAGCCCACGACCTCGAGCAGGCGATCTCGAGCATCTTTGACCGGATGGTAGCGTCGCAGCACTCCGAGGGTGTGGAAGCACGAAGAACAGACGCTCAGGTGTGGGCTGCCTTTCAAGAGCCATTCGAGAAATATGGTGTACTCGAGGTCCTGCAACCCAAGCGCTTTTCGTCTCCGGTATTCAGCATCGAATTCGACTACGCCTGGAAGAATACTGAGTGGCATGTCTTCCAGCCGGTATCGATGGATTATCGACAGTCTGATGGTCTTCAGCGGGCCGCCACCATGTGGCTCGGGAATGCTACTGCACTGAAGGATGAAGAGGAACTCGGCGAATTGACCATCCTCCTTGGCCCGCCACAATCGTCTGCGCAGCGTAGCGCGTACGCAAAGGCGAAGGATCTTCTCCACAAGATGCCGATCACCCACAGGCTCGTTGAAGAAGATGAGGCCGACGACTTCGCCCGGGAGCTAGCGTCGCTGCTACAAGAGCATGATGGCCGCTTGCGGGAACGTCCACGAGACTAGATCGTTCGCTGACCTCGCTGCACCCTGGGGAACGGATAACGCCGACCCGGCTGACGAGATCGACCTGTCTCGAAGCGCGAACGTACGCCGCCTCGAGGTCCGCGCCCTCTACAAGTTGGTGATTTCGTTGAGCGAGAACCGCGCTGATCACGCTCGGTCCAGTCGCAATCCGGAACGCGGACGGCATTCCCGACTGGTTCTATCGTCACTCCAATCACCCGCTCGGGAACTCCCGATGTCGTGATCGCCGCTTCTGTGTCGCCTATCCCGCGATGAGGCAGCCTGGTCGCGATGGGTTCGGCATATGACGCTCCTGGTTCCTGGCGAGAGCTCGTCACGCGCCGAAGCGCACACCTTTGCCTACGATGTCTTTGTCGTTCACGCGGCCGCGGACGAGTCGTTCGTTCAAGGCTATCTGCTCCCCGCGCTGGGCCTGGCCCCCGAGCGCGTCCTAGTCCCCAAGAAGCTGTGTCCAGGCCGCCTGATCATCGGTGAGATCGAGCGTGGCGTGCGTTCGAGCCGTCTCACGATCGTCGTGCTGTCGTTCGCGTACATGGCCGACCACTGGGCAATCTTCGGTGAACAGCTCGCCGCCTATGCGACCGTCGCCCGGGAGGCCCACGGGCAGCTGCTCCCGCTCGTGCTCGAAAACTGCGAGCTCCCGACGCATATCCGGGCGCTCGTGAAGCTGGATTTCCGCGACGCAACGCGTGAGGTCTGGCAGGCCGAGATCGAGCGGCTGCTGCGCTACTTCGATCAAGCTGCCATCCCAGAGCCTGACCTGCCGTGCCCGTATCCAGGCATGCGTCCGTTTACCGAGCAGGACGGCGACCGGTTCTTCGGACGTGACGCCGAGCTCGACGACATCGTCCGACGGCTCAGACGCGGCGAACGCCAGATCTACCTTATCGGTGCATCAGGATCCGGAAAGTCGTCCCTGATCGCGGCGGGTCTTGTACCCACACTGGCCCGTGGCGCCTCCGGATTACCGAGCGTTCACGTACGAACCCTGCGCCCCGGTGAGCAGCCGCTCCAGCGACTCGCCGATGCGCTCGAAGGTAACCTCACCGCGCCCGAGGCTGCGGTCGAGCACCTGCTCGCGCGCCATGCGCCCGCGACCTCGCTGCTCCTCGTCATTGATCAGCTCGAGGAGCTGTTCGCGCTTGCCAGTGCCGATGAACGCCTCGGGTTTCTCACAACCGTGCGCGCGCTTCGCGCCGACCCACGATGCATGCTGGTATTTACGCTGCGAGCAGACTTCTACGGTGCGTTCATGGAGAGCGCGCTGTGGAGTGACGTCGATGGCCGGATCTCGCGCATCGAGCTCGGCGCCCTGCGTGACGACAGCTTACGGAGGATCATCGAGCGGCCGGCGCGTGACCTCGGCGTGTTCTTCCAGCCCGAGCTCGTCTCGCGGCTGCTCTGGGACGTCGCCCGCGAGCCTGGCGCCCTTCCCTTGCTGCAAGAGACGCTGTTCCAGCTCTGGGGGAAGCGTCGGCAGCGACTGCTCACGCTCGCTGATTATCAAGCGCTGGGGGACGGTACCCGAACCGGCCTGGGATTCGCGATCTCGGAACACGCCGACGCGGTGCTTCGAACGCTGACACAAGCGCACGAGACCATCGCGCTCCGGATCTTGCTCCGCCTCGTCAACTTTGGAGAAGGTCGCGCCGATACGCGACGACAACAGCCACGCGCCGTGCTGCGCTCCGAGGGTGAGGCCCCGGCCGACTTCGACATCGTCCTTCAGCATCTCGTGGACAACCGCCTAGTGATGGTCACGAGCGACAATCAATGTAGCGATGTCCACGTCGATCTCGCGCATGAGATCCTGCTCCATGCGTGGCCGACGTTAGTCGACTGGATCCGGGAGTGGCGGCACCACGAGCAACATCGGCGCGAGTTCGAGGCAGCGGCCGTGGCCTGGCGCGCACGCGGCAGTGGTAACGGCGGCCTGTTCGATCCCGTGGAACTCGCAGTGGCGTTCAGTTGGCGCACCAACGCCGCACCTCAACTTGGCCACAGTGCCGACCTTGCCGCGTTCCTCGCGGCCAGCAAAGCCGCGCAGGTACGGGCGATCAGGCAGCGGTGGCGAAATGTGTTGCTCGTGATCGTCCCGCTGATCGCCGTCAGCACAGTATTGTTGATCCAGATCATCGTCGAGCGTAACCGCGCAGACCGCGAGGCTCGCGAAGCCAGGGCCGCGGAGTCGCGAGCCATCGAGCAAGGCGACGGCAAGACGCTGGCGCTCGCTCGCTTCAACGTCGACACGAACCCGACCAAGGCGGTCGCGATGATAAAGCCACTCGCGGGCAAGTACTGGCGCGAGGTCCGCGCGATCGCCGCCGCCGCCCGCGCGGCAGGGGTCGCATGGAGCCTCCCAGCATCCCCGCACACGGTGTCGCTCGAGATGAGCCATGACGGCCAGCGCGCGCTGTCGGTGGGCGATGACGGCGTCGTGCGGATGTATGACCTCGTCAAGCGCACGACGCGGACGATCCTTCACCTCCATCCTTCGACGCCGCCGGCGCTGGCGCGGTTCGCCGATGCCGAGCGCCAGATCGTGTTGTGGCATGGCACGACGGTCACCATCGTCGATGCCGCGACCGACAAGCGGCGAGACATCACGCTCCCTCATCCGATCATTGATCTCAAGCTCGTAGGGACCACCGCGTACTGGGTCGACGATGAACACAAAGTGTGGCAACTCGACCTCGTCGGCACGGTGCCGACGCAGGTCCCCCTCCAGGAGCCGGTGACCGCGCTGGCGCCCTCACCCGACGGTCGATGGATCGCGTTCTCCGGTGAGGACCACTTGTTCCTCTACGATCGCATGCAACCCGACACGCCGTCGCTGCAGGTCACGATGGTCCGCGCGCAACAGGTCGACTGGTCGGACGACGGCGAGAACTTCGCCGCGCTGGTCGATCACGAGATCCTCGACGTCTCGATGCTGCCGGTGCCGACCATCCGCAACCGCCAGATCGAACCGCTCTGCAAGTTCGTCGCGTACCGCGCGGGCCACGTGTACGTGGCCGGTCCGCACAGCGTCAACGTCCTGCTCCGCGATGGCAGCCCCGATGCGCGCACCGTCCGGCTGCTTCCCGGGGACACGATTAGCATCGTAGAAGCGCGCGGCAAGACGGTCATGGCCGGCGCCAGCAACGGGCTCACGGTGATCACGGGCGACGGCGATCACGTACTGCCCCTGCAAGCCGCGCGCATCGAAGGCGTCGACGCCTCACCGCGCTCGCCCTACGTGCTCGCCCAGATCGAGGGTCGCCTGCTCATGTGGAACCTCGACGACTTCCAGCCTCGCCGGATGATCGACGAACCGCCCGACGGAGCCCTGTTCGCGACCGCCGATCAGGTGATCACCGGCGGCGCCGGTAGCTCCGTTCTCCCACCGCAGTCGATCGACGTCGCCACCGGGGCCGCGCAGCCGCTCGGCAACTGGCGAGGGCTCACGGCGGTCACGGCGACCAGCCGGGGTCAGCTCGTCGCCCTCATCGACAGGCGCCACCATGTTCACCTCGTCGGCCCGGAGCGAAATCCCGAAGATCTGCCCGGTCAGATCGACATCGCGGCATTCGCGACCGACGACAAGCTGGTGCTCGCAACGCTCGATGGCGCGATCTACGTGCATGATGTCGAGCACCACCAGCGCACGCCGCTGGGCCCGCACCATGCGTCCCTGCTCGGGCTCGCGTGGGGGCACGGCCGCCACCCGTGGGTCGCCGCGGCGTTCGCCGACGGCACGCTATGGCGCAAAAACGTGGCCACCGGCGTCGAGGCCATGGTCACGCACGTCCCCAAGCCCGATCATCTCAGCGCGCCCGACGGCAAGCTGATCGTCGGTGAGGACGGCACCGTGCTGTTCCTCCACGATCGCGAGGTGCATACCTGGCGGGCGGACGGGACGCTCGGCCGGCTCGCGCAGACCCCCAATCCGCTCGACGACTTCGGCGAACTCGGAACGAGCCAGATCCTCGCCATCGCGCGCGACACCGCCGTATACGCCATCGCACGCGACGTCCCGGACCAGGTCACCCCGCTGCTCCCGAGCATCGATGGCACCTCGGCCGCGATGTCGTCCGACACCGGGCTCCTGGCCGTGATCGCCCATGGCCAGCTCGACATCGTCGATCCGCTGGGGCACCAGCAATGGACGCTCGGGCAGGCCAGGGGGGTGACGTTCAGAGTCCCTGCGATCTCGACAGATGGCCGCCACGTCCTGGCGCAGACCGGCCATAGCCTGGTGATGTGGTCACTCGAGCTGCCGGCAACTCTCGATGACACCGTGACGTGGCTCGACGCGATGACCAACGCCATCGACGATGGCAGCGCTCGCGGCCTTGGCTGGCGTTGATCTCGATTGTCGCGCCGAATGAACCCGGTGCTCGGGACTGCGCGCTACAGCGCAGTTTTTGTCGCTCGGGGTGGTATCCGCGAGAGGCGATGCATCAAAACGACTCGTTATCTTGCCGTACTGCCTGACACAGCGTGTAATCGCCCTCCGATCGACTCGCGACACAAACATTTTGCCCACTTAGGCCGCCCTGTGCGTAGGCGCTCACCCGACAAAACGCTGGATTACTTATCAAAGTCATATGTCGAATTTGCCGCAAAGAACGCCCTTGACATCAATACAGCACCAGTCAAATTACAGGTAATACACAGCGCGACCTGAGCGACCAGTCGCGAGGAACAAACGACAAGCGCGAGGCGCTTGCCTGGCGCTCTTCTCGACATCGAACGTTGGATTGCGACGCTAGCGACGGAACCAGAGCACGGTTCGGTTAGCTACTAGAAAGGTGAGCTGCCCCATGAGCACGACAGATCTGTCCCGGCTCGTCGACGAATCTCAATTCATTTTTCTCGGTACGGTCATCCGAGGGGCACCAGAGGCCGCCATGGTCGGCCCG
>Ga0070690_100001987_pt1 | contig 10887 bp, 7 predicted proteins | sample KBSS33HmetaG_FD_64671 | JGI IMG/M metagenome (GOLD analysis project Ga0070690, IMG submission 64671) | Switchgrass rhizosphere microbial communities from Kellogg Biological Station, Michigan, USA - KBS S3-3H metaG | ecosystem: Host-associated > Plants > Roots > Rhizosphere ...
ATGGGACACGCGGGGCGGGATTTTGTTGAAAAACATTACAGCAAACAAAGACTGGTAGCGGACATAAAGGAGTTGTACCGCGATCTTGCTGGAACGAGGCCTGAAAATTCGCCGGTAATAGATGGATAACGTTATTGCAAATCCGATAGCGCTGATGATCTTGAGTTTGGTGGTGACGATCATTCTCACTTTCACGGTGCGCGCATTTGCCCGGCGCTTCAACTTTGTCGCAAAGCCCAAGGCCGACAGGTGGCACAAAAAGCCGACGGCGATGCTGGGTGGTGCCGCCATCTTCCTTTCTACGGTTTCCGTATATATTGCCTTCGCTCCAAAGACGTTCGAATCCCTCACCGTAATTACCGCCGCTGCATTCCTATTCTTCATCGGCCTGGTCGATGATGTGATCAATATCAAGCCGTATCAAAAACTGATCGGCCAGCTCTTTGGCGCGGTTTTCGTGGTCGGTTTTGGTCTAAAGCTTCCGCTGACCGGGTTTGAATTGATCGACATCTGGATCACGATCTTCTGGATAATCGGTATTACAAATGCGATCAATCTGCTCGACAACATGGACGGGCTTGCGGCCGGTATTTCCGCGATCGCCGCGATCTCTCTCGGGCTAAGTTTCTGGGTAAACGGCCAACCATCGGAAACCTTAGTGATCTCGATCTTTGTTGGCTCGCTGCTCGGATTTCTGATATTCAATTTTAATCCCGCTTCGATCTTCATGGGGGATTGCGGGTCGATGTTTGTTGGGTTTTTGCTGTCCACGTCGGTACTGCTCGGCCAGATCGGCGGGCGGTCGCGAAGCGTGATGACTATCCTGGCAGTTCCGGTGCTGATCCTCTTCGTACCAATATTCGATACGACATTTGTTACCGTGCTGCGTAAATTATGGGGAAGAAAAGCATCCCAGGGCGGCCGCGATCATACGTCGCACCGTCTCGTTGCTCTTGGATTAAGCGAGCGAAACGCCGTCTTAATGCTCTACGGCTTCGCGATCTGTGCCGGTCTACTGTCGCTGGCGATCTCGCAGCTCGAATTGACACAAAGTCTGGCTCTGATAGGTGTTTTTACCGTCATATTGGTGATCATTGGCGTGTATTTGTCGAACGTAAAAGTCTATGAAGATCGAGAGGTGGATCTCGCGGTTAGGGATCGCGCCGTCTTTACGTTCCTCATAAACGTCTCATACAAGCGCCGAGTATTCGAGGTTTTTCTCGACGCGTTTTTGATCACAATTTCCTACTACATCTCATATGCCCTTCTTTTCGGCACCTTTGAGCAGAGTTCCAATTGGTCCCTTTTCGTTAGCACCCTTCCTTTGCTGATCGTTCTCAAGCTTGCCGCATTTTTGCTTGTGGGTGTGTATCGGGGGATATGGCGTTATACCAGCATTGGCGACTTTATAACTTTTGCGAAGGGCGTAATTCTTGGCTCGGGCCTTTGCGTGCTTGCAATTCTACTTCTCTACCGTTTCCAAAACTTTTCCAGAGCGGTCTTTGTTGTTGACAGCCTTATCCTTCTTCTTACCCTGGTCGGCAGCCGCATGGCGTTTCGCCTCATCAGGCAGGTGCTTCCGATGCCCGGTTCATCGGATGGTAAGCGCGTATTAATTTATGGAGCGGGCGACGGAGGGGAAATGGTGTACCGCGAGCTCCGGAACAACCCGGAGTGGCAGTATATCCCCGTCGGCTTTTTGGATGACGATCCCCTGAAACAAGACAAGGTGATCCACGGCCTTCGTGTCTTTGATGCGAACGGAACCTTTCCCGACGTTTGCGCATCGCAAGAGGTTGAAGAGGTACTAATTTCATTCCGCGATGTTTCGAAGGAACAACTTGATGTGATCAAGGATCGCTGCCGTCGGGCAGACGTTGTCTTAAAAAAAGCACAGATAAGGATCGAAAGAATAGATCTCGACTAAACTATTGAACTAAACTTCGCGATGGCCATTCAAAGGATCAAGATCGATTCGTTGCCAAGGAGAATTTGCCTGCTGTGTGCTCTCCTTCTTTTGATCCTCGCGAATTTTTTCTTTGGACGGTGGGCTCTTGCAAACATGGGAGCATCGCACGCCGATATTGTTGAAGCCGCCGATCTTACGAAACAATGGGGTCCGAGCGATCCTCAAACTCACTACGCCGCCGCGGTATTGCGTGAAAAAAGCTTTCTACCTGATGATGTCGCCGTTTCTTTAAAGGAATACGGCGAGGCAGCTGCTCTTTCTCCGAATAACTATCTTTTGTGGCTCGACTTCGGTAACGCCCGCGCACGCGATGGTGACCTTGCGGGGGCCGAAAGAACTCTTCGCGTCGCCGAGGAACTTGCCCCTGCATATGCCTCGGTTCAATGGGCATTAGGAAACGTTCTTCTTCGTGAAGAAAAGATGGATGAGGCGTTTCAGCGCCTTCGCAAGGCGGCAATTGCCGACCCGCAATTCGCGCCCGCCGGAGCCAATGTTGCGTGGCAATATTTTGACGGCGATGTTGATCGCATCCGTTCTGCCGTTGGCGACTCGCCCGAGATCATAGGAGCCCTTATCCCGCTGCTGGCGTCTGAACAACGGATCGATGAGGCGGTCAGATTTTGGGAAGGACTTGCAAGCAATAAAACGGACGGCCAACTGGAACAAGTGGGAAAGGCTCTCACCAATCAACTTATCGCTCAGAAACGTTTTCGCGACGCGGCCCGGGTGCAGCGAGATATTTCAGGAGGGCCAAGCGAACCGTCACTCGGGAAGATCAGCAACGGTGATCTTGAAAGCGATGTAAAGGCGCAGGCCGCATCGCCATTTGAGTGGGTGATCCCTGCTGGAACGCAGCCGCAGATCGCTCCGACAGATGGGCAAAAACACGGCGGCGGCAGGAGCCTTTTGATCGTGTTTAACGCTAACGGAACAAGCGACTTTCGACCGATCGCTCAGACGATCGCGGTGGAACCTGGAAGAAAATACGACCTTAGTATTTTTTATAAAAGCGACCTTCAGACCTTGGCGTCGGTCCAATGGGAGATCGTTGACGGTTCAACCGGCCAGGTTCTCGCTTCGACTGGTAAACTGACAGCCGTGGCCGACTGGACGATGCTAAGTGCAAGTTTCAGTGTCCCGGACGGAACGGATGGCGTTGTCCTTCGTTTGGCAAAGAATGGATGTACCGCGGCCGGCTGTCCGGTAAGCGGCAAGATATGGTTTGACGATTTTCTGCTGACTGCTAAATGAGCGCAAAGGGTTTGGAGCGTTTAGAAGGACCATCACGCATCGGCACGGCGATAGCTATTTTGCTGTGTGTAACATTGATCTATAACACCGTCCTTTATGGCGGCGTGGATACGGGCGTATTGACTCTGGCGTCGATAACAACCAGTCTTTTGTTGATACTTTGGGGAATTCATTCCTGGCGCACGGGCGAGTTTTGTGTCTATTATACAAACCTTTATTTTCCGATCGGGGCTTTGTTGGCGCTCGGATTGATTCAATTGCTTCCGTTGCGAAACGTAGACCAGTTGAGCGAGGTAGTAGGGATACCGGCTTCCGCCACCCTCTCTCTTGATCCGTACGCCACGCGTTTCTTCGTCATTCGGGTCGTCATTTATGTGATTTTCTTCGCGGCAGCGGTGACCTTTATTAATAGTGAGAAACGAGTGCGCCGCATGGCCTGGTTTATTATTGTCTTTGGATCGATACTCGCATTTTTCGGCATTCTACAATGGCTTACAAAACCTGAAGCTATTTACGGACTGCGTCTCACGCCGCAGGCAATACCGTTTGGTCCGTTCATCAATCAGCATCATTTTGCCGGACTGATGGAGATGACGGGCGGCCTTACTCTCGGCATACTGCTCGGAAGCGGGATAAAGACAGACAAGAAGCCGCTCCTGATAATTGCGTTGGTTTTGATGTCGGTTGCGACCATCCTGACCGGATCTCGAGGCGGCGTATTGAGCTTCACCGCCACGGCAGCATTTGCTCTCATGCTTACGTTCGCGTTCAAAGAGAATAAAGGATCAGCCGGGAAAATAAGTTCCAAACTTACTGTTTGGCTGCTGCCGGCTATTGGGCTCTCACTAGCGATTTTGATCGCAATGCTTCTGGTCATTGCCCTCGGCGGCGAACAAAATCTTCTTCGGGGTACCGGCCTTCGAAATGCTCAAACTGATTTCACAAGCGGCCGTGCAGGTTTTTGGAAGGTCGCCTGGCAAATATTCCTGTCGCATCCAATACTCGGTGCAGGGCTTGACGCGTTTGGCGCAGCATTTACAAAATTCGACCCATCCAGCGGCCTATTCCGTGTCGAACAAGCGCACAACGATTACTTGCAGATGCTGGCCGATGGCGGGATCGCTGCTTTTGCATGCGTTATTGCTTTTATTTATTTATTGTTTCGAAACGGGATTCGCAGGATAAGGGACGGACTCGGAAGCCTGGATAAGAGCATTGTGATCGGTGCTCTCGCCGGTTGTTTCGGGATAATGGTCCATAGCCTTATGGACTTTCCGCTTAGGACTCCGGCCAACGCCTTCTTTTTTTTGACGCTGGTTTCAATGGCGGCCGCCAAAGTATCTCCCGAAAAGAGCTCTTACTCTTCTGAGATCCGCTAACGGACCTTAACGGCCATTTCCTTTCGGCCACATGGAGCAATAAAGGCAACTGTGAAATCACCGGTTTTCGGGGTCACTGAACGAACGACATAAAATGCCTGTCCTCTGACGCCGGCGATCTCCGGCTCGAGCTTAATCTCCAAGTCATCCGGGCTGTTGGACACGGCCTTTACTGACCGAAGTTCGCCCCTGCCATCCATTCGCACCAGGATGCCAAGGCTTCCGCCATTGTTAAGGATCGAGATCGATTCCTGGCTAACCCCGATGGTGCAGGTCGATTTCTGAGGAATTTTCCCGGGGTTTCCCACTATCACGGTTGGACGTTCCATGTTTTCGTCGGCCGAAGTCTTGTCTTCCGGGGAACCCGTCGATGTTGCGGTTTTGTTCCCCTCGGGTGAGGCAGACGTTTGTTCTTGAAGCGGAGGATCGGACGTCTTTTTTATTACCCCACCAACTAGATCCTTTTCCTTATCGACGTCCGAGGATCGCTCAGTATTAACGGATTTTGTGCCATCTTCCGACTCGGCTGTTTTGCCCTTCTCTGGTTTCGGTATTGTTATGATTATTGGTTCGAACAGAGGTTTCCCCGCCGACGAGCCTTCGGTTTTCCTGACAGCGGTTGCATTCTTATCTTTCCGATATGATGGACGAATATCGACCAATTTTGATTGGGCGACCTGTTCGGTCTTTGGCTCCGCCGTTTTTTCGGTAGTCATTGGCGAAGGCTCCGGCATTGGGGTCGGATCTGGTCTGGGTGTTGACTGAACCTCGGGCGTCGGGCTGGAAGCCGCAGCGACGGTGGTCGGGGCCTGTTCAGGTGTTGGAGTTGCCTGTACATCAGGTGTAGGACTTGGAGTCGCTTCAATTACCGGTGGTTGTGGCGTCGCCGTAGGAGTGGGCTCCGGTAATGATTCGGGAGTCGGCGATGGCGTAGTTTCCGGTACTGAAGCCGGAGTTGGCGTGGGCGAGACGGCGATCTCAGGTACAGGCGTCGCTTCGACAGTTGGTGACGGTTTTGCTTCCACCGGTGCGGGCAAAGGTTCTGGCGTCGGCGCGGCGACTTCAGGCGTTGGAGTCGACTGGATTGCTGCGACAGGCACGTTCTTCGGAATAGTCAGCTCTGTCCTCGGAGTCGGCTTTGCGGCAGATTTTGAAGCGTTGTCCATATCAACAACTGAAGTTTGGGGTGGTGGAACTTTCTCGGGCGTACTGACATCTGTAAGTTGTGCAACTTGCGCAGGGTTGACCCCGATCCTTTTTTCGAGACCTTCAGTGCTTCCTTTCACCTTTCGGTAGAGAGCTTCCACCACGACATATTTTGCCGCACTGGGTTTGTCGATGGAGTAGCTCCTTATATAAGAGTCTAGAGCCTCAGCGTCCTTTCCGTCGGCCTGCAGGGCCGCGCCCAGCCGCCACATGCTGGCGCGCCACCAGGCGCTCTTATCAGGCATCACGCTGACGGCTCGCTTAAGTCGGATCACCGCTTCAGCCGTTTTGTTTTGATTAAAAAGAGCCCATCCCGCTATCTCTTCGACCCGCCCACGTAAGATCGCGGATAAGGTCGATCGAGGCACACCCCTCGGCATTTCAAGCATTTCGTTTCGCGACAGGGCGAGCGCTCGACTATCATAAAGTTCGCTTGCCATTACCGCCGCCGCGGGATCTGGAACATCAAGGGCCGCGTCGGTGTTTCCAACTGCGGCATCTGCCAATTCTGTGACTTTCGAAAGGGCCAGTTGTTTTGCGAGCATTGTTGTCGCCACATAAAGCTGGCGGTGCAGCTTCATGTTGTCATCGCCCGTGATAAAAAGATCCGCAGCTTTTCCGAGTGCTTCGTCGGTGGTTCCGGAAGTGTTCACGGCCCCGTCAAATTCGAGCAAAGCCTTTAGCCGCGCCGCCGTATCCGGATCGTCTGCGGCATCAGGTTCAAAGGTGCTAGAGCGCCGTTCACCCGCCAGAACATCGAGGAAGCTATTGCCCTCGACGTCCACGCGTCCGCCCAGCTTCGAATGAATAACGCCGTCTTTGATACTGAAGCTCTTACGAAGTTCCTCGGCCGCATCCTTAAAAAAGCCGGACATTAGTCTTGCCGAGGCAAGCTCATACTGCAAAGTCGGGAAATTGCCGTAGTTCCGGGCTCTTAAAAGCGTTCGCTCTGCGTCCGCCGGCTGTTTTTTTGCAAGATACCCATGAGCAAGTGCGATATGCGACCAAATATAATGAGGTTCATTGTCGATCGCTTTCTGAGCGTTCTCGATCGCTTTGTCCGGCTCATTGTGAGCGGCATACCAGTAGGCGCTCCCGGCGAGCAAAATAATGTTATCCGGATTTTGCTCGAGGGATCTTGCCATCTCAGTTTCCGCGTCAGCTCGTTTGCCCGCATCGAACAGCGCAAGGACCAACCCTGTCTGGGCCGGAATGTTTGCCGCGTCCTTTTCAAGGATCTGTCGATAAAGTTCTATCGCCTCGTCCGGTTTTTTCTCTGCTCGTTTCAGGTCGGCAAGGCTGCGCAGGATCGCCGGTGAACCCGGTTCCATTTCGAGAGCTTTGGCATATGCTTGCAAGGCATCATCCAGCTGAAAACTCAGTCGATTCGCGAGTCCAAGAGTTTGATATGCGGCAGCCGACGGTGAGATCGCAATCGCCTTTTCTGCAAGGGCCCCGGCTTCAGAGCCGTTCTCCGTCATGAGAAAAAAGTTTGCCAGAGACAGCATCTGTGAGGTATTGCCCGCCACTTTCGTCTCGATCAACGCCGCTATATCGGCGGCTGCGTTTGCCTGTCCGTTATTTAAGAGGTCGATGGGTATCTTCGAGATCGAGTCCTTGTAAAGCCTTTCGGGCACCGGAACCGGCAATTCCTTGATCGCTACCTTGAGCAGTTCAATACCGCTGTCAATTTCCGCCGCGGTCAGTTTATCTTGCGCCAGTTTGATTCTGGTTATGGCAATCGATTCCAGGACGCCGGCTTTTCTTATTGACAAGGGAAATTTTTCGAGGTAAGCCTTGAGAGCAGCAACTCTTTTTTCGGGATCTTCAACCGACTCTGCTTTTGCATATTCCTCCGGTTCCGAACCCACTTTTCCTGTTTGAGCCTTTGAATTGCCAGTACTTTTTTGCGGGGTCGCTTTCTTGGCTGGAGGGGAGCTTTTCGTGGCGATAGAGGACTTTTGCGTGGTCGGCCTTTTCGAAGGGGTGGGTTTTGCTTTCACCTGCGTTTGGTCGGTTTCTGATCCCTGGTCGTGCGCAAGTGTGATCGAAAGTAAGGAGAGCAAAAGCAATGGTCCGAAAATGTATTTCATATTAAAGCTGACGATTACTTTTGGAGCCCGGATCCGATCTTTAGTAGTAATTAAGCGTCAATTTTATCATGAAATTGCATTTGCTGTCGGACGGTTCTATCCTGAGGCCATGACCGAGCTCGATGAGGTCTGGAATCGAATGCTTGCCGACGCAGCTAAGAGCGCCAAAGCTCAGGGCCGTGGCGACGTAGCTGAGTACCTCTCGCTCAAGGCGGCTAACGATATGATCCGCTCGGCCGGCGTAAAATGGCTGTTCGATTCTGCTCTGGAGATAGCCGCCGCGGCCGATCGAACCTCGAAACATATCTCAATTGAGCGCGTCGAACCGTTTAATTTTCCATACCGAGGTGCCAACATCGTCGGCTCGCAGCTCAAACTGATCTTTGGCGTAAGATGCCTCAGCGTTGACGCTGGTTGGACTCGGACGCCCTCAGACGGCTTTATGCCCGGCGGCCCCCTTGCTGTTGCCAGGTTGAGGCATTTCGGCATGCCGAAGGCGAACGCTGAACTTTTGCTTCTAAAGGACGACGCGACCGTTACATGGGCTGAGTCGGGAGCTGATCGAGACTTTACGACCGAGCGTTTACGAGACCATTTCCTCGTGTTTCTCGGCGGTTGACTCCACCGGCCTTTTTATTTGGCGATGGGTGCGATAAAATGATATTCGCAGGTTTTATTGAAGGGAGATATTTCATAAGTGAGAGCAGAACTTGAGAAGTTAGTAGAATTACAAAAAACAGATACTAATATTCGACGACTAAAAAAATCGATTGATACTGCAGAAAGCAGGCGTGCCGGGATCGAACAGGAGTTTGAACAGCACGCCTTTTCTGTACGAGAAATTCAAAGCAGACGCGACGCATTAAATACTTCACGTTCCGACATCGACAAACAAATAGCAGAGATCAAGACCTATCTCGAACGAGCAGACCGTAACCTGAAACACGCGCAGAACCAAAAAGAATATGAAACCGCGATGCGAGAGACCGACGCTTTGCAAAAGCAGATCGCGGCGCTCGAGACTCAAAGCATCGAGAAGATGGGTGAACTTGAAACAGTCGAGAGCGAACTTGCCGAGCGTTCGGAAGAAATAAACACGCTGGAAGAAAAACGTTCCGCCGCCCTGAAAGAATTTGATCAGGAACTTGCAAAACACCGTAAGGAATTTGAGAAGGAGTCAACTCACCGCAAAGGGGTTTTTGATACGCTGCCTGATCGGCTTGCGGCGGTTTACGACAGGCTTGTGTCGCGTAGCCGAGACGGGATTGCTGTAGCCGAGGTCGTTAACGGAGCCTGCAGCGCTTGTTTCATGGCTCTACGGCCGCAAATGCAGCTTCAGGTCAAAAAAGGAGACAATATCATTACCTGCGAAAGTTGCGATCGCATCCTCTTCAGCGAGCCCAAGTCGCTGTCCGCAACGCAGGAACCCTAGGTCAGCGGAGAAAACAAAATCCTTGTCTTTAAACTAAACATTCGCTAGAATTTACCGTCATTAGGCATTCGAAGGGAATGCCTCTCCTTTACTCTCTCACGTCAATGCGTCCTTCCTCCGCCACTCCCGAACGGAGGATTCTGCCTAGAAATCACTGAATAACTTCGATATTTTGCGGGTTAGGAATCCGTTTTAATGGCGGGCCGATCGGACCCGTCACTGAGGTGTACTTTATGACCAATGTTTTTCGAAGCGTGAGCCACATGAACGTCTTCGTGTTTATTTTCACAGCGGCCTGTCTCCTGATGCCCACGCTCTCTTTCGGCCAGCAAAGCAAGACGCTTGCGGACTTGGGTACCTCCTCGATAGGAACGACTCTGTCCGAGACTGTTCTGTCGAACCCGAAGCATGTAACGTTTAATGCAGATTCAAATCCTACTGCGAATCCGGCGCCAAGTCGGTCTGGATACAACTGGACAGGGTTCTATGTTGGCGGCCACGTTGGCTACAATTGGGGCAAGGCCGACACGTCTTTCAATCCGCTGCCTGATCCGACAACGTTCGTAAACCTTGCGCCCACAACCCTTAAGCCTGATCCAAAGGGCTTTCAAGGAGGAATTCAGGGCGGATATAACTGGCAGAGGCATTACCTCATCATTGGCGGCGAGGTTGATTTTACCTGGACCGATGTCGACGGAACGGCACGCCTCAGCCCGATCCCGCAGAACAACGGAACACCCTTTCCGGGTCCCGGATTTCTTATCTCGAGTCAAAAGACCAGCTGGACCAACAGTTACCGATTCCGTGGCGGCGTTGCGATCGATCGGGTCTTGCTTTACGGCACGATCGGTTTGGCCCTCGGCAGAGTAAACTATATGGCAGACTCTGATTTTCGGACCACCGGTACAGAAAACTATCCTGCCAATTTTTCGAAAACCAGATCTGGTGCAATCGGCGGCGGCGGCGGCGAGGTCGGCATTACCAAACACCTGAGCGTTAAAGCCGAGTATCTCTACTATGACCTGCGGAAAGCTGAGGCGACGATCGGTCCCGCGATCCCGTTTCCACCCGGACTCCCAAACTTCCAGGTTCAATACCGGTGGAAAACTCAGGCAAACACCTTCAACGCCGGTGTTAACTATCGGTTTTAAAGATTCCATTTCAATAATTCCCGACAATTTTTGTATAATAGGGTTGTCGGGAATTCCCTGGTATTTCCTTCCTTTAAGTTAGAGATCCCTCAAGCTTTCCGGCGTTCAAACACCCCATGAAAAGAGTATTTGTCTTCTCCGCGATCCTGCTTACCGTTGTGCCTTTTGCCTTTGCACAGTCCAAGAGCAACACCGAGATCAATAAACAGATCCGGCAGTTGAACGAAAAGAATATTTCCGTCAGCTACGACGGCAGCACATCAAAATTGATGGCGGTCGCTGACAACTTCGCGGACAAAGAGTCAGCAAAGGCCGGAATTCAGGCAATGAATTTTGCGGTCGGCTTTTTCTATCCCGGCGATCAGCTTAAAGATTCTCCCGATCCGATCATGTTTACGTTCTGGGT
>Ga0070690_100001990_pt1 | contig 10878 bp, 11 predicted proteins | sample KBSS33HmetaG_FD_64671 | JGI IMG/M metagenome (GOLD analysis project Ga0070690, IMG submission 64671) | Switchgrass rhizosphere microbial communities from Kellogg Biological Station, Michigan, USA - KBS S3-3H metaG | ecosystem: Host-associated > Plants > Roots > Rhizosphere ...
CGAGATGCCGCGGTATTATGAAGATAATCTTGACGGGGTTACGTATCAGAGGTTTTTCGACAATGGGTGAAGGCGTGTTATGCGCTTTAGGTGATCTGAATCAAATGGAGCAACCGACTTTAATGTTTGTTCATGTTTGGTTCGTGTGATTTCGTGGATCGTCTTCGTTTGCCGGCGAACAGGAGCGATCCACAAACTTACACGAAAAAACACGAAACTCATTACGACCGTTATCGACTTAGAGGCAAATTCACCTCAACAAATAGACCACCTGCGTCTCGAGTTTCGTTTCGTCATTGGTCCAATCGCCGTAGATCTCCCAGGAGTATTCGCCTAAACCTCGGCCCGTCTCCGCACACCACGAGTGAATCGCATTGTGTGCCATAGAGAGACCAGCATAACTACCAGTGTGAGTGGTCATGGCTACCTCACCCGCCGGAGTCTCGGTGCAGATTACTTCTCCTTCACCTTCAAAGGAACGAACGACTTGAACGCCGAAATCAACTTCCATCACTTCTCCCCGATCGGTGGGATGATGGTAGAGAAAGCAATTGTGTCCGTCGACACGTAGCCCTTCGTGACGCCTTAGGAATTCCCAAACCAGATCCAGCGCTTCTTTCCATGCAGACCCAACGCCTCCAAGTCGCACTCTCCTGCGCACTGCGGCGAGCGTCTGTGAGTCGACTGTCTTAGTAACAACCTGATGGTTCATCGGTGTCCCTGACTTTGCGAGGACTGTGTGAAGAGATTATCAATGAAACGCTGTTCGCTGCGAAGCTTCGCAAGGATCTACTGTCAGTTTTGACAGCACCGATCGCCCTGCAGAACGAGCATAATGCTCTCACTTAATCGAAGGAGCGTAAATGAAACCACTATTTATCCTGGCGGTCGCTGTTCTTTTCCTGAGCGCATCGACCACGTTCGCGCAAAAGGTGAAAGTCGATGTCGATTCGAGCGTGAACTTTTCTCACTATAAGACGTTTGGGTGGGACAAGGGACCAGTTGCACGCAACCCAATCATCACTGATCAGATCGTCAAAGCGGTGGAAAACCAACTAATCGCTAGAGGCCTCACTAAGAGTGATAACCCCGACATCAAGGTCGCAGTGATGGCTGCCGCAGGGATGGATCTTCAAGCAGTGGGTCCCACCTGGAACAACGTGAACTACGCGGTGTGGGGCGGATACAGGAATCCCGCTGCGTTAATGAATGTGCAGACAGGAACGCTATTGATTGACCTCCTCGACACTAAAAACAACAGCAGCGTCTTTCGCGGAGTGGCGAAAGAAACGCTAAATCGTTCCGTGTCTGCTGATCAGGTAGCGGATGCGAAGAGTGTCGAAAAGCTCATCCAGAAAGCTGTCGTGAAGATGTTTAAGAAATATCCTGGGACGAAAGGAAGTTGAAGTGAAAGGGCTGCGCCAACTAAGTGGAACGGTCAGCTCGGTGAGTCACGGACAAAAGTCTCAACCGCAACTCCGAGCCAGGTAACCATAGCCAACATCCCATCAACTTCCATTCGACCCCCTGTTGTGTACGCACAATTGTTGAGACGCTCACGCCGATTTCTGCAGCTACTTCACTCCATGACATTTTGCGCACCTGTCGCTTTTCGTCCAGAGCTTGGTGCAGTGCCTGAGAGTCGAATCGCTTCATGCGGAGATACCATTTTACAGCTTCATAATCCGCATATGTTCTTCTAATCCGAAGCGGTCCATAACATAGTGAATGATTCTCACGCCGTTCAGACTCCAACTAAATGCTGGAAACTCTTCGGTCTCACATTGTTCAGCCGTTGGTTCGCCGAATGATCTTTCGAAATGTTCTTGGAAGTCGTCGAAGGAAGCTTTGAGGCTTTCATACGACCGGCGAAAGAATTCCAGTTCGTTGAGTATGCCGTGATGTCGCGGATGGAAATGGAACCCGAGTTGGTGAGACAAGCCGCCAAGCGAAACGCATGACATCGTGTAATAGCCATGCGTGACCTGCTTCAACCCATGCTCCTCAAGCAATGATTGCAATTGAGACTCGCTAATGCCCCAGGGCACGAAGACACTTGGCGATTCAATTTGGAAACCTGAGATCAAGTCCATCACATTACAGGCTAGCTTGCTAAGAAACTCGCTACGATTTCATTTGGATTGACCGGCGGACTGCGCAGCCTCCATAACAATGGTGGACGGAAAATCTTTCGCATCCCTTGCTCTGAACGACTTCTCGAAGGTTTTGTAGCCGTCCCTGGATACTGTCAGTACCAAGTCGACGTTAAAAGGAGAATGCGTAAAGCCGACGCTGAAAGAACCACGGGTGTCCGTTTTCACCTCTTCGTGTCGGCCACCGGTTTTCATTTCGACATGCGCGCCTTCAATGGGCTTTCCATTGGTATCGGTGACCTTACCCTGTATGTGAGTAAAGCCATCGCAGGCGAGGAGAGAAAGTAAGACGATGAGAATGAACACAGTTGCTATGATTCGCATATCAATATTCTCACGCCATCTCCAAGCGCCGTCTCATATCTAAGTATGCAGTCTCAATTAGCTTTGTCAGGACGCTTTCATCGACGACACGCTCGGGTCTGAGTTTCACATGGCGCATGAGCTTTCCGCTGCCTTCTAATAGACTCGCGGGATCGTCAATCTCTGCGCCACGAAAGAATCCGACATTGACATGATCTCTGAAGGCATTCACATACGCGAATGCCGCCTCACCGACGCAGGCTGTGGGATGTCCGTCATGCAACAACTCTCGAACATCATTTCCACACTGGCGCATCACGTCGAACCAGCGCTTCGCAATGTCGCCAAGTTCACCTGAATGTTCATGCAACCAGCGATCGACAGCTGGATCTCGTTTCAGTGAAGTTGGAAACAGGAAGAGTTGGCTCACAATAAGGATTAAGGATGGGGTGGCGCCGTCACGGCTTAGCAGCGGAACTCTTCAGATTGTCAGCTATTTTTTTTAGAGTGGCACTGAGCGCTATCACGTCGGCGAGATCCTGACTGGCGCGCGTGGCCGTTTCAAGTTGCATCACATTCGGTTGCTGAAAAATCTGGTTATTGACAAAGCTCATGATCGAACGATCCATGACGAGCAACGCAGATTTAAACTCTTTTGCTCCGGAAGCGGTCACATCTTTTTTCTTCGCGTCTTTGAGGACTGGCAATGCCAGATTGTTCTTTAGCCGCGTCGCCTTCGTATTGATCTGCGCAATAGCCGCCGATGTCCCGTCGTAATCGATTGTGTCTTTGGCGAAGACATCGGCCATCATTTTGTTGTTGATACTTTGTAGTGTCCTGAAGTCATCGACCATTTGTTTGAGCAAAGCTCGCATCTCGTCTGAATTATCTCTGCCAGGATTACGAGTCTCGCGTTCACGATTCATTAATTCGCGGAACGTCTCATCATTGATCGTTGTGCGGACGGCGTCAGGATTTGGTGGATGGCCTCGCTGTGCTGAGGCGGTACTCTCAAAACCGAGAACGAGCACTATTGCGATTAGCCAGACTCCTCGAAGCATGCTTGAGTTCTTCATACAAACACCTCGCCTGCTGGCGCCTTCTATCACATCGTTCAGATCCATCAAAGCGTAACATTCGACCGCGCTCGGGGCGCAAGTCGGAAGAGATGTGCGGGGATATGAAAGGAAAAGGGAGGTAGCACGACGGCTACCTCCCGCAAAGCTCAAGGCCAAGCCGGTGGTTAGAAGTTAAAGCGCACCGCCATTTGAATAACGCGCGGGTTACTGCTTAACACCTGGCTTGAATTGAGAAAGTCGGTCGTCAAAGGTGCGATCTGGTTCAAGGTTGTGAGACCCGTAGTTCCAACCGGATCGACGGTGTTGACCGAGCCCGGAACATACTGTGGATGGTTAAATGCGTTGAAGAAATCAGCACGCACTTGAATGTACTTCGACTCGCCAATGTGGAAATTCTTGAATAGCGAGATGTCGAAGTTATTAATCGGCGACAACAAGAATGTGTTGCGACCGATTGTTGAAACGGCCCCGGCAGCTGCCTGGATATACTTCGCATTTGGATTGTTTGCGACGTAGCCAATGGTTCGGGAAGCCGCCGACGTTGTGCAGTTACCATCCGCATCGAATGATGGGCAGGTTCGAACGAGAGCCGTTACAGTACTCCCTATTCCTTCCGAGCCCCCTGGGTTCAGAATCGCGCGATCGCCCGCGCTGTCCCCGTTCTGGTTCGCGTCCGTGCCACTGCGAACCGTGATTCGCTCACCTGTTTCGTACGTGTACGTTCCAGCGATATTAAAGCCGCTGAGCGCGGTCTTGGCCCAGCCGGTGCTCGTCTTGCCCCATGGCAATTCGTAGATCCATGAGGTTACAAACCGATGACGATGATCCAAAGCTGAATTCGCACGCTCAGGCCGCAGGTTTTGGAAGTCCTGAACGCGACGCGGCGACAGCACGGTCGAAAAGACTTCAGCCGTCGTGTCATCGATCAAGTGACTGAACGTATAGGCGCTCGTCATCTGGAAGCCATTTGAAAAACGCTTTGTTACCTCGGCCGAGCCTCCATGGTATGTGGAATTCCCGTTGGACAGGAATGCGACGATGTTCCCAGTGAAGCCGGCTGCTGTGTACACAGGGTTTCTCAAAGGCCGGGCCTGAATCTGGGCCAGAGTGAGCGTGCTCGCAGGCAGCGCGTCAACCTGTGCCTGCGTAGGCGCACCAGTAATGTAGGTCGGCAATCCGGGCAGACCAAAATCCGGTGAAACTTTGGGGAGAACGTTGATGCGGTTCTGGGTAATGAGATGGATGCCCCTAGTGCCGACATAACGCAGCTCAACAGCCCAGTCCTTCATAAACTGCCGTTGAAAGCTTCCTGTCCAAGTCAGCGAATACGGTACTTTCTGGTCAGGGATAAACGCGGTGGTCGCGGCTCGCGCTTGCGCTGCCGTGCCGGTCGGAGCGGCGGTTCCCGGAATGCCGCCATTTGCCAGGAAGCCGGTCGCGGGGCAGAAAGGTTTTGTCGCATCCGGGCAGTCACGCGTTTGCTGCAATTGCGGCGGCGATGACAGGATCCACAGATTGTCGAAGATGTAATCGTATCCCATTGAGAAACCGCCGCGAATCGAACTCCTTCCGCCGGAACCAAACACTTTGCCGAGAAAGCCTTCGGTGTAATCCGGTGACCACGCGAAGCCAAACTTGGGAGCGAAGTTCTTCGTCTGAGCCTTCGGTACATCAAAAACTATCAAACCGGGTACCGAAGAAATCGAATTCAGCGCCTGGTCTTTAGAACCTTTTGACATCTCCTGGTAGGAATAGCTCACGCCCAGATTGAGCGTAAAGTTAGGTCGGATTCGCCAATCATCCTGCGCGAATGCATACAGAATTTTCTGGTCGCCGTAGTATGTGCCACCACCTGCGTTTCGTTCTCCAAAGACGGGCACGATATCGCGCAGAAAATCGTTGGTGTTAATGTATTCATAATCACCACGCTCGCGCTGAACGAAGTGTTGCGGCGAGATGATCTTGCGGAAGTCGCCGCCGAACTTGAACGAATGGTTTCCCCGCGAGTAGCTGACGTTGTCGACAACTTGATAGTTGTTCTCAATGCCAAACTGCGGAGCGTTCCCATCCGGTCCAATGTTTATGCCGAGGTCGTCCAGACTGATGTTCGGGAACGAATCAAGTCCTGGGAACGTGAACTGCGGCACCTGGAAGTTGTAAGAAGACCGGCGAAACGCGAGTCGAGTTTCGTTAATCAAATTCTGCGAGAAGTTGTGAATCAGTGTGTAAGAGAAAAGGCGCTGCTTCAGCGGCAAGGTAGTGAAGAAAACCGGCAGGTTCGCCGCATTGTCAACCGTCGCGCCGTTAGTCATCCCAAAGCGCCAGTGATGAAGCGTAGTGGAGCTTTGATTCAGGTCTAAATTAATAATCGCATGGTTCTGTTTGAAGTAGCTCGGCGACGGGAAAGTCACATTTCCCAGCGGTATTGAGCGACCGCCCACCTGCACACAGTCAACGTGCGCTGAAGGTACACAGCTTGCCGACTGAACATCAGCCACAGGAGCAACCGGTACAAACTGATTGAAGACTGCTCTGTTGGTGGCCGAGAGCCCAGGAGTCGAATTGATAATCGCGAAACCTTCGGCGGTCGGTGAAACGATACCAGCAGCGCCAGCAGCACTGCCGCGTTGTAAACGTTCGTAAGACGTAAAGAAAAACATCTTGTTTCTTAGCGCCCTAAACGCGTCGTTCGATGGACCCTCGCCAAACATTGGCGCGATCACCGGACCTCCGAGTTGAAAACCTCCGCGGAAGAAATCGTTACGCGGCATGAAATTGTCAGAGTCCGAATCGCGATTCACGCCGGCGTTCTTCTGGATGGTATCCAGCGCATTAAGATAGCGGTTGCGCCAGAAGGTATAGCCGGTGCCGTGAAAATCATTGGTCCCTGACTTGGTAACGGTAATAAAGTTTCCGCCATTAGAACGAGCAAACTCGGCAGAGAACTGATTTTGCAGCAGAGTGAACTCCGCAACTTCCTCCGGCGAGATGTAACTCTGCGGACCGGTTACGGCTTTGTCGTTATTATCGACACCGTCGACTATGAAATTGTTATCGCGTGGACGTTGACCGCCGACTGAACCGCCAGTGCCAACTCCGACGCCCCCTGAACTCGTAACGCCTGCAGCCAGCAACGCGAGATTGTTAACGCCCGCTGTGCTACCCGCTGGACCAGCGGTCGTCTGAGCCAATTCGACCACCTGACGGTCGCTAAATGCTTTAGACAAGTTGGCGGTGGTAGTTTCGACGAGTTCTGCGCCGCCGGCGGTGATAGTAACTGATTCGGTGACCTCGCCGGTCTGCAACTGCACGGTTAGATCCGTTGCCTGGTTGACTTGAACCCTTACCTCAGTCAGCTCGGATTTTTTAAAGTTGGTCGCTTCGATCGTTACTGTATAGTCGTCACCTATAAGCAGATTATCGAATTGAAACGTACCCGAGCCTGATGTTTGTCCGGTGTGGGTTTCGTTGTTTGATTTCTTGACGATAGTAACTTTGGCACCCGAAACAACTGCCCCATTAGGATCGTTAACAATTCCTTTTACGGTGCCTGTAGTAACCTGAGCCCCTGCCGAGACGGCAATCAGGCTCAGAGATAGCATTAGGCCTAACATGAAAAGCTTTCTCATATGTCGTTTCCTTTCGTGATGCGTCACTTGGGAGGTCCAAATTGTCCGCATGACAGCGACCAACGACGTTCGGACCGTTGTGAACGTCGTCGGCTAATTATTTTCTAGGATCAGCATTTTTGCGGGAGCATCCTTCGCCCGCCTTAGTTCAGGGCGGTCGCACCTGTGGAATTGCCCTTTTTAGGCAATGACGATGCCATGGGGAGTCGCTGGTCCATATTTTGGGGAAATGCCCTATTCTCGCCGTAATTGGAAAAGGGCCAAATCCAAAAATCTGACTCAAATTCCGAATTTCTGAAGATCTCCCGGCTTGGTTCGACTGGTTCGAGAAAGGTAATTTCGCAGACCGGCGAAGGGAGATATCGCGTGATTCGAGGGATAATGGGGCTTCCCGCCCCGATTACCGCGGCGCGCAGTGTGGACTTGAAATGAGTTGATCAGTACCCAATGAATTACGAACAAGATGGCACAATGCGGGAATTCCAACCTCGGAGGTAATCAGTGATTAGAGCAGCTGTTAGCTTCACATTATTTGTGTCGATGCTATTGATGCTTCCAACGATGAATTCTCTCGCCCATGGTAAGTGGCTCACCCAGCGTACGACTGTGGTGCTCACAAATGTCCGCCAGATTATTCGCAATCTCGAAACCGACACTGATACGTTCAAGGGATCCCTCGATCGAGCGCTGGATCACAGCCCACTCGACGGGACGCGCTCGGAAGATGAGATCAACGAATACGTCAAGCAGTTCGAACACGCCACTGATAAGTTGAAAGACAAGGCGGAGGATCAAAAATACGCGCCGAACCTGGCGCGCGAAGTATTACTCCGCGGCAGATCGATCAATAGCTTCATGCGGAAACATCAACTGAGCCAAGACGCTAAAAACGATTGGGCCAGAGTGAGAAACGATCTAACCCTGTTAGCGCACGGCTATAGAATCAATTGGCGCTGGTGAGCGGATGAACCAAGTATTGTCCATCGTTTCCCATCCGCCCCTGATGCCTGTCAGGTTGAGCAAGCGTCGGAGAAAGAACCTTATCTTGGTTTCCGACTAGCTTTGGATCCTGCGGTCGTGGCCTCGGTTGTGATGGCTCGGAGATCCAAATCAAGAAAAGCGAAGCGAGCACAAAAGCGATGAATGTGAGCTCTGTCGATGCCGATCTGCTTGACGCGGTCGTAAGGTTGGTCCGGCTCGTCGAAACGCCTGTCGAGCGCAAGGTCCTTGCTCCGCTGATTACAAAGGAGATCATTTACCGGCTTTTGATCGGAGGCCAGGGTGCACGTCTCAATCATATTTTAGCTTTGGGCGGAGACACACGCCGCATTTCTAAAGCGATTGGCCACCCGCGAGAGCATTTTGACGAGCAGTTGAAGATGGAAGAGATCGCGCGCGAACTGGGGATGAGCGTGTCAGGCTTTCACCACCACTTCAAGTCCGTTACCTCGATGAGCCCGCTGCATTTCAAAAGCACCTTCGCTTGCAGGAAGCACGACGGTTAATGTTAGGCGAAGACATGGATGCTGCCAGCGCCGGGTTCCGCGTTGGCTATGAGGATCCTTCACATTTCAGCCGCGAGTATAAGAGGCATTTCGGAGCGCCACCACATGGCGATCTCGCGAGCCTGCGTAGCCGGCTGCAGGTTTAAGAAAGATGAGATCGAGAGACAGAGACAGATTGACGTGACGCGCGAAACATTGCGGGAATTGATGCGACGACCCAGGTAAGACGAGTTGAAGTGAGTTGGCGTAGGCGAAATCTGCGCGAAGAAAAACGAACTACGCAAAGGTTTGACACCGGGCAAGGCGGCCCGTATTTTCGTCGAGTCTCCGAGAAAGATAGTCACCGCTCCGATAAAATTATTCACCGAATTCAAATGTCTTCCAGAGTCATCGCCTTGATCGCGGTTTTGTGTCTTGTTTGTATCCCTCCCTATGCACAAACTCCGCGACAACCTCAGCAACAACAGCCGGCAGGTGGTGTCTCGACAGGGACACCGATCAACTACACCAGTAAACGAACAGTTGGCGTCACTGATCCGAAAGCCCCGGTGATCTTTCAAGATGTAACCGACAAGACGCCGCTGGCCAGCTTCAAACATCGCTCAGGCACGCTCGCAAAAGATTACATTTTCGAAACCCCTTCAGGAGCGGTCGCGATTTTGGATTATGACAGCGATGGATTGCCGGACATTTATTTGTTGAACGGATCGACACTAGCCGCAATGAGTGGCAAAGAGAAATCACCGCGCTCGGCGCTGTATCGTAATCTGGGGAACTGGAAGTTTGAGGACGTCACTGACAAAGCGGGTGTTACAAACGAACGTTGGGGCATGGGTCTCGCAGTCGGGGATTACGACAACGACGGGCGTCCAGATATTTATGTCGGCAACTTCGGCGTGTCGCGTCTTTATCACAACAACGGCGACGGCACATTTACTGACGTGGCGGAAAAAGTGGGTGTTGCGCGTAAAGGCTGGAGTACAGGCGCAAGCTTCGGAGATTACGATGGTGACGGACGTTTGGATCTGTTTGTTCCAGGCTACGCGCAGATTGATTTAAACAACCTTCCACCAAACCCAACGGAAGCCACAAAGCCAGGTGACGTCGTTCAGAACTTTTGTCAGTTTCGCGGAGTGCCGGTGATGTGTGGTCCACGCGGACTGCAGGGAGAGGGCGATACTCTTTATCACCAGAAGTCTGACGGTACATTTGAAGATGTCAGCGCAAAAGCCGGAGTTAATGATCCACAAAAATATTATGGCTTCACTTCGGCTTGGGTGCATGCCGACGACGACAAGTTGTTGGATCTGATCGTGGTCAACGACTCCACGCCCAAGCAGCTCTATATAAATAAGGGCGACGGAACTTTTGAAGAGACGGGCTATCCATCAGGTGTTGCGTTGAACGAGAACGGCCGTGAGCAGGCCGGCATGGGCCTCGCCGTAGGAGATTACGATAACGATGGCCGGATCGATTTTCACGTCACGAACTTCTCAGACGATTCGAACGTGTTGTATCACAACGACGGCGAAGGAAATTTTACGGACGTCACCTTTCAGGCGGGGCTGGGAGAAGTGACAATTCCATTCTTGGGTTGGGGCACTGGTTTTCTTGATTACGACAACGATGGATGGAAAGACCTGTTCGTTGCAAACGGTCATGTTTACCCGACGGTCGACGATCATCAATGGGGCACTAGTTATGCCCAGCAATCTCTCCTCTTTCACAACCTGAAGAATGGAAAGTTCGAGCGTGTTGGCGCACCTGCAGGCAGCGCTCTCGCGCAGGCCTGGTCCGCACGAGGATCCGCAGTCGCTGATCTTGACGGAGATGGCCGGCTGGAGCTAGTGGTCAATAATATTGATTCAAAACCCACAGTCTTGCGGAACGTCGCTACTCCAGTGGGCCATTGGCTAGAGTTACGAGTGATTGGTGACGTTTCGAAAAGGAGTCCGCGCGATGCGATCGGCGCGATCGTTTATGTCATGACCGGAACGTTGCGTCAGCGACAGGATGTGATCAGTGGGTGCAGCTATGCATCACAAAACGATCTGACGTTGCACTTTGGATTAGGTTCGGCTACCGGAGTTGAAAAGTTAGAGATTCAGTGGCCCGATGGAACTTCCGAGACGATTTCCGTTACCGGCATCGATCGAAAACTTACTGTGATTGAAGGTAAGGGAATTAGTACTAAGTGAGTACATTTCTG
>Ga0070690_100001994_pt1 | contig 10866 bp, 11 predicted proteins | sample KBSS33HmetaG_FD_64671 | JGI IMG/M metagenome (GOLD analysis project Ga0070690, IMG submission 64671) | Switchgrass rhizosphere microbial communities from Kellogg Biological Station, Michigan, USA - KBS S3-3H metaG | ecosystem: Host-associated > Plants > Roots > Rhizosphere ...
TGACCGTAAACGATACGCGGAGAACCTGGAAAGGGAGCGTGCCAGAAGCCGTAAACGACACACAGATAACTTGGAAAAGGAGCGTGCCAGATCGCGCGGAACGCAACGCCGATTCCGGAAGGCTGACCCTGAAACGTATCGTGCCAAGCACCGTCTCTATCGAGCAACCAACCGCGAAAAAGAAATAGCCGCCACTCGTCTCTGGCGTGCAAAGAATCGAGAGGCTCATCTCGCGACTAGACGCGCCTGGACCAAGGCCAACCCTGGCAAAGAACGTGCGAAGAAGATCAGGCGAATGTTTCGGAAAGAACAACGCACGCCCGTATGGGTCGATATGAACGAACTAAACGAGTTTTACCGCAACTGCCCCGAGGGCCTGACTGTCGATCATATCGTGCCGCTCATGGGCAAGACGGTCGAGGGGTATCGAGTGAACGGCTTACATTTACCCTGGAATTTGGGTTACCTAACACCTATCGAGAACTCGCGAAAATGCAACCGGATGCGCCCCGAAGACCACGCCATCGTTGAACAGGTGAGCGGCGACACGCTCTGAACGAGGCGTGATATCCCGTCACGCTGTCATGTGGCGTGACGCGGAATGCAGCACCAAGTAGGATCGGTACTCCAAGGAATCGGCACTCCAGATTCCTCCGTCTTCGCAGCAATCGTCTCCTCGCAGCGGGCCCAGGCGTTCTCGCCGCCGGGCTGGTCAACCACAAACGACAAGGCGGTTCGCGCCTCGTTGTAGTAATTTGTTCCCATTCCCCAGTAGGTTATCTCGATCTCGCCATTCAGCCGCCCTGATTGTTTCTGCGCCGACCAGCCGGTCAATGCTTCGTCCCATGACGCGAACCATGTAGCACCGGCGCCCGCTTTCTTAAGGTCAGGCACAACGTATTGTCCTACCAGTTGCGGCGGGTATCCCGGCGTCCCGAACTGGCCGATGACGTGCGGCGCCGCCCACTCTAACAACGCATCGACGGGAAAACCCAATTCGCGGCCCCGCCCAAGAGCGGCGATGACGAACATGTTCATCCAGTGCCCGTTGGCGCTATAAGCAATCGCAGTATTGTAGTAAGCCGGGTCAGTGGCGTAGTAACCAGCCGCTCCCGCCCACCACCGGCAAGGCGGCAACCCGTACCCGCTCCAGCCGTCTCCGGTTGTGCCTATAGGGGACGCACCGAACACATGCTGAGCGCTCCCGGAGAACTCGGTCGAGTTTATGTGCCGCTGACCTTCGTCTTTCGCTATCGCCTCATCGACCATCAGCTCGAACGTGGGACGCAGCGGGTCCGTGTCGGGCAACAGGGCGGCGGCATTGAATAGCGTCCGGTACATCCAACCCATTGCGCGCGGCTGGCCGTCACCGTAGCAGGTCATGTGGTTGTAGTTCCGGTAGCCTGGGTTGCCCCACAGCGAATTGCACCCTTGCCACATTTCTAGTGAGTCCAACCAGTACGGATCGCCGGTCATCAGGTATGGCAGCGAGAACGGGTCGGGGTGATGCGCGATGTCCGACAGCCAATCGTTCGCGACGCCGGGGTTGATTATTACGACATCATCCTCCGCTGTCGGCGTGAAGCGGGTGTCGAGGAACCCGTAGGTTCCTCTGGTATGACAGTGGATGGTCCGCCCGAGATTAGCTTTTGTTGCGTCGCCCTCGCGTATGTTGCGCCGCCACCAGCCCGCCAATTCCGCTTGACCAAGCATTACCTCGCGGTCGCGGTAATCCCCGCTCAACAAGGCGGAAACATTGAAAGACGGATTTAGCCCTATGTCTTTTCTTCCGCCCGTTGTTGGCATCCACGGCTGCCAAAGACCGGCTGCGCCGATAGCATGACTTATAGATAGCCAATTTGTGTAATTAGCCTCTGACGTGCTCGATGGTATTACTACAGTCGGATCGTAGTGAGGCACCAGCCCGGTCTGCGCAAGGTACGCAACATTGTGGTACAGGTTTACCTTGGGTTCCGGGGTGCCGCCCCACCAAGCCGTCCGTGACCACCGTGTAGCGGGCAGGTGCTTGATATTGGGCTGGCTGTACACCCCTACCCCACCCACCGTGAGGTCGAGGTTGTAGGTCTGCGCCTCCATCGCCTCGGTGTTGCCGATCTCGCCAACAAACCGAGTGAAGACTTTACCCAGGCCGGGCCACACAGTTACGACAAACCAAGGGTGAAACGCTCGGTGGCTGCTCCAGCCGATGTCATAGACACGCGCGTTCGTGCGGTCGCCGCACAGGTAGGTCTGCGCGATTGGCCCCGAGGTCCACAGCGAGTATTTCCCGGCCACCAGCATTTCCCGCGCGCTGGCGTGCGCCGTGGCCCCGCCCACCGGATCGGTCAGCGTGATCTGGGCGTCGTAACCCGCCGGTGGGTCGGACGGCGTGTTGTCGCTGCTTGTCATATTGGCGAACTGCACGATGGCTGGGACGTCGGGCGGCAGCGACGGCACCACGGTTGCCAGGATGGCGAATTTCACCGACCCGTCAGGCCAGCGGTTTTTGACATCGCACTGCGTCGGTACCAGCCCACCGTCGAGGACGATCTCCGCGTAGTTAGGGATTTCGCCCTGCACGAACGCGCGGGCGAACTGGAGTGGATAATCGACAACCGCCTGATCCGACACATTGGTTAGGGTCATCGTGTTATCGGTGCTCGGCTCCGGCCCCGGCTCAATCACATTGTCCGGGCCTACTGCGGTCAGAACCTGTGGCGAGTACAGGCTCTCAGTTCCCTGCTCCGCGACGACCGTGACGCTGAAATTGCGCGGCTCCGCAAGAACAGCAGTGAGGTACAACAGCCCATCGGCAACGGCGAATTTATCCTGATCCGGCCCGGTCAACGCGAGAGTGCCGGTGAACGGCTCGCCCGATGTCTCAACCAGCACCGTGGCGATCACCGAGCCGACAGGCGATGCGGCATCGAAAACGACCGGCGTTATATCGATATTAATTAGCTTCGTGTCTTGCGGCGGCGATTTGCGGTCGCGCATGCACATCTCCAAAGCAGAACAAATTCGAAATTAATCTGGTTGTCAGCCGCACCAGGAGTCGTTACTGCGAGAGTAAGCGCCGCTGGGCTCGGCGCGGTATGTCACGGCGTGGCATGGCTCGACTAGGCTTGGCCCGGTGGGGCTCGGCACGGCTCGGCGCGGCGTGGCAGGGCAAGGCAAGGGAGAGGGAGGCCGTCAGGCGCTCCCTCCATTGGTTTACCGGATAAAGGATTTCTGACTTCGTTGGGCAGTGCTCGGCGCGGCAGTGCATGCCGTGGCGCGGTCCGGCAGGTCCTGGTTCGGCACGGCACGGCAAGGGAGAGGGGGCGACTACAGCCGTGCCCCTCCACCTTGCGATGGCGGCGGCGGCGGCTTGCTACGGTTCATTTGTGCTCCCGATTAGATCAAATCCGAAACGATAGTGTCTTGCGGCCTATAGGCGTTCGGCCTATGTCCGGTTGGTCAACAGGAGGGGAAAATGCCCGATCCCGATTTCACCATTCTTGGCATTCGTATCGAGGCCCTGCAAAAAGACGTTCGCGACATCAAGTTCGCCGCCGACGTGGACCGCCAGGACCGCCGCGCCGAACGCGACGTGCTGATACGTCAACTCGGAACCTCGCTCGGCTTGTTCCAAGGCAAGGTCGAGGCACAACTTACCGACATCAGCGCCCGGCTTGATCGCATCGAGACGATGCTTGTCGACATAGCGCGCCACCAACAGGAGGGATGATGACACGGGCATTCACCTGCCCCGATACCGGGGAGCTGTGTGCTGATGGTCGATGCACGCGAAATTATTGCGCTATCGTAGCCGTCAGGGAGTTTGAAGATAACCGGCAGTTTCGGGAGGTCATGACGGAGGTAGAGAAACAGGAAGGTGTTGTGGATATGCTGGTCGACATCGGCATCATGGACCCGAGCGACAAAATATCTGCAATGCGAAAAATACGAAGCGAGGTGGCAAGGAAGAAGATGCGGGGGAGAGGACGATGACCGCCGCCGAACTGCGCGACGCCCTCGCCGATCTCGGCTTAAGCGGCTACGCCTTCGGCGTCGAGTGCCGCGTTAATCCCTCGACCGTCTACAAATGGCTGCACCTCAAGCCCGGCGCCTATGTGCCGGGCTATGTCGTCACCATCATCGAGTTGCTGCAGCAGGTCCGCGACCTGCGACGTGCGGCGTAATCATTTTTGCGCCGCCTTATCCATAAGCTGCTTAACGACGTCGCAGGGTTCCAGCACCGACAACAACTTGCCATCGTCGAGCCAGATGATGCAGCGCACCTCTCCGGTGATCAGTTTGTCCCGCGCGCTGCCCAGCGCCTTGGAGTGCATCGAAGTAATGTGCTCGGGCGCCACAATGACCGCGCCCCCATCGACCCGATGCAGGATAACCAGGGACATCCCGGCGACGAGCACGACAGGGGTCACGTGACCGTCACCGCATGGTGAATATCGGGCTGGATGGGAAGTCGATCATTCCGCCGCCTCCAGCGCCTCGACCTTCGCACTCAGCTCGCGCACCGCTTGCCACAGCGTTGCGATCAATGCGCCGGCATCGAGGCCCTTTTCTTCGTCTCCCTCGATCCCGCCAAAATCCGTATGGGTCTTGCGCGCTGCGGCCTCGACGTCCTGGGCGATAAAGCCCCAGCGGCGACGCTCGGCGAAATCTTTGGGGCCGGCGTCCGGCTTTTTCAGCGGCTGCCACCTGTAGGCTCTTGGCTCAACGGCTTGTACCAGCGGCAGGCAGGCAGGCAGCTCGGCAATGTCGCGCTTAAGCCGGCGGTCGGAGGTCAGGGTAACACCGTTGGCCAGCACGATAATGGCGTTGATCGTGCTTGGACCTGCCGCGCCGCCGGTCGGGACACCAACCACCAACCCGCCCACCTGCGCGAAATACCCTACCTCGTCGGCGGCGGTGAACGACGCGGCGTCATCGGCGGCGCGGTTGAAGAAGGCGAGGTCGCCGCGCCCGTTGCTGTGGTTGCGTATGTAGCCCACGCCAGCCTTGGGCGCGCGTGTCTCGGCGGCAACCGTTGACGCCACGGAGAACCCCAGCGCCGTTATCCCGGCGCCGGCGCTATTGTTTTCAAAAACCGCGCCGATTTGAAGACTACCGGCTGACGAATAGACGCTGACCGGCGCGAGCGGTGGCAGCGATCCGAGCGCAACATCGAATGTCCCGCCCAAATCCGCGCTGATGACGTTGCCGGTGGCGTTGAGCCGCCAGCCCGGCCCCGTCACCGTGCCGCTAAATGCTGCCGTTGTCCCAGCGAGCGGGCCGCTCAGCGTGCCGCCTGTGAGCGGCAATACCGCCAGGTTTGTCGCTGCCGCCGCCGCCGTGGTCGCGTTAGTGCCGCCGTTGGCGACCGGCAGCGTGCCGGTGATCGCAGCAGCAGTAGACAGACTTAGCGCGCCCCAGGCGTAGGTGTTGACGCCGGTGCAGCGCAGTACCTCGCCGGTCGTCGATGTGTTCGCGATCCCGACATAGGGCGTTCCAGCCCCCTTGCCTTGCAGAATGCCGGACAGGTTGGCTGCACCTGTCCCGCCATACGATTGACTGAGCGTAGCCCAGGTGCACGCGGTCGCACCGCCGCCGCCGCTCAGTAACGGCTGACCGCTCGAACCCTGGTTGGTGGGCAGGTTGAAATTGTAGCTGGTTGCGCTGCCTGCCTGTACCGTGATCACGTTGGGGCTAACTGTGCAGTATAGTTTCAACTGCCCGGCGACACCTCCCGACCCGATCGAGAGCGCGGGAGAGGCAAACGTAAGATTGGCCGACCCGGCGAAAGAACCCGCCCCGTTATACTGAACCTGTGTATCACTGCCGCCCGGCGAGCCACCCCCGCCGGTGGCTCCTGTAGCGCCGGTGGGCCCGGTGGCTCCCGTCGCACCCGCAGGGCCAGCAGGTCCAGTTGCTCCAGTCGGCCCCGCCGGGCCAGTGGCACCTGTCGGCCCGGCAGGCAGCGCAGTTACTGCGCCCGCGACAAACGCAGTGGTCGCGATCGATGTCGTGTTGTCGCCGGGGGCAGGCGTGACCGAGCGCGGGTTGCCGCTCAGGATTGGATTGTTGAGCGGTGCCTTGGCCGCCAGGTCGACGGTCAGATTGGTGACGTCGGCCTGCGCGATCGGCACGGTCGGCGGGAAGGTCGCCGGCTTGCCCGTAATATCGGCCCAGGCAATCGAGCCGCCTCCGCCGCTGCCGGTCCCGCCCGGCTCGTTGCGCCACAGGCTCGTGGTCGCGTCCCAGGTCAGGACTTCCCCATCGGCCAGGGCGGAGATCGCAACGTCGGTCAGGTCGACAAGCCGCGTTGTCTCCCCGCTCGCGCCGATGAGCTGGTGGTAGATCGGGTTGCCGCTGCCGTCGAGCGCGGCCCAATCGAACGTCGCGGCCGAGGTGTGCGGCACCATGACGGCGCCGAGTCCGTTGTCGGGCGCGACGATGAAGTCGAGTTCCGCGTAGGGCGTTGTCGGCTGCCAGTCGCCGCGCCATTCCGGCATCGGGTACGTTATGGTGATCGGCCCGAGTACGTCGCCGTTGCTCAGGCCCATTGTGAACGCGGCGCCTTCGATCGAGATCGCAATCGGCGTAATCGGCGCGACCGGGTTGTCCTCGATGTAATCGACGCGCGCCGCGATATCGAAAAAATTGCCGTCGACCTCGGCGGGTTCGAGGTTGGCGCCCTTGCCCGGCCCCCACGCGCCATCGGTGCGGTAGATCACTGGCATGTTGCGGCCTGGCTCCTGGACAAGCTGGGCGACGGTCCCTGATCGCCGCCGAGGCTCGGGTCCGGCGTGTAGGCGACGATCTTGCCGGTCGGCGTCAGCGCTTTCGCGGGGTCGGGGATCGGGTTGCCCGTAATCGGATCGGGCACATCCGGCGGCCCGGTGTTGTTGCCGTGTATCCAGTTGCCCGAGCCGTGCAGCAGCACGTCCGGCTTTTTGCCAAGCAGTGCCTCGGCGTCGGCTGGGTTGACCGGCTTGCCATCTGCGTCGATGAAGGCGCGGCGCTTCGCCGTGTCGGATGTGTCCAATGTCACGCCGGTGAATATCTGCAGCTCGGCCATCTCGACAGGGTGGATGCGATCCAAGAGATCCGGCACCGCCGGGATGCCGAGTACATGACCGTAAGCCGGCACCGGCGTTGGGTCGTACTCATACTGCGGCATGCCGAACGTGGTTGTGTTCGTCCACATTTCCACGCACCCGGTGTTGGCCCAAGTTTTCATATGCATGTCCGTGGAGTTGGCGCCTGTGGCGGCTTGATATGCATTCTCCGGGGCAACGTCGTTGTTCCCCAGCCCGCCTGTAAAGGGGGCGCGCCCGCTGATTCCGCCGTCGCCCACGAAATTGACATCGTCAAAAGCAATCCACATCTTCGCGGGATTGCTGACCGCAAGGACAATCTCGTCCGAAACGATCACGCGATTAAACGAGCTATCGCCCAAGCTGCAATCGGGATAGTCGAATATCGTCTTCTGGCCGGAAGCGGTGATCTCTCCGCGGCTGAGATCGACCGAGATCAGCGCGTGGTGCCACTTGTCCGGGGCCACCGCAATAGAATTGCCGAGGACAAAAGCATCCGGGCCGTCTTTAGGAGCAAAAATCCCGGTGGTGTCCACCTCTCCGTGGCTCACGTTCCACGGACCGTCCGGCGTGACACCGTCCCTGAAACAGGCATTCAATGCATAGTCCCATGCCGTGTCTTGTGGAGGCGACGTTTCCCCCGTAACTGTTCCCAACGTGACCTTGTTCCCGATCGTTACCGGCTGCTCCATGTAGAGCCAGCTACCAGAGCCGAAGTTGCTCATCTGGATGCGGACGCCCAGCTCTGCGGTCACGACCCCCTCTTCATATTCGTGGCAAAAGACGCCGATGAAGGATGGGTTGACCTCGGTCGCGGCACCGACGCTATAGGCCCGGTTGGAATAGGGGAAGGTATTGCTGCTCACGACGTGATAGCTGCTACCGTCGAACGACTTGATCGTTTCGGTGTAAGAGCCGCTGACAACATAACTATCGACAATTTTATAGCCTTCGTACAGCGGCCCGAATGTTAAAAGGGGAATAATCCCAGAAAGGCGGGGAGCGGTATCGCCATCGGCAGCCGCTTGTGCGATGGCGGCATTAATCGACGACAGCGGTACTCGAAACCACATCGAGATCACCGCTTTAGTGAAATCGGGGATGCCGTCAGGAAGCGTTAGATAACTCATGCGACTTTCGCGTCAGCCGAACCGCCGAGACCGTGTCGATCGGCGGCCCTGCGGCGGCGCCGAAGTGAACCGCAAGCCCGCCGGTGTGATATTCCTTCAAGAGCCCGGTGTAGGGGTTTTCGAAATACCGGAGGTCGTCCGGCATTAAATTGTCCCGTCGTTATTGCTGAACGTCACTTTGAGCTGTGACTTCTTTGAGGTCGTGCCTTTCGGCGCCAGATCCACACTCGTGACGCCGCTGTCCTCGAAATCGGTGAGATCGGTGCCGCCCGTTTGGGTGTTGTTGTTGCCGCCGGTGCTGTTGGTATTATCCGTTACATCGAACAGCATGCGCTTGGTGCGGGCTGCGGTGATGTAGTTGTCAGGATTGTTTTGGTCGTAGATATTGACGTTCTCGGTTTCGCGGGATATTTCGACGTGCTCATTTTGTACGACCTCGAACCCGGTCGATACCGGGACCGGCGTCGGCAGCGTTCCGGTGTCGCCCCAGCACAATAGGCCTGGGTTCTGCTCGGACTTGTCCTCCGGCTCGGTTTTGACGATCCGCTCGGTGCGGTATTTCGTGATCTCTTTTGTAGGCCAGCCGCCGATTACGCCGCCGAGTGACACTACGCCGCCTCCAGGTCGATAGTCTTTGGCAGTGGGACGATCTCGACCGCCGGCGTAAAGACCGTCTCGAACTCAAGATCAGCCACCGGCGCGAGCTGGACGCAGACCTCAGTCGGCGCGTCCTTCATTGCATTGGCGGGGTCGTCGCTGCCGGCCAGTTCGAGGATCTGCGGCCCCAACCCGTTGGTGACGGTCAGGCTCTGCACGGCTGATATCTCATCGAGCGTGAGCAAATCCACGCCATCGTCGTCGACCGTGAAATCGTCCAGGGTCTCGTAAACCAGATCGCCCGTGAGCACCGTGACACCCGCGCCGGCCGCGACCTGATAACCGCCGTAGACGTAACCGTCGTCAACGTAGGTCGGCTCGCCAGGCGCCGCCAGGACGCCGCCGCCGAGACCCACGGAGCAGCCGATCGTCAACTCGGCGTAGAACTCGCCTGTGCCTGCCGCGCTCAGCTCATACCCGATGATCTTGCCGGACGCCTCGCCGCCTGGCAGGCGGCGGTCGCTGACCCGCGCGTTCATGCGCAGGCTGGCGCCGATACCGATTTCCCACGGTACCCGACACCTGACCTCGACCGCGCGCGCCCGACGCCGCAGCATGGCCCGGCCCAGCAGCAGGAGATGCTGCACGCTGTCATTGCCACGGTCGGTCGGGAGGTATGCCTTACGCCGCTTGTCGCCGATCGGCATCAAGCCGTCATCGTCCGGCTCGGTGACGGTTGCGTCGGCCGATATGGTGATTTTCTCGATGTTCGCCTCGTCTCCCGGCTCGGCCAGCACACCTTGTATGTCGGCGGTCATCGAGAGCTTTATCGTCTCGGTGCGTTTCTTTTCTGCATCCCAATCGAATAACGTATGCTGCTCGAACGCATAGACATCATACGTCACTTCGTAGTCTTGATGTGATCTGAAGTAATAAGCGCTGACCGAGCGATCTTCATCACCCTCCGGGTAGTCCCCGCGGACTCCGCGATATTTTCTCGTTATTTCATATCGAGTAAAGCTGCCCGATGCATCACCGATGCGGGTATCATTCGAGACGGTCCATCCCCCGCCAAACGTGGTCCCACCTTTCGGCCACGAGTTCATCAGCCCGTCGCCGGTCAGGGTCGTGATAAGCCCGGTGTAGGAATCGACATAAGCATATATCGTCTTCTGGGCCTTGAACTCCTGGGTGATCCTTTTTGTTAAATCAATCGTCCCGGCGCCCGACTGTACCCAGGTCAGCGTGCCCTCGATATCGACTTGGCTGAGCGGCGGGTTGGTGTACGACGCCTCGAAATTGTCATACGTATGATCGGCCTCGCCAATCAGGATCTCGCCATCCTCACCCTCGCACTCGTCCGAGTGCGTCAACTCCAGCGTGACCCGGTCGATGTGCCATTGCGCGCCGTAGGCGTCGAGCACCGCGTCGGCGTCTTTCAGATCACCCAGGAACCACACCGGATCCCAGTAGGGTTGCACCTTCAGCGTGTCGGCGTAATCGCTTTTGACGCTGTCATAGTTCGGCGGCCGGGCCATGAACAACAGCCGCACCGTCTCGCCGTCGAGCCGCTCCGGTACGGCAACGATGCGCCCGCAGAACAATGGCACTATCCCGCCGCCGTCATCCCACGACAGCCAGCACCACGAGCGCCGGCCTGGCGCGAGCAAACCGCCAGGGTTGCGCACAGTGACCTGGAGAGAAGCAAAGTCGCCCTCGTCCTGAGAGATGGTCAACGCGACGATCTGCTCGTCCTCAATGGCGTGCGCGATCGGGTCGAAGGATACGGGCGCGGCGATGTATGCCAGAAAGAACGGACCCGGCACCGGCTACACTTCTTCCAATTCCAACTGCCACGCGACAGCCGCGCCATACTCGTCGGTGCTCACGGTGTAGCTGACGACCAGGAACACGATTTGCGGCCGGTAGAACGTGTAGTCGCCGACCAGCCGGGACGAGTCCGGCACGACGGGCCGGGTCGGTGCGCCGCTGACCGTCAGAAACCCCAACTCGGAAACGCAGTTGACGGTCAGCACCATGCCCGGCCAGATACC
>Ga0070690_100001995_pt1 | contig 10865 bp, 10 predicted proteins | sample KBSS33HmetaG_FD_64671 | JGI IMG/M metagenome (GOLD analysis project Ga0070690, IMG submission 64671) | Switchgrass rhizosphere microbial communities from Kellogg Biological Station, Michigan, USA - KBS S3-3H metaG | ecosystem: Host-associated > Plants > Roots > Rhizosphere ...
AAGATGCGAACTAAGTGAGCGGAGGACACTAATGGCTCCGATCGCAATATCGTATGCGACATGCAAAATAAAAAATCCCGCGGCAGCGACCTTCTCAAAAACCACTGCAATGCCGTCGAGGGTCGTGTTGGATCCTGACGCCCCAAGAGCAAAAATAATGATCAGGAACAGCCCTGAACAAACAAAGAGGGCGTTGAAACGCTCCGAGCGTCGTCGAAGTCCGCTTACTCGCGATTCGGCGTTGGCAACCACGACCTTGGTGAAATTTGCAGGCAGGTCGATCTCTTCTTCACTTTCAAGAGCATGGTCGAGGGCGATCAGGAATTTCTTCTGGAGATTTAGTTCAGAACGGCAGGTTTCACAAGATATAAAATGCCTTTCGAGCTCAAGTTCGCGAGAAGGTAACAATTCGCCGTCGATGTACGACGAGATCTCACCGGACGGACAATCGAACTCAGTTTGTTCCCGCTTAAGATCCATCATCTAACGCGATTTCTAAAATCCACTGAAACCTCTCTCGATAAATATTTCCCGCATCATTTCCCGAGCACGGAACAATCTGTTCTTTACCGTTCCGAGCGGAAGCTGCGTTACCTCGGCGATCTCGTCATAGCTCAGGTCTCGCGAGTGCCGCAGCAGAATTAGATCGCGATACGCAGTAGGCAGGCATTTTACTACCGCCTCGATCTCCGTTCGCCACTCACTGAGCTCGCGATCCTGCTCCGGCGTCGGGTTTGGGCTCTCGATCTGGAGTTGATACGCACCGTCACCATTTTCGGTTTCAAGGCTTTGCTGGTTTACCGTGTTCCGGCGCATGTGATCGATCGCCGCGTTGTGAGCAATGCGATAGAGCCACGTGGAAAACTTGTATTCCGAACTATATTTTTTGAGGGAATTGTAAACTTTGATGAAGACTTCCTGCGTGACATCCAGCGAGGAATCATAATCGTTCAACATCCGATATACATAATTCGTGATCGGACGCTGATAACGGCGCACAAGCTCCTCGAAACCATCCTCGCGGCCGCGGATGGCCTTAGCGATGAGTTCGACATCGGTCATTTTTTGAATGTTTTCGAGAGCCGTCAGACGCATAGACCTGTGCGTGCGATTATACGGTATTAAACCTATATTTGTTTCATCGCTCTTGTAATTTTTTTACTTTCGGACAACAAAAAAGCCTTTCCACCACGGGAAAGGCAAATTTAACTACTTGTTACGGTAAGGTTTTTATCAAGCAGCTCCGAGCGATGCCAGGCCCGCCGGGGCAGCAACGTCATCGAAGTTGAGGTTTCCGATCGGCATTTCCATGCCGACATCAGCGGGCAGGTAAACCTCGACAGCCCTTCCCAAAGCGTCTTTAGAGATCTCTCTTATCTTTTCCGGAACAAACGCGTTCCCTATGGTCAACAACCCATCCAATAGGCCCGATTCCGTCGATGCAAACCGATCGTTATAAAACATTAACAGCCTGAATATCTCGTCGTCGATCTCATTTATAGAACAGGTGACCGACCGCACAACACGCGGCTCGCCGCCTCTGAGAAGTAAAGCTGTAAACCCATCGGTCTGCTGACTCAGCAGAAGCGAATCGCCAAAAGAATTGCGATTGAAAAGCCAGTTCGATTCGCTCACGGAGCGAGGCAGGATAAGTCCCACTTCCCAACCCATGGTCTCAAAAGCTGTCTCAAATTCATCTATGACGATCAGCTTAACGGCTGTCGCAAAATATCTCGCTTTCCCGTCCCGGTCCGGTGAGATCTTCTGCATCGAGATCCTAAGGTCGGCGGCCGGTGCACCAAAAGTATGCTCGGCTTTCCAGTCTAGGATCTCGTCAAGTTCCTTGCGAGAAGACGGTTCGTTTTCCAAGGTAAGTAGAGCCGAACGGCCCGTGTTGCTCGGGAGCGAAACCGACCATCGGGTTTGTTTCATCAGGCCGGAAAGTGTCGCAGCTTCTTCCAGAAGATACAAAAACTCGGTCTGGTTCTTTATGTTCTTTTCAAGGAAGCTTGGTTCGATCAACCCCGTGGGAACATCCACAGACGCGGCTTGCTTTAGGGAGAACCTCCCGCGCCCTTCCCGCTGGATCGAAAGCATCGTAAGCCGGTCACGCTCGATACCGATCGCGGCCTTTGGATATTTTGGTTGCGTTAATGCGGGTATCATCTTCTAGTAATCTTCGTACTTTACGCCGGAAGAGTCCTCTCCGTCGGCGGTGCTTTTAACATCTTTTAGCCCCTGAGAATTCTCCGGAGAGTTCGGGTCGTCTCCCTGTATTTCCTTCCACTCGGACTTGTCCGTGATCGGATCGACCGGCTTTTCCCTCAGGTACTTCGAAGACACAAGGTCGTCCAGACTCGCAGGAAGTTTGCCCTTGTCCGAGGCATATTGATCTATTGCTCGGCGCATCTGCCAAAGATTTTCATGCAAGACCGTCTCGCGCGCATGCTCAACTGCTTTCTGATAAGTCGGGATCGCTACCGAAAGAAGGATGATCACAATGAACATTGCGATCATCAGTTCGAGGAGAGAAAATCCCCGCTGACTGAGGCAGGAAGACGGACCACGGAAAGGGAAATACGATCTCCCTTTTTCCCCTTCTCCTTTTCTTCCCTTCTGGCAATTACCAGTCACTATACTTGTCTCCATTCAGGGCCTCATCCTTCGAAGACGAACGCACATCAAAAACGTTTACCGAGTCCCATTCGCTATCCGATTCCTCATATGAGGATCGAAGTTTCCAGTCCTTCTCCCCGGTCATCGGGTCTACAGGCATTTCTCTCAGATACACCTTGATTATTGGTGTGTCCGTGTTTATGTCGGTCGCCTGTGTTGTGTTCGGATTGATCCCGCTTCCGCCGGTAAGATTGATCCCTCGCTGTCGAACCTTTACACCTTTGACCAAAGTGTCGAGCGAGGGCGGATACCGGTCCAGATTCTGCGAATCAAATATCGTACAATCGTCTATCACGACCCGGCTGCGAGGATCGGTTGGTGTCGAAACTCCAACGCCATTAGGTCCCAATTGAGCGCTGGTCACGGCTCCCGCGGGACATGCTCCCACAGAGTCCCTTTTGAATTCATCGATGGCATTGCGAATATCCCGGAGAGTAGCTCGCAGCTGTAGCTCTTTCTGGCGTTTCACCGCGTTCTGAGTCAGCGGGATCGTACCCAGGATCAAGATCGAAAGGACGATCAGCGTGATCATCAGTTCGAGAAGAGTATAACCGTTGTTAGGGGCTATTCTTTGTTTCAGGGCTCCGATATGCGATAACATCCTAGAACCGCATCGCGAAATTCTTGCCGTCGGGCGTCAGGAAATTCACTACATCCTTATCAAGTTCCATCGAAGGCATTCCGTCAGCAAGGGCTTCGATCTCGACATAGGCGAGAACACCCGTTTGCAGCGGGGCCGCTCCTTCGGGCGAGGCAAGGCTGACATACATTTTCCCGTTTTCATTGACGAAAGGAGTCGCCGATGTTCCCGCCAATGTCGAACCAAAGACATCACCGAATGATACAGAGCGAACCGCCATCTTCTTCGGATCGAACTTAAGCCCGACAAGCGCCGAACGAAAAGACGTCGAGCTGTTTACAAGTATCGGGACCTTAACCTTGTCACCGGCCTTCATCGCGGTCATACTCACCGGCAGCTTTATTTCACTGTTCGGTTTTTGTTCGGGCGCCACGTTTTCGGATCCTGGATTGCCCGTATCGGCTGCTGGTTTCACGTCCTGCGCGGGAGCCGAGGAGGTATCCGCGGTCTGATTTACCTGCAATGGCTTGACCGACGTGTCGATCGGCTTGAGCCTTTGCAGAGCCGGCGGAACATCCGCGGTGCTTGCCGTAGTCGCGTCGGCTTTGGCCGCCTTAGTATCCGTCGAAGGCGTCGCGCTCGTGCGCACATAATCCGGAGCGTCCGGTTTGCGGTCTGGAAGTTGTACGGCTGCCGTGTTCGGGACTTTCCGTGCTGACGCCAGTAACTCTTGGCGGTCCTCTTCCTGAACCATTGCCTCAACCGTCGCATTCGTCGGCATGGCGATAGTTCCGGTGTCCCGTTCTACTTCATCTTCCGGCAATATCGACGGAGCTCTTATCACTCTCGGCGTGACAGCAATAACAATATCGATCTTGCGATTGTCCTCTGTCGGAGCCGTAAACAGCCGTCCAAGAATCGGGATCAATCCAAGAAGAGGAAGTCCCGAGCGCGCCTGGCTCTCGTTAGTTGAGGCAACGCTGGCAAGCAGCAACGTTTTATTGTTCTGGATTCTGGCGGTTCCGGTGATCGTGCGTTCGATAAATGTCGGAGTCAAAGTATTAGCTCCCGCAACATCCTTAGATTCGATCGACATACCGACCTGGACATCCTGATTTGGAAAGATCAGCGGTTTGAATTTGAGCGTTAAGCCGATCTGTTCGTAATTGATCACATCCGATACAACCGCGCCCCCGCCAACAGCATTACCCGTCTGAACCTGAGCAGATCGGACGGGCACTCGCTGGCCGATCCTTGCTTGCGAATCTTCATTATTGAAGGCGTGGATCTGTGTCGAAGCCACAAGTTTCGTATTGCTCTTATTTTGTAGAGCAACGATGTTACTGACCGGCAATCCAAAAGCTATGCTCAGAGCATCGGCGCCGGTAAACGGCAGACCGCCCGTTATCGGCTGGCTCGGTCCGGCACGAAGAAGCGGAAAACCGGCACCACCAAGATTTGCAAGTGTCGGACTATTGCCCGATCCGAGACCGAGCTGATTTCCGAATTGCATGAGGTCGCTCTTGTTAACTTCGTATATCGCGACGTCCATCACCACTTCCGCTCTATCCTTATCTAAGGACGAGATCAATTTGGCGATCAGCCTTATATTTTCCGAGGTATCGCGAACGGTGATGCTGTTGGTCGCATCATCCTTGAGAACGATGGTTTGGCTGCGACCCGGCTGGGCGGGAATTGCCGACTGAATTATCGCTTGAATGTCTTTTGGACTCGCGTTCGCTAAATAAAAGGTCCGCAGGACGAGCTGCTGAAATCTGGTTCGCTGGTTATTGTCAGCAACGATGACGGTACGCGGGCCGACTTTTTGAAAGAAAAGCCCTTCCTGCAGAAAAATGTAATCGAGAGCCTTGGCGGCGGTGACCTGGTGCAGCTCGATCTTCACAGTACGCGAATCAAGCCTGGACAGTGAATCGAACAGAACGTTCAGGTCTAATTCTTTCGCCAGCTCCTTAATAATGAACGGAAGGTTTACGCCGCCGGGGAACGGCAAATCCCTAAGCTTTTCAGGACGAGTCGGAATTTGGGGATCGTATCCGGTTTGAACGTAGCTTGCTTTGCCGTCGTCCTTCTTGTCCTTGTCCGAATTTTGGCCGTTCTTTTCCGCTTGCTTCAACCGGACCATTCGTTCCATTTCTGCTTTGGCAAGCTCATTTGTCGGATCAAAACCATATGCCTTTCGAAACGCGTTATAACCCGCCACGTAATCTTTCTCATCGGCGGCCGACGCTCCACGCTTCATGTACATCTGTGAAGCCTGAAAAAGAGCCCGCTGCAGATGCAGGCGATACTCCGGGTTCTTCGGACTGCCGGAAACAGCCAAAGCGTATTCCTCCACCGCTTTGTCCCATACTTCGGCGGCCTCCTGGCGCATGCCTTCCAGGAAATGCTTCTTCGCGTCGTCCTTGTTGGTCGCCGCCAATGTAAGCGTCGGAGCGAACATTGAGACGGCCAGGAAAAGGGCTATTGAAAGTCTGGCGATGGCTGAGATCTTCATATTGGTTGATCGAGTAGTCTGGTATTCCGGATTCCAGGAAAAATTATCCGAGCGAATACACGCTTTAGGAAGGACAATGTTCCAAAAATTATTAGGATTCGCCTGTGAGCGCGCAGCCCGTTTTAATTTTCAGCTTAATTGCCGAAAAAAGCAACTAAAAGCGCCAATTTCCAAGGATTTAACCTGTCTACGCTCAGCCCGTGAATGAACTCTTGGCTCCGGGTTTTGAGAGGTCATCGGTGCCACACATAAATGCGCATTGCGACCGGTTGGACCAAAACTTCATTTTTCATTGGCCTTAAGAATTCTCCGCCTCAGGAAATCCAGCGCCGCCTGGCTAGATCGCCAGCGAATAAGATAACGATCACCGGGGAACACGAATTTCATCGACCTTACGCCTTCCGCGTCCGCAAGAGCAATAAACACGGTTCCCACCGGCTTTTCTTCCGAACCGCCATCAGGCCCCGCTATGCCCGTTATAGAAACGGCGAAATCCGTTTGAGCTCTTTCCCTCATTCCAACGGCCATCTCCTCAGCCGTCTCTGCGCTGACCGCTCCGAATCGATCAAGCGTTTCAGACTTTACTCCAAGTCGGCTGATCTTCGCTCCGTTGGAATACGTCACCGCACCTTCCAGAAAATACTTCGACGAGCCGGGCATATCCGTCAACCGCTCGGCGATCAGTCCACCCGTGCAGCTCTCCGCCAACGATACTGTCAAGCCACGTTCGGTAAGAAGTTTACCGACCACCTCTTCCATCGTTTCGCCGTTAAATGAAAAAACCGCAACGCCTAGCTTCTCAACGACCTTATCCGCAAGTTCATCCGCCGTTCGTTTCGCCGCTGTCTCGTCAGTATCAGTGGCGGAGATCTGTACCTCGACTTCAGTCTTGTTGAACAGTATCGATGTTTGCACCGACTTGTACGCCGTATAGATCGGGGCGATCGCTTCGTCGAGCGCTGACTCACCCAGTCCGACCACACGAAGATTCCGCCGCTTTACAAAAATCGTTCCAGCCACCTTTTTTAGATGCGGAAGAACGTGGTCAATGAACATGGGCTGATTCTCACGAGGCGGACCGGGCAAAACGGCGAGGAACTTTTCACCGACTCTCGCAAACATTCCTACAGCTGAGCCGTTCGGATTAGGCAGGACGTCGGAGCCGTCTATGACATACGCCTGACGTTTATTGATCTCCGGCATCTTGCGGCCCCATCTTTCAAATCGCGTGCGAAGGTCATCTTCAAGCTCAGTATGGTAAACCAGTTCCCTGTCGATCGCCTTTGCCGAAACTTGTCGGGTTACATCGTCCTCAGTCGGCCCTAACCCACCTGTGGTGATGACAATATCCGAACGCTTAACCGCATCGCGGATCGTTTCCTCGAGGCGCATTTCATCGTCGCCGACGATCGTTTTGAGTTTGACCTCGACGCCTATTTCATTGAGTTTTTCGGTGAGCCAAAGGCTGTTCGTGTCCGTCCTTTCCGGCGTCAGCAACTCCGAACCGACGGCAATGATCTCAGCTGTGAGCATGAGCCGATTGTAGCAAACTGTGCTTTATAGCGAGTTCAAGTAATCCCGCACCTTCTTCATGTCTTCCCAGACCTCGCGCTTCTTATGTGGGTCGCGAAGTAAGTAGGCGGGATGGAATGTCGGCATGACCTTGACGCCGAAATAGTCCTGAAAATTGCCGCGAAGCTTCGAGATCGGCGTCTTGATGTCGAGGAGATTTTGGGTTGCGGTATTGCCCAGAACCACGATGACCTTTGGCCGAACGACCGCGACCTCGCGTAGGAGGAACGGACGGCAAGCCGCGGTTTCGGCCGGAACCGGTTGCCGGTTACCCGGAGGACGGCAGCGGTTGATATTGCCGATACAGACTTCCTCGCGTTTCAAGCCAATACCTTCGATGATTTTGGTCAAGAGCTGCCCGGCGCGCCCAACGAACGGAAATCCCTGCTCATCCTCATCCGCACCGGGCGCCTCGCCGACGAACATCAGTTCGGCATTGAAATTCCCTGTCGTGTGAACGATCTGTTTCCGGCCCTGATTACAAAGATCACATCGGGTGCAGTTGCCGATCTCGGCACGTATGCTTTCGATCGTGTCAGCTGTTTCGCTGAGGGTCGGAGCGACTTCGAAGAGGACTTCCACGGCTTCGGTCTGTTTCATTGTTACATTTGGGACACTCGCTACCGATGTTTCAAGTGTTTCACGCGTTTCAGAAGCTTTTTTAGGAAGGCTCGGGATATTAGTAAGCCTTGACCTGCCTGCAGTCTGCGCCGGAACAGCTGGTTTTGGTCTCGCGACCGGAGCTTCGACGGGGACGAATTTCTCCGGTTTCGCCGATGAAGAACTCACTTGCCGATCCGGAACTGTGTCGGCGGCTAAAATGTTCCATTCGCTAACGCCAAGTTCCTGCAAATAGAGAACCTGTTCCTTCAGGTCGCGCACCAATTCTGGGATTTCCGGGTTTTCGGGCATTAAAACTATTTTTTCCTGAGTTTGACGATCTGGTCCAGTATTCTATCCGCCATTTCGCTTTTCGGCATCAGTGGAAGATCTATCTGGTCGCCGGCGGCCGTCAAAATAGTAGCGATATTCGTCTCGGTGTTAAAGCCGGCTCCGGCCCTGGTAATATCGTTGGCTACAACCATATCGAGCCCTTTTTTTTCCAGCTTCGACCTTGCATAACCGATCACGTCGGTCGTTTCGGCCGCAAATCCCACGACAAGCAGCCCGTTCGTCCGATGGGCCGACACATCTGACAAGATATCCGGAGTTTTCTTTAACTCGAGAGTCAAGGTATCCTTTCCGTCTTTCTTGATCTTGTTATCCGCGGCATTTGCGGGTGCGTAGTCCGCCACCGCGGCCGCTCCGACGAATACTGTCGCTCCAGGTAATTCTTTCATAACCGCGTCATGCATGTCTTCCGCGGAAACGGCGCGAATCACCTTCACATTCTCAGGTGGATCGACTGCCGTCACACCCGCAACAACTGTCACATCTGCTCCGCGTTTTACCGCCGCCGCTGCGACTGCAAAACCCATCCTGCCCGACGAATGATTTGAAATAAATCTAACCGGATCGATCGCCTCACGCGTCCCTCCAACGGTGATCAGCAGGCGTTCGCCCGCCAAGTTAGAACCGCCAGGGTGAGCGGACGGCCAGTTACTCTGCGCTTTGAGGTCGGTCGTATCGCTCGATGCTCTACCTTTCTGACTGCCCGCTAACTCAGGCGGTTCTGACAGCAGCCGCAGAGCCTGCACCACGATATTCTCAACATCCTCAAGCTTCCCCGTTCCCACCGTCTTACACGCAAGTTCTCCCGCGACCGGCTCGACAAAATGCACACCGTCCGCCCGGAGCTGCTCAATATTTCGCCGCGTCGCCGGATTTTCCCACATCGACGTATTCATCGCTGGAGCAACTAGAACCGGAGCCGTCGAAGCAAGATACGTCGATGACAAAAAATCATCCGCAACGCCATTCGCAAACTTCGCGATGATATTCGCCGTCGCCGGAACGATCAGCAGCAGATCAATATTCTGCGAGAAATTTATATGAGCGATCGGATCGGGATTCGCCGGGTCATAGTCGTCAACGATCACATGTTTTTCCGTTAAAGCACGAAACGTCAGCGGCTGTACGAACTCGGTCGCATGCCTGGTCATCGCCACTGACACTTCGCAGCCCGACTTCTGCAGCAGACGCATCACCTCGACCGCCTTATACGCCGCGATCCCGCCGGTCACACCCAAACCTACACGCAATTTCGCCATAACCAGACAACAATCTTACATCAGTTTGCTTCTATTTCCGTGATAGAATCACCCGCGGATCCGGACAAAACGAATTGAATCGCTTCATAATACTTTTGTTAACGATTCTTGCGGTGGTTCTTAGTGTGCCTGGGCAGAGAACTGCGGGCAAGAGCCTGGTTTTGTCAGCAAGCGTTGTAAAGATCGGTTCGACTTGTATCGATGGAACGCCGGTGGCACGCATTCAACTTTACATCCAGTTCCGTAACGACAGGGATTCTACTGTCCTCATCCTTCCTCCTGAACTTTTTTTCGAAAGGAGAGTGCGATTCGCGAACGATGCCAGCGGTGATACACAAGGCGGAACAGTGGCCGTTAACTCGCTTCTATACGATCCTTATCTTGATAACCCATTCGGCCCTCGTACACGGGACGATTACGACGCGGTGTCGGGTTATGTTGGTAAACTGAAAGCCGGAAATACTCGATTTAAGCAAATTGAGCCAGGAAAATACTATGAGTTTCAAGACGTGATCTGGCTTAAGCACGGTTTTAGGCTAGAGGCGAGTTCAGCGAATGGGCAAGGAAGGTGTAAAGATGACAACCTAATTCCCGAACCGGAGTACTCGAGTTTCGAGTTGGAGTATCATTTTTCCGCCAAGAAATATGAGGGAGAAACTGATCTCTTAAAAGATCTAAGGGATCGGTGGAAACCGTTCGGCGATCTTCTTCTGGACACAAATGGGGACATCTCTTATAAATCAGAAAAAATTCTAACTTCTTCGCCGTAGCATATCAAAACACCAACTTCGCAGAAGGGCGTGGTTCGCTACGACGATGCTAAAATCGACGCATTGCCATGCAGCCCAAACTCTTCGAAAAAACTACGGAGACCATAGATCTCGAGACCGTGCTTCTCTACGCTCTCGGTGATTTCCAGTCACGTGGAAAAGTGCTAATCGATCGCGAGCTTGCATTTGATCGCTTAAGAGGAGCGTTTTTAAGAGGATTTCAGAAATTCGGGATTCCGGAGATGTCTGAGGAACAAATCGTTCAAGCGCTTAAAAACCTCGGAGTAACGGTAACTGAAGTTCCAAGATTCGTCGCCAAACGACCCTACCGGATAACTGTGGACGCTGCGTTAGCAGAGATTGCAACTAACCAGTTCAATAAACTCAAATAGGTTGTCGATTAAGCTCCAAACTGCCGCAGATGGTGGTCGAGGTGTTTATATTGAGTTTCTCCCCACTGTTTGCCTGTCAGCGGGCCAAAGAAGCCGTGGATGTTTCCGTCGGTTCCGCTTTCGCCGAGTTCATGAAATGAAACCAGGGAT
>Ga0070690_100001996_pt1 | contig 10863 bp, 9 predicted proteins | sample KBSS33HmetaG_FD_64671 | JGI IMG/M metagenome (GOLD analysis project Ga0070690, IMG submission 64671) | Switchgrass rhizosphere microbial communities from Kellogg Biological Station, Michigan, USA - KBS S3-3H metaG | ecosystem: Host-associated > Plants > Roots > Rhizosphere ...
GTGATCACCGAGCCACGGCCGACGGCTTCTGAAGTTCAGCGACAAATAGTTGCAGCCCTTCCTGCGGAAGCACAGGCATGGTGTGATATCGACGTCGTCGTGAAGGCTGGCGTCCCGGCGGCCGAGATCGTCAGAATTGCGGAGAGCTCGGATGCCGACCTGCTCGTGATCGGGCCGCCGCGTCAGTGGACATCGACAACGCAAGCAGTGCTTGCGAAGTCACTCTGCCCGGTGCTGGTGACCCATGACGCTCGACCCCTCCCGTATCCGAGTGGTACGGCGGCGCAGATATGAGCCGTTGATTCTTACGCGCGATTCGCTCACACCGCAAAGTCAGCTAATTGAAACGCTGACGTGCGGGTTGAGCCGTCCGCGTCCACGGCCAGTCGCGCTGCTCGATCTCGCGTGATTTCCTCCAGAGATAGTCCCACGCTGGTGGCGCTTCCCGATTGCGGATAAACCGGGTGAGGCGGCTCTGCACAGTGTGGAGATACAGGGATCCAAGACTATCGTGCGCGTTGCGGATACCGCGGTGGTACGCCCGGACGGCGAGTTCGAGATCGCCGGCCGCTTCATCAAGCATGAGCGACATCCAGATGGCCACAAAACGTGTCGCCATCCACGGATCAAAGTAGGCCTCGTCGGGCAGCGCGACGTCGACGAGTCCGGCGTCGTGGAGTTGCCGCAGGCGGTTGCGCGCGAAATCCGATGCGCCGGCCAAGCCAATATCCCGCGTGCCGTCCTCGTTGACGAACAGCCCGCGGTGGTCGAACCATGATTCCGACATGACAACCGCGGCCAGCGTGTCGACAATTCGCCCTGGCGCGATCCCGTATTTCGCTCCGACGTCGTAGTATCCAGCCCAATACGCGATCATTTGTCGATACGCGATCGCGCGCATCGGCTGCGGCACGAGATCCCATTCCTTGGGACTCATTGCATCCCAGGCTGTCGGACTCATCAGGATCGGTCGGTATCTCACGAGCATGTTGTCGAGGGCTTCGCGTCGCAGCGCCTCCGGGACCGCGTTCCAATCCGCGAGGTGCATCCGCCTCCACAGCGTCCAGTCCGATCGAAGCCCGTCGACGGACGTGCGCCATTCAACGCGCTGATCGGCGGCTGTGACGGTAACCGTGATCGGCGTCACATCGAACAATGCCGCGTATGGATCGATCGGGCGTACCAGTGGCGCCGGCAGCTCAGTATGTCCACGCAGCCAGAAGTACGCAGTTACAGCTGATCCCAAGAACACGGCGATGAGGACGATTGATCGTACGGCAATGCGCCACGGTGCAGCGCTGACCGCCGGGCCCGCTTGAATGTTCGGGGCGTAGGACCGAACGACCGCCGATCCGTCGTTTGTGCGGAGCGCGATTCTCACCACAGCCGATGCTGCAGGTGATGGGCCAACGACAGCGGCTCAGAACCGGCGGATTGGCGCGGCGCGGCTGGTCTGCACGCTGCAGGACGAAACTGTACGTTTCGAAATGAAACGTTTCAGCGTCGGCGGCGGAAGGCTCGATTCACCGCCGTGCGTTCAGAGAATCGCATCACCGATGACGGGTTACGTTCCAAACGCCATCGCAAGCAGCGTCTGCTGCTCGATATCGTGCGCCTTGGCCGAGCCGGTGGCGGGGCTCGCAGAAGCCGAGCGCCGCACCGAACGTACCGGTCGGCCATCGAGCAGTCGTCGCAGGCGCGGCATCATGAAGGCGCGCGCTCCCATGTTCGCGGGTTCTTCCTGTACCCACACGAAGTCCTTCGCGTTCGGGTAGCGGCCGCATTCGGTCGCGAGCTCACGAGACGGAAACGGCATGAGCTGCTCGACCGAGACAATCGCCGTCTCGTCATCGGCGCGCCTCGCTCGCTCGGCGCGGAGTTCGTGCCCGATCTTGCCGGTGCACAGCAACACTCGCCGCGCGTCACGCACCTCGATGTCTGCCAGCACGCGTAAGAAGCGTTTCTCGGCGAACGCCGGGATCGGCGACGAGGAGGAAGAATGCCTGAGCATGCTTTTGGGCGTGAAGATCACGAGTGGCGTTCGCCACGCGGTCAATGCCTGGCGCCGCAGCACGTGAAAATACTGCACCGCGGTGGACGGCAGGCAGATCTGCAGGTTGTCCTCGGCGGCGAGCTGAAGAAAGCGCTCGACGCGAGCACTCGAATGCTCCGGACCCTGGCCTTCATAGCCGTGCGGCAGCAGCAGCGTCAACCCGGACAGGCGCCTCCATTTGTCTTCAGCCGAGGCAATGAACTGATCGATGATGACCTGCGCGTTGTTGGCAAAGTCGCCGAATTGAGCCTCCCAGAGGACGAGCGTCTCGGGATAATCGCGGCTGTACCCGTACTCGAACCCAAGCACCGCGGCTTCCGACAAGGGGGAGTTGTAGACCTCGAATCTCGCTCCGTTCACCGCCGTCTGCGCGAGCGGACAGCACCGCCGTTCATCGACGGTATCGACAAGCACCGCGTGCCGGTGGCTGAACGTTCCGCGGATGGAGTCCTGCCCGCTCAAACGCACCGGCACCCGCTCATCGAGCAGCGTCGCAAACGCGAGCGCTTCCGCCATCCCGAAGTCGATGGGCCGCTTGCCGGCGACCATCTCTGAACGTTGCTGGAGCAAACGCCGCATCTTCGGATGGAGATGAAAGTCGGAAGGGACGCGCGTCAGGCGCTCGCCCAGCGACTGCAAGCGGTTCGCGGCGACGGCTGTGTCGACGTCGTACTCGGGCCGATAGCACCCGCCACGGTACCGATTCCAATACTCTGCCGGCTGCGACATCGCGCGACGCTCCGACCGGGTTGCGGCGCTTTCCTGAGCGTCATGGAATTCGTTGCGTTTGACCCGAACCAAGTCGTCGACGTCGGCGCCGATCTGCGCCGCGTATTGGCGGGACAACGGCAGATGGTCCTTGAGCCGCGCATACAGGGTTGGATGGGTCACGGTCGGATCATCGACTTCGCTGTGACCGTATCGGCGGTAGCCAATCAGATCGATGACGACATCGCTCTTGAACGTCCGGCGGTACTCCGCTGCGAACTGACCTGCGCGGACGACGGCCCCGACGTCCTCTCCGTTGACGTGGAGGATCGGAACCGGCAGCCGCTTGGCGACATCGGTTGCAAACCTTGTGGAGTGGAGGTCGGCGGGATCTGTAGTGAATCCGATCAGATTGTTGACAACAACATGAATCGTGCCGCCGACCTTGAAGCCGGTGAGCTCGGTGAGATTGAGCGTTTCGGCAACGATGCCCTGACCCGCAAACGCGCCGTCGCCGTGCAGCACCACCGGCACGACCCGCGTGGACTCACCGTCGTCGAGCCGCACTTGTCTCGCCCGCGCCCGGCCGAGGACGACCGGATAGACGGCCTCGAGGTGACTCGGATTCGACACCAGCTGCACCGCGAGCGGTTTGCCATCCCGCGTGTGATACGTGCCTGACGCCCCCAGGTGATACTTGACGTCACCGCCGCCGAGCACGCTCCGCGGATCGGCGTCCTCGAATCCCGAGAAGATGTCGACTGGATCCTTGCCGACGATGTGCACCATGACATTGAGCCGGCCGCGATGGCTCATCCCGAGCATGATTTCGATCGCGCCAGCGGCAGCCGCTGACGTGAGGATTTCGTCCAGCAATGGAATGAGGGCGGTTGCGCCTTCGAGGGAAAAACGCTTCGTGCCCGGATAGCGGGCATGCAGGACGTCCTCGACCAGCTCGGCGGAGATCAGACGCTCCAGAACGGCATAGGAGTCGATGCGCGGGGGTTCCCCCTCGAGTTGCTCCTGGATCCAGCGCCGCTGGTCAGGATCCGGTATGTGCATGAATTCCGCGCCGATTGGTCCACAGTAGAAACGGCGAGCGAACGCACCCTCGTCTCCGAACAGGTCAAGGTCGGGAACCGGCGCGGGTGCGAGACGTCCAAGCGGATCGAGCGTCGCTTGGAGATATCCCCAGCGACGGAACGCGTCGAGAATCTGTTTGCGCGTGCCATCGCCTTGTTCAGTTGATGTCGCGGCGAGTGCACGGCTGTTGATACTCATGTACCAGCGATAATGCCATCGACGATGATCGGCGCGACGGCTTTTTGCACGGTCGAGATGCGCTGCCGGGTTCGTCGCCTCGAGGTTCGGACGGACCATGGATAACCAAGACGATCGCGACAGCCGCGCGCAGCCGTTGTCTCCTCGGGTTCTGGTGATCGACGATAACGACGTGGATCGGCTTGCGGTTTGCCAGGCGTTGCACCAATCCGCCGTCGCCGGCGTCGTTCATGACACCGGATCCGCAGCGCAAGCGGTCGAACGGATCGAAACGACACAATACGATTGCATTTACATCGGCGACTCCACTGCTCGCGCGCACCTGTTCTCTTTGCTGCTGGCGCTCAATCGGGTCGGCTATCGCGGGCGGATCGAGATCGTCGCGTACGGCGTCGAGCCTGCGGCGTACGGCACCGAAGCCGTGATCGATTTCCTGGCGATTACGCGGCTGACCCCTGAGCGACTTGCGGCGGGTTGCCGTCGACCGTAGGCCGACCTGCAGTTGGCGACGGAAATGCGCGTCCATTACGCCGCCTGCGCGACCTCGCGCTGATCCCGACGCGCGTTCGCAGCACTCCCTGTCATCACGTCGATACGAAACCTGCGGCGCCATTGGAAGAATCTGACGAGCAGTCTGATAAACACCGCGGTCAGGATGACGCCCCCGGCGACGCTTGAAATCGAGACGAGCGCTTCTACAAGAGGTGTCGGATCGCCGACCAACCGTGCAAGCCACGACAGGCCTTCGTGCAGTCCGCGGATGATCAGCACGATCGGCGTTCCGACCGCCAGAATTGCGAAGGCGAATCCGAACGCCACGAGCGACCCTTCGACGAAGGCGCGGATGACGCGAACAAATGATCTCCAGCCAGGTGCCGTTCTGTTGTCCATGCCATGAACGATCGCAAGGTATGCACCACTGCGGTGCGGCGGCAGGCCCTTTAAATGCGAAGGATTCACACGGATTCGAGAGACCGCTCCGACGAAGCACTTGCGGTGTGAAACGCAACGTTTCGTTTTGAAAGGAATGGCGAAACGCGCCGGCGCCAGTGCGGCCTCCTTGCAGGCAAATCTGGAGCGTTGGTCATGACAGGCCTGGCCTTCAAGTTGCTCCCTCTTTCCGCGGATACGGAGAAGAGTGAATGGACCAACAACCACCCATCATGTGCGCTGTCGATTTGTCGTGGCGCAGCCAGGGCGCCCTCAACCATGCGATCGCGCTTGCACAGGCGCGGCGCGCGCCGTTGGACGTGCTATTCGCTGTTTCAAACCGGCATCCGTTTGGCTGGCGTGTACGCGAGCGGGTCGGGCAGCTTGCCGAACTCCGTCAACGCGTTGCCGCGGCTGGCATCGACATGACGCTGACGGTCCAACACGGCACACCAGCCGACGTCATTCTGCAGCATGCCACATCGTCCAGCTTATCTCCGCAACTGCTCGTGCTCGGCGCGCCCACTCGCCGAGGGTTTGATCGATTCCGGGCGCCTTCGGTGGCGCGGGCAGTGGTGCATCAGATCGACCGTCCGACTCTCGTCGTGCCTCACTCGGAGTTGGTCACCTCCAGCGTGAAGGTGCCATTTCGTCGAGTCCTGTGTGCGATCGACTTTCCGCCGGCATCGCTGTCAACGCTCGACGAGGCGTATCGAATCGTTCGCCTCGAGGGAGCGACGATGCGGCTGCTGCATGTGGTCGACATCGCTCAGTCAGCAGTGCCGCGGTTGGCACTGGAGTTTCCAGCCGCCGACTACACGGAGGATCTGAGAAACGAGGCGTGGTCTCAGCTCCGTCGGCTGTTGCCGCTATCGCAGGCCCTGCACGGACGAGTGCACCTTCAGGTCGCCGTCGGTCTCGTTCAAGACCAGATCGCCCGGGTGGCAAACGAGTTCGACGCGGATCTGGTTGTGCTCGGCGTGAGCAGACGCGGACGACTTGCCAGGCTGTTGCATTCGACGACTGGCGATGCGCTACGGCATCTCCATCGCCCTGTGCTCGCCGTTCCGGTTCGGCGACACGAGTCGCGTGAAGCGGCCGACCTTCATCCGATCGCCGCCTGACGAACTCACCAGCGACCGCTCGCGGTCGCTTCCTGCCCACCGCTGCTCCCACCGAGAAGGCCGGCGAATTCTTGTCGCCGGCTCCTGCCCGCGTCCAAGCTCACGCGTTCATCAGACGCCGTACTTCCTCGCAGTCGCGCGGCGACGGTACGCCAAACCCACGGCCGTAACCGAAAAGCTCGGCGACGGTCCTGGCTCCGAAGCGATTGTCGAGCAGCTCCAGTTGATCGGCAGTGATCATCGCCGGGTGTGGAACACCGCAGGCACGGCTGACCGCAAGCACGTCTTTTCTCAAGGTCAGGATGTAATTGGCAAGGCGCACGGCCTTGCTCGTGGGATCGACGCCGCGGACGAGCCAGGGGTGCTGCGTCGCGACGCCAGTCGGGCAGTGATTCGTATGACACGTCTGTGCCTGGATGCAGCCAATCGCCATCATCGCTTCGCGGCCGACATTGATTGCGTCGCAGCCGAGTGCAAAGGCGAACACGGCAGCCTCCGGGAAACCCAGCTTGCCGGAGCCGATGAAGAGAATCCGCTGATGCAGTCCGTGTTCTGTGAAGATCTTTTGAACACGGCTGAAACCGATTTTGAACGGCAGGGCGACATGGTCGGTGAAGACCAGCGGACCAGCGCCGGTGCCGCCTTCGCCACCGTCGATCGTAATGAAGTCGACGCCGCGCCGTCCGTCCGCCATCAGGCGCGCGAGATCTTCCCAGAAGGCCAGATTGCCAACGGCCGATTTGAGGCCGACCGGCAGCCCCGTTTCAGCGGCGATCGACTCGACGAAATCGAGCATCTCGTCGGCGTTGCGAAATGCGCTGTGTCCGGCGGGGCTGATGCAATCGCGATCCATCGGAATGCCGCGAATCTCGGCGATCTCGCGGGTGATCTTGGCTTTCGGCAGCAGTCCTCCGACGCCGGGCTTTGCGCCCTGGCTCAACTTGATCTCGATCGCGCGGATTTGCGGTGCACGAGCAATCGTGGCCTTCAACTTCGTCATGCTGAAGTGACCGTCCGGCTCGCGGCAGCCGAAGTACCCGGTGCCGACCTGCCACACGAGATCACCGCCTTGCAAATGGTGCGACGACACACCGCCCTCTCCGGTGCTTTGCAGGCACCCGGCAATCTGACTCCCCCGATTGAGCGCCTCGACCGCTGGCCCGCTCAATGAACCGAAACTCATTCCGGAAACGTTGATGATCGATCCAGGGCGGAATGCACGCGCTCGTCCTCGGGCGGCCCCCAAAGTTTTCGCACAGGGAATCCGGAACTGGGGATCGAATTCCGCGTCTCCAGGGTGATAGGCCGGCAGCGGAAAAGTATCGTGCTTGATGATCAAATAATGCGCTTGCAGCTCCATTTCGTTGTCGGAGCCAAAGCCGAAGTAGTTGTTTTCACGCTTCGCCGACGCGTAGATCCAGCGCCGTTGGTCGCGGCTGAACGGCCGCTCCTCGTTGTTGTCGGTGACGATGTATTGACGGAGCTCCGGGCCGACGGCCTCGAGCCAGTAGCGGAAGTGCCCGACGACCGGGAACGTCCTGAGAATCGCGTGTTGACGCTGTGTCAAGTCGTAGATCGCGATCGCCACCACCAGAGCGACCGCCACGACACCGACCCAGATCATGAACAGGTTCTCGCTGCTTCGGGATGAACCGCGGTACAGAAGCTCGCCGACACCATCGACGTTTTGGGGAGTTCACGCCGATATTGGTCCAATCGACCGTTACCGTCAACCTGATCGCGGCCGTCGCCGCGATCAGGTGCGTGCTGACCCCTACGTAAGCATCGGCCAGTTCTCAAGGACGTCGTTCTGGCGTTGCGCCGCCGCCGGCGCCGGCCAGGGTTTGGCGTCCTGGCCGGCCCGAATCGACAGAACCGGGCACAGTGCGGCTTGCATCACGCGGCGCGTCGTCGAGCCGAAGAGCAGCCGATCGAGCGCACCGCGAGCCTGTACGCCCATGACAATCAGCCGCACGTCCTCTCGATACGCCGTCTCCAGGATCGCGTCCGCGGGACGCCCCTCGACGACGATCGCCTCAGGTCGGCAACGAAACACGGCATCGGACGGCAGTGCGTGCCTGAGTCTTGCGAGAGCATCCTTACGCGCCTCCGCAACCTCGATTCGCGCCGACGCCGGCAGTGGCAAAGATCCCTGATTCACATGCGGCGGCTGCAGCGCGTGCAGCAGGATCAGGCGGGCGTCCGCCTCCTGTCCCATCACGATCGACAGGTCGAGTGCGCTTCTGCACGCCGGCGAGAAATCCGAGGCGCACAGGATCGGGTCGAACGGCATCAGCTCGAATGGCCGAACGTCCGCCAACGGCGGGATTGTCAGCACGGGGATTGCCGCCTGACGGACGACGCCTTCGGTCACGGAGCCGAGCACGGCCCTCGCCAACCCAGATCGCCCATTGGTGCCCATGACAATCAGATCCGATGCGTCGCGCGTCGCATGTTCGAGGATTCCCGAGACGACTCGACCGCTCGCGATGTGCAGGCGGACGTTTCGGCTCGTTCCGCCGGCCTCCTCGATGAAGTCGTTGAGCGCCTGATACTGCCGCTCCACCATGTCGGGATGACCGCCGGCTTCGACGGTCGCCGCATGGAGCAACACGTCTTCCACGTGAACGACGGTGACCTCGGCTTCGTGCCAGCGAGCGACCGCGAACGCGTACTGAAGCGCTCGCCTGGAGGCTTCGGAAAAATCGACCGGACACAGAATGCGATGGATCATCATCATTTCACCCTTCTCCAATAAGAAACGCTCTCCAGCCTCACACGGGTCAGACGACGTCAATGCGGTCGGTCGCGGCGACGGGGCCGCGGCGCGCCGAACAACCGCTCTGGAACGAGGAGAACGGCTCTGCGTGCGAACTGCATCACGCAGCTCGTTGTTTCTCCGAACTGGTCCGGCGCTGTCGGCCGCGCATCGATGCCCATGACGATGAGATCAGCATTGGCAGACGCCGCGATGCGCCCGATCTCGACGCACGGCCGGCCGCTGGCGACGACATCGCTCCGATCGCGACTCGTAGCCGACACCGTGCTGACCGCAATCTGCAGCAGCCGCCGAAAGTGCCCTTCGACCAGCCGCCTCGTCTCATCGACGTTCCGGTCAGGCCGCGAGGGTCCGTCCCAGCGTTCTGGAAGGACGTGAACGACCGTCACCGCCGCACCGACGGCACGCGCGAGGGCGAACGCATAATCGGCGGCCGCCAGCGACGCGGGCAGGAAATTGACCGCGACCAGAATGCGTCGCAGACCGTCGCGAGTCGTCGGCGGCGTCGATCTCGCACCCACAACCAGAACAGGGCAACGTGCGTCGATCGCGAGTCGGGTCACCAGTGGACTCACGCTCCCGTCCTGCGCGTGCATGCCGACGACAATCAGGTCGGCCCTCACGAGCCGAGCGTGACGCAGGATCTCGCTGGCGGCATCGCCCTCCATGACGGCGGCGCTGATTCTTGGCCGTCCTGGCAGGTGGTGTGCCAGCGCGAACAATTTGTTCAGCACGCGTTCACAATCGGCCTCCGAGGTTTCGGCTGCATGCACGTCGGCAGTAGGCAAGGCGTGGAACAAGCGCACTTCGCCGTCGCTCGTCGCCGCCAGCGACGCGGCCCAGGCCACCACGTCGCGTGCTGACGGTGAGAATGTGACGGCGCAGAGCACGCGTGCGATGCGAACGGTGCTGTCCGGCGGCGAGGCGATGATGTCGCGCTCCACGTACGCTGACAACGCAATCGCCGCGCCGCTGCCGGCGCGGCTGCGGGCGCCCGAACAGGCGGAAAAACCGAGTGTTCGGATGGCGTCGAGAGCGGACGATTACGAGCTGAAAGCGTGAGATTTCAGACTGAAACGCTGCCCGCTGTGGTGACCGACCAGCCACGCCGTGCGTTCGGCCGCCCGGTCGATCGCCGCAATCGGATGCACCGCTCGGGCTTGAGTCTTGACGTGGCCGCCCCCCGACAGATCGACGCGGACGGTGCAGAGGAATTGCCGATTCGCCGCCCGCTGCCGTGTCAGCACGACATCTATCGCGCGAATGCGCGTTTCGTATGGGGCGATGGCGGCAAAGAAGCGGTACTCGGCATACGCGCGCTTCTCGCCGGTTACTGAAGCGTCGATGCCGGAAACTCTGATTTGCATCACGTGAAGGATGGCAAGTTGCACGCCATCGGCGGCGGCTACGCGGTGAGGTTGTACTGCTTCATTTTTCGCCAGAGCGTCACGGTGCTGATATTCAACGCCGCGGCCGCACGCTTGCGGTTCCCTTTGAATCGCTCGAGCGCCTTGCGAATCAGCTCCCGTTCCTGCGAACGGATATTCAGCGGATCGCCCAGGGGCGCCGATTTCTTCTTCTGCGTCACTTCCGGCGGCAGCTCGCGCAGCGTGATCGTCGGTCCATGGGCCAGGATGGCGGCTCGCTCGACCGCATGCTCGAGCTCGCGAACATTGCCTGGCCATTCGTAGTTGATCAATGCCGTCATGGCTTCGGCCGAGACCGTCTTCACGTCTTTCTTGAGCCGCGCCGCCGAGCGTCGGACGAATTCGTGGACGAGCGCCGGGACGTCGTCACGCCGTTCGCGCAGCGGTGGCACGGTGATGATGAAGGCCGCCAGTCGGAAGTAGAGATCTTCCCGGAACGAGCCGTTGGCGACCGCCTCCTTGAGATCACGGTTCGTCGCCGCGACGACACGAGCGTTCACCTTGATCGTCCGTTCGGCGCCGACGCGCCTGATCTCGCGCTCCTGCAGGACGCGCAGCAAC